>Ga0315900_10011973_pt1 | contig 10714 bp, 5 predicted proteins | sample LakEriMetagenome_FD_203521 | JGI IMG/M metagenome (GOLD analysis project Ga0315900, IMG submission 203521) | Freshwater fungal communities from buoy surface, Lake Erie, Ohio, United States - Buoy 12 MA114 | ecosystem: Environmental > Aquatic > Freshwater > Lake > Lake biofilm | place: USA: Lake...
TCGGCTGGGAAACCTGAACCCAGGCCTTTCCGTCCCGGCATTCGCGCATTGAACCCTCGATCGAGCGCAGCGTCTGACGCTCTGCAGGTGAAATGGCCAGAGCCATTTGCCGAGCGACGACCGAACTGGAACTCAGAAGAGGCACATCCAGCACTGGCGCAAGCCCCCAGCCAAACTCGCCGGGCTGGCGGAGGTCGAGCGGAACCAGCGGCGAGGCACTCCAGCGCAGCATGCGAGCCGCTGTTCCCTTGAGCGTGATCACCAGCCGCTGGTCCGGCTGCAGTCGCAGCGGCTCATCCAGCGCCCAGACAGCGCTGCTGCCCGGAGGCACGCGCCCCGGAACGCGCCAGGTATTGCCCATCCCAAGTTGCTCGGCATTGTTGTAGTAAGCGGGCAGCTTGGCGGCCGCATCCGCGAAGTGAATTTTCAGCGGCGTCTTGGCTCCATCTGCCCCCTGCAGTTCCCAGCTGAAGGTCAGATTCATCCGCTGGTCTGGATTGGGATGAATCGAGTCGGCACCGTCCGCATGCGGCAGAAGCTCCAGTCGCAGGGATTGGATGGCAAATCCGGGTGGTTCGATGGTGAACGAGACTGAATCGAGTTTCTCGGCGGTCAATTTCAGGCTGCCAGCAGCCGGAAATTCGAACTCACCGCTCGGAATCGGTGGCAGCGGTTGCCAGCCACTGGGATAGGTCTGAAGAAATCGATCGGTCGCATTCAACCAGCCGAGGACCTCTTCGCGTTGGGTCGCCAGCAATCGCCCTGCTGCTTCAAGTGCAGCCCGTTCGCGTTCTTGGGCCAAGCGCGCCAACCGCTGCCGCAGGTACGGAACCTCGACTTGAATCTCCGGCGGGAACGGATGATCGTTCGACCAGCCGCGCAGGTCGGGGTTGGGCGTGTAGCCGTAATCCTGATAGACGCCCCACTGTCGCAAGTCGGCGAAGTACGCCGCCATCCGATAGAAATCCTTCATCTGGAATGGATCGTATTTATGATCGTGACATTCCGCGCAGCCCAATGTCGAACCCAGCCAAGCGCCCGCGACCGTTCGGACCCGGTCGGCCGAATACTTGGCGAGGTACTCTTTGGGCTGGGCTCCGCCCTCGCGGGTCATCATGTTCAAGCGATTGAAGCAGGACGCGGTCAGGTCTGCCGGTGTCGGATTGGGGAGCAAGTCGCCCGCCAGTTGCTGCAGCGTAAACTGATCGAACGGCAGGTTGCGGTTAAAGGACTCAACCACCCAGTCGCGATAGGGGAAGACATTTTGGTTCTGGTCTCCGTGATAGCCAACCGTATCGGCATAACGAACCACATCGAGCCAAGCGGGAGCCATTCGCTCCCCAAAGTGGGGCGAAGCAAGCAGGTCATCCACCAGCCTCGCATAGGCAGCCGGCGAGTGATCCTCGCGCCAAGCAGCAATCTGCCCGGGCGTCGGCGGGAGGCCAGTCAGGTCCAGGCAGAGCCGCCGCAGCAGCAATTCCGGTTCGGCCAGCGGAGCAGGGGAGAGGCCCTGCTTCGCAAGCGACTGGTCGATCAGCCGATCGATCGGATGCTGCGACTGGTTCTCGACAACCGCCGGGAGGTTCGGGCGCACGGGAGGAACATAGGCCCAGTGCTGTTCGTAAGCCGCTCCCGCCAAGACCCAACGGCGGATAGTCTGCCGATCGTTCGCCTGAAGCGGCTTTTGCGCCTCGGGGGGTGGCATCATCAGTTCAGGATCGCTCGACTCAATCCGGGCGAGCAGTTCGCTCGCCGACCAGTCGTCCGGGTCGAGTGCTCCGGCCGCGAGCGCCGCCGCGCGATCATCCAACCGCAAGTCCGCCTGCCGCTGGGCCGCGTCCGGACCATGACAGGCAAAGCAGTGCTCCGCGAGCAGCGGGCGAATCTCCCGATTGTAGCGCGGCACAGCATCCTGAGCTGTCAACGAGGCAGCGCTCACTGAGGCGAGCCAGCCGATCAGAGAGCAGAGCCAACGCCCTCTGCTCGCGAGCCATTCCGCATTCGCTCGAGTTCGCCTGTTCATCCTTATTCCTGGTCGATTCCAAGCTCGTCGAGCTTGAACAGCGAGTGCAGCTTGACGCCGATTTTGGCCATCGCTTCCTCGCCCCCTTGCTGGCGATCGACGATGCAAATGCAATGGTCGATGCGGAGTCCAGCTGCGCGGGCCGCTTCGATCGCTTTCAACGAACTGCCACCGGTCGTGACCACATCTTCGAGAATCACTGCCCGATCATCGTGCTCAAAGGGTCCCTCGACCATTTGGCCCATCCCGTGGGTTTTGGCTTCTTTGCGGACGATGAAGCCGCGAAGCGGGATGCCACACTGCCAGGCGACGGTAATGGTCGAGGCAGTAATGGGATCAGCGCCGATCGCCATGCCGCCTACAAGGTCAGGAATTCCGATCCGCTCCAGAACGCCCAGAACGCCATGCGCAATCACATTGGCCGTCTCGCCATCCAGCGTGACGCGCCGCAAGTCGAGATAAAACTTGGCAGTTTTCCCCGAAGCGAGCTGGAAATTTCCGAACTTCACTGCCTTTTGAAGAATCAGTTCCTTGAGTCGATCGGCTTGATACATCGTGATATCCTGAGTGAGCATTTTTTGTTTTGCTCCGCCGCCAAGCGGAGTGACCCTATTCTGAGCCAAACAGCATGAGTTTTCAACGGAAGGCAATCGCGCTCTCAATTGATGGACTGGGAGCCCGATCGCTCGGTGCCTACGGCAACAGCTGGTTCAAAACCGCACACTTCGATCGCCTGGCTGCGGCCGGATTGCTGATCGAACAAGTGCTCGCGACCCGACCGGATGAACGCGGTTCCCTGGGGGGCGCTTGCGACCGCGTCCTCGAGCAGCCCGAATTTGAGTGGCTGCTGCTGACCGATGATCGCCAGGTCTGCGATCACCTGCAGGACCAAGTGGCCAATGCGACGCTGCTCCAACCCCAGTGCAGCCCGACTCCGGTCGACGACTGGACCGAGAGCGAGCTGGCCCGTTTCTTTTCCGCTGCGCTGGAGGCGGCTGAGGAGCTGCAGCCAGGTCAATTGCTGTTGCTCCATACCAATGCCCTCACTCGCTGCTGGGATGCTCCGCTCACCCTGCGCGAGGCACTCGGTGACGAGGAGGATCCCCCGCCGCCGGAATCAACCGCGCCTCCCTCGCTCCGACTCGAAGCGGATTCCGACCCGGATGAACTCCTCGGCTGGCAGCAGATTTATGGAGCACAAATTCAGGTCCTTGATGAGTGCCTCGGCATTCTGCTCGACTGGCTGGAAGACCAACCGGCCGACGAGCGACCACTCTTGCTGGTGACTGCCCCCCGGGGCTTTCCGCTGGGTGAACACCGGCTCGTCGGGTACCCCGAGCCGCAACTTTATGACGAGCTGCTGCAAGTCCCGGGTTTGATTTTGTTCCCGGGCGAAGGGTTGGCTGCGGTCCGAGTTGCCGAGCTCATGACGCCTGAAGAGTTGCTGGGACTGGCTGCCGCTTTTGTCGAGAATCGATTGTCGAGTTTTGATCGCTTTGTCGAGCAGCCACTACCTGCCTCGATTCGATCGGTTGTGTCACGGACTCAGGGGCTGGCAGCCATTCGCACTGGAGATTGGAAGCTGATCGCCGCCAGCGAGCAGACTGAACTCTATGCCAAGCCAGATGACCGCTGGGAACAAAACGACGTACACGACCGCTGCCGCGACACAGTCGAGGAATTGCTTGCGGAGCTCGCAGCGGTGCCCGAGTAAGCAGCGCTCTGCGGTCCCGGGCCAGCTACCGGGACCTGTGCGAACTTGCGCCTTGTGCTCTGGCTATCGAGGGATGAGCATCCTCCGTCGCCGGGCCTTCTCACGAACTTCGGTCGCGGCATGAGGGTGCCAGTTCGGGTGCAGCTCGAGTGGGACTTCCCCTGTTACCCAACTCGCCCCGCTTACTTTCGGGCTCATTTGTTCGAGCCCATACTCCGCTCGTTCGCGGCGACCAGCTAGCAGCTCGCTAGCGGAATTGGGGTTGGTCGGGGGGGTTTTGGGCTGCTAGATTTCCCGGTTACGAGGCCTCAGACCTTTTCGTTTTTGTGGACGGGAATTTCTCAATCGAATGATCCGACAAGGAAGTCAGGATCCGCGACTCAGCCAAGGATGGCGGCTGCGCAGCAAGCTCGACGAGTTTGCGCGCACCGGCCAGCGGTTCTCGCGCGCGCCTCGAGCCGGTGGGCGAATGCTCCTTTTGGGACTTTGGCTCATCTGTTTGTGTTCCGCCAGTTTTGGGGCGGACGAATTGGCGGGCCAAGCTCAACCCGGTCCGGAATCGATGCGGATCCGGATTTCCTGGGGGGGTGGCAGCGAGCGGGCTTGGGAGCTGACGGCTCGAGTCGATGGTGGCCGGATCTACCGGCCGCAACTCCTCGGGCTGACTGCGGAAACTCCGGGCACCGCCGATTGCCGTGACAATCAACTGCGAGTCACGCAGCCGCTGGCGAGTAACTATGGCGGGGTGGATGTGACGATCGAAGGGCCGGCCAGCGCCCACCTCGTGCTTGACTTTACGCCTGTCAACTCGCCTGAACAACGCGTGGCCCGGACGATCAAGCTGGGCGAACTGCGAAGCGGTGCGATCAACTCCCCACTCGACGACAACCGCAACCAGTTCTCGGTCACCCGTGTTCCGGGTGATTGGCTGCAGCTGGAAACTGGGCGGGAGCATCTGCTGTTCGAGCCGGGAGAGACGTGGCGATTGCGGATGGCGCCGCGGCTTGTTCCGGGTGAGCCCCAGCCGCTTCGCTGTACCGCCAAGCTGGTCAACGCCCGCTCGCTCCTGCCAGTGCTGGAAACGCAAACCTGGGAGCTGGATTTAGACCAGTATGGCAACGCCTCCGCGATCGCCTGGGACTGGAAAGTGCCCGAGCGCGAGGGGGTTTATGATTTGATTCTGGAGTTGGAGCCGCGGCGATATCAACAAATCTCCTTTGGCAATTCAACGGGCAACAAGTTGATCCGCCGCGTGCAGTTTGTCGTGCTCGAACGCGACGCAGTTCCCACGGCTGGTGGGACCGCCGATTGGCGTCCCGCCGGTGCGATTGATTCGGTCACAGCAAACAAGCGGGATTGGCGGCGCGGCTTCAGTTCGCGCCCCGCGGGCGGGTTCCTCGCGGCGGGAAATCCACAGGCAGTCGGAACGCGCGAGGTGGAAGGACGAAAGTTCCTCGACCTGCCACCCGGCCAATGGCAAACCATTCCGCTGCCGGTAAAAGCCACCGGGAAACCGCATCGCTTGGAGATTGAATATGCCGATCAAGCAGAGCTGACGCTTGGCTTCAGCCTGCTGGAGGTTGACGCCAGTGGCCGGATTCAGGTATTTGGTTCAGACTCCGGCGTGGTGAAACGCCTTGGAACGGGTGCGGCCTCAAACGCGGCGGCAACAGGAACCCATGTAGTCGAATTTTGGCCAAACACGAGCCAACCGTTGCTGCTCGTGAACAACCGGCACGGCAATGCGGCCGCGGCGATTGGGATGATCCGATTGTTCGCCGGTCCAGAGCAACTGCCTCCCGGCTCGAGCGCACCTGCGGGGGCATCCGGCTCGCTGGCACCGAAACCGCAGGGACTGGGCCAGCAACGCGGCCGGATGGCGTTCTATGAGTTTCCACTTTTTCCGGAAAACTTCGGCGCTGAATTTGCGCTCGACGCCGGCTCGGGGCAACTGCTCACCGACTGGGTAACCTTTTATCAGGGCGCCGATCGACTGGTCCAACATCTCCGTGCTCACGGTTACCGTGGAGCGATGCTGGCGGTGGTCGCCGATGGCAGTGCGCTTTATCCCAGCCAGCTCCTCGAGGCGACACCGCGATTTGACAGTGGGATCTTTTTCAGCACTGCGCAAGACCCGCTCCGCAAAGACGTACTCGAGCTCCTGCTGCGGATGTTCAGCCGAGCCGGGCTGGAATTGATCCCGGTTGTGACACTCAATGGTCGGCTGCCGGGTTTGGAAGCGTCCGTCCGCGAGGGGCAGGCCAACGCACTTTTGCTGCGCGACTCCAGCGGTCGAATTCCCGACAGTCAAATCGATGCCCCGCGCTATAACCCGCTTGCTCCAATCGTGCAGCAGGAAGTCCAGCGGATCGTTCTGGAGCTGGTCGATCGCTACGGACGACACAGCGCTTTTCGCGGCGTCGCCCTGACCTGTCAGGCAGAGACCTGCACCCAACTCCCCGGTCGACGCTGGGGGCTGGAGCTGGAGAGCGTCAATCAATTTTTGACCACCCAGCAACAGCCGCCTCTGAGCAACTTCGAAGAACTGTATGCGGAGTCTGTTCAGCAGTTGCTGTTCAGCACTTCCCGCGAGCCTTGGCTGAATTTCCGCGCTCAAAAGTTGACTGCCTGGTATCAGGAACTGGAGCGAACGGTCCGGGCCGGTACCCGCGATGGACGACTGTATCTGGCCGGCGTCGACCTCTATCGAGTCGGTGACCTTCCCAGCCTGCTCAGCCCCTCGCTGCAATGGCCGATAGATCTGCCGGCTGCCTTCAAGGATCTTGGCTGGGATTTGGCCCAGCTCGATCGGCTGGAGCATACCGTCCTGATGCGGCCCAACCGAGTTGCCCCGGTGGGGAGTTTGGTTTCCGAGCGTATCGAGATCAATCTGGCCGGTTTGGAGCAGACTCGGCAGACCCTCAGCCGCGGTGGCTACTCGGCTGGGCTGTTTGTGAATCGCGCTCCGTGGTCCAAGATTTCGCCTCCTCCTGAGGAAGCCGCCAAAAGCGCGAGCGAATTGCCGGTCCTGCGCTGGCAACCACTCTCTCAAGCCGGTGCGGCCGATCGGCAGCGATTCGCCGAAAGCCTGGCCCATTACGACACACGCTTGTTTGCCGACGGTGGCTGGCTGTTGCCGACCTCTTCGGCCGCCGATGAATTCTTCCGCACGCTGGCCGAGTTGCCCGATGTGCGGTTTGAAACGGTCTCGCCCAGCAGTGGAAAGTCATTGCTCACGGCCCGGCAAGCCCGGGTGGGCAACCGTTGGTATTCCTATCTCGTCAACCCCAGCCCTTGGCAGTTGCGAGCAGAAATCACACTCAGCAGCCCGCCTGCAGCTCCCCTCCGGATCACTCCCGAGACGATTCCGACCGAGCGCCGCGACGCGAATGCCGAGACCGTACTCAGCCTGGAATTGGAACCATTCGGACTGGTCGTGCTGAGTTCCACCTCCAGCGATTTGGATTTGCGCGATTTCCGATGCCAAGCGGCCGAAACCGAGGGGGAGGCGTTGCGGAGTCGCCTGCGGCGATTGCAGGAACAGCTGGTGGCAGCATCCACTCCGCGAGCCTGGAACGTACTTCGCAATCCTGAATGCAATCCCGCTGCCGAAGGCGAGTTGGGCTGGCGTTACGACTCCCGGCAACGAGGCGAAGTTACCGTCCAGCCCGACCCTGTGCGGGAAAACAACTCGGCAATGTACTTGCGAAGTGAAGGCGGGACGGTCTGGATTCGCAGCAATGAGTTGCCCGTCCCGGAAACAGGTCGCCTCTCCATCTCGGTTTGGCTGCGAATCGACCCGGACCAGCCTCAGCCTCCACTGCGAATCGCCATCGAAGCCGACGCCGAGACGCCTGAGTACTATCGATTTGCCCGAGTCGGCAGTTTGGCTCGGGAAGACGGGAGTGAGTCGATTTCAACCGAGTGGAAGCAATTTGTCGTGCATTTCGACGATCTGCCGATTCACACCGCGGAGCGTTGCCGGATCGGCTTCGACCTGATGGGTTCAGGCGCGATCTGGCTCGACCGCGTGGAAGTCTTCGACCGCTGGTTCGATCAAAACGACACGAAAGCGCTGACTCAACTTCTGGCCGCCGCCGGGCCGTTGCTTCGCGACCAGACCGGCTGGAACGAGTGTCGCCTGCTGCTCGACAGCTATTGGCTGAGATTTCTTGAGAGGTACGCCTCGCCTGCTCCAGCCCCTCAGCCGCTGGAGCCCGCGGTTGCGGCAAGTTCGGAGGAAGAAGCGAGCAACAACCCGTTCCAGTTGCGGCGACCGCGTCGGGCTGAAAAACCGCGGATGGTTCCCTTTCGATAGCTTTCAGACTTGGCAGCGATCGCGTCTCCCTCAGCGGCCGCGCGCCAGACGAAGCGACAAAGCGGGCGCGCCCTGGGTCCCTTGCCTGGATTAAACCTTCGCCAACGATCCCGTGCGGGCTAACTTTCGAGAATGGACAACCTTTCTTCCACTGCGCGAATCGCTGCTTCAATCCGCTCGATTCGGGCAACTAGCTCGCCGAATCCCTGTTGAGCCTTGAGCACCCCTCCGGCGGGAGCCGACTCGCTCTGCTCAGCGGATTCCTCATCTCTTGGGTCTACGCTCCCTTTTTCGGCCTCCACCTGGGCCCGCACCTTGGCGAGTTCCTCGTGTTGGTACAGGGCATGGGAAACGATCTGGCCGCGACCGGCCGGCGTCAACTCCATCATCAGCCCCTTGGCCAACAAGTTGTCGACAATCGGTTTGAGTTGGTTCAAATCGCCAATCGCCGGCTCCATCCGGGCTGCGCGGGCTCGCAGGTCTCCCAGCGTTTGCTGGCCGCGCAGGAGCAACTCGGTCATCACGGCCGATTCCGGACGGTCGACTCCCAGCCAATCGTAGAATTGATGCTTGTACTTCGGCACGCGACCATCGCCATGCACTTCCATCACGGCCCCCAACCCACGCAACGAGTCGAGCGTCGAGGAAACTTCATCTGGCGTGAGGTTCATCAGCGGACTGCGATTATTCTTCTGATTGCAGCCGTTGGTCAGCGCATTGAGCGTCATCGGATACGCTTCGGGAGTGGTCTTCGATTTTTCAACCAGGACCCCGAGCACGCGTCGCTGGAGCCGATTGAGCAGTGTCCATTTCCGTTCCGGGGCAGGAGAGTCGCTGGAATTCATGATGTGGAGAGGGCAGGGATGAGGGGCATGATAACTGACATTGCCGTTTATCGTAGCGACTGCCGTGGACACCAGGTAGTTGCAGGTGAAGGGCGGTGAGGACGTAAATGCCGGGCAGGGGAGGGATTTTCGCACTGATGTAGCTGCGAGTTCCAATCGCTGGCGAGCCTTGCTTTGGCTACTCCGTCCCGACGCCGTGCCGGCTAACTTCCCGCGGATGAGATTTCTGTTAGCCTAAAGCCCTCGCGTAGTTGCTGAACCCAGTGGTTTGCTCTGTCCTCCTCACTCTCCGCATGCTCGGTTCATGTTTGACGAACAGTTTTGGTTGCAAGTCATCAGTGGTGAACGGAGGGGCTTCGCCAGCGGTTTGCTCCGCTGCCTGCTCTGGCTGCTGACGCCGCCGTATCGACTGATCATCCAGTTGCGCAACCTGGCCTACGACAACGGCTGGAAGCAATCCGTCACCGCACCGCTGCGGATCATCTCGATTGGCAACCTGACCACGGGTGGAACGGGAAAATCACCGCTGGTGATCTGGCTCGCCGAGCAACTGCGGGCTCGGGGAAGACGGGTCTGCGTCCTCAGCCGCGGATACAAGGGCTCGGCTGCCGGGGAGAACGATGAGTCACTGGAGCTGGCCGACCGGCTGCCCGATGTGCCCCAATTGGTCAACCCCGATCGCGCGGCAAGCGCGCACATTGCCAGCGAAGAATTGGAGATGGAAGCCGGACTTCTCGACGATGGCTTCCAGCACCGACAACTTCGCCGCGACCTCGACCTGGTCCTGATCGATGCGACCGAGCCGTTTGGTTTCGGATACCTGCTCCCTCGCGGATTACTGAGAGAACCGCGAGGGTCGCTGCGACGGGCCGATCGGGTGGTGATTACCCGGGCCAATCAGATTTCAGCGGAGCGGTTGTCAGCACTGCGCAAGGAACTGGAGCGATTTTGCCCAGCCGATCGGATTGCCATCTGCGCGATGGTGCCAAGGCAGTTGCGACAAGCGGACGGGCGGCACTTCCCTCTGGACCTCGTGGCCGGGAAAAAACTGTTTGCTTTTTGCGGATTGGGCAACCCGGCGGCCTTTTTTCGAACGGCAGAGCCGCTTGGCCAGTCGCTGGTCGGCTCGCAGGCCTTCCCCGATCATCACCCTTACACGCCCGATGACCTGAACCAGCTCGCTGAAGCAGGCCGCCATTGCGGAGCAGAGGCCCTGCTGTGTTCCCACAAGGATCTGGTCAAGTTGGGTCGCAATCAGCTCGGTGCGCTTCCACTTTACGCGCTGTTAATCGAAGTTCAGTTTCTCGCGGGCGAGCCCGAGTTGCTGGCAGCGGTAGACGCCGTCCTGAGTCAAACGGCCGACGGCAAGCGATAGGGTTCGCCCACCCCTGAGCGGCCTGGCGCTGGCCAACGGTGGTTAGCGCCAGGCCGCTCAGGAGGGAAGACCGACAGGGTTTATCCAGACCGATTACCGGCGCGAGATGACAGATCCGAGATGACCGCCATGATGCGGGAAATTGGGGTTCCGGCCATTTTTGCTATAGCCGGACTGGAGTTGGTGAATTCCTCCTCGGGAGGGCGACCGCCGCGAATTCCGCTGGAACTCTTAAACCGAAGAAGACCGCAGCAGTAAAGCACGCGCAAGGACGAGCGCGCACCCTACGCACCTACCGCAAGGCGGCCAGTCATGAAGAAGTCAATTGTTCTTGGCATTTTGTCCCTGCTCGTCTGGGGCGCACCAGCACAAGTCGGCTGGAGCTATCAGGAGACGGACAATCCGTTTCCTCCGGTATTACCCAACCCGCCCGAGATTC
>Ga0315900_10011974_pt1 | contig 10713 bp, 9 predicted proteins | sample LakEriMetagenome_FD_203521 | JGI IMG/M metagenome (GOLD analysis project Ga0315900, IMG submission 203521) | Freshwater fungal communities from buoy surface, Lake Erie, Ohio, United States - Buoy 12 MA114 | ecosystem: Environmental > Aquatic > Freshwater > Lake > Lake biofilm | place: USA: Lake...
GGTGGTGGCACGCATTTGGGTACCGCGTTTACCGAAGCTCTCGCTGAGCTCGGCGCGCATGTGTATATCGCCTCTCGTCGCGCTGAACTCTGTGAGGAGACTGCGACAGCTCTGCGAGCACGCTCCTTTAAAGTTACTGCGCTCTCGTGCGATGTCACCGACGAGGCAAGCGTTGATTCGCTCGTCGATCGCGTGATGGAGAAAGAGGGAAAACTTGATGTATTTGTTGCTAATGCAGGTGGCAGTAACACAACAGCGCACGCACCACATGGCAACGTTGATGAATTTAGATGGACTCTAGAGAAGAACCTCACCTCAACATTTATCTGCGCACAAGCTGCCGGGCGAGTGATGATTCCCCAGAAAAGCGGCTCTATCATCACACTCGGTTCGATAGCCTCCCGGCTTGCAAGTGACCCACGTATCTATAACGAGAACTTCAAAAGATCTGGTGCGCCGTATATGGCAGCAAAAGCTGGGGTGCTTGTTCTGACAAAGGCACTTGCAGCGGAATATTCTCCGCACGGAGTGCGCGTGAATTGCATCTGTCCCGGACAAATTCCTAACGACCTAACAGATAAGGCGCAAGTAGAGAAGTTCCGCACGATGAATGCGTTTCACCGCACAGGCTTGGCTGAAGATCTCAAGGGCGCCTGCGTACTGCTTGCATCGGATGCTGGTAAATGGATCACTGGCACAGACATCTTGGTCGATGGTGGTTGGTCGATCTGGTAGTCGACTACTTCCAGGATGAGTGGAGTGGGCGACCTTCTGCATATCCTGCGGCAGATTGAATTCCGACCACTGCCTTCTCTGCAAACTCAGCGAGGCTCTTCGCACCTGCATAGGTACATGATGACCGTAGTCCAGAGATGATGTTATCGAGGAGATCTTCTACACCAGGTCGCTCTGGATCTAGGTACATTCGCGAAGTTGAGATTCCCTCTTCGAATAACGCTTTGCGTGCGCGATCGAAAGCATCTTCATGCGATGTCCGAGCTCGTACCGCACGCGCTGATGCCATTCCGAACGACTCCTTAAAAAGTCGACCGTTGCTATCGCGCTGCAAATCACCTGGCGACTCGTATGTTCCAGCAAACCAAGAGCCAATCATCACCTGTGAGGCGCCAGCGGCGAGCGCGAGCGCAACATCTCGGGGATGACGCACGCCTCCATCTGCCCAGATGGATTTACCGAATTTTTTCGCTTCAGCAGCACATTCCAGCACTGCCGAGAATTGTGGACGGCCAACGCCAGTTTGCATTCGGGTGGTGCACATTGCCCCTGGACCTACGCCCACCTTGATGATGTCAGCGCCCGCTTCGATTAAATCTCGCACACCATCAGCAGTGACAACATTCCCTGCGACTACGGGAACCTTTGGATTAATCGATCGAATTGCTTTTAGCGCTTCAATCATCTTCTCTTGATGACCATGCGCAGTATCTACCACTAGGCAATCAGAGCCCATCGCAATTAGTTGAGCTGCGCGATCAGCGACATCGTTATTGATACCTACTGCCGTAGCGATACGCAATCTACCCTGGCTATCTACCGCTGGTGCATAGAGCGTGGCGCGAAGCGCTCCTACTCTTGTGAGAATTCCAACAAGTTTTCCATCTTTAGAAATTACTGGCGCTAATCGGCGACGATTCTCAGTGAGAAAATCGAAAGCTTCCCGAGGCTGTACATCATCATGGAGCATTACAAGATCTTTGCTCATCACTTGATGAAGTTGAGTAAAGCGATCAACGCCTTCACAATCCTCTTCAGTTACGATGCCGATTGGCTTTCCATTGTCAACAACTACTACAGCGCCATGCGCACGCTTATGAATAAGTGAAAGCGCCTCTGCTGTTGTTGATGTTCCATCTAAGGTGATTGGCGTATCGAAAAATAAGTGGCATGATTTCACGTATGCGATGACATCCTTGACAATCGACAAAGGGATGTCTTGTGGAATAACCGCGATACCACCGCGGCGTGCAATGGTCTCAGACATACGTCGCCCAGAGATTGCCGTCATATTTGCCACGACAATTGGCAGTGAATTGCCTATTCCGTCGTTAGGAGTGAGGTCGACTTCCATCCGACTAGATATGCCAGAACGACTTGGCACCATAAATACATCGTCATAGGTGAGGTCGAATGATTGATTTACTTGAGGGTTAGTGAGAAAACGCACTTACCTAACTATATACGTTACTTGGCGCCCCGTCGTTCGCGTCCCTTAAAGCCGGCTTTCTTCCCCGCTTTATATGGGCGTGCGCCGCGGTGAGCTCGGCCAGGTGCTCCCGAACCACGTCTTTGTTGCGAATTGTGACTGCGCTCTGGCTTCGCCGGTGCGATTGCGATCGCAACCCCAGATGGCTCAACTGCACCAGTGATACTGACCAAGTTTGCATCCATCGGTCGAACCTTCGACTCTTTTAGAGTGATTCCAGCTTTTGCCGTCATCCCATGGACGCTTCGACGTTGCGAATGGGTAGCGAGAGTGACGACGACGCCTTCAGCGCCAGCTCGTGCGGTACGACCTGCGCGGTGGAGATAGTCCTTATGGCTCTCTGGGGAATCTACATGAACAACTAGCGAGACATCATCGACGTGAATTCCACGCGCAGCAACATCTGTTGCGATTAGCGCGGTGGTTCGCCCTGCCTTGAATGCTTCGAGAATTCTTGTCCGTTGGCTCTGTGACTTACCGCCATGTAGCGCGCCAACTGGTACTCCTACGCGGAGCATCTTCTCTGCAAGTCGATCTGCTCCATGCTTAGTTCGTACGAAGAATATTGTTCGTCCATTACGCGCTGCTATTTGCGCTGTGATTTTATCTTTATCACTTGGCTCCATAACAAGAACATGGTGTGCCATTTTTCCTTCACTCTTTGCAACGCTAGCAACAGAGTGCGTCTTTGGGTCTTTCAAGAATCTTTTGACTAATGAATCAACATCGCGATCTAACGTTGCGCTAAAGAGCATTCGCTGACCATTTTCTTTTGTTTGGCCAAGAATCTCTTTGACTACAGGAAGAAATCCCATATCTGCCATTTGATCTGCTTCGTCGAGTACTGTGATTTCGACTTTATCGAGACGAAGGCCCTCTTTCTTAATCAAATCGAGAAGACGACCTGGGGTGGCGACGACGATTGGTACGCCACGACGAAGGCCCTGGATCTGCTTGGAATATCCAAGTCCACCTACAACAACCTGAGTATTGAGATTAACGAATCGCGCTAGTGGAGCAATCGCATCGGAGATCTGCATAGCCAACTCGCGAGTTGGCGAAAGAATCAAGCCGATTGGATGAAAAGGCTCCGCTTTTCGATTTGCTAGTCGAGTGATCATTGCAAGACCGAAAGCCAAGGTTTTGCCTGAGCCTGTTTGGCCTCGCCCTAATATGTCGCGGCCTGCGATTGCATCAGGAAGCGTGGCAGTTTGGATGGGGAATGGTGCGGTAATTCCAGCTGATTTCAACGCTGGGAGGATGGCAGAGTGCACGCCAAGATCATTAAATGACACGGGATATCCTTATCGAAACATGATGCGTGTCTCGATAGATATTAGAGATTAAGACTCGCAAGGCAACTACCTTATGTAGCTACTGGTGTTTTACTTGATTTTCACTTACATACAGAATCATACCAGCGAATTTATGCTCGCTTTACCACTCATTAAGTTCAGGATATTGCTCGGATTTCTACTTAAGTTCGGCCAATCTAGCCCGCACCATCGCTTGTAACAGTGGCGCATCTACCTTCCAGCCAATTGGCACGATGAAAGTCTTCTTATTCACTACATAATCTTCCAATTTTGGGGTGAATTTCTCGAGTACTTCGGTGCTCCATGGTGCAAGAGTGATGTGCTTTTTGGCAACTGAGAGACCAAAAACATAATCCTTGTCCAAGCGAAGCATTGGTTGATTCCACGCAATAACTAACTCAAGTTTCGGATATTTAGTTTGTATTGCCTTAAAGATCTGCTTTGCAGTTTTTGCTGCCTCTGGATCCAACTTCTCGAAGAAATTCTCAGGTTTATCAAAACGCTTAGAACTCTTTGATCCGCGCACATGCATTACAAGTGCGTTTGCATGGGCTTGTGAGAATCCATAATTCTCTCTCAGAAAAGCTACTTGCTCTGGATATTTTGTGCCTTCGAAATCTTTGAGTAAAGAGATCCAGTATGTGATTTTCTCACCGTACTTTTTTTCGATTGCTGGAAAGTGGGCTTCACGATTTCCTGATTTCACTGCCATCTATACCTCGTTTTACTATTACCCGCTCTTACCTGTGTGCGCCCGAAGGGACTCGAACCCCCAACCCTCTGATCCGAAGTCAGATGCTCTATCCGTTGAGCTACGGGCGCATTTACTCGCTAATTGAACCATAAATTTCTGTACTGCCTAATTATTATTAGTATTTGAGCACCTGAACACCCTTACTTTACGGAGATTTTCGTGGCAAGAGCCACTGGCTTCTTCCCTGGTATCGACAGATTGAGCTGATACTTACCCGAAGCAATTCTCTTGGGAAGAGTAAGTAAAATATTATTCTCCGAACCAACACTTAAATTGACTTTGTATGTCCCCTTTGAACTTTTCAAGATGACGGACAAGCCTTTGATTTCGCTCTTGTCGACTCCCAGATTATTACTTTTATCAGCACCGATATCAATTTTAGTTGTGTATTTACCAGATCTGTTCTTCTTGAACGAGATTGAAGGGGCAGTTGCTTCTTCAGTTTTATCCGATACCAAGCCGGTTAGGATGGCAGCTGTTCTCGTCAAAACTGTCTGCTCCTTCGCTTCGACTGTTATTTCAGATTGTGCTTCTTGCAGAGCGACTAGTTTCTCAGACGAAGATTGAAAGTCATTTAGAGTCGCGGCAAGCAAATTCCGACTCGCGGTTAATTGCTGATAAAGCGCATCATTCTTGTCTAGCTTTGCCAGCGTTGCATCAATATCGCTGAGGTTCGCGCTTATGTTGGTTATTTGTGCAGTGTTCTGGGAAATCTTCTCTGAGAGTACATTTGAAATATCTGAAACTTCGGTGAGCGTTTCATTTGCCTCAATAGCATTCACACTTTGTTTGGAGTCATTCAACGATTTGATATTTTCGATGATCTTGCTTTGTGCATCGAGAATTTCTTTATTTTTTGCAATATTCTCAACGGTTTTATTAAGTGCAGCTTCTAAATTTCTCTTAGTGCTCATTAATACTACCCAAGTTTCGGAGCCTGGTTTTAACGCTTGAATTGCTGCATTTACTGCATTTAAGTCAAATATCTGTTGTTGAGTTTTATTCTGATCGATGGCTATCTGACCTTGCACCGCAGCATTCTGCTGTTCAAGAGTAGAAATCGGATTAGGTTGACCTACAGGTGCATTGCTGCTTCCCGTAGTGCCAGAATTAACCGAGTTTGTCTGCTCGGTTGCGCGAACCACTTCTGCAATGCTCAAGGCTTGCAGCGCCGCAACTTGATTTTGTAATGAAGCAATTTCAGTTTGCGCACCTTGAATTCTAGCGTTGTATCCCATCAATTCTACTTGTGCATCGTTCGCCCAAGCATTCCATGAATTAATTTGATCTACATATATTTGCTTTCGTTGTGGATCAGTTTCTGCTTGAGCTTGTGCATTTCGTTCTTGCTGACGTTCTGCATTTTGCTCTAAATTTCGCATCAAATTGAAAGTTAGCATTTGGTCAGTCGCTACTCGTTGATTGAGCTGATCAATTTGTCCTTGGATGGTTTGAATTCGATCCGCGATTGACTCTTCTGCACGAGCAGGTGCGCTTACTCCAATGAGCAATATGAGAGTTACGGCGAGAATCTTGAACAACGCTTTTTTAGGCACCCTTTATTGTCGCAGCAGCCACTGAGAGGAGCCAACCGAAGATGCGCGCCCGAAGGGATTCGAACCCCTAACCTTCTGATCCGTAGTCAGATGCTCTATCCGTTGAGCTACGGGCGCAATATTTTGGAGCGGAGCAGAGCCTACTAGGTGGTCTTGACCCCACCCAAACTCAGCAATTCTGACCACGAAACTACCTTCCGACGGGGTCTGCCGCGCTCTTCTCCCGCAGAAACCTCTGCCACATTGATAGCGCTCCACCCATCGTGGGTAACGATCGTTTCACCATTGAGATGTTCGGAGATATCTGCGGAGCCCTTTGGGGCCGCTGGTAATTCCAACAGGATTTTCTTCACGACTTCGCTGGAATCGCTCTTATTGGTGCCGATAACCCCTGAAGGTCCGCGCTTTGCCCAACCAACTACATACACGCCATCTCGAATCTTTCCTTCGTTATTGGCTACCCGTCCCCGTTCATTGGTAATTCCGGGAATTTCTGCAGCTTCATAACCAATAGCTGTAATCAGGAGATCGCACGGCAGCTCGATAACTTCATCGCTTCCTGTGACGACATCATCTATCACTTTATTTACGGCAAAGCGCACTCGTTCTACTCGACCCTCGCCCAATACCTCAAGTGGAGTGAGCAGAAAGGCGAGCGAGAGCTTGCGCTCATTTCCACGGTGGTCCGCATGAGCGATTTCGCGCATCGCTTCAAGATTAGAGCGAAGATCTTTCTCATTCTCTAGGCGAGAGCCGACGCGAGCTATTGCATCTGCAATCTGCTCTTCCTTGATGAATACATCAGTTTCAGTGAGTTTCGGAAGTTCGCGTAGTTCAGGTGAAGTAAACGCTGCGTGCTCTGGACCTCTACGCCCAACTATCGTGACATCTCGAATAGAACTATCGTGAAAAACATCAAGTGCATGATCTGCAATATCCGTGCTATTCAATTCATGTGGCACTAACCCGAGTATGCGACCGCAATCCATTGCAACATTTCCTGCGCCAATCACAATGGCATATGTGCCGGAAAGTTGTGGATTTACATTTACATAGTCTGGATGTCCGTTATACCAAGGAACAAAATCTGCAGCAGAAATCACGCCGGGCAAATCTTCGCCAGGAATTCCTAACTTTTTTCCTATCGAGGTTCCTGTAGCAAGAACCACAACATCATAAATCTTCTCTAAATCAGAGATATGAATGTCTTTACCTAATTCGACATTTCCGAAGTAACGATAATTCGGTTCGGACGCAATTTTCTCGAAAACCTTGGTAACAGTCCTGATTTTTGGGTGATCTGGTGCAACACCACTGCGTACCAATCCCCATGGAGTTGGAAGTCGATCGAACATATCGATTAAAAAATTACGTTCGTCATTTATCGAGTTATTGAGCGCTTGCGCTGTGAAATAACCTGCTGGACCTGCGCCAACAATTGCCACTCGGTACGTCGTCATGTGCACCTCCCAACTCACTTTGCTAAGAAACCAGATTCTACTACCTCACGTACTGCTCATCTCAGCGAAAAAAACGCAAAAGTGAAAGTAAATTGAGTTTATTGAGAATCGTGCTTGAGCAAAATCGCTTCACTGCCACAAAGCATCGCTGTAAGTTTCTACATGAGTCGCCCGGATCACCAAGGTGTTCTTAGCGTAAGACCTAAGGCATCGGGGGAAGTTCGGACTCCAAAGAGCAGAGTGGTGGGGAAGTCCCATACAACTTGGAGTGAGACCGAAAGTTAGCGTCAAAGAGCTGCTCGCTCGAGTTAACGGGTCGGTCACTTGTGTTTGTTTTGTGCAGCCAAGAGGGACGAAGATCACGTCACATCCGGCTTTGCGGGTGACTCACCTCTAGGTCGTCGGCTTCTACTTAACGTGGGAGCCGGCGATCATCTAATCAAACATAACTCAAGGAGAAACATGTCTAATGCATTAGAGAGACGGGATTCCACACGAACAATGTTCCCAAGCCTGGTCAACTTCTTTCCAGATATGAAGTCGTGGTCTGTAGGTTTCGATAAAGAGTGGGACATCCTTGAAGATCTGCAAGATTCTTTTTCACGAGGGCTGCCGGCTTATCCGCCATACAACATCAAAAAAATTAGTAAAAACGAGTATGAGATTGAGATGGCAGTTGCTGGTTTCGACCGACAGGACCTCCAAGTTGAGGTGCGAAATAATCAAATCGTGGTCGAAGGAAATAGGGGATTCCGGAATGAATCAACGGATGTTGATTACATTTACAAAGGAATTGCCTCTCGTCACTTTCGCCAATCGTTTGCCCTCGCAGATCATTTAGAGGTCACTCATGCGGAATTCAAAGATGGAATTCTTCGAATCAAGCTCAAAGGTGACTTTGTTCAAGAGGAGCCGGCGCACAAAATAAAAATCGACTAATAGGTGTCGGGCTACCCCCGAGCCCGCACTTTGAAATGAGCGGAATTATCCTCGCTTGAGCTCCACCATAGAAATAGCAGCAACCCCCGCGTCGTACCCTTTATCTTCTTGACTCCCAAGGATGCCAGATCGAGCGTGTGCTTGTGCAAGTGAGTCACACATAAGAACTCCAAAACCAACCGGCTTTGAATGCTTCAGCTGCACATTCATCACTCCTTGGGTCACGCCTTGGCAGACATAATCAAAGTGTGGTGTTTCGCCTCGAAGGACTAATCCGACAACCACAACTGCATCGAAACCTTCTTCAAACGCCTGTTGCGCTGCTAGTGGTAATTCAAAGGATCCTGGAACTGAGAAGACATCCACAGATTTTACTTCTGCATCAGCGCAAGCTCGCTTCGCTCCATGCACCAGAGCATCACAGATATCCTGATGCCACGAAGCAGTGATGATTGCAACCTTCAGGTGTGGGCTTTTTGCTATCCCTATTTGCGGCGCTGCACCAGCCATTATTCGACCTTTCTTAAGTGTCCTAGACGTTCTGCCTTAGTCTTTAAATACCTCTTGTTTATCGGATTTATTGGAGCTTCAATGCTCTCTACCGTTACATCAAAACCAGATTCAGTGAGGCTCTGTACTTTCTCTGGATTATTAGTGAGCAACGTGAATTTCTGGACGCCAAGTGCCCTCAAGATATCGACGGCATCTGCCCATTCGCGTCCATCGATTGGCAACCCTAAAGAGAGATTGGCATCGACGGTATCCAACCCCTGATCTTGCAATTGATAGGCCTGCAGCTTCTTATCCAAACCGATTGCGCGACCTTCATGATCTCGTAAATAGATCAGATACCCGCTGCCATGTTCCTTGATTACCTCTCGAGAGATAGCCAATTGCTCACCACAATCGCAGCGTTGCGAACCAAGCACATCTCCGGTGAAACATTCTGAGTGAATGCGGATCTTGGGATTAATTCCAGTTCCGTATTTGAGAATCACGTGCTCGCGGTACTTAAGTGCATCGTATGGTGCAATTTCCCAATCCCCGTCCGCTGAAGGCAGCTGCGTCCAGGTAAAAGTGGTTGGCACGTGTGCAAGTGTGATCTTCTGCGCCGAAGCTAATTCACTTAAGACGTTGACTGAAATCATGGGGATGTCATGTTCTAGTGCAAACTTTTCGAGCGCGGTGCCCCGAGTCATCGAACCATCATCATTGACAATCTCAGCGAGCAACGCAAATGGTGGCGCATCAACGAGTAGCGATAAGACAACACCAGCTTCAGTGTGGCCTGCACGACCGCGGAGTAAATCTCGGTGCGCAATGAGTGGAAAAATATGGCCTGGGCGAGCAAAAGTCTCTGCCGTTGAGCTCTGATCAGCTAGCGCCTTGATTGTCCGCGTCCGCTCTTCGGCGCTTACTCCCGTTGTGATTCCTTCGCGTAAATCAACTGAGACGGTGAAGGCGGTACTTCGTTGATCTTCATTTCGCTCGAGCATGCGGGGAAGACCAAGGCGGCGTGCATCTGCTTCGCCCATGGCAACACAGAGAATGCCTGTGGTGTGTCGGATGATGAACGCTGTTTGTTCTACCGTGAGGAGATCTGCGCGAACGATTAAATCGCCCTCATTCTCTCGCGATTCATCATCGGTAACGATGACTAAGCCACCAGATCGGTACCTCTCCAGTGCAGGGTTTGCTGGGCTCATTTGTGCACCGCCTTTTGAACAAGGCGCTGGACATACTTCGCGAGTACATCTACCTCAACATTAACGCTATCGCCAACCTGTTTCTGGGAGAGATTAGTTTTTGCCAGTGTCTCTGGGATAAGCCAAACCGTTACTTGATTGTTGGAATCGTTTATTTCGCCGACAGTAAGTGAAACTCCATCGAGAGCAATAGAGCCTTGATTCACAATAAAAGGCGAGAGCGATTCCGGAATTGTGACGACGAACTTCTCCCATTTTTCTCCTGGAGAACGTTCGATAACTTCGGCTACACCATCTACGTGCCCTTGCATGATATGGCCACCCATCAACGAATCCAGCCGCGCTGATAATTCAATGTTGACAGGCGAACCCGTTACGAGGCTTCCAAGATTTGTCATACGTAGCGTTTGGATCATCACATCCGCGCTAAATGAATCAGTGCCGACTTCAATAGCAGTTAAGCAGGCGCCGTTGATAGCAACTGAGTCGCCCTTATTGATATTTGGCGCGCTTTGTGGCGTGTGGATTGTTAACACCGCCGAACTTTCCGATAGCGCGATGCTCGTGATGTGACCTAACTCTTGGACTAATCCGGTAAACATCATTTCCTCACAATTCTGTAATGGGTTTTGATGTCATTGCCAATCTGCGTTGTATTCATACATTCCAGTTCGATGGCATCTGAAAGCGTTGAGATTCCAAGATTCGCTACCCAGGGTGTTCCAGTGCCGAGAATCTTCGGTGCCTGATAGATAACT
>Ga0315900_10011975_pt1 | contig 10712 bp, 10 predicted proteins | sample LakEriMetagenome_FD_203521 | JGI IMG/M metagenome (GOLD analysis project Ga0315900, IMG submission 203521) | Freshwater fungal communities from buoy surface, Lake Erie, Ohio, United States - Buoy 12 MA114 | ecosystem: Environmental > Aquatic > Freshwater > Lake > Lake biofilm | place: USA: Lake...
TCTCACCCCCACCTGCTGCTGATCCAAAGGCCGCGGCCGGATTCGAACCGGCGAGGGACTTGCGTCCAACGGATTTGCAATCCGTTCCATTCAACCACTTTGGTACGCGGCCCAAAGGCGGGCCCATTCTACCCGCTCGCTGCGTCGGGGATGCCCCTGCCGACCGCCAGAGGTCGGAACGCCCCCGATTGCCCCTCTGCCCCCCAACCGGCACCATCAGCTTGCTCCCGCCTGCTCACCCGTTGGCCAACCCGCGACCGATACCCTCAGCCGTCCTTCCGGCCCGTCTGCGGGCCCCCCGGAGCCGACCCATGATCACCTGCTCAGCCACCTTTGCCCTTGCCGCGGCGCTGCTGGCCGCTCAGCCCGCCACCCAGCCCACCACCCCGGCGCCGGCCGCCCCCGGCGCACCGGCCACCACCCCCGCCCCCCCCGCTACCCCCACCTCGCCGCAGCAGATCATCCGCGACCTGGAGAAGCAGGCCGGGCAGCCCGGTGGGGCCCCCACCCAGCCTGGCACGCCGGCCGCTCAGCCTGCGTCAGCCCAACCCCCGGCCCCGGCGGCCCCCGGCACGGTCACCTCGCCGGCGGCGGGCGGGCGGCTGCTTCGTGAGGGCTCCTTTTTGACCAATCGCAAGGGCCGACTGGTGCGGGGTGCCCTGCAGGCCGGCGGAAGCCACCCTGAGTGGTTTTTCGTGTTTGACAACACCGCCGGCGAACCCGCGGCCAAGGCCGACCCGGCAATGGTCCTGATGCCCTGCCAGAACCTCATGTCGATGGAGAAACTGGTCGAGCGGGGCGGCGAGTCGCTGAGCTTCACCGTGAGCGGGCAGGTGTTTGTGTACCACGGGCGGAACCACCTGCTGCCCACGATGTTCACCGTCAACCGCCGAGGCGAGCTCAGCCCGGCGAAGTAACCCGGCCTGCGGATGGCTGACCCGGCCCGCCCCCACAGGGGCCCCGGCCAGGACCAGCCCATGCAGCGGGTCGCCAAACGGGGAACCGCACCGTGTTGCCGGACCGTCAAACCCGCCGTCGGGATGGTCTGGCCGGTCTTCGCTGCGCCACCGCACCCCAGCCCCATGGCTTACCCTGATCCGCGCCTTTGCCCGGCTGCAGCCGTGCCGCACCCGGGCCGAAGTGTGGACCCGTTGGCCGCGGGGTTGAGTCGCGGCAGGTTATCGGCCTCAGTCACTCCGCTCGGGCTGTGAGTGCCCTGATCGGCGGCCTTGGGAGACTCGCGCATGAAGGGCATCATTCTCGCCGGTGGTTTGGGCTCGCGGCTTCGCCCGCTGACGCTGGTGACCAACAAGCACCTGCTGCCGGTGTATGACCGGCCGATGATCTACTACCCGATCCAGTGCCTGCTGAACGCGGGGATTGATGAGATTCTGGTGGTGACCGGGGGCGAGCACGCGGGGGACTTCCTCAAGCTGCTCAAGAACGGCAAGCAGCTGGGCGTGCGGCATCTGGAGTACGCCTATCAGGAGGGTGAGGGCGGCATCGCCGATGCGCTGAAGCTGGCGGAGGAGTTCGCCGACGGCGGGAAGATCTGCGTGATCCTGGGTGACAACATCATCGAGGGGAACATCCGCAAGGCGGCGGCGGACTTCTTCACGCAGCGGACGGGGGCGAAGGTGATCTTGAAGGAAGTGCCCGACCCGCAGCGCTTCGGCGTGGTGGAGTTCGATGGCGAGCCGGCCAAGGGGAAGATCAAGCGGATCATCGAGAAGCCCAAGGACCCGCCGAGCAACATGGCGGTGACGGGGATCTACTTCTACGACCCGGACTGCTTCAAGGTGTGCAAGGAGCTCAAGCCGTCGGGGCGTGGGGAGCTTGAGATCACCGACGTGAACAACTACTACCTGCAGCGGGGCGACCTGACGGCGGATGTGCTGGAAGGCTGGTGGACGGACGCGGGAACGTTTGAGAGCCTGTACCGGGCGACGAAGTACGTCGCGGAGAGCGGGGCGAACCTGCTGGACCTGACCGGGCCCAGGCCGGGGATGTTCGGCACGCAGGCGCGGGGGTGAGGCGCGCGGGATTGACGCTCGAGTCCGACCGCCGACCACCCGTTTTACTTGATCACGATTCAGCCATGACGACTTCACCCCCCACTCCGCTTGCCGTCTCCGCCCCGATGACCTGGCCGAATGCCGATCTGGCGGCGGCGTTTGCGCACGCGACGGCCAACGCCGAGCCGGTGTTCGTGCCGACGCAGTACTTCGCGGATGATCGCGGGTACTCGCTGATGAACCAGATGCAGGGTGTGATGACCCCGCAGGGGCAGGTGAACTATTCGGTGCAGTATCCGGGGGTGATCAAGGCGTGGCACCGGCACAGCCTGCAGACGGACTTTTGGATGTGCCTGATGGGGCACATCAAGGTGGGCATGCACCGGCAGGCGGATGGCAAGTCGTGGGTGGCGATCATCGGCGAGAAGCGGCCGGGTACGGTGGTCATTCCGCCGCCGCTGTGGCACGGGGCGGCGACGGTGGGCGACAGCCCGGCGGGGCTGTTCTACTACGTGACGCACGGCTATGACCCCAAGAAGCCCGACGAGGAACGCCGGGCGTTTGACTCGGTGGCGGGCTTCCCGTGGGCGGTTCAGCACAAATGAGCGGCCCATCGAGGACCATCTCCGTCGGGGGCTTTTCGCTGCGGCCGATGCCGGCGCCGGTGCTGCTGATCGGCCATGGCGGGATGCTGGCGCGGGCGTGGCGGGCGGTGCTGGAGCGCGTGAACGCCGAGGTGGTGTGCCCGACGCTGGAGCAGTGCGACTTCACCAGGCCGCAGACGGTTCGCGATGTGGTGAACGCGCGCGAGGGCGGCTTCGGGCTGGTGATCAACTGTGCCGCGTGGACGGATGTGGACGGGGCGGAGGCCAAGGAAGACGCGGCGTATGACGTGAACGCCGAGGGCCCGGCGGTGCTGGCGGAGGCGTGCCGGCACTCCGGCTCGCTGCTGGTGCACTACAGCACCGACTACGTGTTTCGGGGCGACGCCAGCGCGCCGTACAGCGTGGACGAGCCGATGGCGCCGGTGGGAGCGTATGGGCGGACCAAGGCGGCGGGGGAACTGGCGCTGCGGGACTCGGGGTGCCGGCACCTGATCATCCGCACCAGTTGGCTGTATGCCCCGTGGGGGAAGAACTTCGTACGGACCATCGCCGGGCTGTGCAAAGCCAAGCCCAGCCTGAAGGTGGTGAACGACCAGCGGGGGCGGCCGACGAGCGCGGAGCATCTGGCGGCGGCGAGTTTGGCCCTGGTGCAGGCGGGGGCGGGCGGGGGCGGTGCGGGCGCAGCCGAGGGCGGGACGTGGCACATCACCGACGGCGGCGAGTGCACGTGGTTTGACTTCGCGCGGGAGATCAACCGGGTGCAGGGGACGGCGTGCGACGTGCAGCCGTGCACCACGGCGGAGTTTCCGCGACCGGCCAGGCGGCCGGCGTACAGCGTGCTGGACCTTTCGCGGACCGAGGCGGCCATCGGCCCGATGCCGGACTGGAAGGCCAACCTGGCCGATGTGATGTCGCGGCTGGAGCCGTGAACCCGCCGAAGCCTTGAACGAACTCACTGCAGCGACCACCTGATTCAACCGGAAAGCCCGACCATGCACATTCTTCTCACCGGCGGCGCCGGGTTCATCGGCAGCAACTTTGTCAAGATGGTGCTGGCGGCGCGGCCCAACGTTCGCATCACCAACTTGGACGTGCTGACCTACTCGGGCAACCTGGAGAACCTCTCCGACGTGCAGAACCACCCGCGGTACCGCTTTGTCAAGGGTGACATTCTGGACACCGCGACGGTGGCCCCGCTGATGGAAGAGGCCGACTGCGTGGTGCACATGGCGGCCGAGAGCCACGTGGACCGCTCGATCATGGACTCCGGGCCGTTCATCCGCACCAACGTGGTGGGCACGCAGGTGCTGCTGGACTGCTGGAGGCGGAGCCGCGGGGGCGAGAGAGTCAGCAAGCAGGCGGGGCGGTTTGTGTATGTGTCGACCGATGAGGTGTACGGCTCGCTGCCTTTGGGGCGGCCGGAGTTGCTGTTCACCGAGCAGACGCCCTTGAAGGGCAACAGCCCGTACTCGGCGAGCAAGCTGGGCGGGGACGTGCTGGCCTCGGCGTATCACCACACCTTCGGGATGGACATCTGCATCACGCGGTGCAGCAACAACCATGGGCCATACCAGTTCCCCGAGAAGGTGATCCCGCTGTTTGTGACCAACCTGATTGAGAACAAGCAGGTGCCGCTGTACGGCGACGGCCAGAACGTGCGCGACTGGCTGCACGTGGACGACCACTGCGAGGCGATCCTGACGGTGCTGGAGAAGGGTCGCAGCGGCGAGGCGTACAACATCGGCGGGAACAACGAGAAGAGCAACCTGGAACTCACGCACGCGATTCTCTGGCTGATGGGCAAGGGGCCGGAGATGATCAAGCCGGTGGCCGATCGCCCCGGGCACGACCGCCGCTACGCGATTGACGCGAGCAAGATCAAGGCGGAACTGGGCTGGGAGCCGACGCGCTCGGCGTGGCCCAAGGCGCTGGAGAGCACGGTGCGGTGGTACGTGGACAACCAGGCGTGGTGGCGGAACGTCAAGAGCGGGGCGTACCGGGCGTACTACGAGAAGCAGTATGGGAACCGGGGGTGAGGGGCGGGGGAGGTGGCTCTCCGTTGGTGCGGGTGCGCAAGCAAACGCCCGCCGCGGATGGGGGAGCATCGGCGGCGGGCGGTAGTTGGAGACAGGTGGAGGGACGCTGAGCGGGGGGACAGGGGTAGCCAAGCTTGGTGAGGTCGACACTCACGGCTTTGTGACTCGAGATGTGAGAACTCCTGCTTCTGTGGGCACGGGCCTTGCCTGCCGGCACAGGCTGCGGTCACTCAGGCTTGAGGTTGAGGGTTTCGGACCAGCGAGGGCCGTTGTTTGAGATCACCGAATACGTCAGTGTCATTGAACTCGCGTTGATCGTGCCGGACCCTTGAGGCTCGCGATTGATGACCGTTTTCGTATTGACATGCTGGACGTTGATGACTCGAAGGCTGTTGCCACGCACGCTGCACGTGACGCGCACCGTTCCCTGCCCACCAACAGACGGTCGCTCTATCTGTATCTCTGCGGCATCGCGTGACACAACAGTCCATGTCGGCAAGCCAGGCTCCTTGGGAGTGCTGTTGGTCCAACGACTGCCGGGCGCCCACGCGGCCAGCGGGTCGGCGGTGGCGACCTTCGGACGGGGCTGGTCCGCCTTCAGATCGAAGGTGCCTTGGTACACAAGGTCTGCCTGTGGCCAGTTGAATCGGAAGGTGATGGTGTCAACGCCGATAGTGCCGGAGGCAGTAACTCCAGGAATCACGCCCGGGGTCGTTGTCTTGCGGAACTGAACATTAGCTTGCACGCGATCGAAACCGTTTTCGCGCAGCGTGATCTCGCCACCATTCCGATCAAAGTCCCAAGTCCAAATCGCCCCGGTGTTGTTCCGAGTTTCGAGCTTGATCCGTGTTGGAGAGCTGATCAAGACCGTCGCGTTGATTGGATCGGGGTCGTGTACAGCTCCCTTGGTGTCCTGCGCTCGATTGGTGCCGCTGTACTTGTCTCCCTTAACAGGTGTGAGCTGAGCAGCAGCCGCATCCGCCGGTTTTTCCGCCGGCCGCTTCTCCCGCCGGACCACGGGCGGAGTCGCCTCCTTCAACTCCGCCGCCGAATCGACCTCGAACTTCCACTCGCCGGCCAACTTCACCAACCCCGCATCCAGCCGGGCAGCGGCGTCCGCCGTGTCGCGCAGGTCGCGCTGCAGGCGGTCGCGGGCGGTGAAGCGGGCCAGTTCATCGGCGGCCCGGGCGGCCCGGCCGTGCATCTCCGCCGTGCCCTCGAGCACATCGCGCAGGCGGCCGGCCTGCTTCTGCAGATCGGCCACCGCCGTTGCCTCCTCGGCGGTCAGGGCGCCGCCATCGCGGGCGGTGCCGGCGGCCTTCTGGAAGTTGGCCAGTTCGGGCCCCACCTGGGCGGCCAAGTTTGCGGCCACCGTCCCCAGGCTCGCGCCCTCGGGGCCGTCGTCGGCCGCGCCGTCGAGGGTTCGCAATGAGGTGACGGCCTGCTCCATGGCCTTGGCGGCCAGACGGCGCACCTTCACGCCCGACTCCAGCACGCGGGCCTTGGCGGTCATGTTGGCGTCGGCCGTCGGGTTCTTCTTCAACTGGAAGCGGAAGAGCCGATCCTCCTCGCGGCCGGTGAACGTGCCCCAAGCCAGCCTGGCCCAGGTGGTGGCCTGCTCGGCATCGATGGTGGCCCGCCGGGCAAGAAGGGTCACCTGATCGGTCTCGCGTTCGACGGCGCTGGTCTCCTGCTGCTCGGCACGGTCGCGATCGGCCTTGGGCAGGGGCTCGAAGGTGAGCGGGCGGCCCGTGTCGGTCGCCGACTTGGCGAGGGCGGCGAGGAACTCGTCGGCCGGGAAAGGCCCGGACCCGCCGGGCTGACGGTCGTCGAGTTCCGGCGGCTTGCGGGACGTGGCGGCCTTGAGTTGAACGTGGACGGCCCGCAGTCGGGCATCGAGCTTGGCGAGGTCGGCGGCGAGGTCGGCGAGTTTGCGCTCCGAGCCGTCGGGCTGCTGGGCGGCCAGGGCGGCGGCCTCGGCGGTGCTGACCGGAAGCGGCGAAAGGTCAGTGGGCAGGACGGGCGCGGCCGCGGTGGCCAGGCCGAGCCAAAGAGCAACGGACTTGGTGTTCATGATGACTCCTACGAGGGCGACAACAGTGACGATGGATGCGGCGACCGCAACGGAGCGACGGAACGGGCGAAAACGAGCCTGGGGCTGCGGACGCGTGGACCAGACCACCGCTGAGGTGGGCTGGCCGGCCAGATAGCGGTCGATGTCGGCGGCGAGTTCACCGGCCGACTGGTACCGCTGGGCGGGGTCTTTCTCAAGGGCCTTGAGGACGATCGCCTCGATGGTCTCGTTTACCAGAGGCGGGTTGCGGCGGACGGGGGCGGACGCGGCGGGCGAAGCGGACCCACGAGGATCGCTCGCCGGGGCGGGCGCCGCCATGGCCGAGGTAGGCGTGTGCAACTCAGCGACCGTCTGGCTGGGGGGCCGGGGCTTGCTGTGAATGATGTTGTGCAGCACATCGATGACGTTGCCGACGACCTGGTAGGGGAACGCGCCGCCGGTGAGAATCTGGTAGAGCATCACGCCAAGGGCGTAGACGTCGGACCGGATGTCCACGCCCGCACCCGAGGCCTCGCCGGCGGCGCCGGGCGTTCGGGCTCCACGGGCCTGTTCGGGGCTGGCGTACTTCAGTTTGCCGATGAACTGCCCGGTGAGCGTCACATCCCGCGTGATGATGCCGTCGAACGCGGTGGAGGCCATGCCGAAGTCGAGGATGTGGGGCTGCCCGTTCACATCGATGAGGATGTTCGAGGGCGACAGATCTCGGTGGGTGATCCCCTTGCGATGCGCGGCCTGCACGGTTTCGCAGATGGTCTTGTAGAGCCGGAGCAGGTCGGCCGCCTGAGGGGCGACCTGGGCGGCGAAGGCGGGGTCGCTCCACAGGTGGTCAAGCGGCCGCCCGTCGATGTAGTTCATGACCAGGCAGTCCAGGCCGGAGCGGGTGCGGCCGGCGCCGATGGCCTGCACGATGTTGGGGTGGTTGATGGCGCGAAGGGCGTTGATCTCGCGCTTCAGGCGGGCGCGGGCCTCCTCGGTTGCGTGCGGGCCGGCGTGGAGCACCTTTACCGCAACCGTCCGGCCGTCGTGCCGCTGGATGGCCTTGTACACCGTCGCCTGCCCGCCCTGGCCCAGCCGCTTGAGCAGGTCGTAGCCTTCAATCTCGACCTTCAACTTCGCCAGCAAGCGCGGCGGAAGTTCCGAACCATCGTTGTTCGGAGGCTGAGGCGGGTTTGGAGGGGTGGTGTCTGACATGCTTCAGCCGGTGGTCGTTTCCAAGTGGTCGAAGGTCTGGCGGAGCGCCTTGGCGACCCGTGAACGTGCTGCCCGCACGCCCTCTTCACTCATGCCCAGCGCAGCCGCGACCGCGGAGGTCGGTCGGTCGAGCACGGCGCACATCTCGAAAGCCTGGAAGGTCCGCTGACGCTCGGGGTTGGTCGAGTAGCGCTCGCGGACCGCCTCCATCGCCTGCTGAAGCTTGGTGGTCTCCCAGACATCGTTCCAGGTCTCTTCGATGCTGCGGGGATCAACAGGAACATGGTCGCCGAATGGCTTGGCCTCACGCTCGGCCTTCTTGCGACGTTGGGTGAATTTGTGAAGCACGCAGGTCATCAGATAGCCCCGAAAGCGACCCTTGGACGGGTCGTAGACGAACTCGGGGGATGTGGAGTAGAAGGCACCGAGCACATCGGTGACCAGATCGTCCACTTCGCTGCCGCGGGCGCCGAGGCGGCGGGCGAAGCCGGAGATCATGGGCGCATACAGCCGGAAGAACGTGTGCCAGGCCACTTCGCGTCGTGGGTCACCGGGCCGCAACTGAATGAACAGCGAAGCCCGGGTGTTGTCTGGCCGCTTTGGAACTTCGCCGCTCATGCACCGGACAATAGTGGCGGGCGATTGATGCGTGACAGTTTTGCTGCGGCATTGTGTTGGAAGGTGGTCGAGATGCGCACCCACCAATGCCAACGCCGGTACGGCAAACAGGCATGGTCGTTACCGGTCGACAGCACTCCGGCTGGGGCTTGGCCGAGGCCATCGGGCTTGGTGGGTTCCCAGCCAGCACCCTCTTTACATGTCAAGGTTCCGATAGGGTGCCGAGCCCGGACCAGCCGGCCGCGACGGGCTTGGAGCGGCCTGCCCGCCGCCCCCCCCCCCCACCTCCGCCGCTCCCCCCGCCCCCCCGGACGGCACCGGACCCGCCCGCCCGGCCTGCCGGTACCATTGGCTGTCCCATGGTCATCAACGGCGTGAACTTCCCGGAAGACCAGATCGCCGACTTCTGCCGCCGGCACGGCGTGGCGAAGTTGTCGCTGTTTGGCAGCATCCTCCGCGAGCCCAGCCCCGAGGGTGGGTATGGCTTTCGGCCGACGAGCGATGTGGACATTCTGGTGGAGTTTTTGCCGGGTCACACGCCGGGGCTGTTCTATCTGGGTGGCATGCTGATGGAACTTCAAGACATGCTGGGCCGGACGGTGGATCTGAGGACCCCGCAGGACCTGTCGCGCTACTTTCGGCATGAGGTGCTGAGCGAAGCGAGGCCGCTGTATGCCGCGTGATCCGACGCAGCGTCGGCTGGACGACCGGATTCGGGGCGAGCACATGCTCAAAGCCGCGAGGGATGTCGTGCTGATGGCGACAAACAGGGTGCGGGGCGATCTGGACACAGACATGATCCTGCGTCGTGCGATGGTCAACGCCATCCAGGACATCGGCGAGGCGGCGAACCAGATCACCGAGGTCGGCAAGGCGCGGATGTCGGCGGTGCCGTGGAAACAGTTGGTGGGCATGCGTCACCGGCTGGTGCATGGCTACGACGCCATCAACCTTGACACCGTTTGGCAGGTTGCCACGCATGAAGTGCAACCACTGATCGCTGCGCTGGAGTGCGCCTTCGCGTCCTGGCCGCTGCCCGATCCGCCGCTGGACTGATCCGGTCTGTGTCCCCCCGGCCGACTGGAAGCCCCAGCCCGTCCAGCGACGCTCCGTTGTTCACCCAACCTCACTCAATCGCCACCACCGCCGCCCCTCCATTTCGCCATTCCCGTGGCCCACCGCCTCCCACCACCACCGCCCGACGACGACGCCGGCCCGGCCCGCCGCCCGGGGCCCAAGCCCTTCGCCTCGCTCCGCGAGCGGCTGGTGGATGATGACACCAAGGACCTGCTGCCCGAGGAACTGGCACCCTCGGTGGCGCATGAGGCGCCAAGCGCTGCGCCTCCGGCCGGGCGGTTCGCGGCGACTGAAGGGGATCGGCGATCGGGCCTGGGGGTGGAGGAGCGGGTGCGGGCGTACCTGCGGGGGTTCACCGCCATGGCGTGGTTTGTGCCCGCGTGCGTGCTGGCGGGGTGGCTGGCGATCGGCCTGGTCGGCACGCTGCTGATCGGCTCGGGCGCCAGTGGCGAGCGGACGCTCAGCGGGGTGCTGGCCCGGTTTGGCGAGCAGGGCGTGGCGGTGCGTGATGATTCCTCGGGTGGCTTGCGTGATGCGCAGGAGCGGCTGGGGGTGGTGACGGCGCGGATCATCGCGGGCACGCCGACGGCGAGCGTGGGGCTGGCCATCGCCGTGGAGGACCGGGCCGAGGTGGCCTTCGCCCCCGAGCCGGAGGCCTCGCTGACCCCGCAGGGACGCACCGCGCTGGCCGGTGCCGATGTGCCGGCGGCGACGGCGGCGTGGCTGGATGCCCGCTGGCCGCACTTGGACGCGGCGGAGTGGGTGACCAAGATGGGGACGACCACGCGTGACCGCACGCGGTGGGACAGCATTGCCCTGCTGACCTGGGGGCCGGTGGCGGTGGGGCTGGGGGTGTGGTGTGGGTGGGCGTTGGTTCGGGGCCGGCGGTCGGCCGCGTGAGCGGCTCGCCAACGGGCCTTGCGGCTCACCCCGCCCTCGGCTGCCCCCGGAGCAAGCCCTCCCACTGCCCGCGACCGACGGCCAGGACACCGGCGGCACCGGACGACGGCCGCTTATGGCTGCTGCGGTCAAGCTCTGACCAGGTTCACGGGCCATCCGTGCACCGGGCCCGGCCGCCGGTCGCGGGCAGTGGGGG
>Ga0315900_10011977_pt1 | contig 10711 bp, 16 predicted proteins | sample LakEriMetagenome_FD_203521 | JGI IMG/M metagenome (GOLD analysis project Ga0315900, IMG submission 203521) | Freshwater fungal communities from buoy surface, Lake Erie, Ohio, United States - Buoy 12 MA114 | ecosystem: Environmental > Aquatic > Freshwater > Lake > Lake biofilm | place: USA: Lake...
GTTGCAGAGACTGGATTCGAACCAGCGACCTTCGGATTATGAGACCGGCAAGCTACCACTGCTCTACTCTGCAATTTTAAAAACCGGCAGCCTTTCGGCAAAAATCCCCTGTGGGTGCAGGCCATGGCCGCCGGTAAAACTTTTTTTAATGAAAATCCGATGAATTTACTATATAACAAAAGTAATTTTCCAAAAGTTCCCAAAGCTAAAAAAAAAACTAGTCGAGCGACATCCTTTCAGTTCACCTAAATCCGGACAACACCGGATTTGTTTTGTGCTAAACTATCGACTAGTTTCTTTTTATAACAAAAGTAATTTTCCAAAAGTTCCCGAAGGTTAAATTTCTTTGAAAAAGAAAAATTTTCCCTTCCTTTTTTGTCTTTGGACTTTATTAAATCCCATTGGGACTAAATAGTCCAAATCTTCAGCCGGAAGGCAACGCCCTTGTCCGGCTTTAAAAAACTCGCCCCTTCCATGGACGACTTTGAATGTGTTGTTGCCCCAATACGAGGTTTCAACAAGTTTAAACGTTCCAACGGGACATTGCAACAATGTCCCAATTTCCATTTTTTCTTTTGCTTTCACTATATCAGATATTTATCATCCTCATGTACAACAATAGCACACTCGGAAAAGTTCAAGTAATACCCAACTTTTCGTTGGTTTTTTTCAGGCAATCCCAAGTTTTGTTCAGCTGTCCAATAGAAAATATTGGAAACTGTTAACATCTTGGGTTTACCACCAAACCCAACGTACTGGACTCGCTGTCCAATGAAGTATTTACATTTCATTGGGTTTGATGTTTCTAAAGGAGTTGCAAACTACAACCCCCTGATTTCCCCCGAAGGGGATTTATTCTTCGATTTTTTCCAAAAATATAGCAGTTGGAATATCAAATCGATATCCATCTGCCCCATTCTTAATTCCCTTTACGTTGTACGTACTTTTACTTACCCGAAGAGTATATATGCCATCCGGTTGAGTAAGGAATAGATATCTTTTTGTTTCCTTGACACACTCATAGATAGTGTGCTTTCCCTTTGCTTGGTTTGCAAAGACTAGATGGTACTTTCCCATGTTATTGTGGTTTTAAGCTAGCCTCATTGCCAACTTGATATTACAAAGATACAAAAGAAATTCCACAACTCCAAAGAAATTATGGAATTTCTTTTGAAATTATTTTAATCTCGGGCGTAGTACACCGTTCGGTACATCCCCATAGTATCGGAATGGTATCCGATACCTTTTTTGAGAGGGAATTTCCCTTCGTGAATGATAGCCGGGCATTCTTCTCCCATCATTCCGCGACCGGAATATGAGATGACTGCGTAGCCTGCTGACTTTGCTGCCTTAATGAAGGCTGCTTGGTTGGCAGAGAACCCCATCTCGAAGATGGACTCCTCGGTGTCATCCCAACCCTCGGGAAGCTGTGCCTCCAAAGCAAGCCACTCGGCCTTTGCTTCGGCTTTCGCCTCGCGGGTGGAGCCCCCGTCTTCGCAAAGACCAATCCAGTAGCTGTGGGCATCCAATGCTGCCAGTGCTATTTTTTTCATAATCGTAGTGGTTTTTAAAGTTAGCACCATTGCTAACCTGATGTAAAGATAGAAAAACTTTCCGAAACTGCAAAGCTTTTCTATCTTTTTTTTTAAATTTCGAGGAGTTCTAATAACTTTATCTCCTCTCCCCAATTTACAAGGAAAGTTGCTTTAGCCCTTTCCATATCGAAGGCGGAAAACTCCCACACCCTCGTGTCACCGTCTGGGTGGATGAATGTCGCACGGTATTTGAAAGTTCTCAGAATGGAAAATGGTCCGTTCCAACACTCTTTCGCGTATCTTTTTGCCTCGGCGAGGCTTTCAAATTTGAGGTTAACCTCTTTTGTTGCTCCATGCAATTCAAGGCGACAACGTATTTGTTTCATTATGTAAGGTTTTTACATCAGCCTCATTACTGACAATACAAAGATAGGATTTTATCTTGACACTGCAAAATAAAATCCCATCTTTTTTTTAATTTATTTTTTAAGTTTCGCAAACGCCGCTGCGAAGGGATTGTTGGCAATACGGTCTTCCATATATGCTTTTTCAATCCCGGAATACAACGCTTTAGCCTTATCAAAGAGTTGGAATGCTTCTGCATCCATCTCAAAGCAAAGGTTTCTGGCTCTGTCGGTCAAGCTTTGGATGTCACGGAGAACACCGCGTTTGCTGTTATTAAAGGCGAATGTTTCAACAGCTTCGCGGTCTTCACAGTATTGGAAATCTGAAATCAATACATTCAGCTCCTTATACTTTTGAAGCTCCGAAGCATCAAAAGAAGTTTCAAACTCTTCTTTTGAACCTCTCGCCTGCTTATAGTACATAACCTCCAAGTAGCGAACAACTGCCACCCATCCAACGAAAAGTGTGTAACCCATATACGAAATCTCTTCGACCTCGCTTGTGGGAAGTGTCTCGCTGCAATCGTCGATAGACTCATATCTATTCCAACGATATACAGCATCCGCTTTCCCTTTGGCATCATATTCAATCTGTGCTGCCTTTGAGGTTTCAATGCTTTCCTTTGCCTCCTCTTCGGTTTTGAACCAACGGGTTTCAAAGTAGTCGCTGTAGCGATGCACAACGCCCATATAAGCAATTCCACCCACCCAGGGCTTAGGTTCTGCCAAAACGGCATTATCAAAGCCTGAGAAGCTTGTAGTATCTCTTTGGAGGGCTGTGAACTCCCTTTCGAGAGCTTCCTGTTTCTTTTGGATAACTTCCTCAATGGTATTGAGCAAGTACCCATTCCAACGGAAGGCAACTCGTTGTCCCATTTCAAGGGCTACCGGCAAAGAAGTTACCCCATCCCAAGCATCGATTGTGAGGGCGGCAAAGAAGTTTCCACTGTCCTTTTTATACTCCAAAGGAAATCCCGAAACTTCTTTGGGGGCTGCCAATCCAATATACTCAGCATCATCCGAAGCGACAAAGTCTTCGAGTTTCAATGTGAGGTAATCAATATCGGCAAGCAGTTCCACCATGCCAACGGCTTGCAGCTCCTCCAAACGGCTGAGCATCCACTCCGTATAGCTTATATCTTTGACCATGCCTGCACTTTGGATGTGCAAAGCATTTATCTTTGCTGCCACCTCTCGGTTGGCAGAATTGACTTCTGCAACCCCGGGAATACGATAGAGGTTGTTCAAAAGAATTTGTGCAACTTCTTTTGAGAATGTACAAACTTCTTTGGAGGACTCTACCACCACCCCGTTGACTTTTGTCTCTGTGATGGTGACAACCTCTTTGCGTTCCCCATCAAAGCTCGGAGGGGTAGTCGTGGTTACCGGGAGGCTGTCCAAGTAAGTTACCATTTCCACAAGGCGCAAAATGCCTTTGCGCGTTTCAATAGAGGTCAAGTTCCCAACGGCTTCGGTTTGGGTTGTTCTGACAGCTTTGTTGCTGTCGCTTATTTTGCGTGTATAGCCTTTTGAATCCTCCAAACTTCCGTAAGAGAATTTCAAAATTTGGTCGGCATACATCGCACGAAGAACACCGTTTGCCGCCTCAATTGTCAAAGGTTTAGTATTTGCACAGTCTTTGTTAATTCGTCCAAAGACTGCAATCAACTGCTCAAGTGAGCGTCTGAAAATGAAGTTTGCCGTACATTCCTCAATGAACTGTCCAAGCATTGCGGGGTCAATACGAAGACCCTTGTTGGTTTCCTTGCCGTATTTGCCGGCAAAGTATTCCACCACACCCATAAGAATCAGGTGGTCGGAATGTCTTACAGCCTCATAAGCAGTCCCAAAGACCTGCTTAATGAATGACATTGGGGTCTGAATCTTGTCAAAAGACAAGAACGACCGCATAGAACTAACAGCCGCCAACTTCTTAGCGGTGTTCTCTATTCCCAATTCTTTGCCCTTGATGATGGCAATGCCACCACGCAAGCCCTCACCGCACTTAGCGACTTTCAGACCGTAGGCATTTACCGTGCCGTCCAAGTCCGCAAGCCCCAAAGAAATGAGGGTTGCTAAAGAATTATTTATAGCCTCTTTGGGAGGCATATTCAGCAGGCTGCAATCCTGCAAGCGAAGTCCCATCACTGCAAAGGACAAGATTGTCTCGTCCAAGTTGCTGCGGAGAATTTCCGCCGTTGGCATAGCATCGCGTCCCAACAAGTCCCGTTCGGTTTCGTTGGGAACAATGATAGTTCCCGGGCAAGTGCGGCCAAGTCTGCCGCGCCATTGGGTCATTTCTGCCACTGAGAGATGATATTCCACAAGGGCGTTTTCGCCGTTGCGGACTTCAATGCGTTTACCTTTGCCGGAGAAATATCCGTGGGTAAGACCCTCAATGGTCAACCCTGACTGCACGATATTCGTGCAGACGTAAACGCAAGCCCCTTTGTAGCGAAGAGCAATGTCTTGAGTGTCCAACTCAATTTCCCCGTGGATGGGGAAAATTTTGGCGGTACACTTCAATCGTTCGAGTTGTCCAATAAACTGCTCGATGTCTTCCTTGCCGGCAAGACCGACAAGAACTCTACCCCCGGCATTTGCTGCATCGCATACCGCCTGCACGGGATTGGGGTTGATAACTATCTCGGTGCTGTACGGACGCTCCGCCGGGGGGAGTTCAACCACCCCAACAGACAACCCTTCGTACATTTTTGTGTACTTGGGGATGTCCAGGGTTGCGGACATCAACACCACTTTTACGCCGCGAGCTGCAAGCTCTTTGGCTTTGAATAACAGGGCTTCGAGGTTCGCCCCTTGCTCATGCACCTCATCGATACACAAGACCTGCCCCGCAACCAATGAGGCTGCGAGGTTTCGCATAATAAAGCTCCCCTCGGTAATGTACACGACAGGGCGGGAGACGTTTTCGTCTCTTTGTCCTGTGGCATAACCAGCAAGGGTTTTTCCCCACATTGTGGCAACCCCTAAAGCTGCCTCCTGGGCAAGCTTGACACGTGGCACTGTGCAAAACACCTGCTTGCCTGTGAGCATAAATGCCCAATAAGGGCAAAACATTGTTTTACCGCTGCCTGTTGGGGTGGAGACAAAGGTAACCGCGTTTTCGCGGATGCTTCTTTCAATAGTTGCTTGAGCCTGTGAGATAGGCAATGTTTTAACGGGTTTCATATAAAAAATGTTTAAAATTGGTTAAAAAAATACCTCAACTCTCACCGCCTCAATTCTATGATTCAAAGATAGGACTTTATTCTGACACTACAAAATAAAACCCCATCTTTTTAAAAATATTAAATGCTTTGGAAGTAGCTTAATAATACCCCAAAATGTTTGAGGTAGTACTCCTTTGAGTACGCACCTGTAACGTGGGGAATTTTATCGCTTTCTGTTAAACGGGGGTTAAGCCCATTCAAATAAAGTGAGTCCGCAGCAAGCTGCATAAAATCTTGCAGCTTTGTATTAAGACCCGGGATATCACAATCCCTGTAGTCCCCCGCTTCAACCCTTGCTATGATTGCTTCAAGGGGTTTAATAACGAAAATATCAAATATGAAGTCTGTTTTGCTGTTGTTCATGCTTTCGCGATTTTAAGGCTAGCCCCATTGCCGGCCTTTGATGTTACAAAGATACAAAAGAAGTTTTACACTTCCAAACAAATTTACAACTTTTTTTCAAAAGAAATTTAAAATATTTTCTTTGGAATGTTTTGAAACTTCAAAAGAAAATCCTATCTTTACATCAGGTTAGTAATGGTGCTAATCTTTAAATTTAAGGTTATGAAAAGACCAGAAAAATATATTATACTCCATAGGGGGTATACGTTCTTGGGCGGTTGGTCTGCTTGGTATTTTGCCAAGACTTATCCCGAATGCCTGGCTGAGGTATTTCCTAGTGCGCTTGATAAAATCAAGCAAAACGCAATTTTCAGCAGTTTAACAGCTGCTGATGCGTTTTTAAAGGCTCATTGCCCTGAGCCTAGTAATACGTATGAAATAAAGATTGTCAAATATTTCGGCCCGTGTATGCCGATTTTTGACAACCCATTGTTTTTTAAAACATTTTCAGCCGGGCGGACTAAAAGGCATCTGTAGTACAGTTGTTAAAAAACCCTCTTATGAAGTTACAAAATTTCATAAGAGGGTTTTTTATTTTCTTTTGACTGTCCAATATACGAAATATTAAACTTCAATGGAAAAAGGGGGCTATGCCCCCTTGTCCAAGTCCTAGGCAATAAAGCCCGGGACTGAAATTATCTGGCCCTTCCGCTCCCCTTCGGTCACGCGGATGACTTCGGGGTGTCCGGAAGCTGGGGCAACGCAGTCCGTTCGCCCCATCTGCTTTGCCTTTTCGAGGCAAAGGGCGGAGACGATAAACAAAACACCCTCTTCCGGTTCAGGCAGCCCGGTGAGCTCGCCTAACACTTGACGGCAGACTCCGTTTTCAAAGGGGGTAAATGTTGAATTTACCCTGGCAATGCCCTCTGAGATAAACTCAGACCCATCATTGAGGTTGATGGTATGGGGCGTGAAATTTTTAAATTGCATTGTTTATCAGTTTTATTGTTAATAAAAAAGGCATCAATCCCAACTGTCCAAGTTAGATTGTTATGCCTATGCTGCTACGCCTGCAATGGGTTTAGTTGGGATTCCAGGGGGCATTGCTTACCGATATTCTCAAGGGCTACCACACCCCAAGCGGTGCTTGCTGCCTCGGTTTAGGTTACCCCCGGTTCCCGAAAATTTGGCAAGTAAAAAGCATTAAAACACTTGCCTTTGCCGATTGACTTCCGCACACCGATTGTGCGGTCGGCTTCACTTTTTCCCATGGACTCCGGCAGGCTAGGCTGCACGGGATTACCACAATTAGCGGGGCTTTCGCCCCAAGCCCAAGGTAACCCGGCCTATTTAAACAGCTTGGCTATTCTTTCAGCCAACTGTTTTTCCTCGATTGCTGCCTTTTCGGCAAGCAATTTATTGGTGTGGGCTTTTGCCAAGCCCTTATTTTTGTGTACCTTTACAGTGCTTTTCATATTGAGCAAACGTGGGTCAATGAACCCTACAATTTTAACCCCTTTCAATTTTTCCATAGTGGTGGTGGTGTTTAAAGTCGGTAACATTACCAACCTGATACAAAGATAGAAAAACTTTTTGAAACTTCCAAATTTTTCCTACCTTTTTTTTATTTTTTTTTTGTGGGAGATGTGGGGGTCGAACCCACCCTTCCTTTTTTCGTTGTGGTCCGGCAAGACCGGGTTCTATTCTCTGCCAGTGCTGCAAAAACATCCGCCCGGGATGCCTTCCGCCGGGGTTGCCGCCCCACCTAGTTTATTTTAACCCTTTTACAACGAGGACGTTCGCCTTCGAACTATCCCCCTGATTCTCCCCCGAATGGGGGTTTTGATGTTACAAAGATAGGATTTTTATTTGAAACCACCAAACAAATCTCTATCTTTTTTAATCTTTTTTTACCGCCCCCGGTTCTTTCTCAAAAGAACCTTTGCAGCCCGGCGGTCGCCTTTGGCGGCTGCGTTGAGGAGCGCCCTTTGGTTCGCCTCTTCAACGCTTTCAGGTTCAAAAGAACCTTTGGGCATCAAAAGAAGATACCCTAACCCCAAAGCGATGCAAATTAAAATCTCCATAGGGACAATTTTCAAAAGGGCTGCCAACTACAACCCCGGATTTACTCCCGAAGGGGATTAATTTTCGTACTCTATTAAGGCTTCGTCTTCCTCTAAGAGGAATTTTAATATTTTTTTGACAGCACCCATATCTACATGGGTGTGTGCGGAATTTGGGTTTGGTTCTAAACCCATTTTTTTTATTATATCGTTGGCCACATAAACTCCGCCAACCCCAAAGAACAAAACTTCATTTATACAATTCTCCCCCGATTTAGGGGCATTTTTTACAGCCTGCAAGGCTGATTCTATGGTATGATTTTTGTAGTTCATAAAGGTAGAGGTTTTAAAGGCTAGCTCCATTGCCAACCTGATACAAAGATAGAAAAACTTTTCGACACTGCAAAACTTTTTCTATCTTTTTTTTGAAAAAATTTATTCGTTAAAAGTCAGTGTCTCCCCCTTCCAAAAATCGGGGGTTAAACCCTTCGCAGCCAAAAGACTTTTAACTTTGGCTTGGGTGCTATAACCGGACACCGCTTTGCCGTCCGGATACACCCACGAAAAAAGGGTGCTGCTACTGACTTTCCCCATCCGTTTTGTGCGGACTGTTTGCACTTGAACATTTATGGTGTCCATATCTATTATATTTTATACAACAAATATACAAAAGAAGTTTCAAACCACAAAAGAAATTTAGTTAAAATTTCAAAAGAATTTTCATTCAATTCTTTTGCGGTTTTAAGACACTATCTCCCCGGGGACGGGGCAAAGTGTCCGGATTTGATTTAGAAGCCTCAAAGGAAGCTTTTGTGAACCCCAAAGGAAGCTTCAAACTTCCTTTGGGGAGTCCGAATCTTGTTACAACCCCAATGCGGTTTTCACCGCCTCGGTTTGTTTTTTGGAAAATATCCAACCTGCACCGCCTTGCAAGTTGTTATTCCATTTCCCCCCAAGCTCTTTGAGCTTGTCTTTTATGGGAAACGTGTTCCCCCGGACTACTATAGCCTTGTCCGAATACTCGGACAACACGATGTCCGAAATTTGGGGCTGGGGCTGAGGTGTTTGAATTGGTTTAGTTTTCTCGGGTTTAGCTTTGGGGGCGACGATACGATAATCGCATTTGCTAAGCCTGAACTCATTATTACTGTAGCCAAAATAGTCAATCTGAGTATTAGCCTCTGAATAGAGATACTCAGAAATAATTTGACGTATATTTTCAATATCTTGTTCGGAAAGCTCTCTATCGCTTTCCTGTATGTTTACATCATAGGCATACACCCACGAAGAACATTTTTTGAATGTGAATTTCACACCTGGAAAACACCGTGCTAAATCAGCTTTCACGAGCTGTTTAGCTTGCTCTTTAGTCCACGCGTAGTGGTATCTGTTGCCGTAGGTTTTAAAGGCATGGTTTTCGTATTTAGGCTTTGCGGTATTGATAGGCTCAAGCCAAGCCCAAAAATGCTTTTTCAATTCCTCATTGCCCACAAAGTAGGCAAAAAGGCAATCAAAGTTCAACAAGCGAGGGAAAACCCCTTTGTTGGATTTTGCCAATTCCCAAAAATGCTGTAGGCCGATGCCTTTAAGCATCTCATTGGCTAAATCCCTATTAACGCCTTTGGTTGCGTTAAGTTGCTCTGCATTGCCTAAGATTTCGAACAATTCGGTGGTTGTTGTGGTGTTTGTCATGATGGTGGTGTTTTGTTGTGATACAAAGATAGGTTTTTCTTTTGAAATTACAAAACTTCAAAAGAACTTTTTTTCATTCAAAAGAAAAAAAAAATAATTCAAAAAAAGCTTTGAAGTTTCAAAAGTGTTTTGTATCTTTACAATAAGTTAGTAAGGTTGCTAACTACAAAAAACCACCATCATGAATACCACAGAAAAAATGTTTACAGCTTTTGAAAGCTTGACGGGTATTGCATTTGTAAGCCTCAAAGGCTACAAAGATTCAATTGGTAACGTTCAAGACGTTACAATCAACGTTGGGGCAAGCTTGCAAGCTACAAAGGAAAAGGATATTGCATACCTTGAAAGCTTGTCTTTTGAGGGCAAAGATGCCCTTTTAGAGCAGGCTAGGCTTGAGCTTATTGCAAGCCTGAAAGAACCTGGGAAAGCCCGTAGCGATGGGCAAAAAGAGGCTTATACCCATATTTGCCCCGGTGTTAAGGTTCACACCGGTACGGGCGAAATTTTTATCTTTGGTATGGTGGTTAAAAGGGTTGTTACCCAAGCCACCGAAGCCCCGGAAAAGCTTGATACCCGAAAACCCCTTACCAAAGCAAAAGACGCTTTGCGAGCGTCTTTAAAGTCTTATAAGTATCGGGTTTATAAGCTAGACCAAATTAGTTCCATGAAAGTGATGGGAACGACAATTGAGATAGGATAAGGATAAGCAAGGCGGCATTTGCCGCCTTTTGCCTTTTAACTTATGACGATATACGAAAATTTCAATCGGGTGCAGGGTTGGATTACAAACGATAGCGTTCAGCTGTCGCCTGAAGTGCTTTGCACCCTTTGATGGTATCAAAGATACAAAAGAAATTCCGAACTTCCAAAGAAAATCCGGAATTTCTTTTGAGTTTTTTTAGCCTTTTTTCATATATGCAAAAAAGTCGCTTTCGGACTTTATTTGCGTTGTAATCAACTCTTCGCAAAAAGCTGGGGGAGCTTGGCAAGCCCGATTAAAAGCCGCTGCCTTTGCTGCCCTTACAATTTCTAAAATATGGGATGAGGGTTCAATATCGTAAATCGACCCATCAAAATTTTTTGAAATCTCTAAGCCGTTTGTTACAGCTTGAAAAAAAAGAATTGTGTTGTTGCTGCCAACTGCAACAAAATTTTCAGTTATCACTACTATTATTTTCATGGTGTTTTGGTGTTTTGGCATTAGCTTCATTGCTAATGTATAGCAAAGATACAAAAGAAGTTTTATATTTCCAAAAGAAATTCATTATTTTTCAAAAGATTTAACAAGTGTTAAAATCAAAAGAAAATCGGAAATTTCTTTGGATGGTTCAAAAAGATTTTCTATCTTTGTATCACAACAAAACGCCACCATCATGTTATTAATTTTAATAACAGCTGCTAACCTGGGCTTAGCTCTTTGGCAGCTTAAAACCTCAAATAAATGA
>Ga0315900_10011978_pt1 | contig 10709 bp, 6 predicted proteins | sample LakEriMetagenome_FD_203521 | JGI IMG/M metagenome (GOLD analysis project Ga0315900, IMG submission 203521) | Freshwater fungal communities from buoy surface, Lake Erie, Ohio, United States - Buoy 12 MA114 | ecosystem: Environmental > Aquatic > Freshwater > Lake > Lake biofilm | place: USA: Lake...
TCGTGATCTCGTTCTCAAGCGCAGCAAGTTCAGTACGCGCATCTGTCAACGTCTTGGCAAGTGTTTGACGGGTGGACGCAGTAACGGCGCCAGCAAGCCGCGCTTCTGTGGTCGTGATCAGTTCTGTAAGAGTGTCCTTGCGGTCCTCAAGTTCCTGGAGTGTTGCCATCAGCCGCCCAACGCTTCCCTAATGATGCTTGAAATAGTTGCAGCGCCCTGCACTTTGGCTTCCATCGGATTGGATGCCATCAACTCCCGAACAGCCTGATTACCAACCTGCGATGCCGCTTCAACCATCCCGCCGCCACCCATCTGCGGACGCATCTGTTCCTGCTGAATGTTGCTGGTCAGACGATTGAGGGTTTGTGCATCAGGGATGTAGCCGAGCAATGTGAGGCTGGTTTCTTTGAGAACGTCTTTGATGTCATCCGATGAGGAAACGCTGTAGGAGCGGCCAGTGCCAACAGGATTCCATTTGGATACGTTGGCCTTCATGTACTCAAGAGCGACGTCGTATGTACGGCCAATGTTGTTGGCAGTACGAAGAACTATTTGTCCGAAGGCCTCGTAATCACTGTCGTCAAGACCAGCAGAACGGAGGTCTGGCTTGTACTTACCGTTAGTCGCTACAGATACGTCTTTGAGCAGCAACATGCGCTCAAGATCTGTCATCGAGTCAAGAATGTTCTTGGCGTCAGTGACTTCGTTGTACTGTTTACGGGAAATCTGATCGTTGGCATCAGTCAGTTCAGGCCCCGTGTAGTTCGGGATAACCTGATACATGGACACACCAGTTCCCCCAACCTTGGGGGCTGTGACAGCGCGACGTGGCTGCAACGGCAAACTTGGGTCGCGCTGGAACCTGTTGGTGCCACCAAATCCAGCGGCGTCACCTAACGGCTGTACAGCCTCAAGTTCAGCAAGTTCGTCTGGGTCTTTAGACATTACTGTTCCTCGTACTGCAACAGTTCGGCTTGCAGTTCCTGCTCAAAGATCCGCTTGAAGTCAGGGTACTTTTCCATGAGCACGTCGGCAACTCTAGCAAGATAGTTACGGAGCGGTTCCACACGCTTCGACTTGAGGCTCGAAAGACCAGCCGCCTCCGCTTGAGCCAACGCCTCATCACGCTTGTTCAGGTACAAACGGGTTGCCGTAGCCACATCATTGTTAGCGAGCGACGGCTCCTGCACGATGTCGCGCAGTTCGCTGATGAACGTCGGGAACTTCGACGGGTCGAAGGACGGGATCTCGGGGAAACCTGGGTACTTCTTATGGAGTGCAACGCGGTAGGCACGCAACCAGTCCTGTTGAGCCTGGTTCGGATAGGCGCCGTACTTGAGGCGGGCACGACGGTAAAGGGCTGACCCCACCATCTTTTCGGCCTGTTCAACAACCTCTTGGGCTGTCAACCGGACACGTTCACCGCGGTCAACCTGGGCTTTCCAAGCCTGGAACGAGAAATCGTCCTGGCCTGGGGCGAAGAATCCGCCGACTCCCTTGTAGCGGGTCATGACAAGACTGTTCTCTTTAGCCCAGGCCTCAAACTTGTCTGTTGGGGTGATACCACCCACCTCGGCACGTGACTTACCTGAGACGTAAAGCATGACGTCATCACCGAAAGTCTCCAAGAACTCGGGGATGGCTTCTTCGTAGTCTTTTTCCTGCATGTCCGAGAACGTCTTGATCAGTTGCGACATGTAGACGTCACCCTGTTTGGTGTCGATCTCAAACTTGGTGGCACCCGATGCTGGTCCGATGAACTGGTTGACGGCACGGAAAATAGTAAGAAGTCGTGCCTTGCCAACAGCGTCGTTGAACAAAGATTCTCGGCCTTCTGGGGTGGTGCGGTCGTACTTGCCTGTGGCGTCCAGAGCGCGCACGGTTTCCACGTAGGTTTGGCCGAACACGCCATCCAGTTCTGTGGGGTCGGCTTTGATTGCGCTGACCAGTTTGCGGATGTAGCCAGGGGTGAAGTCCAGAATGTCGCTGCCAGGGGTTCCGTAAGGAACCAAGAACTTGCGTAGATCGTTCTCTTTGGGGGCGAACTTGAGGAACTGGTTGGTGGCTATCTGTGCGACAGGGCCGAGTGACGGGTTGAACTGGAAACCCATTGACAGACCCTTTACAGGGGCAGCCAAAGGTGCGGTCAGACCAGTGAACAGTTGGCTGGCCTTGTCCGAGATCGGGTAGTTGAACATGTACTGGCCGGACTGCGGGTCCTTGTAGAAAAACCCTGTTCCGTCACCCTCAAGGTCCATGTTCGTCATACCGACGAATGTGCGCTGAACACGGCGGAAGTTGGTTGGGTCTGCCGCGAACTGGGTGACGTACTTGCTCAAAACTTCACGCCATGCGGCAGCAAACGGGGCCATGACACGCAACGCATCTTCGACGTTGGTGCGATCAGCCGCGTCGTAAAGGATTTCTTTCATGCGGATAGTGGCACGATTGCCCGCGTATTCGGCTAGTTGCTCAACGGTGCCAACGCCTGTGGCGCTGTCACGGAGGTTCTTCAGTTCTGTGAACAGTTTGTTGCCACGCCCACCACCGATGTACTGGTTGGGGGTCATGCCGATTTTGGCTGCATCTGCTTCGATGTTGCGGATCATCTGATCGAACGACTTGGATGACAGAAGGTTGGCGTTCTCACGGACGTTCTTGTAGTAGTACTGGCGCCAGATCGGGGACTTCTCCAAATAGTTGGTACCCGTTTGGATGAGGCCGTTGAAGAAGAAGTCGCTGAACTCACGCCACTTATTGAGCCACTTCATCTTGTATGCGGCAGGGTCTTCCTTGTGGCGCATAGCGAACCCTGTGAACGCAGGGATGAGTTCGTTGTTGGCGTTGTCTGCGCTGTTGTAGATCGTGTCGATGACGCGCATCAGTTCTGCGTCGTAGGGGCGTCCCTTTTCTGCAACACTAAACGGCCCTGACGCAAAAGCGCGGCCCTTGTCCAAGACTCCTGGGGTGATAGTGGTGCGTTCAAGTTTGTAGACGGGGATTGCCTCGTAGATGTCGCGTTCTACGAACTGGCCTGGCTTGTTGATCGCATCAACGTCGATCCGCTTGCGCTTTACGTTGGTGACAACGAAGTCACGGTCAGCAAAGTTGTCTTTGCCTTTGAAAACGGTGCCAACGCCAGGCTTGCCTTCGACGTAGATGAAGTCTTCTGGGAGTACGTCGCGGCCGACGACGAACTCGTCTGCGATGGCTCGGCTGTTGCCTGGCTCAATGATTGGGACTCGGTTGTTGGCGATGATGACACGCAGTTCCGGGGTGTCGTACCACTTGTCAGTGCGGCCGAACACTTCGGTCTGAATCCAGGTGCGGAGGAACTCGTCGGGGTCGTCTGAAAGTGTGCGTGGGAGACGCAGACGCATGCTCTTGCCACCCTCCACGCCATACACGTAGCCGTTCTGGGCCACGTCAATAAGTGACTGCTTGACATCAGGGACAGTGTCCAGATACTCCATGACTTCGTCGATGTTCTTGGTTTTGCCAACGCGGGCCATAGCACGGCGGATCACCGGATCTTTGTTGAGCATGCGCAACTGGTCAAGAATGCCCATCGTGTGCAGTTCAGGATTATCGAGACGTGTGGTGAACCCGTACTCGCCGTTCATGATGACTCGTTCGATGGCGTCAGTTGGGTTGCCGATGTGCTTCATGGACTTGACGCCCTGTGCACGGAAATAGGCTTCCTCTGACGGCAACAGTTCGTCGCCATACTTTTCCAACGCTTCACGGGCGGCGGGTGTGAATGCTTCACCTGCGATGCCAGCGGTTCCACGTTTGCCAAGCACCCACGAGAAGAATGCGTACGGTTTGTTGAACATGCTGGCCAGGCTGCTGTCGTTTTCAAGGTACAGGTGGGCCTGTCCGTCGAAGATGTTTCGCAGGAAGTAGCCAGGGTTCATCAGGGTGAGTGGCTTCCAGATTTCGTTTTGGAAGAACTCGGTGGCCTCAAAGACTGCGCGCTGATCTCCTGTCCCGGTCTTGGTTATGCGCTGCATGCTCTTGCGCCAGAACGGGTTGGTTGCTAGGGCGCGCATCTTTCTGACGTCGGGCAGGTATTGGACGTTGTTCAACAGTTCCACGAAGATGGTGGGACTGATGATCTTGGCGTTGAGGTCGTCGATTGAGTTGATTTGTACGCCTTCGCCAGCAAGTGTTTCGATGATCTGCCGTTCGTCGAGGCCGTAGTTGTCGACGAGCATGCGCACCAGGTTGTGCCCTGGGTTCTTGCCGATTTCCGTGGCGATGCGCTGCCGCATTTTTGCGACCAGTTCATCCTGTTTTTTGATTAGGTTGGAAATCGCAACTTCGGGAACCTTGTAGCCGTGGCGCAAAGTTTCTGCAACCACGTCGTTGATTGCGTTGCGTGCCTGATAGACGCCGACAGGGTTGGCGGTGCTGGCGTTGTACGCCATCATCGTCTTGCCGAGCACTTGCTGATACACCTCTGTGGGAAGTTTCCCGCCAAGCGTTTTGAGGAAACGGTCCACGTTGCGGACAGCCTCAAAACGATCCTGCGGGTTGCCCTTCACAAGCATCATGCTTTCCGGGGTAACCGTCGTCCACTTGGTGATGAACTTCTTGACAGCGGGGACACGCATGTAGGTGGCGTTGGCAAGTTCGCTCAACGGGCGGACACGAGCGGCGGCAAGGTCACGAATGTCAGTTACAAACGTGCCTGGACGCTGATCAGGTGTTTCACGCAGTTTGGCTGCAGCCTCAGCAAACACGCCGCGGATACCACCCTGTTGGGCGGTGTCCAACACTTTCAATGCCTGCTGGCCTGTGATCTTGCCTTCGTAAATGTCGTTCTGGATGCGCCACGCGTGATAGTGGCGCTTCGTCTCAACGGCTTCCTCAAGTTCAGCAATCCTCTTTTTGGCGCCGTTGACGTCGTTGCGGAACGCTGCGGTCTGACGTTCGTCCAAGCGGATACGGCGACGTTCCTCAAATAGACGGTCAAGTTCGCCGCGTGCCTCATCCAACGATCCTTTGAGGCGGGTGGTTTCTTCTGTGTATTCGTCAACGATGCGTGTAGCGGCGCGTTCGAAACGGCGGGCGCCACGGTTCTTGGACCACCATGTACCGAACTCAGATGCGTCAATCGCTTCACGTGCCTGACTGATAACCCCCGCTTCCGAAAGTTCATCAGCGCGTTGCAATGCCCGTGTTTCGCTGTAGATGCGTGGCGCTGCCTGCCCCAAACGTGCTGCCTCATCAGCCGAATCCAAGGTCTCCCGCAACACCTGCTGTGCTGCTGCTGCATCTGCCGTCTTGCCAGCCTTCGTTAGTTCGTCAATGTGAGCCATCAACGCCGTCGTGTCAGGGATAAGTGCACCTGATGCAAGTTTGACTCCGCCGATTTCGCCAGTGAGTTGCAAACCTTTCTTGACTTTGCCAAGCGCAATCGTCGGGTCAATGAACTGGATCGCGGCGTCGATCGAACCTGACAGGAGACGGTAAGCCAAACTTTTTTCTGGGAGGAGTGCGCTTGCTGCGGAACGGCCAATAGTGAACGCGGAACCGTTGATGGTGCCGCGGTACTGGCGTGCACGCTCAGACTGTGCTTCTGCGACAGCACCGCCAGCAAAGAAACCGTCGCCAGCGCCGTCAGGGTCAGCGAGCAACGAGCCGAGCGTTGTGGACTTGAAGATACCGGATACCGTCGGTTCGGGTTTGACGACCTGTGATGCGACGTTTTGGATCAACTCCGGTGCGAGGCTGAGGCCTGCCATCGTGTAACGGGACACAGTTTTGACAGGGTCGTAGAAGAACTTTTGTACAAACCCTTTAGGGGTTTCCTGTTGCGTCAAATCCTTCTGCGCAGAAATGTTGTTGGCAAGTTCAACCGCTTGCGGTGACGCGTTCGCTTTCGCAAGCGCTAACGCAGTGGACGGTTTGACGTACTGTGCTTTTTGGTAGATGCCAGAAACAGCGGAAGAGATTTGTGGGGTGACGTTCGCTTGGACCCGTTCGCGCAACTTCTGCTTGGTTTTGATTTCGTTGTATGCAGCCTCAAGACCTTGAGGGGTTGTGAAATCCATGCGTTACCCCAGATCTTCGGAGTATGCGTTGAGCAGATCACCTAGGTCTTCGGTTGGGAATAGTTCGTAGATCGCCCGCAGTTCCTCGATTGCACGCTGATCGTTAGTCAACATCATCGGAATACCAGCCTGTGCCGCGTTCATGCCAGGACCAAAGTTCGCTCCAGCAGTGATCGGTTCGTTCGGGCGTGTGGTAGGTGCACCAAGTTGCACAACCTGACCGGGAACAGGACGGCGCGCAGGTGCTTGCTGCGCCTGCACATCGGTTGGTGCTGCACCCATCGGCACTGCTGCCTGGGCACGCATCTGCTGTGTGGCCTGACCATAGGTTTGACCTGTGGCAGCCTGACGTGGGACGCGTGCCTGTCCAGCCATGAGGTCGGTGCGGTTGCTGTAGTTGACGTCAGACATTTAGGCCCCTAGTTGTGCGAGTAGTGCGTCAATGTTTGCGGGAGGCGGCGGCGCCTGAACAGGAGCCTCAGCACCCATGCCAGGCATCGCCAAACCGGGCATCGTTTCAGGTGCGCCAGGAGGCATCGCTGTTGCTTGACGATCCTGGGCACGCTGGTTCGTGCGACGCACCGCTTCGTACAGCGAAACGTCCTGCTCCACCACCAACTTGGTGAGGTATGCAAGATCTTCAGGCTGGTACGGTCCCTGCGGGTTCGCTGCCTGCTGCTGAATAGATGCGAGCAGTGCGGCTTCGACACCTTCAGCGATGATCTGGTCGTGTTCAAAATCGGGGTCGGAGATCAGCGGGTCGGCTTCGCGTGCCGATTCTTTGGACATGAGTCCGATGCCAAGACGTTGACCGAGGCCGATGACAAGGTTGTTGACGTCTGATCCTGATGCCGAGTATGCGACATAGTGGAAGTCGGTTTGCCACACCTTGTTTGGGGTGTATGTTTCCTGACCCGTCGTGCGGCGTCCAGGCATGAAAAACGACTTGGTGGTATCACCCCAGTACGACTTCTCAATCGCGATCGCGATCTTGTCCTCATGCAGCAGACTGTTAGCGAACAGTTCCTGTGCTTCCTGCACACGGTAGTCAACGGTTGCGGAGAGGACTGCTTCGCCGCGGCGACCAGTACGAATGTTCGTTGCTGACTCGCCACCGAACTCTGCGGGGATCGCACCCTCCAAACGCTCCTGACGTTCCAAACGATCTAGTGCGGTATCGGTTTTGTAGCCAGGGTTGATTTGGTTTTGGCGGATGTCGCCACCTTTGACGATGCCGAGGATGCCTGCTTTGCCGTCAGCCAACTGCACCACTTCAGGGTTCTCACCTGGGCGGGCGACAAGGTATTCCTCAGGGAAGATGCCGCGCTCAATCGCAATCTCAGTGAGAGCCTGCAAGCGTGCACGGGTGTAGTACATGCCGAGTACGCCGTCGAACTGTCCGCGGGGACGGTCTAGGGTGATTCGTTGTGGTACGACTGCGAGTGGCGTCTGCGCTCTGTTGGGGATCGCTTCTAGAAGGATTGCTTCTAGTCCTGCTCGTTCTGCTGGGTTGAGTTCCGGGTTATCTTCGGCACCGAGGACAGCCAACTGGATGCTGTCTGCGCACACGTATTCGAGGAGGGTGTAGCGGGAGTCTGAGTCGACGCGGCCCATACGCAACTGGCCGCCGACCAGGTCGCCGTAGTTGGACAGGAGCCAGTTTGCGGAGACACGGCTGGTAAAGATGCAGTTCTCTGGGACGAGGTCGTCGTCTTCCATCGGGGCTGCAAACGTGTCGAGCGGGTTGCGGATTTCCCACTTGGGGGTCAAAGTTTTGAAATCTGGTTTGAGGTAAACGGGGCTTGCCGAGTATGCAAGGAGGTGGCGGGCGCGGCGACGCAGTTTCATCTGCATCCGGTTTTCGTCCCAGATGGCGAGCAGCGCCTTCTTGCGCATGCGTGCCATTTTCTTGGACTGTTCCGAACCTTCCTTTACAGGCGGAAAGTACGGTGACGGCATCGTCGACGAGACGCGCATGGACATTTGGTCCAAACCTTGTACGAGCAGGTTGGCGACGTTGGACTTTGCGTTACGATCAAGTTCGTTCAACGGGACGACAACGTCACCGTTTGCGAGGTCGCGGACGCGACGCATCTGTTCGTGCAACGGTCCAGCAGCGAGTCGTCGCTGGTGGTACAGGTCGATAATGTCGTCAAGCGACCGCAAGGGTCAGCCTCCTACTTGCCGTGTGAACGGAGACCGCCACCGCCGCGCATAAAACCGCGCATACCTTCAAGCATTGAACGCGTGCCAAACTCAACAGTGCGACCACTCAACTTGTCGGGTTTGGCTGGACCCATAGAAAACGGTCCCTTCTCTTGGATGCCTCTTGCGTTGTTATTGGACCGCCAGTTTCTGTTGTAATCTACGACGTTGCGGAAAGAGGTGCGTTCAGCAGCGGAACGTGGAATCTGAGTCTGGGTTTGTTTTTGTGCTCGCAAACGATCAGCGCGGGCGTCAAAGTATCTGTCTACCTCTGCCTTGTACTGGGCTGTGTTGTCAAGGTCAAATGTTTGACCTCCGCTGTCCTTGCCGCGCGTTTTACCGGACTTCTTTTTCGCTGCCATGATGTTCTCCCGTCTCAGCCGTCCAAGATAACACATCAAATCCAAGACGGACGCCAAAGCCGGGGTGGTGCTTTGACGGGTGCGAGTTGTGGCATGTGAAGTTCCGCGAACCAGTGGGCCATCACCAGGTCGGTGCCGTTCTTTTTGTCTTTCGTCCATGACGTCATCTCGTCGATGAACGCCAACGTCGCCCAGTTCTCACGCATAGATGGGAGCCGTACCTGGCCTGTGCGCCACAGTGGTGGCAGCAGCGCTTCGACGCCAAGGTTCTCGTCAAGTTTGTTGCGGGAGGTGGTGTGGGGGACGATGTTGACTCCGTGGAGTGCCTGCCACTTGCGAACAAAGTCGTGGGCGAGGAGGAATCGTTGGGCGGCGTTGATTTCAACAATCCAGTGGGAGATCGGGTAGCCGACGTCGAACGATTTGTTTTGCCACTCTTCCATAATCCCCGAGTAGGCACGGCTCCCGGTGTCGTAGCCCAAGAGTTCTTCGGCGGTGAGTTTGACGCGTTGCAGGTCAACGAGGTAGCGGAGGTTGGTGGATGGCTGGTAGAGCCACCATTCGATTGCCCAGAACTGGGTGGGGGAGGGGTCGACGGAGCAGATGGAGATGATTGGGGGTTCAAGTCCCATGGGGATGTGGCCGGGGCGTCGGTCTGTGTCGATGCATCCTGGGTACATGACGCCGTCTGGTCCGATGCCACCTGTTGCCCACACGCGTTCGATGAGGTAAGAGCCGACGTCAAGGTCTTCCTGTTGGTAAACGACTTTGAACTTTTGAGGGGTGTTGTACCGGATGTACGAGAGGTCTTTCCACGGGATGCGTTGAGGGTCAAGCAAAGGTCCGTTTGGCCAGCCAGGTGCCGTCTTTTTGAGGGATGCGGGTCCGGTGTCTAGTTCTTCGTAGTAGGCCTTGTAAACGATGTGATGGTATTTGGCCCGCTTCACAGGTTCCGCCAAATCCTCCCCCGTCTCCTCATCAAAGTCGTCATAAGCAATCTTCGACAGGCAGTGGGCGTACAGGTCCTGGGGTCCGAGCCTTTGGCCGATGACGGCGAGGACTCCGCCTGGTTCGACACGGGCTTCAGCCATCGAATCCCAGCGTTCCAACAGTTTGTCTCGGGCTACGGACTCTTTAGAGTTCTCCGGGGAGGCGACGTCGTCGAAAAGGACGAGGTCGGCGCGGTGTCCGATGAACTCTGACTCGATGCCGTACGCGGAAACGGTGGGTTCTTTGTTGTCGAGCCCTGAGATCCCGTATTGTTCAACGATGAACTCTTCGGCCCGCCACAAAGCACCGACGTTGGCGGGTTTGAACCGCCCATAATCCAAAGACAGGCAGGCTTCGGCGTCTAAAGCCAACCCTTTTTTGATCATTTCGGGGTCTGGGCGTAGCGGGACGGTGCGTTCGAGGGTTTCGCGGATGCGGCGCGAGTACATTTTCGCCAAAGTTTGCGAAACCGACCCGATCATCACTCGGATTGCCCGGTTCCGGACGATGGACCACACCGCAACGTCGTGGAACAGGGTGGACTTGCCTGCTCCTGGCGGACAGTTGAGGACGAGGAACTCTTTTTCGGGGGATTCCAGGTAGCCAACAATCTTGTACGCGGCATCCACCTGCCACTGGCTAGGGACACGCCCCAAATAGACACGTCGGAAGTAGTCGAAATCCTCCAACCCTTTCTGGGCACGGGGGTTCAACCTGTTCGTCGGCCTCACCGGAGGCACAGACGTGTCGTTCACAAGCGCACGAGCAAGAGCGGCTTCCTTCTTATGCCCGTCAGCCGACGCCCGCTTCCCCTCAAGGAGATCAGCGGACGCGTTCTCCACCCGCAACTTCTCCGCCTTCGCTTTCCAGTTCACCGCCGTCCGATACGACACCCCAGCCAACTTCGCAGCCTCACGCATCGTCAACCCAGACTGAACAGCCTGCCAAAAAATCGCACGATCCTCAGCCGGAACAGCCCGCTTCCCCTTCGCCATCAACAGATAACATACCACCGTCACCCACAAACCAACCTCCTACTTGTGGAAGACAAAAAGGTTCCACCCCACCGACACGAACCCCAACAGGTTCTTCC
>Ga0315900_10011980_pt1 | contig 10708 bp, 7 predicted proteins | sample LakEriMetagenome_FD_203521 | JGI IMG/M metagenome (GOLD analysis project Ga0315900, IMG submission 203521) | Freshwater fungal communities from buoy surface, Lake Erie, Ohio, United States - Buoy 12 MA114 | ecosystem: Environmental > Aquatic > Freshwater > Lake > Lake biofilm | place: USA: Lake...
TCGCCGGCGCCCAGATCCAGCTCGCACATGTCCGCCCCGATGGCGCTGACCGGGTTGCAGGTGTCCCGAACGATGGACCCATCCGGCCGCCACAAGCGCCACGCTGTGTTGATGGTCGTGGAGCTGAGGCTGATCTGGACGCGCCGCGGGCTCGAGAGGCGGAAGCGGATGTACTGGTCGCGGCCATACCAGGGCTGGTACGACTGATCGACGCCGCCGGTGGTGTTGCCAGTGAGCGACACGGCGACGTCGGAGGCGACGTTGTCACCGCCCGGGGTGAGGTTCAGGGTGGAATCGTCGTAGGCGGTGCTGGAGGGAACACGGGCCGGGACGGCCGTGCCGCGATCACGTCCTCGCCCAACGAAGAACCGCTGGACGTCGAGGAGGAACGTACCGGTGCCGCATGTTCTGGAGCTCCAGTTCTCCACGATGAGCAGGTAGTTGCGGTTCTCGGTGAGGGTGACGGTCGTGCACTCCAACGCGCTGGCTGTCACCGAGCCATCGTAGACGATGGCTGCCGAGGTGATGTCGGTGCCCGAGACCGAGGGCGGGTCGTTGAACAGCGCCCAGTTGTGCCGGGTAGCCCACTGCGTGCAGATTCGGTAGGTCCCGCCGGCGCCGAGGGGGACGTTGAACCGGAAGACCACGTCTCGGTAGCGAGATCCCGACGTGACCGGCGAGCTGGACCCATACAGTCCATCGGAGTTGCGCCGGTAGTCGTCTCGGGCGGCGCAGAAGTTCGAGCCGGCAAGGGACACGGAAGGCGCCGTGGTGGCCCCCGAGGCATCGCCGAGCAGGATGGGGTTGCTGATGACGTCGCCACGACCGGTGCTGCCCACGGTCACGGACACGCCGGTGCGGGTCCCGTTGGAACTCCAGAATTCGGCAGGACTCGGGACGGTCGCGGTCGAGCCGGGCGCTGGGCCCGACCAGGTCTGGTGGTCGACCGGGGTGACGTTGGGGAGCACGGTCGCGAAGGGGGCGTGGCTCACCGTGCGGGTGGGCTCGGTGGTGCCGGGGGTCGCGGTGCCGTGGGTGACGGAGCGGTTCGAGTTGACGGTGGCCGCCACCGTGTGGGGGAGGGAATCCGCCGGGCTCGGGGGGCCGTAGGTCGACGTGGTGCCGTGGGTGACGCCGCGCGGGGTCTCCGAGGGGGTGCTCGAGGTGCTGTGGCTGAAGTCGGTCCAGCTCGGGGGCAGCGTGCCGGTGGAGCCGCCGGTCGCGTGGGTCCGGTCGACCGGGGGCGTGGGGACGGCGATGAGCGAGGCGTGGGTGATCGGCGTCGCGGTGGCGGGCGCGTCGTAGGTGGTGACGTGCGAGATCGGGGCGGTGGAGCCCGGGGTCCAGCCCTCCCAGTGGGTGATGTCGAGGGGGGGCGTCGGGAGCGGGTAGCTCGTCCGGTGGGAGATCGCGGTGGGCGCCGGCTGGGGGAAGAAGGGCGCCGGCACGACCTGGGCCGGGCCGGGGGCGAGGATGCCGCCCGCGGTGGACGCGTAGTCCCAGGGGGTGTGGGGCCCGTTGTGGTAGCCGACGTCGGTCACGAGGATGACGATCGGGATCGTGCCCTCGCGGAAGCAGGGGTAGCCCCAGCGGCCGGTCGGGCAGCCGGTGCGGGCGATGCCGCTCGTCACGACCGCGCCGCCCGCGTTCCGGCCGATGCCGGAGGAGGCCGTCAGGTAGGTGCCGATGCCGCCGCCGGTCGCCACCGCCCAGAGCGCCTGGGTCTGCGACTCGGGCAGGTCGTTGCCCCACCGGGTCGCGAGGCCGTTCACCGCGTTCTGGGCCAGCGTCGTGTCCGAGGTGATGTCCTGCAGGTGCTGAAAGACCCGGTCGCCGTAGGCGGCGCCGCCGTAGGGGCTCACCGGGTAGTCGTCGTGGCGGCCGACGCCGAACCACGCGTCGGGGATCGCCGCGCGGATGCCGGGGATGATCGTGCCCGAGAGGCTGGTCCGGAGGTTCGCGATCTCGCCGCCCATCGAGCCGGTGGTGTCGACGAGGAAGTAGACGTCGACGGTGCGGACGGTGGTCGCGATGTCGCGGCTGCGGGTCGCGGTGGTGCCGTAGGGCAGCACGGCGAAGAAGCCGCTCTCGTGGCCGGTGATGCTCGGGTTGGTCGGGGCCGAGTCGTAGGCGTCGGGCACGCCGTCGCCGTCGGCGTCGGGCAGGGTCGGGGTGCCCGAGGTGGGATCGGGCTCGAGGGTGATGCCGCCGGGGCTCGGGGTGTAGATGAGGCCCGAGCCGGGGGTGATGTCGCCGGGGCCGGGGGTGTCGCGCGAGACGCGGCAGAGCGGGTCGCAGGGGTTCGGGCAGGCCTCGGGCCCGGAGACGAGCGACTCGATCGCGGCGCCCGAGGAGGCGCTCGGCGCGGCGTCGGGCAAGGTGTAGCTGCGGAGGGCGGCGCAGCTGCTCCACACGCCATCGCGGCAGTGCCGGGTGCCCGCGTAGCACATCGTCACGTCGCCGACCTCGACCGGGTCGAGGACGCAGTCGATGGCCTCGGTGCCGTCTTCGCAGGGGCAGCCGGTCTCGGGGCTCCGGCAGCCGAGGCACTCGTTGCCGACCTCGGGGTCCTCGGGGGCGCAGTCGAAGCCCGACTCGCAGCCGGGGCCGAAGCCGTCCTCGTCGGGATCCTGGCAGGCGGAGACGCCGGCCTCGCCCGCGTCGGGGGGCGGGGGCGTCGCGGCAGGCGGCGCGTCGCACGCGCTCAGGCCGCTCCAGATCGCGCCCAGGAGCCCCAGAAGGCGCAGGCTCGGCAACACGTGGGGGGAGCGGGCATTCCGCATGGAGATCTCCTAGGGGCGCGGGAAGCAAGCCCCGATCCGGAGGAGCGGAGGGGGACAAAGTCCAGCAAGATCATGGTTGAAACCATGCTCGCTCGGACGATTTTTTGCGGGGGGTTGCAATGTTTTCGTAGCCGCGAGGGGGCTCAGCCGCCGAGGCAGCGCGGCGGGCCGCCCTCGATGGGGGAGGCGCAGACCTGGCCCGGGGGGCAGGTGCCCGGGCCGCAGGTGGCGCCGGCCGGCTCGCAGGTGCGGATCCCGTCGCCCCAGAGGTCGACGCACGCGCTGCCCGCGGGGCAGTCGGTGTCGGCGACGCAGGGGCCGTGCTCGCCGCAGGCCATGTTGTAGTCGAGCACGGTGAGGCCGCAGACCGAGCCCGCGGCGCAGTCGGCGCGGCGGGCGCAGGCGCCCGAGTAGCCGCACTCGCGGAGGCCGTCGCCGTCGAAGTCGGCGCAGATCCCGCCCGCGCAGGCGGCGTTCCGCTCGCAGCGCCGGTAGGTGTAGTCGCAGAAGGGCGTCAGCCCCTCGTCGATGCGGCAGTAGAAGCCGCGCGGGCAGCCGACGGTGAACTCGCAGGGGATGCGGCGGTCGACGCAGCCCCGGCCCCCGGCCCCGTCGTCCTCGCAGGCGAAGCCGGTCGGGCAGTCCCGCGAGTCGACGCAGGCGTCGTCGAGCCGGACGCAGGTGAGGCGGTCGTAGACGTAGGCGCAGCGGGCGCCGGGGGCGCAGTCGAAGTCGCCCTCGCAGAGCGCGCTGGAGGCGAGGCAGAAGCTCGTGCCGCAGCCGGTCTCGACGCAGCCGGTCCCGGGCGGGCAGGGCGCGAGTCCGTCGCCGCAGGGGAAGGCGACGGGCGGGCAGAAGCAGGGCCCGGACTCGCCAGTCACCGGGTCGGTGCAGTCGCGCGGGCCGGCGTCGGGCAGCACGCCGGCGTCGGGCAGCACGAAGGGCGGCCCGCCATCGAAGGGCAGGGTCGCGTCGAACATCGTCCCGGGGCCGATGGGATCGCCGGCATCGAGCGGGGCGTCGGGCGGGGAGGCGTCGTCGGCCGGGGCGTCGTCGGCCGGGGCGTCGGCGTCGAGGGCGCGGGCATCGCGGCCGCCGGCGTCCCGCGGTCCGGCGTCGCGGCGGGGCACGTCGCTCGGGGCGGGCGGAGGCGGGTTGTCGCAGGCGGCGAGGAGGAGGGCGAGGGCGAGGGGGCGGGTCAGTCGCATACGATCCTCGCGGCGCGGAGGATGAGGCGCTCGGCGGAGCCGGCGACGGTGAGCTCGGCCCACGCGACGGCGATCCGGCCATCGGGGGCGGTGGCGATGCGGACCGGGCCGCCGTCCTGGCTGGTGCGGAGGATGTCGAAGACCGGCACCGGCGCGCCGGTCGGGGGCACGAAGGCCAGGCGCACCGTGGGGGCCGTGAGGGTGCCGTCCGGCAGGGCGCGGTAGGCGACGAGGTGGCCGCCGCCGTACTCGGCGACCCCGGGCTCGATGCCGACCTCGGGCGCGGTGGTGACGATGCGCTCGACGCCGGAGAGGATGCCCATCTCGTCGAAGGCGCGGACCCGGACCTCGGGGCGGGCGCCGCCGACGCGCACGCCGAAGGCGACGAGGTTCGTGGCGATCGCGACGCTGCCGTCGGCGTTGTGCTCGGTGCTGACGATCTGCGCGCCGCCGATCGGCGCGCCGGTGTCGTCGAGGCCGACGAGGCGGACGTCGGAGAGGTCGCTCCACGCGAGCGCGGCGCCGGTGCCGGCGAGGGCGATGGCGGCGCGGCCGGCGCCGGTGGTGGTGCCCATCAGCGAGCGCATCGGGGCGAGCGGCGTGGCGTCGTCGCCGATCCGCCGTACCGCGACGTAGGACGGGCCGCCGAGGCCGTCGGACTCGACCCACGAGGCGAGGCGGCCGCTGGCGAGGGTGGCGAGGTCGAGCCAGTCGTGGGTGACGAACTCGGCGGTCCACGGGGAGGCGTCGCCGACGAAGGTGCCGAGGCTTCGGAGGGCCCGGCCCGAGGCCTGGAAGCCCGCGCCGCCGTTGTCGATCCAGCCGACCACGACCCCGGCGCCCGCGGCGGCGATGGCCGCGTCGCGGTGCAGCACCGTGTCGGGGGTGGCGTCGCGGGTGAAAGGCGTGCCCGAGGCCGGCCAGCGGTGCACCCGCACCCGGCTCACCGAGGGGCCGCCCTCGGGCCAGGTGAACCAGAACGCGTCGTCGGCGTAGGCGACGTCGACGGCGCGGGCGGCGCGCGGTCGGAGCTCGTCGAAGCCGAGCTCGGTGAGGTCGCCGTCGAGGCGGCAGCCGGCGACCATCCCGCCGTCCGGGACCGGACCTCCGTCGCGCTCGGGGGTGTCGGGGAGCGCCGCGTCGCCCGGCGCGGGGGCGTCGGGCAGATCGCCGTCCAGGCCGGGGCCGGCATCGCGCGGGCCGGCGTCGCGGACGCCGACGTCGCGCGGGCCGACGTCGCGGGGCGGCGGCGGCGGAGGCTCGCCTCCACACCCCGAGAGCGCCACCACCGAGCCGACGAGGAGCGCGGCAGAGAACCACGAAGACGAAGCCATGCGGATCATTTCACGCGACCCGCAGCGGCGCGTCAAGGTTGGGGCCGGCGGCGTGCGGCGAGGAGGAGGGCGGCCAAGAGGGCCACGAGGCCGGCGGGACCGGAGCGCGCGCCGCGCGGGACCGCGCAGCCGCAGCCGCCGGTCGAGGGCGGCTCGGGCGGGCCCGCGTCAGGGAGCATGCCCGCATCGAGACGGCCGGCATCGGTGCGGCCCGCGTCGGCGCGGCCCGCGTCGTCGCCGGTGCCGGCGTCGCGCGGCTCGCCCGCGTCCTCGGCCATGCCGGCGTCGTCACCCACGCCAGCGTCGTCGCCCACGCCGGCGTCCTCGGCCACGCCGCCGTCCTCGGCCGGAGGCCCGGCGTCCATGGGCACCATGCCGCAGCCGGTGATCGTGGTGTAGGAGCAGGCGCCGCCCGAGGTCGGGCAGCGGTCGATGGTGCAGTCGTCGGCGTCGTCGCAGTCGGCATCGACGTAGCAGCACGCGGCGCGGCGGGTGAAGACGCAGCTGCCGCCCGCGCTCGAGCAGCGGTCGTCGGTGCAGGGATCGAAGTCGTTGCAGTCCGCGGCGGAGAGGCAGCAGCCGGGGGCGCGCGTGTTCACGCAGGCGGCCATCGGACCGGGGCAGAGGTCGGTGGTGCAGGCGATGCCGTCGTTGCAGTCGGCGTCGACCGCGCAGCAGCTCGCAACCACCGTGTTGCGGCAGCCGCCCGGCTCGACGCAGCTGTCGGTCGTGCAGCTGCGGCCGTCGTCGCAGGCGAGGGGCACCGGGTGGGCGCAGGTCGAGGCGACGCAGACGTCCGGGCCGTTGCAGGTCAAGCCGTCGTCGCACGGGGTGCCGTCGGTGGCGAACCGGTCGGGGCCGCAGGAAACGCCGACGCCGTCGCAGATCTCCTCGATGTCGCAGCTGCCGGTGCGGGCGCGGCACACCGTGCCCACGGGCTGGACGAGCTCGGCGCAGGCCGATCCTCGGCCAACTTCGCCCACACACACATCCTGGAGGTCACACAGGCCGCTCGGTGGATCGCCGCAGGCCGTCCCGATGGGCAGGCCGGTGTCGGCGGGACAGTCGAGGCTGGCAGCGGTGCAGGTCTCGGCGATGTCGCACGGGCTCGCGGCGGCGCGGCAGACCTCCCCCGCGGCCAAGCGCGCGTCGGGAGGGCAGTTGACGCTCATGCCGTCGCAGGCCTCGACCCGGTCGCACTCGCCGACGCGCGGACGGCACACGACCCCGGCGCGGAAGCGGTCGGCCGGGCAGACGCTGCTCAGGCCGTCGCAGACCTCGGGGCTGTCGCACATCCCGACGGCGAGCCGGCAGGAGGTGCCGGCGGGCGCGACCGCGTTGAGGCAGCGGCCATCGGAGCAGGTGTCGGCGGCATCGCAGGGGCCGACCGCGGCGCCGCAGCTCGCGCCGTCGGGGAGGCTGGCGTCGGCGGGACAGTCGGTCGACGCGGCGGTGCAGGACTCGGCGGCGTCGCATGGCCCCTCGGCCGGCCGGCACACGACGGTGCTGGCGACCGGGGCGCGGAGGGTCGTGCAGGTCCCGTCGATCGAGCCGCCCGCGGCCACGCTGCAAGCCTGGCAGTCGGTGGTCGAGCCGCCGCCGCACTCCACGTCGCAGCAGACGCCATCGATGCAGGTCTCGGAGAGGCAGGCGGAGCGGTCGGTGCAGGCAGCGCCGTTCGCGAGGCCGCCGATGGGGACGATGCGGCCGAGGTCGCGGGCGGGATCGGCGGAGGGCACGGCCTCGGGGGCGGCGCCGGCGAGCCCGCGCGCGGCCTCGATGGCAGGCGCGGTGGGATCGACGGCGGGCGCCGCGGTGGTCTCGGGCGGAGGGGAGGCCGCGGGCGCGCTGAGGGGCGCGGCCTCGGAGGCGGCGGGGAGCTCGGCGTCGTCGGCGCAGGCGACGAGGGCCGCCGCGAACAAGAGCCACACCCGAGGGCGCGGAGCGAAGGCAGGCGGGCGTCGCGAAAGCACGATGCGATCAGGCTAGCCGAAGGCCTTCCGGGCGTCTACGAAGGCGCCGGGGCTCAGCGCGAGGCCGCGGGGCGGCGAGTCATCGAGAAGGTGCGATCGACCCGGCCCGTCGTGTCGAAGCCGACGAGCAGCGTCGGCCCCGCGGGCAGCTCGGGATCGCCGGGGGCGTGGCCGACGTCGTAGAGCCAGTCCGTCGGCCGGAAGCCGTGGCGGGCGCAGAGCGCGCTCGTGCCGCAGTTCTGCCCGCGCCCGATCCGCGCGACGAGCTCGCGCTGAAAGAGCCCCTCGAGGAGCCCGGCGCGGCTCACGTCCTCGGCGAGGCGGTTGTGGTCCTCGAGCACCACGACCCCGGTGACCTCGGCGCCGAGCGCGTCGCGCAGGCGGCCGAGGGTCGCCTCGCGATCGATGGCGGGTCCGCATCCCGCGGCCCCGAGGCCGCACGCGGCGAGGAGCGCCGCGAACGCGCCCCGGGCGAGCAGGCGAGCGCGGAGACCGGCGGGCAGCGACAGCATCGCTGGGCACGCTACCACGCGGGCGCCGCCGCACGGGTCCGCCGCGTCGGGCGTGCGGGTGCGCGCCGCCGGGGTCAGCGCCGGTACTCGAAGGGCTCGCCCTCGGTGCGGGCGCCGCCGCGGCAGGCCGGCACGACGAAGCGGTAGCGGCCGTCCGGGGCGCGGTCGCAGCCGCGGACGAGGCCGGGCGCCTCGGCCCGGAGGCACGACCACGTGCCGCGCAGCTCGGCGCCGGGCGCGAGGGTCACGCAGCCGTCCTCGGCGAGCTCGGCGCCGAGCGCGAAGGCGCCGAGCTCGCCCGCCGCCGCGAAGGCGCCGTCCTCCCGCTCGAGCACGAGCGCGCTGCCGAGCCGGACCGTCTCGGGGCCGCGGTTCGTCACCGAGAGCGTGACCCGGGCGTAGGGATCGACCGAGACGCGCAGCTCCACCGCGGGCGCGGGATCGGACGGAGCTTCGGGGGCCGCGGGCGGCGCCTCGGGGGGCGGGGGCGGGTGCGCGGCGCTGCCGCCGGCCGCCGTCGGGGCCGCGGGCGGCGCCTCGGGGGGCGCGGACGATCCACAGCCGAGCAAGAGCAGACAGAGGCCGAGCCGCGTCATGGCAAGAGACCTTCCTCCCGCGCGCGGCCCTCGAGGCGGGGATCGAGCGACAGGGCCCGGACGAGGCGCTGCGGCGCGTCGGGCAGGCCGGCTTCGCGGGCGAGCGAGGCCGAGAGAAAGGCCGCCTCGGCCCAGGCCGGCGCCTGCTCGAGGGCCCGCTCGGCGGCGGCGATCGCCCCGTAGAGGTCGCCGAGCAGGTGCCGCGCCCGCGCGAGCGCCTCGAAGGCCTGGGCCCGGCCGCCGTCCTCGAGCGCGCACGCCTCGAAGATCTGCGCCGCCTGTTCGTAGCGCTGCAGCTCGAAGAGCAGCTCGCCGATCACCAGGCGGTAGCCGCGCAGCTCGGGCGCGGCGGCGATGGCCCGCTCGTAGGCGCCGATGGCGTCCTCGTAGCGGCCCTGGCCCGCGAGCTCGTTGGCCTCGGCGAGGCGGCGATGACCGTCCAGCACGGCGGAAGCTGTACCGCTGGCGCTCCGCGCACGCCACGGTCCGCGCTTGACGCCGGCGGCGCGCTCGGGCACCACGCCGGCCATGCACGACGCGGTGATCCTCGACGGTATGCGGAGCGCCATCGGCAAGCACCGCGGCGCGCTCGCTCCGGTGCGGCCGGACGACCTGGCGGCCTCGGTGCTCGGGCAGCTCCTCGACCGCAACCCCGCGGCGAAGGCCGGGCTCGAGGAGGTCGTGCTCGGCGCGACGAACCAGGCGGGCGAGGACAACCGCAACGTCGGGCGCATGGCCGCGCTGCTCGCCGGCCTGCCCGACGCGGTGACCGGCGTGACGGTGAACCGCCTCTGCGCCTCGGGCCTCGAGGCGGTCATCCACGCGAGCCGGGCGATCCGCGTGGGCGAGGCGGAGGTGGTGGTCGCCGGCGGCGTCGAGTCGATGACCCGCGCGCCCTACGCGATGGAGAAGCCGAGCGAGGCCTTCCCCCGGACGCCGCCGCAGATCTTCGACACCAGCCTCGGCTGGCGCTTCCAGAACCCGAAGATGGCGGCACGCTTTCCCCTCATCTCGATGGGCGAGACGGCCGAGAACGTGGCGGCCGAGCACGGGGTGTCGCGCGCCGATCAGGACGCCTTCGCCGTGGAGAGCCACAGGAAGGCCGCCGCGGCGCAGGAGGCCGGCCGGTTCGAGCGGGAGATCGCGCCGATCGCGATCCCCTCGAGCAAGAAGGGCGCCCCCGACGAGGTCTTCGCGAAGGACGAGTGCGTGCGGGCCGACAGCTCGGTCGAGGCCCTCGGCAAGCTCAAGCCGGTCTTCAAGAAGGACGGCTCGGTGACCGCGGGCAACAGCTCGCCGCTCAACGACGGCGCGGCGGCGCTGGTGCTCGCCTCGGGCGCGTGGGCCGCGCAGCAGGGGCTGAAGCCGCTCGCGCGGATCGTGGCGTGCGCGGCGAGCGGGGTGCACCCGAACGTGATGGGCATCGGGCCGATCCCCGCGACGCAGAAGGTGCTCGCGCGGGCGGGCCTCACGATCGCCGACCTCGACCGGATCGAGCTCAACGAGGCCTTCGCCGCGCAATCGCTCGCTTGCATGCGCGGTCTCGGCCTCGATCCGAGCAAGGTGAACGTGAACGGCGGCGCGATCGCGCTGGGCCACCCGATCGGCTGCTCGGGCGCGCGCATCGTCGTGACCCTCGTGCACGAGCTGGTGCGCTCGGGCGGCCGCTACGGCCTCGCCACGCTCTGTGTCGGCGTCGGCCAGGGCGTTGCGGTGATCGTCGAGCGCCTCGGCTGAGTCAGCCGAGCGCGCCGGTGCGGACGAGGGCCGCGAGCGCCTCGCCCTCGACGCCGAGCCAGTCGCGGAGGATCGCGTCCCGGTGCTCGCCGACGAGGGGCGGCGGATGGGAGGTCACGGCAGGCGTGGCCGAGAGCTTGATCGGGTGGCCGAGCAGCGCGACCTCGCCGGCCTCGGCGCTGGGCATCGGCACGCGCTGGACCATCTGGCGGGCCACGGCCACCGGATCGGCGAGCGCCTCGGCGACGTCCTGCACCGGGCCGGTGGGCACGCCGGCCGCGCGCAGCGCCGCGAGCCAGTGGGAGGGCGGCTCGGCCCGGACGAGGGGCTCGAGGATCGCGAGGAGCTCGGCGCGGTGCTCGACGCGGGCGCGGTTGGTGGAAAAGCGCGGGTCGGAGGCGAGGTCGGGCCGGCCGAGGAGGGCGGCGAAGCGGGCGAACTGCGCGTCGTTGCCCACCGCGATGACGACGTGGCCGCCGCGGGCGGCGAAGACGCCGTAGGGGACGATGTGCGGGTGGGCGTTGCCGAGGCGGGGCGGCACCGCGCCGGTGAGCAGGTGATCGAC
>Ga0315900_10011981_pt1 | contig 10708 bp, 7 predicted proteins | sample LakEriMetagenome_FD_203521 | JGI IMG/M metagenome (GOLD analysis project Ga0315900, IMG submission 203521) | Freshwater fungal communities from buoy surface, Lake Erie, Ohio, United States - Buoy 12 MA114 | ecosystem: Environmental > Aquatic > Freshwater > Lake > Lake biofilm | place: USA: Lake...
GCAACTTCCGGTGCTTTGGAATTTTTATTCCAAAGAAAAGGGGTATTCAAAACATCTCTGGAAGGTAAATCAGCAGATGATCTTGAAATGTCATTCATCGAATCCGGTGCGGATGATGTGGAGATAGATGAAATGGAAATCATAGCATATACCGACTTCAATAATTTCGTGCATATGCAAAGAGCGCTTGAAGAATCAGCAATTGAAGTCACAACTGCTGAAATGCAACGCTTGCCAAATACCACTGTCACTCTCACTGAAGAACAGATGGATGAAGTACTGAAATTGATAGACAAAATCGAAGAAGATGAAGATGTGCAAAATGTCTATCATAATATCGCCTGATGAGCAGTACCCTCAGACATTGGATATATGCCGCTCGCATGCGAATTTTACCCGCGAGCGCAATTCCAACGATTGCCGGTATCATGCTTGCCGCAATTGATGGCGCATTCGATCTCTTCACGGCCTGCATTACGGTGCTCAGCGCGATGATGCTCCAAACAACATCAAATTATCTCAATGATCTCTATGACTTCAAAAAAGGCGCAGATCTCAAAAGGATTGGTCCACCTCGCGCAGTAGCATCTGGCATGATCTCAGAATCAGCCATGATGAAGATGTCATGGATCATGTTTGCGCTCACCTTCTTCATTGGACTCATTCTCGTACAAAAAGCCGGCTGGCCGATACTCTTTATCGGCATCACCTCATTGTGGGCAGCATTTGCATATACGGGCGGACCCTATCCTCTCGCATATCATGGTCTCGGTGAGGCCACTGCATTTGTGTTCTATGGACTTATTCCTGTTTGGGGTGCATATTATATTCAAGCTCCGGATTTCGCATTCAGACCTCAAGTATTGCTAACGGGTATTATCATGGGTTTATTCGCCGCCAAGATTTTGCTGGTGAATAATATTCGTGATATCGAAACAGATCCCATCGCAGGAAAAATCACATTGGCAGTGATGCTTGGTGAGAAGAAGTCTCGATTGCTCTATGCCCTGCTCATGATACTCAGTTATGGATCGCTCTTTCTTCTTGCACGCATGCAGGACAATGCTGTATATCTTATGCCGTGGATTTTGCTTCCATTTGCTGTATATCTTACGAGAGGCGTACTCAAAACTGAGAAAGAACAATTGAATCCTTATGTATTCAAAACCGCCATTCATCTCTTCGCATTCGGCATCATACTCTGTATAGCGATGTATATTGGAATGCAGAAATGAATGCACTCACGCTAAGAAGCAAAATTGTTTTGCTCATGGCAAGCAGTTTAACGGTGATGTCCGTATCAGCCATTTCTCCTGCCTTACCCAAAATTGCCGAAGCATTCAAGTCAATCGAGAATGCCGAGTTTCTCGTAAAACTCATGCTCACAGTCCCGAGCTTGATCATTGCATTTTTTGCTCCCATAGCGGGAATGATCATTGATAAAGGACATCGCAAAATCCTCCTGATTAGCTCCTTGATTATATATGGCGTGATGGGTACTACAGGACTTTATCTTGAAAGTCTGCAACATTTCATCATCGCAAGAGCATGTTTGGGACTTGGCGTTGCCGGAATCATGACATCAGCTCAAACCCTGATTGCAGATTATTATATGGGCGAAGAGCGCAATAAAATGCTGGGTCTGCAAGGAACATTCATCTCATTCGGTGGAGTGATTTTTGTTGCCCTAGCAGGATTTCTTGCACTCATGAGTTGGCGTTATCCATTCTCGCTCTATGCACTTGCATTCATACTCGCCATTCCTGCATATTTCTTCATACATGAGCCAAATGTGCATCTTGAAAAGGAAGCATATCTCAATAATGTCGGTAAATCTAATTCAATTGATATGCAATATGGAAAACCGATTCACATTGCAGGAATCGGATTAATCGTATTCACAGGAATGGTCTTTTTCTATGCCATTCCGACGCAATTACCATTCCTTCTTGCACTCCATGGGATTGATTCACCGGCAAAAGCAGGAGCAGTAGTATCACTTGCGACTTTGGCCGGAGGTTTTTCATCTTATGCAATGCCATATCTTAAACGACTTCATCATTTTTCGGGATTGGGTGGAAGAGCATTTGCATTTCTCGCAATGGGATTTTTAGGACTCTCCATTGCAAACACTTTCTTCATTACTATAGTCTTTGCATTATTTGCAGGTGCAGGAATCGGGCTTCTCATGCCATCAATGCGACTCTGGGTGATCAGCATTGCGGCACCGCCACTGCGCGGAAGATCTGTTGGGGTCATCACATCTTCACTCTATCTCGGACAATTTTTGTCTCCTGTCATTGCTCAACCGATTGTCATTATGTCCGGCATTACGACACTCTATACATTCATCGGTTGCATTTCTGTTTTGATTGCTCTATACCTTCTATCGCAATCCAAAAAAGGTTAAAAAAAGAACAGTTCCGACCTATTCTTACAGATTCTTTGTAATTTTCTTTCAAACCATAATTCAGAGAAAGTAAATGACCAAAGTATTGTCAATATGCGCATTGCTATGTTCAATTGTAATCGTTCAGGCACAAAACTATAATCGGCTACCAATTCCTGAGGCTTTAAAGGGTCCTGAATGTACATTGAGAATTATCGATACATTCGCACAATTGAGAACCGGGAATCAGACAATCACTGGCGGAATTAATGGACATCAGTTTTGGGGGCCGACCATATTTGTCAATAAAGGTGATACCATTCGAATGACTGTCATTAACAATTTGAATGATAGCACAACATTACATTGGCATGGATTGCATTTACCGGCCGTTATGGATGGCGGACCACATCAAGTGATTCCACCGGGCACGATTTGGAAGCCCTTCTGGAAGATTACAAACAATGCAGCAACTTATTGGTATCATCCACATTTACATGAAATGACACTCGAGCATCTCTCAAAAGGGATTGGTGGATTACTGATCGTCAATGATGAACAAGAGTCGGCATTACCACTACCCAGAACATATGGCATCGATGATATTCCTTTGGTTTTTACAAGCAGAAGATATGCAACCAATAATCAGTTTATTGTACAGAATACAGCATATGGAGATTATCTTTTGGCTAATGGGGTACATGATGCTGAGTTCACTCTACCACGACAAGTGAATCGTTTGCGCATACTCAATGCAGAAGTAGAACGCTCCTATAATATTGGGTTCAGTGATGATAGAACCTTCTATGTAATCGGAACAGATGGAGGATTGCGCGATAAACCATATCCCGTAAAACGCTTGCACATAGCTGTTGGAGAACGCTATGAAATTCTTGTTGATTGCTCAAAAGATGAGCTAGGTAAAAGCGTGGACTTATTGGCAAATAATGCAAATCAACCATTTGGTTTTCCCGGTGGAGAACCTGGTCAGAATGGACAATTCGGAAGTTTGTTGAACAATAAGAATTTTCCGATGATGCATTTCACATTTGGTGAACAAACCAATGCTCCAATTATGACGATTCCTGAAAAACTCATTCCTTTTCAAGGGATAGATGCAAATGAAGTAACAGGAACACAAGATATTCGAGTGATGGGTGGCGCGCCAAATAGTCCGATGCCATTTCATTTCACCGGAGGAATATTCAATATCAGTCGAGTTGATAAATCCATTCCTTTGAATAGCGTGCAAAAATGGACCATCACTAATAGCAATATATTTGGTCATACATTTCATATTCATGATGTCCAATTCAATATCATAGAAAGAAATGGAAATGCATCCGCGGTCGGTCAGCATGAAACAGGTTGGAAAGATGTATTATATCTACCTAGAAATGAATCTGCGACCTTCATAGCCAAATTTGCTGATTATGCAGACCCATTGCACCCTTTCATGTATCATTGTCATTTTTCCAATCATGAAGATGATGGGATGATGCAACAATTCGTGGTCATTCCACCAAGCAATGTGGAAGATGCGGTTAATGACTTTTCATCTGTGAGAGTTTTTCCTAATCCCGCAGAACATTCCATACAAATGGATGCAGGTGATATGGATATTTATTATGCCACAATTCAAAATGTAAATGGAAAAACCGTGATGATGCTACCTCAACCTGAGAAAGGATCGACCATTGATATTAGTGGCTTGCCAAAAGGATTCTATACTGTGAAGTTGATAGACATGAAATCCAAAATGTCGATCATCCGTTCATTTGTGAAATAATGCTAAAAAACTACTTATCCATTATGCTATCATTGATGGCATATTTTCCTTTATCAGCGACTGATTCATCTGCTATTGGTAGAACTGTAGAGCCGTTCAGGGCACCTCTGGCTCAAGGTGGACAATTTTCATTCGATAAATTCCCCGATGCAAAAGCAATTGCTATTGTATTCACTTGTAACCATTGTCCTTTTGCTGAGTTATACATCAAAAGAATGAATGACTTTTACCGAGAATATGCTCCAATGGGCATTCCGCTCATTGCAATTAATCCTATGGATTCAATCATCTATGAAGATGAAACATTGGAGGAAATGAAGAAAAAGGTAATTCAAGATTCCATTGTATATCCATATCTGCAAGATCATTCACAAAGCATTGCACGGATATTCAAAGCAGCATATACGCCACAGGTTTTTGTCATTCACAGAAAAACAAATGAATGGAAAATTGTCTATCAAGGCATTATCGATGATAATGGTAGATATCCTGAGAAAGCAATACCTTTTTTAAAAAACACAGCTAAAGCAATTCTTTCAAATCAAAAAATTCCTGAAGATATAATTGATTCCTTTGGTTGCAAAATCACTTATCGAAGTCCATGAACATGTTTCTATTACTCATCACACTTCTCTCTTCATTTTCAATTCTTCACGCAGATGAGCCATATTTCACAAGGGGCAAAGCAAATATTCTCTCCTATGACATTTCACCGGGATGTCAAGGATCTCGTCCCGCGGCACTTGGGTCATTCACCGGACCAAATGGTACAACCATTATAGTGCCGAGTGATACCAAGTTTTCTAATGGTAAACGCTTCCATGATTTTTATAATCAATGTGCCTCAATCACACCAACATCGATGGCTCAAGTGAAGATAGATGAAATGTCTATCACCACCATTGATCCTGATGGAGAAGTTATCACAGGATATATTCTGTGCGATAATTATTGTGAACTCTATGTCAATGGTGTATTGATTGGTACAGATCCAGTGCCATTTACTCCCTTCAATTCTGTGATTGCACGATTTCGAGTCAAGAAACCATATACTATTGCCATTCAGGCGGTGGATTGGGAAGAATTACCAGGTTTGGGAGCAGAGAACAATAATGGCAATCCTTATCATGCCGGAGATGGAGGAATGATCGCAGTTTTTAGTGATGGCACCGTTACTGATACTTCTTGGAAAGCCCAGGTCTACTATATCAGTCCTGTTTCCTCACCCGATTCAGTTCAAATCAAGTCAGATAATACCCGATACACCAATCAGTCACTGAGAAATATTTCTTGTGGAGATTCTTGCTATGCGGCTCACTTCCCGATTGCAACAAATTGGATGATACCGGAATATGATGATTCAAATTGGCCAAAAGCTATTGAATATGCACCCACAACAGTAGGAGTGAATTTTCCTGCATGGACCAATTTCAGTTCTCTTTGGGGCAAGAATCAATTTATCTGGACATCAAACCTTGTGGTCGATAATCTTGTCTTATTGCGCAAACAAGTTTATGGCACAACAAATACGATTGATGATATGACTGAGATACCCTCTTTTGACATTCAATTACAAGATCATAATATTACAATTGCAAGCTCTACCTCTCATTCCGATGTGAATCTTCATGTATATTCAATACTCGGTGAGAATCTTGGTTTATTTCCCATTGCACGCCTTGAAAGAAATACTCCCGCAGAAATCACAATGAATCCTCCCAAAGGAAATTATCTTGTATTGATGATGCTTGAGTCACAAGGTATTCCCTTGTTTTTCAAGCAATGCATCATGTCCTATTGAATAATACTTTATATCTTATGAAACGCTTCACGCTTATCATCATTATCACTCTATTTTCAACAACTGTTGTTTTTGCTCATAATGTGCATTCACATGCTCATTCTACTGTTTCACCCAATGAGAGAAACTGGACAAGTGCGAATAAGTATATTACTGGTGCATTGTCATTCATGAAAGATGGCATGGTTTATATTGAAAGAAAACATGATCTTGTTTCCGTTCCATATGCCACACTTAGTCAAGCCGATAGGGCATTTGTGGACAAACGCTATGAATTGATACGAAGATTCAATCTTCCCCGACATCACAATACTGTGGAAGCTCCATCTCATGAGATCAATCAAGATATTCCGGTAGCTATAATTCTTTTAGGTATCTTTTTCCTCTCTGGAATTTTCATTGCACGATCATATTCCCCAAATCTTGCTACACTGTTCGGAATTGCATTCATTGGTTTGATTGGATATGGTTTCAATAATGGATATGAAGCTCTGAAGTTGGTTCAGACAAATCCTCTGACAGTAGATTCGGCTTTTACACCATTCAAAAGTGAAGTTGTGACATCTTGGGATAATACTTATTTCAGAGTTGGTTCCATCGGCATTGCAAAAACACATGAGATGATGAAAGGTATTAAAGCTTGGCAGCAACAAGTACCGATTCCACAATGTTATCTCAATGCAAATGCATGGAGCATTCCATTAAATCCCGTAATGGCACAAAACTCAATTCCTGTGGATCAGAAACATTTCACGAGAGGTGCAATCGCCATAGCAATCAATGGCATCCCAATTTTCAATCCATATACCAATACGGGAATCGATGCCTTCTTGGATGGTCAATTGGACGATTTTGGCGGTCATTCCGGTAGGGCCGATGATTATCATTATCATATAGCTCCCATGCATTTATATGCATTTACATCCACATCAAAACCCATTGCATATGCATTTGATGGATTTGCAATCTATGGCTCACTCGAACCCGATGGCTCAGAAATGAAAACGCTGGATTCACATCATGGTCATGCAGATGCTTCAGGCATTTACCATTATCATGGAACAAGTTCTGCACCATATATGATTGCATCTTTTGCAGGTGAAGTTACTGAAGATTCCACCTATCAACTAATTCCTCAAGCAACAGCCAAAGGAGTGAGACCTGCTTTGACACCACTCAAAGGGGCTACTATAACAGCTTTGACACCAAATGGGAATAATTCAGGATATGGTCTTACATACACATTGAATGGTCAAACATATTCATGGGATTATTCCTGGACACCCCAAGGGAATTATACCTATGTGTTCAATGATCAGAATGGCAACAGAACCAATACATATAAAGGCAATCCCATTTGTATCATTCCAACCACTTCCATCCAAGAAGAGCGCAATGTGCCACAGTTTTCATATGATGGACAAACAATTCGTATCACTCAAGGGAATGACATACAATCAATCCTAGAAATGCATTTATATGATGTACAAGGTCGTTTGATCAGAGCACAACAAGGTGAAGTAATGTCCATGAATGGTTTACTGAAAGGACTGTACTTTCTGAAACTTGCACCTTCCAATTCCATTCACACTGTGATGTATCAGCCATGAGAATAATCTACTTAGTAATTCTTGCTTTGCATTTCAGTGGATTATATGCTCAAGAAGTCCGCAAGACAATAAATGAATTACCCGATACAGGACAAAACACGGGATATACAAATGTATTCGGTGAAGATGCAGACTATTCAATCAATCCTCCAAATTATACTGATCTCAAAAATGGAATTATACTGGATAATGTGACTGGTTTGCAATGGCAACAAACAGATGCCGGTGAAATGACACATGAGCAGGCAATTATGTATGCTGATACATGCACTTTAGGAGGTTTTACTGATTGGCGTTTACCAAGTCCTTTGGAAGCAAATTCAATCGTGATATTTAATAGAAATAAACCACCGCTCGATATCACTGCCTTTTCCACTTCTACAGCAGAATATTGGTGGACAAATCTTCCTCAATACAATTAAACCTGAAGTTCGAAGAGCATTTTTTCTGCAATGTGCTTTTTATAATGGTCGCCTGATTCAAACAAAACCTGTATACACATTCATGCGATCAACAAAGGAACCTGACATCGCATCTTCGAAGGAGAGAGAAATCATCCGAGATTCAATTCTAAAAGAAGAGAACTTTTAGAAATCACCGCCGAGTGAGACAAGCCATTGTGGTACGGACCAACCGAGATGTTCATTTCTCCATGCAATGTCAAGACGAATGGGTAATCCAAAGAGAAATGATCGAATGCCCACACCCATACTCATCATCAAATCACCCGAATCCGGATAGCGAAAACGCGCATAATCTCCGCTTTGCGCAAGATTCCATGAAACAGAATCACTCCATGCGGTTCCAATATCCATGAATAATGAGCCCTGAAATGCCTGAAACAAAACAGGCACGGGTCCTGCGAGCAATGCAGTAAACAAAGGGAATCGCAATTCCGCATTCATCATCACATATTGTCTTCCGAATCGCTCATTCACATCCCAGCCACGAAGCGGAAGCACATAATTCAGAAATGCAAAATCTTCAGGACTTCTGAATGGCAATGTTCCTCGAGCAAAAGAGCGATTAATCCAATTATCGGTTCCACCAAGAAAGAAGAATTGCTGATTAGGATTCGTGCTCGTACCAATTCCACCTGCACCACGCAATGCAAGAAAGAGGAAATTTTCCGTAAGTGTGAAATATTGTCTGAAATCCATGTCGAGTACTGCAAGACCCAATCCGGATTCTTGAAGCTTTGGTGCAGCTCGGAGTGACATCGAATAACGCGTTCCTCGATTTGGACCATACCATCCGGGCAATGTATTGTCATACACCATACCTGTTTGAGCAACAATCATATCACGCGATGTTATCGGCTCTTGCGGAAATTCAATATTCTCTTTTGTGAGATGCATATAATTCATGCCGAGCTCAAATCGACGGAAGCGAGAAGTTGGCAATGATGCAATGCCACCGATACCATAATTTCTAAACCGATAGAAATAATCATATGGTGCATTGTCGCTTCGTACCAAACCATATCCCACATTATGATTTGCGGTGATTTGCCAGTCTATGATATTCGGGAGATATGAATAGGAAAAAAAGAAATTGCTATTTCTGATATCAAAGAACAAATTGGCTTGCACATAGATTTGATGATCACCCAGCAAATCACTGAACAGCATTTGTGCCACGCCTTGATAACCCCAAAATGTATTCACACCAGCATTTGCCAAAATCACATCATTCGAGAAAGCAATTTTATAATCTTGCGCGGGAGTTTTCATCGGATCCGCGATTTCTTCCTCCATCTTTGCTCTTGCAATTCCAAGTATCGGAGAAGGCAATTCATCTTTTTGATATCGTGCAATGTCCTGATTTGGCTGAATGAGTTGCTGCCTGGAGAATTCAATCTCGATTCCCTGACCATATCCTTTGAGTTCTTGCGGAGGACTATACTGCACAATATCTTGCTTTGTGATAGTATTTGCACCCGATTCTCTTTTCGACATCATGAATTTGGTCAATGGAAGTGAATCATAGGCTCTGCGCTCCAATGGATAGCGCATTTGAAACAAATCATATCCACCATTGTTTTGCGAGGTGAATATCAATGTCGATCCATCCATGCTCATGGACAATTGCGTTATGCCATTGAGCGCATTCGTGCGCGGTATGAGTTTCGCGGATTCGAGTTGTAATTCATAGAGATTTCCGATACCATTATTGTCGGAAACAAATACCAATGAAGCACCATTATTCGTGACTGCAAGTGAAGTTTTATCGGAAGTCGGATCAAATGTCAATCGACCAATCAATCCAGTTTCAAGATCAATCTGATAGATATCCGATATTCGTTCATTATGTTTCCACATATTGAAATCTTCAGCTTTAAATGAGCCATTCACATAATCATCTCGATCAGACACAAAATAGATGATGCGTGAGTCAGGGGACCAAACAGGATGTGAATCGGAAAACACATCATCTGTGACACGGGAGATGCTCCCTGTTTTCACATCAAAAATCCAGATGTCCATTTGCTCGGCGACGCTTCCCACAAAGGCGATTGATGCCCCATCCGGAGACCAAATCGCTGAAGTCACTGTCTTGATGCCGAATTCATGTTTTACATAATCACCGGATTGCACATCCACGATATAGAGTGCATCTTCACCACCTGACTTTGCCGAGATTGCAATCTTTTTTCCATTTGGCGACCAAGATATTCCCGGTGTGAGAATATTCAATTCCTCAAAATCCACTGCTCTTCCACTGCTGATCAATTCAATTGGTTCTTTGACTTTCGCATTCAATTGCATGAGAAAAACACCGAATTGTCCATCGCGATTCGAAATGAAAGCGAGTGTATCTCCCGATGGAGAGAGCGCGGGTGAGGAATTATAAAAGCTTTGATCTTTTTTATGATTCGTGATGCGAATGGCCATATCATCCAGATTCTCAAACTTCTCAAGATCCGGTAGATATTTCTTCTTCATTTCCCTGACCCATTCCTCAGAGAAATCCTCAACTGATTTACCAAATGATCCCTTGAATGCATTTTCAAGAGTGCCCGAAGCACGAAGTCTATTCAACAATTCACCGATTTTTCTTTCACCATATTTTTCAGCCACATACCAATAGAAAGCTTGTCCGCCACGATATGCATAATA
>Ga0315900_10011984_pt1 | contig 10707 bp, 11 predicted proteins | sample LakEriMetagenome_FD_203521 | JGI IMG/M metagenome (GOLD analysis project Ga0315900, IMG submission 203521) | Freshwater fungal communities from buoy surface, Lake Erie, Ohio, United States - Buoy 12 MA114 | ecosystem: Environmental > Aquatic > Freshwater > Lake > Lake biofilm | place: USA: Lake...
GCAACCGTGGGAGATCGAGGGCGGCTATGTGCTGACCTGCCAGTCCCGCGCAACGACGCCCAGCCTCAGCGTGGATTACGACGCCGCCTGAGGATCACTCATCGGCGACGACGCGAAAGCGCACCCGCCGCGCCGCCCAATCGCCGAGGCGCGGCGGCAGCAGCGCCAGGGCGCGCATCGTCAGCGCGATCGGCCAGGGAAACACCGCCTGCGCATCGCCCCGCGCCAAGGCCGCCGCGCAACGCGCAGCCGCCGCATCGAGGCTGAGCTCGAAGGGCCGCGCGCCCTGAAACCGCTGCCCCATCGCGCTCTCGAAGAAGCCGGGTGCCAGCACCGTGACGCGGATGCCCGAAGGGCCGAGCGCGCTGCGCAGCCCCTCCCCCCAACTCCAGAGCCCGGCCTTGGAGGCGCAGTAGGCGGGGAAATCCGGCAGGCCGCGCAGCCCGGAGACCGAGGCCACCAGCCCGATCCGCCCCGCGCGGCGCGCGCGCATCCCCGGCAGCAAGGGCCCCACCAAATTCATCGCGCCGATCAGATTGACCTCGATCTGGCGCACCGCCGCCGCGGCGCTCTCGGGCGTGCCGTCGGGGGCGGTGCCGGCCGAGGTGCCGGCATTGGCGATGGCGAGATCGACCGGCCCCGCCGCCTCGAACTCCGCCAGCGCGGCCGCCAGGGCCGGCGCGTCGCGCACATCCAGCGCATGGATGCTCGCCACGGCCCCGCGCGCCGTGCACGCCGCCGCGACCTCCGCGAGCGCATCGGCCGAGCGCGCCACCAGCAGCAACCGCACGCCCGGGCCCGCATAATGCCGCGCCAGCGCCGCCCCCAACCCGCGCGAGGCGCCGCTGATCACGATGCCGCTCATCGCACCCTCCTCAGCCGCGCCAGCAGGCGTGTGGTGAAACCCTGCACGGCGCGGATCAGCCCGCGTTCGCCGATCGGGAAGAGCTCGGGCCTGTCGAGCCGTTCCAGCAGCAATTCAGGCTCGCAAGGCAGGCCGGTGAGCGGATCGACGCAGCGCGGATAGAGGATCAGCGCCACCGCCACCAGGTCGTCCAGGCTGAGCGCGCGGCGCGGGCCGAGCGGGGGCAGGCGGTCCTCGGTCAGGCCCCAGCCGCTGTAGAAGGGCCGGCCATGCACCGTCACCGGCAGACCGCGCAGCAGCGCCTCGAAGCCGGTGAGCGAGGTCAGGGTGTGCACCGCGTCGACCTGCCCGAACAGCGCGGCCATCGGCGCCTCGCGCAGCACCTGGTCGGCCAGCGTGGCGAGCCGCGCGGCGGGGATTCGGCCGCGGCGGAAGCCGGCCTCGATGTCGGGATGCGGCTTGTAGATCAGGTAGGCGTCGGGCTCGGCGGCGCGCACGGCCTCGAGCAAGGCGAGGTTGCTGCGGATGGGCCCGCCGCCGCGCTGGACGGAGGCGTCGTCCTCGACCTGCCCAGGCACCAGGATCCGCCGGCGTCCGGGCGGGGCGGCGATGACCGGCGCGGCGCCGCCGAGATTGTATTTGGTGAAGCCGCGCGCCACCACGGCCGCGCGCAGCGCCGCCGCACGGGTGCGCAGCGTTTCCGAAATGTTAACGCTTGCCAGGAGATGTTCGAGCTCGCTGCCGGCTTGCGGGTCGTAATAGGGCCCGTGCCGGTCGAGCGCGAAGGAAGCGCCGGCCCGGAAGGCAGCGCCGAGGCCCGCGGAACGGAGAAACCCATCCTCAAGCCAGCGCAGCTCCACCCCTTCGGCCGAAGCTGCCGCCCGCAGCCCCTCGGGCGCGCTTGCGCTCCAGGCCAGCAGCGCGCCGCCACGCCTGCGCGCCGCCGCCAAGGCGGGGCCGGGGCGGGTGTGGAAGCTGGGCGAGGGCGCGCCGCTCGCCAACAGCTCGCGCAGCCGATCATGCTTGTAGGGATGCACGCCGAGGCAGGCAGCTATGCCGCGCGACTCGGCCTCGCGGCGCTTCCACAGCGCCAGCGTCTCGATCCCCTGCCGGGCGGTGCCGGGCACGGCGCGGAAGGGGTCCGCCCAGCGCGTGGCGGCGAGCAGCGCGGCCCAGACCGCGCTGGCGTCCTCCCCCGCCAGCTGACCGTCCCGCACCCCGACCCCGGCCGCCTGCGCCAGCAAGGCGAGATCGCGCGAGGCGCCGCTGAGATAGGCGGCGCCGTCCAGCAAGGTCCAGGGATCGAACCGCGCAAGGCTGCCCGGCAGCACCGGCGCACCCGTGGCGAAGGGCTCCTGCGCCACCACCACCGGCAGGCCGGAGGCCCGCGCGGCATCGAGGCGCGCAGCGGCCGCCGCAGCTTCGCCCGGCTGGCAGGGATCGAGCACCACAACGGCGCTGCGCGGCGCCACGCCGAGCGCCGGCAGACCCGGATCCGCGAGCCCCGGCGGCGCGCCGATCCGCCCGGCGCAGAGCCGCGCGAGAAGCTCCGCCAGATCGGGCGGCGGGGCCGCGGGGTTGGCCAGCGCCGCTGCCACGGGATCGGGCGCGCAGGTGGCCAGAAGCCCGACCAGCGGCGCGCGCGGGCCGAGCATGACGGGGCGGAACGGCCCGGGCGTGCAACGCATCACCCACAGCGCGTCCGGCGCGGGCGCCCCCATGGGCAGCAGGGCGAGCGCGGCCTCCCCGGGCCCGGCCAGGGCGAAGTCCGGAAAGAAGGCCGGCAGATGCGGCTGGGCGGCCAGCAGCGCCGGGTCGGGGCGCAGCCTCACCGGTGCGGGCGGGGGCGAAGAGGACACGGCATGTACCCTAGATCAGCGGGCCGGGCGGGGGAACGCCGGGGGGGCCGCGGCGCGCCCCCGACGGGCCGGATGCTTTGCCTGGCCTGTGCTTCTCCGCTACTGTGGCGTGCATGAGCCAAAGCATCCGGACAATGGACCCAAGCACGGGTATTCCGCAGGCGCGCCAGGGCCATGGGCGCGGCGCGGCGATGCCGGCCCTTCTTCTGTTGGCGGCCAGCCTCGGCCTGGCGGGCTGCGCGGGGCAAGGGATCTCGGACCGCCTGAACTTCAGTTCACCGCGGCCGGCCACCGCCACCACGCCCCCGCCGGTGAGCACGGACCCGGTCATCGCCGCCGCCGCCCGCGCCCGGCCCGGGCAGGATGAGCGCGTGACGCTGGAGAACGGCCAAGCCGCCACGGTCCGGGTCGTGCGCGTCTATCAGGCCGCTTCCGGGCGGGAATGCCGCGAAGTTGTGGTCGGCGCCGGGCTCGACGAACGGCCGCGGCTGATCTGCGGTGCCGAGACCGGCTGGACGGAAGCGCGGCCCTTGCTGCGGGGCGGGGCGGGCCAGCGGTGAGCGGTTGGGGCAACGCCTCGCCGGGCGTCTACGCGCCCAGCTTATCCGAGACGCCTGACCCGAGCACGCTGAGGCTGGTCCTACGTGGCTTCCGCCTACAGGGGCGCGTACTCTATGCGCTACTGCTGCGCGAGATGACGACACGCTTCGGGCGCGACCAGATCGGCTTCCTCTGGGTCTTCTTCGAGCCGATGATCCTGGCGCTCGCGATCGGCACGCTCAAGCATGTGATGGACCGCGGCGGGCATGGCGGCGTGCCGCCCTTCATCTTCGGCGTGATCGGCTACGCCCCCTATTTCGCCTTCCGCGGCATGATCAACCAGGCGTCGGGCGCGCTCACCTCGAACATGACGCTGCTCTACCATCGCCAGATCAAGTTGTTCGATATCATGCTCGCCCGCGGCCTGCTGCAATCGGCAGTGGTCACGATGGTGTTGCTGGTGGTGATCACCGGCGCGGCCTGGCTGGTCGAGATGACCCCGCATTCGGTGCCGAACCTGGTGGGGGGGCTGATGCTGATGCTGCTCTACTCCCACGGCCTTGCCATGCTGGTCGCGGCGGGCACGGCCGCCTTCGAGCTGACGGACCGGGTGGTCCACCCGCTCACCTACCTGGCGCTGCCTTTCTCCGGCGCGCTCACGCCCTTGCACTCCCTGCCGCCTTCCTGGCGCGAGGTGTTGCTGTGGAACCCGCAGCCGCATTTCCACGAGATGATGCGCGACGGCATGTTCGGCGACCTGCTGCCCGCCTACTACGACATGTGGTACGGCCTGAGCTGGGCCATCGTGGTGAATCTGCTCGGCATGCTCGCGCTGCGCGCGGCGCGGCCGAAGCTGGAGCACTGAGACGCGATGCTCTACCTCGAGAACGTTACCAAGCGCTACAAGATGCGCGACGGGTCCTGGCGCACGGTGCTGGACGGTATCACCGCGCTGATCCGTCCCGGCGACGCGGTGGGGATCCTGGGCCGCAACGGCGCCGGAAAGTCGACCTTGATCCGCACCATGGCGCGGGTCGAGTTCCCGACCTCCGGGCGGGTCGAGCACCGCATGAGTGTCTCCTGGCCGCTCGGCTTCGGGGTGGGGCTGCAGAACACCATGTCGGGCGCCGACAATGTGCGGTTCATCGCGCGGCTCTACGGCAAAGATCCCGATGAGATCATGGAATTCGTGGAGGATTTCGCGGAGCTGGGCGACTACATGACCATGCCGACGAAGACCTACTCAAGCGGCATGATGGGACGTCTGCAGTTCGGGCTGTCGCTGGCCATCGACTTCGACTGCTACCTGATCGACGAGGCGACCGCCACCGGCGACGACCGCTTCGTGGAGCGCGCGCGGCAGATGCTCGCCAACCGTACGCGCGATCGGGCCATTATCATGGTAAGCCACCAGGCCAACACGATCCGCAGCTATTGCCGGACCGCCGCGGTGCTGAACGAAGGCAAGCTGACCTTCTACGAGGACATGGATGAAGCTTTCGCCGCCTACCAAGCCCTCTGAGCTGCTGGCGGGCGCCAGCACGCGCGGGCCGGTGGCCTCGGCCCCGCGCGCCGCGCGCCGCCCGCTCAGCAAGATGCAGTGGTATGCGCTGCTGGTATTGCTGCCGACGCTTCTGGTCGGCACCTACTACGCGTTGGTCGCCGCGAACCTCTACGAGTCGGAGGCGCGCTACCTGGTGCGCAGCCGAACCGGCGGCGGTCCGAGCGGGGCGGGGGGAGCAGCGGGGATGTTCAGCGGGGGCGCCGCGGCGGCGCTACGCGCCGGTGCCGACGAGATGCGCGCGGTGAACGATTTCCTGGCCAGCAACGACGCCGTGGCGGGGCTGCGCCGCTCGCTCGATGTGGTCGCCATCTGGCGCCGGCCGGAATCGGACATCCTCTCGCGCCTGTGGTGGGAAGACCCCGAAGCCGAGCGCTTGCGCCGCTACTTCCGCCGCCGCGTCACCGTGGAATACGACATCGAGACCAACATCGCGACGCTGCGCGTGCTCGCCTTCCGCCCGCAGGATGCGCGCGACGTCGCCGAGCAGCTTTTGGTGCTGTCGGAGGAGCTGGTGAACCGCTTCTCCGCCCGCACCCAGGCCGATGCGATCCGCGTCGCGCGGCAGGAAGTCGAGATCGCCGAGGCCCGCGTCATCGCTGCGCGCACGGCGCTGACCCTGTTTCGCGAACGCGAGCAGGCGCTGGACCCGACGCGCGAGGCCGTGACGGCAATGGAGGGCATCAGCCGGCTCGAGGCCGCGCTCTCCCAGACCCGGGCGGAATTGCAGGAACGCCGCGCCTTCATGCGTCCCGACAATCCGCAGATACAGGTGCTGACCAACCGCATCTCCGCCCTGGTGGCGCAGATCGCGACCGAGCGCGCGCGTATCACGCAGGGCGATGAGAACGTGACCCAGCGCCTTGCCGCCTATGAACGCCTGCTGCTCGAACGCGAATTCGCGGACCGGCAATTGGCCTCGGCCACCGGCTCGCTGGAAACGGCGCGGGCCGAGGCGCAGCGCCAGCAGATCTTCCTGCTGCGCGTGGTGGAGCCCAACCTGCCCGAACACGCGCTATATCCGCAGGCCTTCTTTAACACCATGACCGTGCTGATCGCCCTGACAATCTTCTACGCCATCGGCTGGCTGCTGATCGCCGGTGCGCGCGAACATGCGAGCTGACATGCAAGCCAAGACTCCGCGCGCGAAGCTGTTTCCCCTGCTGCTGGCCGGCGTGATGGCGCTGACCGCGCCCTCTCCGGGCCTGACGCAGGTCATGCCGCCCGGCCTCACCAACGCCCTGCCGAACCTGCTGCGCGCAGGCGACCAGGTGAACACGACGCGCGAGGGCTCCGCCACCGCGGCGGAGGCCGGGCCCGTCGCCGTCGGGCCGATCGGCGACCCGCAGCGCGCCCCCGGCCCGGCCACGGTGGTGTTCGGCGCGAGCCTTTTCACCCGCGGCGCGCCCTCCCCCTCCGACACGCCCAATCCGAACTACCGCATCTCGCCGGGCGATCGCGTCTCCATCACCGTCTGGGGCTTCGTCGAGGCCTCGATCATCGGCGTGGTGGACCCGGACGGGAACCTCTTCATCCCGCAGATCGGCCCGGTGCGCATGGCCGGCGTGCGCGCGGGCGACCTGCAGCGGGTGGTCGAGACCGAGGTGCGGCGCGTCTACTCGCAGCAGGTGCAGGTCTATGCCGTGCTGCTGACCTCAGGCCAGGTGGGCATCTTCGTCAGCGGCTTCGTGCGCAGCCCGGGCCGGCACATGGGCACGGGCTCGGACAGCGTACTCGACTACCTCGCGCGCGCCGGCGGCGTGGATCCCGGGCGCGGCTCCTACCGCGATATCGCGATCAACCGCGATGGCCGCGCGGTGGCGCGCATCGACCTCTACCGCTTCCTGCTCACCGGGCAATTGCCCCCGGTCTCGCTGCAGCAGGGCGACACGCTGGTGGTCGCCCCCCAGGGTGCGGTGGTCGGCGTGGATGGCGCCGTACGCAACAACTTCCTCTTCGAGGTCTCGGGCCGCTCCATGCCCGGGAGCGAGTTGATCCGCCTCGCCTCGCCGCTGCCGGCGGCGACCAATGTGGTGATCCGCGGCACGCGCGGCGGCCAGCCCTTCGCGCGCTACGCGACGGTGCGCGAGCTCAACACCATCACGCTGCTCGACCAGGATGTGGTCAGCTTCATCACCGACGCACCCGCGCCGACCGTGCGCGTGATGGTGGAGGGCAGCCGCATCGGCCCCTCGGTGCTGATCGCCAACCGCGACACCACGCTGTGCACCATGCTCGACCATATCGAGGTCGATCCCAACCTCGCGAATACGCGCGGCGTCTTCCTGCTGCGGCCCTCTGTCGCGGCACAGCAGACGCGCGTGATCAATGAGGCAATGGACCGGCTGGAGCGCCAGCTTTTCCTTTCCATCTCGCCGACGACAGGTGTCGCGGAGGTACGCGCCTCGGAGGCCAACCTCGTCACCAACTACATCCAGCGCGCGCGGCGCACCCGGCCCGAGGGGCGGCTTGTCGTGATGGATCGCAGCGGGCGCTGCGCCGATGTGCGGCTCGAGGATGGCGACATCATCGTCATCCCCGAGCGTGTGCAGACCGTGCTCGTCTCGGGCGAGGTCATGGCGCCGCAGGCGGTGGTCTGGCGGCCGAACATGACCATCCCCGACTACATCCGCGCCGCCGGCGGCCTGGCCGAGCGCGGCGCGGAAGCGCAGGTGATGATCCGGCGCGCGAGTGGCGAGATGATCCTGGAACCCACCGAGGGCCCCTCCCCCGGCGACGAGGTGATCGCGCTGCCTCGGCTCGATCCGAAGAACTTCCAGCTCACCCGCGACCTGCTGAACCTGATCTTCCAGTCGGCGCTCTCGGCGCGGGTATTCATGAACTGAGCATCTGTCGCGCGGGGGCGGCGATAGGCCGCCTCAATTGAGGCGCTGGCGCAGCTCCGCCAGCAGCAGGCGGATCTTGTGCGCCTGCGCGCCTTCGGGCGCGAGTTGCAGGAAGCGCTCCAGTGCGATGATCGCCGCGCCGATGTGATCCAGGCGCTGCTGCATCAGCCCGACCTCGCGCCACAGCGCGGCGGTGGCGGGGGCGATGCGCAGCATGTCCTCGGTGCAGGCGAGCGCGCCCGCAAGATCACCCTGCTGCAGGCGGCGCACCTTGATGTTGTTCTGCAGCCGCAGCAGCACCGCGCGGCGGTCCATCGGGGCGAGCGTATCGGGGCCGAGTTCGGCCTGCTCGCCGGCGAAGCGCTTCAACGTGCTGCGCAACTCCCGCGCATCCAGCCCATGGCCGCCAGCGAAGACATCCACCACCACCTGGCCGCGCCCCGAGAGCGCCAGCAGGAAATGGCCAGGGAAGTCCACGCCATGCGCCTCCCACCCGGCGGCCTCGGCAGCGTGCAGCCAGAGCACGCCGAGCGCGACGGGCAAGCCACGCCGGCGCTCGATCACGCGCAGCAGATTGGCGTTGGCCATGTCGTCATATGTGTCGCTGTCGCCGGCATAGCCGAAATGCCCGTGCAGCACCTCGGCCAGCACGGCCCGGCGGCGGGCGACATTGCCGGCGTCCGCAGCCGGGTCGGCGGCGGCGGCGGCGACCGCGGCGCGGGCGATCTCGGTCAGATGGCGCTGGGCGTCTTCCCAATCGGCCTCGGGCGCATCGACACGCGCGAGTTGCAGCGCCACCGCCGCGATGTCGAGCTCGCCATCCGGCATCTGGCCCACGGCATCGAGTGCGGCGCGGGCTTCAAGGCGCGTGTCGGTCATGCACCGAACTTGCCTTGCCTGCGGAGCAGGTCAAGGGGCGCGCGACACCATCCGGCCGAGGCCACGCCCACCGAAGATGTGCAGGTGGAAATGCGGCACTTCCTGCCCCGCATCGACGCCCATGTTGGACAGCAGCCGATAGCCCGAGGCTTCCAGGCCAAGCTCCTTCGCCACCAGCCCGACCAGCCGCCAGAAGCCGGCGATCTCGGCCTCGCTCGCCTGGGCGGTGAAATCGGCCGAGGAGACATAGGCCCCCTTCGGGATCACCAGCACATGCACCGGCGCCTGCGGGTTGATGTCGTGGAAGGCCAGCGCGTGGTCGTTCTCGCCAGCGCGCTTGCACGGGATCTCGCCGCGCAGGATGCGCGCGAAGATGTTCTGCGGGTCATAGGGCGGCAGGCCGGTGACGAGCATGGCGTGTGGCTCCGGGTTCAGGGGAGTTTCGTGGTCTGCGCCGCGCGCACCAGCGCCTTCGGCCGCGCGGCCTTCTCGGCGACGCCGGAGAGGCCCTGGCGGCGGGCGAGTTCGGTCCAGACCTCCTCGGGCCGGATGCCCGCATCCACCCAGACGACGACGAGGTGATAGAGCAGATCGGCACTTTCGAGGATGGTGTTGCGGCGATGGCCGAGCGTGGCCTCGATCACGCATTCCACCGCCTCCTCGCCCAGCTTCTGCGCCACCTTGGGCGTGCCGCGCGCAAGCAGCCGGGCGGAGTGCGAATGCTCCACATCCCCCGCATGGCGCCGCGATTCCACGGTGCGCCACAGCCCATCCAGGATCTCGGCCGAGGCCGGGGCGACGGAGAAGGGCTCCAGCGCGCCCTGCCCCGCGACCAGCGCCTTGGGCGGCTTCACCTCGGCCGGGGGCGGCAGGTTGACGGGAAGCGGCAGGGGCGCGGCGCGCGCCTTCTTCTTCTTCGCCGGCTTCGCGGGCTTGGCCGCCTTCGCAGGGGCCTTGGTGGATTTGGCCATCAGCCTGCCTCGCGCGCAGTTTCAAGGAGGGGTCGAATCGGCAGGCCGGCGGCATCGAGCGCCGCCTTCGCCTCGGCGATCCGCATCTCGCCATAATGGAACACGCTGGCCGCGAGCAGCCCGGTCGCACCCGCCTGCGCGCCATCGACGAAATGCGCGGCCGTGCCGACCCCGCCCGAGGCCACGATCGGCAGGCGGATGGCCGCCCGCGCCGCGCGCAGCAGGTCGAGGTCGAAGCCGCGCTTTGTGCCGTCCTGGTCCATCGAGGTCAGCAGGATCTCGCCCGCGCCGCGCGCCTCGGCCTCCTTGCACCAGGCGATGGCGTCGATGCCGGTAGGGCGGCGGCCGCCATGGGTGAAGATCTCGAAGCCGCCCCCCTCACGCCGGCGCGCATCCACGGCGACGACGATGGCCTGGCTGCCGAAGGCCTCCGCACCGCGGGTGATCAGCGCCGGGTCGGCGATGGCGGCGGAGTTGATCGAGACCTTGTCCGCGCCGGCCAGCAGCAGCCGGCGCATATCCTCCACCGCGCGGATGCCGCCCCCCACGGTGAGCGGGATGAACACCTCGGCCGCGGTGCGGGAGACGACGTCGAGCATCGTGTCGCGGCCCTCATGGCTCGCGGTGATGTCGAGGAAGGTGATCTCGTCCGCGCCCTCGCGGTCATAGATGCGCGCCTGCTCGACGGGGTCGCCCGCATCGCGCAACTCAAGGAAGTTCACGCCCTTGACGACGCGGCCATCCTTCACGTCGAGGCAGGGAATGACGCGGAGCGCCAGCATTGTCATCACTCCGCAGGGCCGGGAGAACGGCCTGCGTGATTGCGCCGATGCTGCGCTGCGGTCAAGCGCCGCGCCAGGCCCCCTCAGCGCAGCCCATGCGCGGCGCCGATGCGCACATCCCAGATGCGGCCGGCCTCCACCGCATCCTCCCAGGCAATGGGCGGCACGAGCCGGGCATCGGCGAGCAGGGCTTCCAGCCCGGGCCGGGGCGACATCAGCAGCGTCCCCCGGGGCACACCGGCCGCGTGCAGCGCCCCTTGGGCCGCGCCCTCGACATCGAGGCGGATCCGCGCCCGGGCATCGGCCCCGCGCCCGAACAGGATAGAAGCCTGCACGGCTGGCGAGAGCAGATGGCGGATCAGCGCCTGCACCACCGGGCGGCGATCGGCCGGCAGGTCGCGCGG
>Ga0315900_10011985_pt1 | contig 10706 bp, 5 predicted proteins | sample LakEriMetagenome_FD_203521 | JGI IMG/M metagenome (GOLD analysis project Ga0315900, IMG submission 203521) | Freshwater fungal communities from buoy surface, Lake Erie, Ohio, United States - Buoy 12 MA114 | ecosystem: Environmental > Aquatic > Freshwater > Lake > Lake biofilm | place: USA: Lake...
TCTCCGCCGATCAGCCCCGCGAAAGCGGGGCTTGTTGTTCCATGTCGCGTGCGAGCTCGCTCGCGAACGCGACAGGGAACAACAAGCCGGGCCGCGAAGCGGACCCGGGCTGATCGATGCCTCCCCTCCTGGGAAAGCGCGCCTCGCGCGATCCCTCTGTTCGTTAGGTTCGCTCACCAAAGCGTACCGGAATGAACACCAGCCCGCGCAGCGGGCCCGGCTTGATGCCCGCCCTCCGGGAACCCCCGCTTCGGGCGATCCCTTCCTGGGAGAAATACCGCGCAGCGGACCCGGGCTGATCGAGGCCTCCCCATTCGGGATAGTGCGCCTCGCGCGATCCCGCCTCTTAAGCGCTGGGCAGGACGAAGAAGCCGGTGACCGAAGGGAAGGCTGCTCTCAACTTGAAGCCATCCCCTTCCTGGAAAGCGCCACGCCCGAACCCGCACTTTGCCGAGCGCTACTGGTGATCGGGGCGCTCTCGAGGCGGGAGCCTGGTGAACTCCCGCGCTCGAGCTCACCGGAACAGACTCCGTACTGCAGAGTGGGGTGGGGTGAACAGGCCACCCTTTGCAAAATGTTCCTGTTGCCGTCTTCAGGTGGGAGGGATCTCCTAATGTTGCCGGCTAAACCGCACCTCCCTATGCGCTCATTCACCGCGTTGCTCGTGTTCCTTGGCTGCTCGTGCGCGACCATGGCGCAGATCGCCTCCGGTCCCCTGCAGACCTATTACACCAACGACTTCTCGTCGTCTTTGAACGGCGCCAGTCTTAGTGGCAGTGCGGCGCTCACCGCGGGTTCGGTGCACTTGACATCGAACGTGATCAATGAGCTGGGTGGGATGACCATACCGGCGAGCGGCATCAATGCGGACAAGTATCATGTGGAGTTCACACTGAGCACGAGCCAGCCGGCCGGTTCCGGTGCGGATGGAATGAGCTACAGCTTCGGCGACGATGTGAGCGCCACGAGCACTGCCATCAATGCCGAGTATGGCACGGGCACCAAGCTCCGCATCGGTTTTGATACCTACACAGCGGCCAACCCGTCCACCGCAATGGGCATACGGTTGATCTACGGCCCGGTAGCCTTCGATCCGGGTGTGATCGTGGGGATCGATGGTGTCCTTGGCTACTCGACCGATGTGAGCTGGGCCGGAGCCGGGCCGGTCCCGGTCGTGATCGATATCACGAACACCGGATCGCTTACCCTCACGGTGAACGGTGTAGCCATCTTCAGCGATGTGCAGCTTCCGACGGACTACCTCACTGCGGACCGGTCCAATTGGGCGCACGTCTTCAAGGCGCGTACGGGTGGTGTGTCGCAGATCCATACGGTGGATGATGTGCTCATCCAGCAGCCGTTGATACTCAGCCAGCGCTTGGAGTATCAGGGATTCGTGGCCCAGACATTCACCGCGCCCGTCGCGGGTTGGTATTTCGTGAAGGCCAGCGGGGCTCAGGGAGGCAGCTGCAGCAACGGCACTGTTGCCGGAGCCACTGGTGCCCGGATGAACGGCTTCTTCTTTTTCCAGGCCGGTGAGGAGTTGCGCGTCACCGTTGGCGGAATGGGGCAGCAGGGTGCAAACGATGACAACAACGTCAGCGGTGGCGGCGGAGGTGGCGCCACCACGGTGGTACGTGTGGATGGCGTCAATGCCTATACACCGCTGCTCGTGGCCGGCGGTGGCGGTGGCGCAGGGGTCGTCGATTATTCCTCTTTTTTACCCAGCTGTTCCGGGCAGATAACGGAGAACGCAGGGGGCTCCAGTACCGGTTCGGGTGGATCGCCCGGGTCCGGCGGAGGAGGGGGGGGGATCGGTGCCGACAGCCGGGGTGGTGCTGGAGGGGCTGGTTATTACGGTGATGGCGGAACGCACTGCGATGGCCCTTGCAATGGCAGCAACGTGCTGGCCTATGGTGGCCAGGCCTACGTGGGTGGTAATTACGGCGGCAGTGTTCCTGGGGGCATCGGTGGTAACGGTGGCTGGGGTGGTGGTGGTGAAGGTGGTCCGGCCGATGGGTCCGGCTTCAGCCAGTCTGCTGGCGGCGGCGGCGGCGGCGGTGGCTACAGCGGCGGAGCGGGCGCTGGACCCGGCAGGACGGGTGGTGGCGGTGGGTCTTATGTGGCCCCCTTCGCCAACCGGAATGGCCTGGTCGACTCGGCAGGCGTGAATTTTCATGATGGATGGGCGCTGATCCAGGGCCCGCTAATTGACAGCGACGGAGATGAGGTGTTCGGCCTGGCTGACAATTGCCCGCTGCTGCCCAATGCGGACCAGACCGATGTGAACCTGGATGGCATCGGTGATGCATGCCAATCAGATCTGGTGACCTACCCGTATCAGGCACCCGGTTTCCAGTACTTCACCGTGCCGGCGTCCGGCGTTTACCAGCTTGAGGCGCGCGGCGGGGCCGGTGCTCCCACCAGCAATGGTAGGTACACCGGCGGACATGGTGGTTACCTCTCCGGGTACACCTATCTGCCCGCAGGCCTTGTTCTGAAGATCGGGGTGGGGGAGGCCGGCCAAGTGGGGGCGAACACCGTGCAGCAATACAGCGGCGGCGGCGGCGGCGGCGCCTCCTCCATCGTTGAGGTCGATGTGTTCGACACCAACCTGCGGGTCTTCATGGTCGCTGGTGGTGGTGGTGGCGGCGGCGGCGCTTTCGCCAACAACGACCCCGATGGAGGGAACGGTGCGGATGCGGACACCGATAGCGCCAACGTTTACTCCAATGCGCCGGGTACGGGAGGGGCCGCCGTATGGGAATTCGATTTGGGTCTTAACCCCGGTGCCGGTGGTGGAGGGTTCACTGCCAATGGTGCCTCGTTGACCGATGTAGGTGGGATTGGCGATAACTACTCCGCTGACGGCGGTGCCGCCTACACCAACGGCTATGCCGGTGGTAATGCGGCAGGCCAGCTTGGCGGCCGTGGTGGCTGGGGCGGAGGTGCACAGGGCGGTCCAGCCAATGACGACGGCCTCCAAGGAAAACCCGGCTGTGGTGGTGGAGGTGGTGGATACCGCGGTGGCGATGGCGGGGGATACATCAATGGTGGGCTCGATGATCAGGTGAATGCCTCCGGTGGCCAATGCAAGCTGGATATCCAGCTGATCAGGCGCACGGCCTGGTCCAGTTTCCCGGGAGCGCCGGACAACGGCATGGTCGCGATCCGTGGGCCGCTGCCCGATCAGGATGGTGACGGATTTCCGGATGAATTCGACAATTGTCCCACGGAAGCATCCTTGGACCAGAGCGACCTCGACCTCGATGGTGTGGGTGATGTCTGTGACGAATGCCCCGCGGACCACTGGAAGACCGCGCCGGGCATTTGCGGATGCTCCACGCCCGATGTGGACACGAACGGGAACGGCATCACGGACTGCCTCGAGGGTATTTTCACTGATTACAAGGGGCAGCAGCAGCGGTATGTGATCCCGGGTGCCGGTTGGTACCTGGTGGAGGCCGCTGGCGCAGCAGGTGGTCCTGCAGGTTCTTACGAAGGGGGCCTGGGCGCACAGATGCAGGGCTATTTCCAGCTCGACTCCGCCGATGTGATCCGCATCGTGGTAGGGTCCGCTGGGGAGCCCGGGGTGCGCCCGTGCTCGTGGTGCGCCCGGGTGACCAAGCCCGAGGACTGGAAGGCCAAAGACGGCATCTGTTGTGTGCCCACCAGCTTCGAGTCCTCCGGTTGTTCCTTGGACAGGTGGACCGGCGCGGGGGGCGGTGGCGCCTCCAGTGTCATCCGGATCTCCCAGCCGGCCGAGGTATTGCTCATCGGCGGTGGAGGTGGTGGTGCGGGTGCCCAGCAAGCGGGGTTTGAGGGGGTGATCACCACGGGCGCCAATGGCGGTAACTCTCCGGGCAGCATTGGCACGGGCGGTGGCGCGAACAGCAATTTCCATGGCGGTGCCGGCGGCGGCGGCATATCGGGTGATGGCACCACCCAGAGCGATGCCGGCGAGGTCAGGTCCCAGGGGGGCTACTCCACAGGCCTTGGTCCTTCGCATGGCGGATATTCACTCAATCCCGGCGGCGATGGTGGATGGGGTGGCGGCGGTGAAGGGGGCGTTTACAATTGTGGCGATATTGCGTTCAACGCCGACGGCGGCGGCGGCGGTGGCGGCGGCTACAGTGGTGGCGGCGGCGGTAGCAACGGCGGCCAGGGCGGCGGCGGCGGCGGTTCCTACAGCACCGCGCTCTGTGCGGGCATCAGCTTGGCCGGTGTCCGCAGTGGCAACGGAAGGGTCACCATCACCGGTCCGTTGACACAGGTGGATACCGTGGTGCATGAGGGCCCTTACATCTGGTCCGCGAACGGACTGATCTACGGCACCAGCGGTGTCTATTCCTACAACGATGTGGCCTCCTGCATCACGCGTGTGCTCGATCTCACTGTTGTTCCCTTTCCCAACGGCTGCGAATCACTCAACTACGTCGATACCACCGTGGTCTCGTGCACCCCGTATTTCTGGCCCCTGACCGGCGAGACCTACACGGAGTCCGTCGAGGATACCATCACCATCGGCTGCGACCGATACAGCCTGACGCTCGTGATCGGTGCACCGTTCGCAGCTGATCCGGTGCAAGGACCTGTTGCCTTATGCAGCGGCACGAGTGCGACCTATTCGGTGCCGGTCGTGCCCGGAGCTGCCTCCTATCAGTGGACTTTGCCGGTCGGTGTCACGGGATCCTCCATTAGCAATAGCATTCCGGTCACTGTAGATGGCCAGTTCCAAGGCGGTTTGATAAGCGTGGTCCCGCTGAACGCATGCGGTGCAGGTACAGGCGCCGACCTTGCAGTGAGCGTGAGCCAACCTCCGGCTGAACCGGTGATCGTACAGGGCTCCGATACACTTTACGCCAGCGGTGCCGGCAGCTTTCAATGGGCGCTTTTCGGTGTGCCGATCCCCGGTGCGACGGAAGCCTTCCTGCAGTCCTTCACCAGCGGGGAATACACAGTGACGGTGACCGACGTCAACGGATGTTCGAGCACCTCCGCACCTTATGCGTTCATCGCCACGGGTATCAACCAGGTGTGGGATGGGTCCTTCGCTGTGCAGCCCAATCCCAACAACGGCAGCTTCACGGTGATCACGCCTTCGCTGGCGGTGGATGCCACATTGGAAGTGTACGCCATGGATGGTCGCCTGCTGCATTCTCAACGGATATCAGCCTCCACCCGCTTGACAGAGCTTTCAATTGAGCAGCCCGCGGCAGGCCTCTACATGCTGCGGCTTCTGGTCGGCGTCGACGTGTGGAGCCTGAAGGTGGTCGTGCAGCGCTGAGCATGCGTCGAGGAGCGGAGCCGTGGGTGTGCAGCAGGAAGGCTGCAGCCTGCGGCTCCGGTCATTCATGACCATGACATGGTCTTACGGTCCGCTGCATGCCATCCTATCTTTGACGCGTTCCACGCATGCCCCGCATCGGTCCCATCGAGCTGCCGGAATTCCCGTTGTTGCTGGCCCCCATGGAGGACGTCAGCGATCCACCCTTCCGCGCGCTGTGCAAGCAGCACGGGGCCGACCTCATGTACACCGAGTTCATCAGCAGCGAGGGCCTCATTCGCAAGGCCGCCAAGGGACTGAAGAAGCTCGACATCTTCGAGGCCGAGCGCCCCATCGGCATCCAGCTTTTCGGGGGCAGCGAGGACGCCATGGAGGAGGCCGCCCGCATCGCCGAGGCCGCCGGTCCGGACCTCATCGACATCAACTACGGGTGTCCCGTGCACAAGGTGGTGAGCAAGGGCGCTGGCGCCTGCCTGCTGCTCGATGTGGACAAGATGGTGCGCCTCACCGAAAAGGTGGTGAAGGCCGTGAAGCTGCCCGTGACCGTCAAGACGCGCCTGGGCTGGGACGATCGGAGCAAGAACATCATCGAGGTGGCCGAGCGCCTGCAGGACGTGGGCATTCAGGCGCTCAGCATCCACGGCCGCACGCGTGCCCAGCTGTACAAGGGCCCCGCCGACTGGACGCTGATCGGCGAGGTGAAGAACAACCCGCGCATGCACATCCCCATCTTCGGCAATGGCGACATCGATTCGCCGGAGAAGGCCGTGGAGTACCGGAACCGCTATGGCGTGGATGGGGTGATGATCGGTCGTGCCACCATCGGGCATCCGTTCATCTTCAACGAGATCAAGCACTACATGGCCACCGGCACGCACCGTACACCGCCCACCGTGGCCGACCGCGTGGAGGCCGCCCGCCAGCACCTGCGCAGTTCACTGGCCTGGAAGGGGTCGTGGGAGGGCGTGGTGGAGATGCGCCGCCACTACGGCAACTACCTCAAGGGCCTGCCCAACGTGAAGGAGGTGCGCCTGCGTCTGTGCACCGAACGCGAGCCGGCGAACATCGAAGCGATCCTGGACGAGGTGAAGGCGATCTATGCGGAGGTGGACGCCGCGTGAAGGAACCGCCGGCTGAGCGCCCGCAGCGGCACCCGGGTGGCCAGCAGTCCGATGCCCAGCACTGTGGCCACCACCAGCAAGAGGTCCGTCCAGAGCACCTTCACCGGGAAAGCCTCCACCATGGTGCCTTCCATGGGGACCAGCCCGAAGCGCTGCTGCGCCCAGCAGATGCCACCGCCGACCACCAGGCCGGCCACGATGCCCACGACCACGATCAGCAGGCCCTCGTAGAGGAAGATGCGGCGCACCAGTTGCCCACCCGCGCCCATGCCCATCAGCGTGCGCATGTCCTGCTTCTTCTCGATCATCATCATGGTGAGCGAGGCGATGATGTTGAAGGCGCCGATGAGCCCGATGAAGGTGAGCAGCAGGTAGGTGATGCGCTTCTCGGTGGCGTTGGTGCGGTACATCAGGGCGTTCTTCTGGTAGCGGGTGCGCACCAGCAGTCCGGGACCCAGGCGCTCTTGCAGCGCAGTGGCCAGGCGGTCCAGTTCCATGCCAGGGGCCAGTTGCAGTTCCAGTGCGCTCACCGCACCGCGGTAATGCAGCAGTGAATCGGCAAGGTCGATCGGCACCAGGGCGTACTTGGAATCGAAGTCCATGTTGAGGCTGAAGCTCCCGGCGACCGCCACCGCCGTGTGCTCGAAGGCCTGCTGCCGGTCGCGGCTCAGCTTGCGACCACGCACGGGCGCGCTGATCTCCAGCGGTTCCAGCACGCCATCGTCCAGCGGCACGTCCAGTTCCACTTTCAAGCCGATGCCGAGGATGGCCGCCGGACCGTGAGCGCCTTCCAGCTTCGGCTTGCCGGTGTAGAGATGGGTGGCCATGTCGCTCATGGCCAGGTATTGCGGTTCCACGCCCTTCAGGGTGGCCACGGCCTGCTGGTCGCCGCATTGCAGCAGCACGTTCTCCTCGATGGTCCAGCTGCTGTTGTGCACCGCGGGCAGGGCCAGGATGCTGTCCAACGGAACGGCGCTGCGCTCGAAGGTCTTGCCCTCGGCGGCCGTGATGGTGATGTCCTGGTCGAAGGGGCTGTAGAGCTTGTCGACGAGGTCATTGATCCCGTTCATCGCGCTCAGCACCACCACCATGGCGGCCGTCACCACCGCGATCACCACGATGCTGATCAAGGTGATCAGGTTGATGGCATTGGTGGACCGCTTGGCCAGCAGGTAGCGCCGGGCGAAGAGGAGGGGGAGGTTCATTGATCGGATGATCAGTGAATGAGACGATCAGATGATCAATGCACGGAGGACATTCGAGTATGTCATTTTCTGATCATCTGATCGACCGATCATCCGATCACTTCCACGCCTTCACGATCAGTCCCGTCCCCGAGGGATGCTTCATCCGCACATCGGCCATGTTCAGCACGAAGGCGATGGGGTAGGCGAGCAGGTAGTAGACCGGCAGCACCAGGAAGAAGAGCTTGCTGGCGTTCAGCATCAGCAGCGGCCACTTCATGCTCAGCTTCCAGCTGATCTTGCCGGGTGCCCCGTAGCTGTAGCGGGCCTCCACGCGGCTGAAACCGTTGCGCAGGCACTTGGCGCGGATGTCGTCGATGTTGTAGCCGTCGCGGACGTGCTCCTCGATGAAGGAGCCCTGTCCCTCCTCGTGCACATCGCTGCCACCCTGGTCGCTGGGGGTGCTGATGATGAGCATGCCGCCGGGGCGCAGGCTGGTGCTGTAGCAGCGCAGGGCCGCCTCATCCTCCAGGATGTGCTCCATCACGTCCACGCACACCACCAGGTCGAAGGCACCGGGGCGTTGGAAGGTGGTGACATCGCCCACCTGGAAGTGCACCTGCGGCCGCCCGATGCGCTGGAAGAAGGCATTGCAGTCGGCCACCTGCTCCTCCTTCACGTCGATGGCGGTGATGTGCGCCTGGGGCAACAGGCCGCTCAACCAGTAGCTGTACTGCCCGAAGCCGGCGCCCGCATCGTAGACCCCCGTGGGCCGGTCGTGCTTGTCTCTAGCCCAGGCACGCAGTTCGCGCTGGATGTGCCAGGCGCGGAGCAGCAGCAGGTCCAGCAGGCGGTAGAAAAGCTTGCGCAGGAAGGGTGTCCGGTTGAACACCTCGCCCAGGCGACGTTTGACGGGATCGTACTGCATGGTCAATTCACAACGCTCAAGCTCAAATGCCCAAGCTCAAAGCGCACCGCACAAATACACTGTGAATAGCCGTGAGCAGCTTTGTGCTTGAAGCTTGAGACTTGAAGCTTCATCATTTCTTCAGCAGCTTGTCGATCTCCTCCGCGCGGTCCAGCGAGTCGTCGATGTAGAAAAGGAGCTCGGGCACCACGCGCATCTGTTTGCCCACGCGCTGACCCAGCAGCCCGCGCAGGCGGTGCGACTGGTCCTTGATGTGGCCGATGGCGGCCTGCTTGTCCTTCACGGGGAACAAGCTGAGGTACACCTTGGCCAGGCCGAGGTCGGGGCTGACGCGCACGGCCGAAACGGTGATGAGCCCGCCCGGGAGCAGGGTGCGGGCCTCCTGTTGGAAGATGACCGCCAGTTCCCGCTGCAGCAGGCTGTTCACCTTGTTCTGTCTCACACTGTCCATCGGAGGGCGAAGGTAGGGCCGGGTGGGCACCGGAAGGGCATGCGGGGACGCCGCGTGTGCGTTGGCCCCGCCCTACCTTCGCACGGCCCATGCGCAACTTCCTCCGGATCCTTCGCTACGGTGCGCCCTACCGGCATTTCGCGGTGCTGAACGCGGTGTTCAACCTGCTCGGCACGGTGTTCCACCTGTTGTCGCTGCTGCTCTTCATCCCCTTCCTGCGCCTGCTGCTGGGCCAGGTGCAGGCGGTGCACGAGCGGCCGGCCGCCCTGTGGACGCGTGAAGGCCTGGAGGGCACCTTCAACTGGGTGCTCACGCAACTGATCGAGGAGCGCGGCCAGATGGGCGCCCTGCTGGTCATCTGCTTCGCGGTGGTGGCCCTCTTCCTGCTGAAGAACCTCTTCCGCTACCTCGCTCTGGTGGCCATCTGCAATTTCCGCAACCACATCGTCCGCGACATCCGGGCGCGCATCTACGACAAGCTGCTGGAGCTGCCCCTGCGCTACCACACCGGCGAGCGCAAGGGCGACCTGCTGGCGTTGATCACCAACGACATGCACGTGGTGGAGTACTCGGTGATGTTCTATATCGAGATGGTGTTCCGCGAGCCCATCGCGGTGCTGCTCTTCCTGGGCACCATGCTCACGCTCTCCCCGCAGCTCACCGTGATCTCGCTGCTGCTGCTGCCTGTCAGCGGCCTGCTCATCGCCCGCATCAGCAAGAGCCTCAAGCGCAAGAGCGCCCGCGTACAGGAGAAGAGCGCCGACCTGCTCGCCCGGGTGGAGGAGACCCTCACCGGCATCCGTGTCATCAAGGCCTTCAACGGCGAGACCGACATGCAGCGGCGCTTCGCGCGCGACAACGACCTGCTGATGCGTTCCAGCATCGCCATGCTCAACCGGCAGGACATCGCCTCGCCCCTGAGCGAGACCATGGGCGCAGCGGTGATGGCCGCCATCGCCTACATCGGCGGTTCCTTCGTGCTGGGTGCGGACCCCTCGCTCACCGGTGACAGCTTCCTGGGCTTCATCATCATCTTCTCGCAGCTGCTCGCCCCGATCAAGGGCTTCTCCCAAGGGTGGTCGGCCATCACGCGCGGCGGGGCCAGCGGCCAGCGCATCTTCGACCTGCTGGCGGTGGAGAACACAGTGAAGGAGAAGCCGGATGCCCGCCCGTTCCCGGCATTCAACGACCGCATCGAGTTCCGCGATGTCACCTTCGCCTACGATGTGCCTCCCGTCGGCGGAGAGCGTCGCAACGTACTGGAGGACGTCCGCATCACCATTCCCAAGGGACGCAGTGTGGCGCTGGTGGGCACGAGCGGTGGCGGCAAGAGCACGCTGGCAAACCTGCTGCCACGGTTCTACGATGTGAGCGGCGGTGCCCTCCTCATCGATGGGCAGGACGTGCGTGACCTGCGCATCCGCGACCTGCGGGCCCTCATGGGCATCGTTACGCAGGACAGCATCCTCTTCAACGACACGGTGGCCAACAACATCGCCTTCGGCACACCGGGCGTGGCACAGGCGGAGATCGAGCGGGCGGCGCGCATCGCCAATGCGCACGACTTCATCACCCGCTTGGACAACGGCTACCAAACGAACATCGGCGATGGGGGCAACCGGCTGAGCGGGGGACAGAAGCAGCGCCTCAGCATCGCGCGGGCCGTGCTGAAGAACCCGCCGATCCTCATCCTCGACGAGGCCACCAGCGCGCTGGACACGGAGAGCGAGCGCCT
>Ga0315900_10011992_pt1 | contig 10702 bp, 13 predicted proteins | sample LakEriMetagenome_FD_203521 | JGI IMG/M metagenome (GOLD analysis project Ga0315900, IMG submission 203521) | Freshwater fungal communities from buoy surface, Lake Erie, Ohio, United States - Buoy 12 MA114 | ecosystem: Environmental > Aquatic > Freshwater > Lake > Lake biofilm | place: USA: Lake...
ACCTCGGCGGCGCGTGCCGCGGCGTCCGGATGATCGAGGTGGTTGCGTGCGCCGTAGCCGCGCCAGCCGGGCGGCAGCTCCATCGCGTTCACGTCGAGCGTCTCGTAGGCGAGGTGCGGGCGGTTCGACCACGCGTCCGGCCACGTCGCGAGCGTGCGCTTCAGCCAGCGTGCGTCGTCGCGCTGCGGGTGGTCCTCGCGGAAGTGCGCGCCGCGGCTCTCGGTGCGCGCCAGCGCGCCGTGCGCGACGGCGAGCGCGAGGCGGATCATCCGCGGCACGCGGTACGCGTCGACCAGTTCTGGATTCGGGCCGGGCGCGGTGCGGCCGAGGCAGATCGTGCGCGAGCGGCGCGCGAGCGATTCGAGCGTCTCCACGGCCTGCTCCAGGTGCGTGCCGTCGCGGAAGATGCCGACGTGCGCCGTCATGGTCTGCTGCAGTTCGAGCCGCAGCTGTCGCGCGCTCTCGCCGGTGCCGCGGTTGCAGGCCTCCGCGAGCGCCGCCGTCTCCGCCGCCAGCGCGTCGCGGACGAGCCGCATCGGCACGTCCGCCCATGCGGCGCTCCGCTCGCACCAGTCCGCGACGTATTCGCCGACGAGCATCCCGGCGACCACCGTCTCGGCGACCGAGTTGCCGCCGAGCCGGTTGAAGCCGTGCAGGTCCCAGCACGCCGCCTCGCCGGCCGCGAACAGGCCGCGCAGCCCGACGCTGTGGCCCGTGTGGTCGGTACGGATGCCGCCCATCGTGTAGTGCTGCGCCGGACGCACCGGGATCCACTGCTGCGCGGCGTCGATCCCGAGGAAGCTCTCGCAGATCTCCTTGACCTCGCGCAGGTTCTTCTCGATGTGCGCGCGGCCGAGCAGCGTGATGTCGAGCCACAGGTGCGTGCCGAAGCGCGACTGCACGCCGTGGCCGGCGCGGATGTGCTGTTCCATGCGCCGCGAGACGACGTCGCGCGAGGCGAGTTCCTTCTTCTCCGGCTCGTAGTCGGGCATGAAGCGATGGCCGCGCGCGTCGCGCAGCAGCCCGCCGTCGCCGCGACAGCCCTCGGTGACGAGGATACCGGCCGGGAAGATGCCGGTCGGATGGAACTGCACGGCCTCCATGTTGCCGACCGGCGCGACGCCGGTGTCGAGCGCGAGCGCGATGCCGCCGCCCTCGCAGATCATCGCGTTCGTCGTGACCTGGTAGAGGCGGCCGGCTCCGCCGGTGGCGACCACCGTGGCGCGCGCGACGTAGGCGCACAGTTCGCCGGTCTTGAGGTCGCGGACGATCGCGCCGTGGCAGCGCGTGCCGTCGTGGATCAGTTGCAGCGCTTCCTTGCGCTCGTGCACGGGCACGGCCGCCGCGATGGCCTGGTCACCGACCGCATAGAGCATCGCGTGACCGGTGCCGTCCGAGACGTAGCAGGTGCGCCAGTGCCTGGTGCCGCCGAAGTCGCGCTGCGAGATCAGGCCGTGCGCGGCCGCGTGCTCGGCCAACGTGACCGGCTGCCCGTTGATGACGACCTGCCGGTCGCCGGCGCGGACGCGGCTCCAGGGCACGCCCCAGGCGGCGAGTTCGCGCACCGCCTTCGGCGCGGTGTGGACGAACATGCGCACGACGCGCTGGTCCGCGCCCCAGTCGCTGCCGCGGACGGTGTCTTCGAAGTGCGCGTTCTCGTCGTCGCCGCGGCCCTTGAACACGTTGCCGAGGCTGGCCTGCATGCCGCCCTGCGCGGCGGCCGAGTGCGAGCGCTTCGGCGGCACGAGCGAGAGCACGGTGGCGTCCAACCCGCGGCGGCGCGCGCCGATCGCGACGCGCAGGCCCGCGAGCCCGCCGCCGATCACCAGCACGTCGGTGTGGACGACCTTCACGGTGCGTGCATCGCGGGGGCGGTCGAAGGATCGAGCGCCTGCTCGTAGCCGAGCTTCGCGTAGGCGCCGAGGGCCGTGAGCCCGAGCAGCACGTACGAACCGATCAGGCCCCACATCGCGAGTTTCAGGCGACGGCGCGTGCGCGTGGAGCGGTCGTCCTCGAACCAGCCCCACTTCATCGCGAGGCGGTAGAGGCCGATGCCGACGTGCAGTTCGACCGCGGGCAGCAGCACCAGGTAGAGCGGCCACATGCGCCCGCTCCAGACCTGCTGCGCGGATTCGTAGGGGCCGAGGCCGCCCGGGTTCGCGAGGATGTGGTACAGGTGGATCGTCGCGGTGAGACCTACGACCGCACCCGTCACGACCTGCCACCACCAGAGAGTGGTGTCCGCGTGGGCGAGGCGCCCGCGGTTGCCGTGGAAGCGCGAGTAGGCGGCCCAGCCGGAGGGCGCCTTGCGCATCGCGAGCACCGCATGCACGACGAACATGAGCACGATCAGCGTGGTGAACGCGCCGACGATCGCCGGGTAGCTGCGGCCGAACAGGTAGTAGCCCTCGAACGCGCGCGCCATCGTCGCGGAGGCCTCGGGCCCGAGCAGGATCGAAGCCGCGAACAGCGTGTGAACGAGCATGAACAGCGCGAGCAGCAGGCCGGTGCCGCTCTCGAGCAGGTCGAGCCGTGCGGGCATGCGGCTGGCGCGAGGCCGCGGGGCGGCGGCGTTCGTCCCTGCGAGGGCCATGGCTTCGCTCCGCGGTCGCGTGCCGCAGAGCTTACGGAACGCGCCGTGCACGGAACTCCGGAATGGCCGCAGCAGCGTTTCGGGTTTGCTGGCCAAACCGCCGGCGCGGCGGCAAGATGAGGATGCCGCGGCTGACGCGCGTGGCCCCGTGCCGGGATAGCTCAGTTGGTAGAGCGCCCGCCTTGTAAGCGGATGGTCGCCGGTTCGATTCCGGCTCCCGGCACCATTTCTCCCGTCCCTCGTCCCGGTTGTTCGCCCGGTCTGCGCAAACGGCGCGGCACGGCGGTGCGCGCATTGCGCCGTATAGGACTGCGGATTGCGCGTCGCAGGAGGGTTACACGGAGTTAAGCGAGTTGCGGCAGGCCGCATGGCATCTATGCGGGCGTGTGATCGCACACGCCCGGCTGGATCCATCGCCATGAGCGCCGCCAACGTCGTCGAGGTCCGCTTCCACGAAACCGGCAAGTGCCCTCCGGGGTCGCTGGCGTGGCATCCGTCACTCGGGCTCGTCGACGTGCTAGAGGCCCGTGGCTGGGACCGGGTCGTCCGGGTCGGCCGCCCGCTGGCCGGCGCGCCCGAACTCGTGGACGTCCACGTGCGCGAACTGGAACTCGTCGACGCGGACGATACGTTCGGGTTCGCGCTCGCCGGCGCCTTCGAGCCGGGCGAACTCCGCGATCTCGTCGAGGCGGACGCTTCGGAACTGGCCGAGCTCCGTGACTGGGAAGCGGGCGTGCTGCCGCCGCCGCGGCGGGGGACGGCCAAGCGCCGCCGCTGATCTCGAACGGTCAGGTCGACATTCCGATGGGAGGCGGTCGGTTTCGCCTCGTTCGGTTACCATCGACGCATGCCCGATGCGGACGCGCCTCGTAAGCTGCAGGAGTACGCCACCACGCTCCAGACCCTGCTCGCGCAGGCCGAGCGGGATGTGGCCGACGCCGGCACGCTGTCGAAGACGACCCGCGAACGGGTGCACGCGCTGATCAGCGCCCTCAGCGACGATCTGTTCGCCCTGTACGCCGAGTCGTCCGCCGGGCGGCTCGGCCCCCCTGAGCGCGAGCACCTGCTGCCCGTCGTCGAGGAGATCCGCGCCGTGCTGCGCGGCAGTGCCGGCTTCCGGGATCCGTCGTCCGCGCTCGCGCGTCTGCGAAGTGCGGCCACGCTGGTCGGGCAGGGGCGGGCATCGATCGACCCTTGAGCCCCGCTGCGGCGCTCGATCCAGCGAACCCGTTCACGTCCTCGGCAATCGGTGGCACCGGACCCTCAAGGGGTGGCGTGCCGTGCCGATCCGCCCCGCATGGCCAGGACGAACCGCTCCCTCCGCACCCGGACGCGTCCCGCTCGCCGCTCCCGCAGCGGCGACGGCGGCGACGGCGGCACGACGGATCCGCGCGTCGAGGCGGAGCGGATCGTCACGGCGTTGCGCGACGCGCTCGAACTCGTCGAACGGGAACTCGCCCGACTCCGGCTGCCGCGTGACCGGCGCTGAGACCGGCCGGCCTGGCGCGAGCCGGTCGAGGCGCTGCCGGAAGGGCTGCCCGGCTCAGGCCTTCAGCGAGAACGGCGTGAAGTTCGTGCCGCGGTCGTAGTAGTCCTCGTTCTCCGCGCGCTTCAGGAACGCGACGATCCGGTACGTCACCGGCGTCATCAGGATCTCCCAGCCGCTCTTAAGCACGTACTGGGTGGCCATGACCTTCAGCAGCAGGTCGAGGTCCCACAGGCCGGCGAACGCGATCGTGTAGAACAGCGCGGAGTCGACGCCTTCGCCGACCAGCGTGGAGCCGATCGTTCGCGTCCAGAGCCAGCGGCCGTTCGTCCACACCTTCATCTTCGCGAGCACGTACGAGTTGACGAGCGTGCCGCACCAGAACGCGATCATCGACGCGAGCACGATGCGCGGCGTGTTGCCGAAGATCGTCTCGACGGCGCCCTGCTTGTCGACCCACTCGACCGCGGGCGGCAGGTGCACGATCACGGCCGACATCAGCGACGCGAACGCGAGCGCCGCGAAGCCGGCCCACACGACGCGGCGGTCGCGTGCATAGCCGTACACCTCGGTCAGGATGTCGCCGAAGATGTAGCTGATCGGGAAGAACAGCACGCCGGCCATGAAGGTCACGGCGCCGATCAGCGGCAGTTCGAGCGTCGAGACCTTCGCCGGGCCGATCAGGTTCGCGCACAGCAGGATCGTGACGAACGCGGCCATCACGAAGTCGTAGTACTTGTAGGTGCGCGCGGGCGGCGCACCGACGGGCGCAGTCGCGTTCATCGGGGATCTCGCGGGGCAGGCGGCCGACGCATCATCCCTGCAGCGCCCGGGCGTGTCGAGTCGAGCGCAGGCCGGGAAATGCCGGTCCGACTGGCGGGCGCGACCTGCACGCGTCCAGTGCGGCGCGCGATCCTGCTGCTAACGTAACGTCGACAGGGGAGGACAGCGATGGACAGGAATCCCGACGTGCTCGGCTGGCGCCGCAAGTTCGGCGTGCTCGGTCCCTCGACGAACACCATCGTGCAGCCCGAGATGGACGCGATGCGGCCGCGCGGCGTCACGAACCACTACAGCCGCATCTACACGCCCAACGCGCAGGCCATCTCGAACGAGAGCTTCATGGCCGGCACCTTGCAGATCTCGGCGGGCGTGCTCGACGCGGTCCGCAGCGTGATGACCTGCGAGCCGGACTGGCTCGTCATGGGCATGTCCGCGATCACGTTCTACGGCGGCGCGAAGGGTGCCGACGAGTTCGCCGCGCGCATCCGCGCCGAGTCCGGCGTCGGCGTCTCCACCGGCTCGCTCTCGACCGTCGCGGCGCTGCGCGCGATCGGCGGCATCCGGCGCGTCGCGTTCCTCTCGCCGTACTATCCCGTGGCGAACGCCGAGGTCCGGCGCTTCCTCGAGGAGAGCGGCTACACGGTCGTGCGCGACCTCTGCCTGCAGTGCCCGACGTGGACCGCGATCGCGCAGGTGCCTGCCACGACGCTGCGCGCGAAGCTGCGCGCACTCGACGGCGACGACGTGGACGCGCTGATCCAGGTCGGCACGAACCTCTGCATGGCGAGTCTCGCCGACGAGGCCGAGCGCTGGCTGGGCAAGCCGGTGCTCGCGATCAACACCGCCACCTACTGGCACGCCCTGCGCGAAAACGGCATCGACGACAGGATCGCCGGCTTCGGCCGGCTGCTGCTGGATCACTGAGGGCAAGTCCGGCACCGCATCCAGCGCCTGCCGGAGAGCGCCACGTACCCCACCCTCTGTCCACGTGGCAGAGCCCTTCCCGCGAGCCGCGACGAACGCAGTGTCAGGCGCGAGTCCGCGAGCCATCAAAAAAGGCGCCGAGCCTTTCGACCGCGGCGCCCCGACATGGAACCCAGGGTGGGCCTTCGGGCCTAGCGGCCCACGTAGCTCTCCATCCGGAGGCCCGTGCCGCCGCGCGACACGTGCGCGACGACCGCCGTGCGGCGATGGATCTTCGTGACGGCACCGAGGTTGATGGCGAACGCGAGTTCCACGACGCTGCCCTTGTGCAGGCCGAGGTTCTCGGTCTCGACGAACACGCCGTTCGCACTCAGGTTGCGGGCCTTGCAGAGCTTGCCCCGCTTGCCCGGCATCTGGACGTACACCGTGGTGCGCGCGCGATGGCGCGTGTGCAGCCGCCTCTCCATTCGGTATCCCCGTCGCGAATATTGTTTTGCACCGAACGCGCCGAGGAGTATGCCAAAGGAGACGTCGCGGCCGGAAGGACGACGGCGCGCGGGGGCCGGGGTGCTGCGGCGCAGCGCCGGCGGTCGGGGCGGGGATTCGATCGAAAATCTGCTATTATTCAGTGACTTGGATCATTCGTCCTTGCGGCGGATCGCCAGCTGGACGGGGGCGTCGATGCCCATCTTGACGCGCTTGCCGGTACCGCCCAGCAGCGTGATCTGGATCGGGCCGTTCGCGAACAGCTCGGCGAGCGTCATCTTCGTGTCCGTGCCATCGGCGGGCTGGATCACGATCGACTCGTCGGCTCGGCGGCTCAGTACCAGCATGGCGAGGGGCTCCGCGGCCTCAGACGCGACCGAGCTCGCGCGACTGGATCGCGCGGCCGGCCCCGACGGGTCCGTAGGTGAGTTCGTCCGGGCGACCGGTGCGTAGCACGTTCAGCAGCTGGCGGACCTGGCGGCTCCGGATGCCGACGATCATCCCGTTGCGTTCGTTGGCGTCGCGCAGCCGCACGACGAGCTCGAGCAGCTGACGCCAGCGCGTGGCGACCGGACCGGGACGGGGTGATTCGTGGCTGTAATTCGGGTCCTCCGCGGCCCGCAGGAAGGCGGCCATGTCGTCGCGGGCCGGGCCGAAACCCGCGCCCGAGAGCACGCGCACCCGCGCCTGCTCCAGTTGTTCGAAGTCGGCGAGGCAGCGCTGCTTGTCGGCCGTCGCGGCCTCGAGCGCCTCGGGCGCCGAGCCCTCGCCGGCGAGCGCCGTACGCTCCGCGTCGAGCGCGGCGAGCAGCCGGCGCGCGGATGCCGCCTGACGCTCTAGCACGCTCGCGAGATCGTTGAGCGCCGCCGGGTTCATCGGTTTCAGCGGCCCGGCAGCTCGCGACCGGCTGCGAGCATCTTCTCGGCGACGCGCTCCGCGTTCACCTCGTACTTCCCCTGCGCGATCGCGTTCTTGATGGACTCGACGCGCGACTCGGAGACGACCGGTGCGGCCGCGACCGCCTCGGCGAGCTTCTGGAGGCTGCGCGCGGAGTCCGTGAGCGTCACCGAGTCGCGGGCCGGCGCGGCCTTCTCGACCTTGGCGATTTCGCCACCCGTCCGTTCGGTGGCAGAGGTCCGGTTGCCCCCGGTCACGACCGGCGGCTGCGTTCCATAGCCCTGGATCTTGCTCATCGGCGTTCTCCCGGGACGAGCCCGTGGTTCCTGCGAGACGTATCGTCCGCGCCCGCTGGAACTTTAGGAAAATATGTGAAGTGGAGCAGGTTGCGTCGGCTGGCAGTGGAGTAGGGGCATGTTTCGGGGTATCGGCAGTCCCGGCGCCTGCCTGAGCCGCCGGACCGTCCGTTCGTTGCGAATCTTCACGGCAGCGGCACCTCCACCGTCCCGGCGGAGCGAACCACCGCCTCGAACTGGCGCTCGGAGGCCGGGTTCCGGACCCGTACGCGCTCGGCGACCCCGGCATCCCCGAGTGCCACGCCCTTCGTCCGCACCAGGAGGCCCCCGGCGCGGGCCATCACGGTGACCTCCTGGCCGCGGCGGACCACGGGTTCGGCTCGCGTCACCGCGGGTACCAGCGCCTCGCCGGCTCCGACGGGCCGGGTCACCACCCGGCCGACCGCCTCGTCGGGGCTCCTGAACCAGCCGGCCGGCAGCGCACCGACGTCGCGCGGCGCCAGCGCGAGGTCCGCCGGCCCGATCACGTGCGTGCGGGCCAGCGGCCGCGCGGCGACCACCACGGTTTCGATCGCGCGGACGCGCACGGCCAAGTAGTGCCGCCAGGCCGGGACGGGGCACCGCACTTCGACGGTGAGTCGCGTCGGCGAGCGCGTGCCCGGCGCTACGCTGCCCTGCAACGGCGATCCGCAGGCGGGCAGGCGGACGCGCGGATCCGGCTCGCGGATCTCGAAGTCCTCCGCGGGCGCCCCGGCGCGGCCGGCGTGCTCGGCGGCGACCGCGCGCGCGATCTCGACGAGCGTCGCGAGCGGCTGCATGGCCGGCTCGTCCGCGCGTGCGGACGGCGGGAGGCTCGCCAGGGAGAGCAGCAGGCAGAGGACGAACGCGCGCATCACGGCCTCGTTTGCACGCTTCGTGCCACGGCGAAGGGGCGCGCGGAAGCGCGGGAATTCCCGGGTATTCCGCCGCGCAGCGAGCATCGCCGCGCGCGGGCGAGGTTGATCCGTCGCGACCACCGCGCCGATGGCGTCAAGAATCCGACGCCGGCGCGAGGCGGCGAGTTCTTGCCGCCGTCGCGCGGTCGACGGGCGGCGGCTTGCCGCTCCGCGCGTGACGCGGTTCACGCGGCGGCGGCGCCGGCGTACGTCGCGCCGCTCTTTAGTAAGGACTCCCCGCTGGTTCGGGGCGGTACGGGCACGCTGGCACGGCTCTTGCTCTTGCCTTGGCGAGGCCAGCCAAGTACCGCCCGCCATGTTCAACAACGTCTTCGGCATCCACGAACGCTCGCTGCTCCTGTCGGGAGAGCGCGTCGGCGTCCTCGCGGCCAACATCGCGAATGCCGATACGCCCAACTACAAGGCGCGCGACATCGACTTCCAGTCGGTGCTCGCCGGCGAGCAGTCGTCGCAGGGCGCCCTGCCGATGGCGCGGACCAACACCGCCCATCTCGCGCCTGGCGGCGAGCTCTCGACGATGGCGGAACTGAAGTACCGCATCCCGTTCCAGCCTTCGCTCGACGGCAACACGGTGGAGGCACCGGTCGAGCAGGCCAAGTTCGCGGAGAACCAGGTTCGGTACCAGGCCAGCCTCATGATGATCAACCGCCGCATCTCCAGCATCGAGAACGCGCTGACGAGCCGCTAGCGCAGGCGAGGGCTCCCGGCGCGCATCGACCGTCCGATCACCAGGTCAGGTAAACCCCAATGTCGCTATTCAAGGTGTTCGACGTCTCCGGCAGCGCGATGACCGCGCAGTCGGTGCGGCTGAACGTCACAGCCTCGAACCTCGCCAACGCCGACTCGGTCGCGAGCACGGCGGATGCGGCCTACCGCGCGCGTCACCCGGTATTCGCCGCGCAGCTGGAGGAGCTGACAGCCAACCCGGAACTCGACGGCGCCGGCGTCGGCGTGCGGATCGCGGGCGTCGTGCAGTCCGCCGCGGAGCCGGTGAAGCGCTTCCACCCCGAGCACCCGCTCGCGGACGCGCAGGGCTTCGTCTACGGCTCGAACGTCAATCCGGTCGAGGAGCTCACCAACATGATCTCCGCGTCCCGGTCGTTCCAGGCCAGCGTCGAGGTCATGTCCAGCGCGCGCGACCTGCTCCTCAAGACCATCTCGATGGGCCGCTGAGCGGCACCGGCAGGAAGACCATGAGTACGATCCCGAGCATCAACCAGGACCTCGCCGGCGTCGGACTGTCGCGCCGCCACGGCGGCGAGGGGAACCCGAGCGACCTCGGCCAGGAAGACTTCCTGCGGCTGATGATGGCGCAGTTCAAGAACCAGGACCCGACGAAGCCCGTCGACAACGCCGAGTTCGTCGCGCAGCTGGCGTCGTTCGGCACGGTGTCCGGCATCAGGGAACTGAACGACTCGTTCGGCCGGCTCTCGAGTTCCTTCAACTCGAACCAGGCGCTGCAGGCCTCGAGCCTGCTGGGCCGCAACGTGCTGGTCGCGCAGCAGACGGGCTTCCTCGCCGAGGCGGGCTCGCTCGAGGGTGCCGTGGACGTCCCGGCCGGAGCCACCGCGGTGAACGTCCAGGTGGTGGATCGCTTCGGCCAGGTGGTTCGCAACGTCGCGCTCGGCCAGCGGCCTGCCGGCCTCGCGCCGTTCGCGTGGGACGGGCGCACCGATCTGGGCGGCGTCGCACAGCCCGGGCAGTACACCGTCAGGGCTCAGGCCGTCGTCGGCAACCGGCCGCAGGCCGCGCCGACGCTGGTCGAGGCGGCTGTCGAGAGCGTCACTCTCGGCGGCGCCGCCAAGGGCGTCACCATCAACCTCCGCGGACTCGGCACGGTGCCGATGTCCGACGTCCGCCAGATCTCCTGAGGGAACGGCAAGCCATGACCATGCGCATAGCGCTCTCCGGCCTCAACGCGGCCACCGTCAACCTCGACGTCACCGCGAACAACATCGCCAACTCGAACACCACGGGCTTCAAGGCCTCGCGCGCCTCGTTCGCGGACGTCTTCACGACCAGTGCGCTCGGCGTCGGGAGTACGCAGGTGGGTTCCGGCGTGCGGCTGTCGGCTATCTCGCAGCAGTTCTCGCAGGGCGCGGTGGCCTCCACCGAGTCGGGCCTGGACCTCGCGATCTCGGGCGAGGGCTTCTTCACGCTGCGCGACGCTTCCGGCACGACGGCCTACACGCGCAGCGGCAAGTTCTCCGCGGATCGCGACGGGTTCGTCGTCAACAGCCAGAACCAGCGGCTGCAGGTCTACCCGCCGCTGCCGACGGGC
>Ga0315900_10011999_pt1 | contig 10698 bp, 1 predicted proteins | sample LakEriMetagenome_FD_203521 | JGI IMG/M metagenome (GOLD analysis project Ga0315900, IMG submission 203521) | Freshwater fungal communities from buoy surface, Lake Erie, Ohio, United States - Buoy 12 MA114 | ecosystem: Environmental > Aquatic > Freshwater > Lake > Lake biofilm | place: USA: Lake...
CGCTGCCGTTCAACAAGTTCACCGTGACAGCCGATGCCGCATCCCGGTAGTCCACATAGTTGAACCCCTGATCCACACCGGCCATCGTGTCGCCGCCGCGAATCGTGTCGTTGCCCGCCCCGCCGCGGAAGATTTCCACCCCGATACGGTTGGAACCCGTGATCTGGTCATCAAACCTGGAGCCGATGACGAACTCGATGTTTCGCAGCACGTCGGTGCCCACCCCCGCGCCCGTGGCACTGCCGCTTTGGCCATCGGCACCCAGCGTCACCGTGACGCCACCCGTGGCGTCAGAATAGATCGCGAAGTCAAACTCGTTCGAGACGTTGGCCGTGTCTGACGGGTTGGGGAGCAGACGCTGCGCGCCACCGTCCAGGGTGTCGTCACCGCCACCACCGGTCAGGGTGTCGGAACTATCGCCGCCGCTGATCGAGTCGTTGCCACCCCGGCCCTCAATGCTGTTGGCCCCCGCGGAACCCGACAAGGTGTCGCCAAACTCGGAACCCCGGATCTGCTCGATGCCCATCAGGCTGTCCGTGCCGCCCCAGCCGTCCTGCGCCGTGCCTGTTGCTGTGGCCAGGCTGACATTCACCCCATTGGGCGAGGTCTGGTAGTTCACGCGGTCCGTGCCACCCTTGCCATCGATGGTGTCATTGCCGCCACGCCCCTCAAAGGACTCGAAGAACCCTTCGTCCGTGCCGGTCAGGACATCAGCAAACGGCGAAGCTCTCACCTCTTCGATGCTGATCAGCGTGTCCGTGCCGCCCCAACCGTCCTGCGCCGTGCCCGCGCCGCTGCCTCCCAGCTGCACCGTCACGCCCACGGGGCTGTTGTCGTAATACACCCGGTCAAAGCCCGTACCGCCGTCGATGGTGTCGTTGCCCTCCTCGCCGCGGAAGCCCTCGAAACCATCGGTCTGGAGTGCCCCGTTGACCGTGTCACCACCCACCAGGCTGTCGTTGAACCTGGAGCCCCACACCAGCTCGATGCTCTTGAGCGTGTCCGTGTCACCCCAGTTGTCGGTGGCCGTGCCTGTCTTCAGGTTGACGCTCACGCCCAGCGTGCTGGTGGCGCTTGTCCCGTTGTCAAAGCCATCGTCGCGGTAGTTGATGGTGTCAAAGCCCGCCCCCCCATCCACCGAGTCCGCGCCGCTACCGGCATAGAGGTTGTCGTCACCGCTGCCGCCCGTCACAGTGTCGGCACCGGCGCGCGCAAAGACGTAACCTCCTCCATCGGCCAACGTGATCGTGTCCGGGTGATGCGTACCATGAACCGCCTCGATCGACACCAGTGTGTCCGCGCCGATGGCGGTTCCTGTGGCCGTGCCGGACTTCAGGTTGATCACGGCGCCCGCGCTGGCGCCCTCGTACATCACCACATCGCGGCCACCCCGGCCGTCCACCGAGTCGTTGCCGCCGCCCGGGCGGAACCAGTTGGTGACGTTGCTTCCCAACAGCGTGTCGTTGGAGCCGGTGCCGGTGACGTGCTCCACGTTCTGCAACGTGTCCGTGCCGCCCGTGCCGTCCTGGGCCACGCCCGACTGCAGGTCCACCTGCACGCCAGAAGTTGAGCCTCCGTAGTCCACGGTGTCGCCAAAGGAGCCATTCGCACCACCATCGATGGTGTCGTTACCCCCACCGCTGGGCAGGCCGCCGGCGTTGAAGTAATCGTCTCCGTCGCCGCCCAGCAGGCTGTCGTTGCCGAGACCGCCCGTCAGGCCGTCGTTGCCGCCCATGCCCGAAATGGTGTCCGGACCGTCACCGCCGCTGAGTTGGTTGTTGCCGCCATCGCCCGTGATGGTCTGGCCCGCGGGAGCCGACACCGGTGCATAGCGGATCTGCGCGCCCCAGGAGTGGTTCTGGAACACAAAGGCCTCAGCCTGGAAACTGCCATCCAGCCGTATCGCCAGCACCGGTTGGGTGCTGTTGCCCGTGCCCACGTGCAGCATGGTGTGGTCGGCCCCTGTCACCACCATCACCTGCCCTTCATTCAGGGACGCGGGTGCGGTCGTGCCGGTGCCCAAACCGTTGATGGAGAAGGTGTTGCCCGCACCCGAGTTGTTGTTGAAGTGCAGGTCGTCGGCGGCGGAGAAATCGGTGATGGTGTCTTGGCCCTGGGGACCGTTCATGCTGAAGCTGAAGGTGTCATTGCCACCGCCCCCTGTCAGCACGTCGTTGCCGCCGTTACCTCCAAAGTAATTGCGTTCCATACCACCCACAAAGGTGTCATTGCCGTCCGTGCCGAAGGCGTGGAGTTCTTCCACGTCGATCAGCGTGTCGACCCCACCGCGGTAGTCGGACTGCGTGCCCGAAAGCAGGGTCGAGACGAAGTTCACTGGCGTGCCCCAGAACCCGTAGCTCACCACATCGTCGCCAAACCCGCCGTCCACCGTGTCGTTGTCGGCCTGGCCGCTGCCCAGCTGGATGTAATCATTGCCTTCGCCAGCAAGCACCGAATCGTTGCCGCCAAAGGGATTGATGAAATCGTCACCCTTCAGGCCCGAAATCGTGTCCGGCCCATCGCCGCCGTTCAGGTTGTTATCGTTGCTGTCGGTCCCATTGATGGTCTGGCCGGGGGTGTAGCGGATCTGCGCACCCCAATCGTTGTTCTGGAAGGTGAAGGCCTGGGCCTGGAAGGTGCCGTTGAGGCGCACGGACAGCACCGGTTGGGTGCTGTTGCCCGTGCCCACGTACAGCATGGTGTGGTCAGCCCCTGTCACCACCATCACCTGCCCTGCGTTCAGGGACGCGGGTGCGGTCGTGCCGGTGCTCAAACCGGTGATGGAGAAGGTGTTGCCCGCACCAGAGTTGTTGCTGAAGTGCAGGTCGTCGGCGGTGGAGAAGTCCGTGATGGTGTCTTGGCCCTGGGGGCCATTCACGCTGAAGCTGAAGGTGTCATTACCACCACCCCCTGTCAGCACGTCGTTGCCGCCGTTACCTCCAAGGTAATTGCGTTCCATGCCACCTACAAAGGTGTCATTGCCGTCTGTACCGAAGGCGTGGAGTTCTTCCACCTCGATCAGCGTGTCGACCCCACCGCGGTAGTCGGACTGCGTGCCCGAAAGCAGGGTCGAGACGAAGTTCACTGGCGTGCCCCAGAACCCGTAGCTCACCACATCGTTGCCCAAGCCTCCGTCGACGGTGTCGTTGTCAGCCTGTCCGCTGCCCAGTTGGATGTAGTCATTGCCCTCGCCGGCAAGCACCGAATCGTTGCCGCCAAAGGGATTGATGAAATCGTCACCCTTCAGGCCCGAGATCGTGTCTGGGCCGTCGCCGCCGTTCAGGTTGTTGTCGTTCCCGTCCGTGCCCGTGATGTATTGGCCTGGCGAGCCTGTGATGGGCGCGTCGACGGTTACATCCGAGAACTGCAGCTTCTCCACGCCCGTGAGCATGTCCACCCCGTCGCGGTTGGCCGTCTTGTCGCTCACCGTCACCACGCCCGAGGCGTTGATGCTGATGTCGTAGTCGGCCTTGGCGCCCGTGAAACGTGCGGTATCCACGCCTGCACCGCCTTCGACGCTGTCGTTGCCTGCACCGCCGCGGAGCGTGTCGTTGCCCGCGCCACCGTTCAGAAGGTCCGCACCGCCCAGCGGCAGCCCGGTGGTCGAGCTCAGGATCTGCTCGAACAGGCGGATCGGCCCCGCTCCACCTGTGCGGCCTTCGCTGAAGGTGTCGGCATTCATCTGGCCGTCACCGTAGAGCGCGTCATCGCCGTCCGCGCCCGACAAGGTGTCGTTACCCCGGCCACCGGCCAGCAGGTTGGCTCCGCCATCACCCGTCAGCTCGTCATTGAGCGTGCCCCCCGAGAGGTTCTCTATCCCGGCCAGGCTCCAGATACCGGCGCCCGTGTTCTGGGGCCCTGCCGTGATCGTGACCTTGATGCCGACTTCAGGCGCGCCGTTCTCACCGTAGGACAGGGTATCGACACCCGCACCACCGATGACCGTGTGGTTGCCGCCGCCAACACTCAGCAGGTCATTACCACCCTGTCCGTCGAGCTTGTCGTTGTTGTTGGTCGAGGCTGTGAAGGTGAACTCGCCCGTGACGGGATCCGGAGAGATGCTGCTGATCTGCGAGCCCGAGCCCCAGAGCCAGTTGTCGAGGTCGTTGCCGGTGAAGCTGTCGGCAAAAGGCGTTCCCGACAGCTGCTCGATACCCGAATACACATCCAGGCCCTGTCCGGTCTGCTGAGCTGCGGTGATGCGCAGGTCGATGGTCACACCGCCGGCAACCGAATCAGTCTGGTAGTTGCCTGCGCGGTCGATGCCGGCCCCTCCGATCAGCGTGTCGTCGCCAAAGCCTCCGACCAGGAAGTCATCTTCCTCTCCGCCGTCCAGGGAGTCATTGCCACCCTGCCCACGCAGCGCATCGTGGCCCGCGCCACCCGCAAGGCTGTCATTGCCACTGCCGCCCCAGGCGTAGTTGTTCTCCAGGCCGCCCACGAAGGTGTCGTTTCCGTCAGCGCCGATGAACTCGAGCTCCTCGACTGAGATCAGCGTGTCAGTGCCGCCGCTGCCGTCTGATTGGGTGCTAGATGGGGTGCCAGCCGTCTTGAAGGTGGATGTGAAACTCACGCCGGTGCTGCCGCTGAAGCGGTAGCTGACGATGTCAACGCCAACTCCACCGTCGATGGTGTCGTCGCCCCCCCGGCCTGACAAGAAGTCGTTTCCAGCCTCACCCATCAAGTGATTAGGGCCGTTGTCTCCGCTGATACGGTCATTGAAGGTGCTGCCCTGCACGTTCTCGATGTTGCGCAGCACGTCCCGGTAACCTGAGCCGTCATTGGAGGCCTCGCCGGCGGCCAGATCGACCGTGACTCCCGCTTCCTCGTTGTCGTACTCCACCCAGTCGCTGCCACCGGCGCCGTCCACCGTGTCGGCGCCCACACGCGGATCCAGCCGGTTGTCGCCGTCAGAGCCGATCAGCACATCGTCGAAGTCAGACCCGTCCACCCGCTCGATGGACTTCAGCAGGTCGATGGCGCCCCAGTTGTCGCGGGCCCATCCGGTGACGCCCGACGGCAAGGCAGTGGGCGCCGCCGACAGCAACGCCGCCGTTCGGCTGGCCGGGTCTGCCGTGCCGCCCAAGTCGACGATGACCCCGCCAATCCCGGTCGCGTCGGTGAGGCGCGCAGCGCTGTAGGACACCTTGTCGCTGCCGCCGGCGCCGTCAATCAAGTCAGCACCGCGGTTGCCCTTGAAGTCGTTGTTGGCATCGTTGCCCGTGAAGGTGTCATCCCAGTGGCTTCCCTCCACCCGCTCCACGTTGATGAGCGTGTCAGAGGAGCCCCAGCCGTCTTCCACCACCTGGCCGGTGGTTCTGGTCAGGTCCACCTGGATCGGATTGGGCGAACTCGTGTAGAACACGATGTCGTAGCCGTCCAGGCCATCCACGGTGTCAGCGCCGGCCCGGGGTTCGAAGACCTCGATGGCGCCGGTGCCGTGAATGGCCGTGGCCGACCCCCCTACCAGACGGTCAGCATAGTCTGTGCCTGTGACGCCATATACGCCGGTGAAGGTCGTGCGTCCTACGGTGTAGAGGTAGTCCGGCGTGCTGCGGGTTTCAGCATCCTCCGCCAAAGAGTCAACGAAGCCGGCCCCCAGATTGGCGTGGATGCCCATCATGGCGCTGGTGAATGCCAAACGGGTATAGCCGTTGCCCGACACCGTGTCGTTCCCGCCAATTGGGGTGTAGAAGTTGACTTTGCCTTGCCACCCCGCTGCCAAGCCCCCCGCATTGAGCGATGACTCCGAGAAGCCCACTGCGTTGTACACATCGTTGAAACGCGTGCCCTCGATGCTCTCCACCCCGCGCAGCGTGTCGGCGCCTTGAGAGGTGCCGTAGCTGTCCACCACCGTGCCCTGCGCCAAATTCACGGTGATGGCGTTGCTGGAGCTTCTGTAGCTTGAGAGGTTGTTGTACTCGTTGCCGTAGAAGGTGTCGTTTCCGCCCTGGCCGCGGAAATCAAAGACGCCATTGCCGGCATACAGGGTGTCAGCCCATGGCGTGCCGAAGACATAGCTGACGCCCTGGAACTTCACCACACCATGTGCCGTGGTGCTGCTGAAGGCGGCCTTCAAGTTCGTCAGGTCCATCGTGACGAAGCCGCTTGCGTCCACTGACCTGCCGTCGACCGCAAAACCTTGTCCGTTGACAGGCACCGCTGCGCTCAGCGTGTTGACCTCAGGTATCAGCAGCAAACCGCCGTTGCCCGTGATCGTGTCGTTGCCGCCGCGGGCGGTGACGATGAAGTAGGAATTGCGCAGGTAGGAGTTGGTCAGGTAGCCCAGATGGTTGAGGGTTGCGCCCGCAGCATTGACGACATCGTCGAAATCCGATGTCTGCAGGTACATGATGTTGGTCAGGGTGTCCATGCCGGCGTCATAGGCGGCCGTACCCGCCGCCCCCGACTTGGACCCCGTGCCTGCGCCATAGCTCACCAGGGCTTGGTTGCCGGTCCAGTTGACCGTGATGCCGGTTTCGGACCACGAATAGCCCACCTGCAAGCCATCCGCCCAGCGCCCTCCAACGCCGTAAGGCGTCTGCGTGATCACGTCACTGCCACCCAGGCCCCAGAAGAAGAAGGATTGCCCCATCCCGGGGTTGGAACTGAAGCCCTGAGAGGGCCTGCCGGTGACGGTATCGGACTTGGCGCTGCCCTGTACCTCCTCGACGTTGATGTAGGAGTCCACGCCTTCCACACCATTGACCGTCACCGTGCGGGAGGTCATGTCGAGTTGGATGCCCTGTGCGGCATCTCGGTAGATCAACCGATCATAGTCATCGCCGTTGTTGGGAACGGTCAGAAACGCTGGCCACGGGGTGCGCGTGTTGTAGCCGCCGCCGTCTATGGAGTCTGAGCCCGCATCCTGTCCCAAGAAAAAGCGGTCGGCACCCAGGTCACCCCCAAGGGAGTCATTGCCAGCCCCACCTTGCAGGGAGTCATTGCCGGTGCCGCCAGAAACGAAGTCATCTCCGGCGCCGCCGCCGATGGAATCATTGCCGCCATTGCCGAACAGTGCATCGTCACCCGCTGATCCCGCAATCGAATCTGCCTGAGAAGTGCCGTAGGCGGTGATGTTCTCGAAACCTGAATAGACACCTGGCGCGTGGGTGCCCTGGTTCACGGTCAAGGGGCCTGCCCCTACGTAATTGGCGCCGTTCAGGTTCAGAGGTTGCGTTGCCGAGGCTGAATCGAAAAGCAGCGTGTCGATGCCGTCCCCGGCCACCAGCGTGTCGTTGCCATCCGTGATCCAGAAGACGTCGTCGCCCGACGTGCCCGTCAGGGAGTCTGCGAAGGCGGTACCGGTCAGGATCACCGCCTCGATGCTCACCAGCGTATCGGCTCCACCACGCTCGTCGACCACGGTGTGTGCTGCCTGACCGGCCACCCCCGCCGCGTTGAACGTGACGCCTTGAGTCAAGCCCAGTTCGTCAAAGCGATAGGACACGCGGTCGTAGCCTTCGCCCCCCTCAAGAAGGTCGTTGCCGGCATCGCCGCGAAGGTTGTCGTTGCCCAAACCTCCCAGCAGCGTGTCGTCTCCCGCGTTGCCTCGCAGCTGATCGTTGCCTCCCCCGCCCTCCAGCACGTCGGCCCCGTCCTCAGCGGCCGATACACCGCTGTTTCCGGTGAAGCCATACAGCGTGTCGTTCCCCTCGCCGCCCTGAAGCGTGTCAGCGCCCGCGCCGCCTATGAGGGTGTCCAGCCCGTCCTGGCCCTGCAGCAGGTCATGGCCGGCGCCGCCGTCCATCCAGTCCCGGCCCGCACCGCCCAGCAAGACATCCTGGCCTGCACCGGCGTCCATGGAATCGTCGGCGGCGCCGGCTGCCAGGGTGTCATTGCCATCGCCACCGGACATGGTTTCGTTTTGCGCATCGGGGTCGAAGCCGAAGGTCAGGTCGGTTTGGCCCTGGGCATTCACCTGGGCGAGGGTCACTGAGCTGCTCCACAGGCCGCTCGGGTCCTGTCCTTCTACACTGGCCCAGCCAAGCACCCTGCCGTCGGGCCTGATCAGCACACCCTGCCCCCAGACACCCACTGCCGGGTCGGAGTCCTGATGGACTGCGAACCCGCCCGAGCCATAGGTGGTGTCCAACTGTCCGTTGGCGTCAAAGCGAACCGAGGCGCCGTATGCGCCCTGCATGCCGCTGTACTTGACGGAGCCCGCACCGATCACCCTGCCTTGAGCATCGACGGCGATGCCGTTGATGTATTCGGTGATGCCCAGGCTCTGAACCTGTGTGCCCGAGGCCGTAGCAGGGAAACTGATCGAATTCGGATATCCCGCCACCGCAATGCCGTTGACCCCATAGCTAAGGTCGGGCTGCCCCTGCAGCGTCAGCTTGTGAACCAGGGCATCAGAGGGGTCGAGTGCCGAATCAGCCGCACTGGTTCGGCGTATGCCACCGAGATAGATGCTTTCGCTGCCGGCTTGCCCTGCGACTTTGATGTCGTTGTAATAAAGGTTGTCCTCGCCCAGAGAGGTGACGGCCCAACCGCCCTGCCCAAACGCAGTGTCGATCTGTCCATCAGCCTGCAGCCGCACCACGAGCCCCAGGGTGGACTCTGACTGATCCTGTTCCGTGGCGGAGTAACCGCGCCCGATGGCGATCACCACCTTGCCGTCCGACTGAAGCGCAGCGGCTTTGACGTACGTCCAAAGGACCGTAACCTCGCCCGCCGTGACAGAGGCCGGGGCCATCGGGTGGGCCTGCACGCCGCCCGCGCCGTAGCTGGCGTCCAATATGCCGTCTGCGCTGAGGCGAACCGTGACGAGCTGCGCCGATGCAGCCGCACTGCCTTCACCCCCCGACCGGCCCACCAGCAGGAAACCCCCGTCGGAAAGCTGCACAGCATCACTCGGGTCCCACGAGACTGAAATGCCGGTGATAGCGCGCCAGCCTGCGTTGCCAAAGGTCGGATCAGGACTGCCGGATGCGGTCAGCCTGCCCAAATAGAGGGTCTCGCCACTCGGCCCCTGGTCGGACCACGCAAGCACGGCCCAGCCACCGCCTGGCACAGCAAAAGCACGCCCTATGCCGTCGTCGCCGCCCAGGTCCAGCGTGACCCGCCCTCCAACGCCGAAAGAGATGTCTGGCAAGCCATCGGGGGTGAACCGGGTGATCACCATGTCGCCGTTGTGGGAGCCGAAGGTAACGATCTTGCCGTCGGGTTGAAGCAACACATCTTCCGCGGCGTCGAAGTCGCCGGACGTCTGGAAACTGCTGTAGCCGGGCCGGCCAGAAATCAGGTCGTCACCGCCACCGCCTTGGTACAAATTGGCACCATCGCCCCCCTCCAGCGTATCGGAGCCTTCCCCGCCCCATAGGGTGTCATCGCCGCCGTCGCCCCAGAGATGGTCATTGCCTGATCCACCGTCGATCTCGTCACGGCCACCGTTACCGTAAACGCGGTCATCTCCCGCACCACCTTCAAGACGATCATCACCTCCCGATTCGACATCACCAGAGTCGCCCAGCAGCACATCATTGCCGTCGCCGCCACGGACGGTGTCTTGGCCAGGTCCGCCGTCCAGGTAGCCGTCGTCTCCAGGGCCGGCGTCCAGAAGGTCGTTGCCACTCTCTCCAGTCAATTGATCGTCACCCGCACTTCCGATGGCTGTGTCATTGCCCGCTGTGCCCGAAAACAGCACTCGCTCGATCCCCACCAACGTATCAGTTCCACCCAGCCCGTCAGAGACCACCCTCTGGCCCTCTCCAACGGCCTGAGAACCATCAAAACTGACCCCGACAAGCAGATTGAGTGGGCCGTAGAAGTAAGACGCAATATCCCTGCCCGGACCTCCATCGATCCAGTCGTTGCCGTAGTCCCCCCTGATGTTGTCGTCACCATCGCCACCGATGAGGGTGTCGTCGCCCGCGTTGCCTCTGATCAGGTCATTCCCGGCCCCGCCGGCGAGGCTGTCACCGAGATCTCCGCTGAGGGAAAGCGGCGAGCTTGACGACGCACCGAAGAGCCAATCGTCGCCTTCCCCGCCAAGGAGCGTGTCACTCCCCGCCCCTCCGCGGAGGAAGTCTGAGCCCGCAAGACCGTCATACATATCAGGGTCCGCCCCGCCGTTGAAAGAGTCACTTCCCGAAGTGCCGAGCAAGGTGGCCATATGTGAATCTCCAATCCGTGTAAACGTACAGTCGTTCGAGCAACAGGAAGCAATCGCCTTTAGGCGGCTTTATTGCAGATTGCGATCTTATGAGCATAGAGCGGTCTGTTGAGCAGCGAAACAGTCCAGACTTAAGGGTTTACCCTCAATCACGAGACCGACTGTTGGTTCGTGTCCCAGGAAGTGGTGTAGGTCTTTGGTTGCGGCAAGGCGCGAAGGGTGAAGCCCGTAGGGCGTAACCCGTAGCGGCTTGCCGCGTGGCGATGGCCGCCCCGCTGGGGGTGGCCAGCGTGGTCCCGGATATGGTTGAGGTGCGACTCACCAACTCTGTCCGAAGGAGATTCCACGACGACCACCGCCACTATGGCACTTGCCGAGCTCGCCGAGAAGAGCGCCGACATCGACGTGCTGCGCCACACGAACTACGGTGAGTACTGCTACGGTGCAGCAGGAGGAGATTCGCAGTTTGATCCCGAGGTTTCGCTGAGGCCAGATCCGGCTGCAAGCGAGATGCTCTGAATCAAGGACACCCATTTGCAGCACGCGCTTTCGGTGGCTGATGGCGGCATTTCGACGAC
>Ga0315900_10012005_pt1 | contig 10695 bp, 8 predicted proteins | sample LakEriMetagenome_FD_203521 | JGI IMG/M metagenome (GOLD analysis project Ga0315900, IMG submission 203521) | Freshwater fungal communities from buoy surface, Lake Erie, Ohio, United States - Buoy 12 MA114 | ecosystem: Environmental > Aquatic > Freshwater > Lake > Lake biofilm | place: USA: Lake...
GCAGCCGGCGGCCGGCGACGGTCAGCTCGGTTCCCGGCTCCCACGCGGCCGACCGGCCCTGGGGCACCGGCAGGCCCCCGACCTCGACGCCGGAAGCCTGCTTGTTGAACACCTCGTAGCGGCCGTCGCGAAACTGCACGTACAGGCCCGCCTCCGTGCCCGCCGCGGCGGCGATCGTGACGTCGCTCCCGGCCGCGGTGCCCACGGTCAGGAACGGCTTCTCGATCCACCGCTCGGGCGGCTCGGTGGCGGCGGCGTCGACGATCACGATCCTGGCGGGCATGCGGGCCTCCGGGTCAGCGGTCGAGGAGCGGGAGGAGGAACGGGCCGAGCATCACGATCAGGCAGGCGATCATCACGAGCATCACCGGAAAACTGAGCTTCACCTCGGCCTCGGCGGCCTGCTTCTCGCAGGCCTGCGACTGCCGCCGCCGCATGTCGCGGGCCTGCGTGGCCAGGGTCTCCGCCAGCGGGGTGCCGAGCTCCTCGCCCTTGACCACCGCGAACACGAAGTCGCGGATGTCGGCGTCGGGAAACCGGTCCCGGAGCCGCGCCAAGGCGTCGCGCCGCGGCATGCCATGGGCCACGTCGTCGGCGACCTTGCCGAACTCCTCGCCGAGCGGATGGTCGCCGCACTCGCGGACGACGCTCCCGAGCGCGTCGGCGGGCGTGCCGCCGGCCTTGAGCACGAGGGCCATGAGGTCGGTGGCGAAGGCCAGCCGGCCGCGGACGGCGCGGGTCCGCTCGTCCGCCTCGGCGCTCACGGAGCCGACGGCCATCATGACCGCGAGGCAGGCGACCACCGCCGCCGCGACGAGCCCGAACAGCGGGCTGGCCAGGCCGACGAGGAGCCCCGTCACCGCGCCGAGGGCCAGGCCGCGGCAGGCCTGCGCCGCCCAGAACCGCGCGGCGGTCCATGGCGGCGCCCGACCGCAGACCTCCAGGGCGTGGTCCAGCCGCTCCAACGACGCCGGCCCCACGAGCCTGGTGGCCAGGGGCACGAGTTCGTCCACGAGCCGGCCCGCCAGGCGATGCACCGGATCGACCTGGAGCAGCCGGGCCCGCATCTCATCGGCATAGCGTTCCCCGGACCGGCCCGCGACGGCCGGCGCGAGGCCGAGGAGCGTCCAGGCCAGCCAGGCCGCGGCGGCGGCCAACAGCCCGCAGGCGACGATCGCGGTCGGAGACAGAGCGAGCATGGGGCGGTCCGCTGCGGGCTATTGCCGGAGGCTGAGGATCGACTGGCTCCACGCCACGCTCAGGCCCACCAGCGCCGCCGCCACGAGCAGCAGGCCCTGCCCGATCGTGGTGGTGAACATCAGCATGGTGCCCGAGGGATAGATCACGAGGAAGCCGAGGAGAAACAAGGCCGGGAACAGGGCGAGGATGAAGATCGTCTTGCGGTGGCTGGCCGTCGCCGAATCCATCGTCCGCTCCAGGCGGTCGAGTTCCCGCAGGCTGTCGCCCAGCGTCTCCAACATGTCGCTGACGCGGCCGCCGCGCTGGAGCGTCGTCTGCAGCGTCGCGGCGAAGAGCGTGAACGGCTCGAGCCGCAGCTTCCCCTTGACCTCCTCCAGGGCCGCGGCCAGGGGCCGGCCGCCGGCATGCTCCGTGACGATGGCGCGGAACTCGCCCCGCAGCGGCTCCGGAAGCTCGGCGGCCACCGTCCGCATGCCCTCCGCGAGCGGCATGCCGGCCCGCACGGCGTTGGCCAGGCCGCCGAGCGCGGGAGGGAGCTGGAGGCGGAGCGTCCGCCGCCGGGAGGCGACCGCGTGCCGCAGCCACAGCCAGGGCACGAACAGCCCGCCGACCACCAGCGGCAGCGCGAGCACCGGCGACCGCATGAAGACGCCGATCCCCAGGCCGACGGCCACCAGCAGCCCGCCCCAGGCCGCCAGGGCCGGGCGGACTCCCTGCCGGCCGATCCGCAGGTCCTTCATGTCCCGCTCGACGTCGGACAGGATCCAATCGTTGAACCGCTCCCAGGCGGCGGCGACAGGGCCCAGGGTCAGCGCGACGGCACAGCCCGTGGCGAGGCATGCGGCGGCGATCAGGGGCGTCAGGGGAAGCGGCATCCGCGGGGCTCAGGGATAGAAGGCGTCGAGGTCGATCAGGTCGCGGGCCATCAGATCGGCCATGAAGGTGGGCAGGTGGCCCGTGGGCCGCAGTTGATCGACGCCGGGCTCGAAGGCGAACAGGTCGCGGAGCACGGCCCGCTGCGAATCGGGATCCACGCCCACGACCTCCGCCACCTGCGACACGACCCGCCTCCCATCGCGGAGCCGCGCCGCCTGCACGATGAGATCGACGGCGGTGGCGATCTGCCGGTGGATGCTCGTCACCGGCAGGTCGGCGGCCATCTGCACCATCACCTCCAGCCGCAGCGTCACGTCCTCCGCGGAATTGGCGTGGATGGTCGTCAGCGAGCCGTCGTGGCCGGTGTTCATGGCCTGCAGCATGTCGAGCGCCTCCGGCCCGCGGCACTCGCCGACGACGACGCGGTCGGGCCGCATCCGCAGGGCGTTGCGAACCAGGTCGCGGATGCCGTAGCCGCCCGTCCCCTCGCGGTTGGCGGGCTTCGTCTCCAGCTGCACCACGTGCGCCTTCTGCAGGCGGAGCTCGACCGTGTCCTCGATCGTCACGATCCGCTCGTGGTCGGGGATGAACTCGCTGAGGCAGTTCAGCAGGCTCGTCTTGCCCGTGCCGGTGCCGCCGGAGACGACGATGTTCCGCCGGCTGCGGACGGCGGCCTCCAGGAAGGCGGCCACCTCGGGCGTGAGGCTGCCGAACCGCAGCAGGTCGTCGATCGTCAGGCGGCGGGTGGGAAACTTGCGGATCGTGAGGCACGGGCCGGAGGCGGCGATCGGCCGGATGACCGCGTTGACGCGGCTGCCGTCGGCGAGCCGCGCGTCCACCATCGGCTGGCTGCGGTCGATGCTCCGGCCCGCGAGCGACACGATCCGCTCGATGATCGCCTCGGTGACCTCGTCCGAGAGGAAGCGGCGGCCGGAGTTCTCCAGCCGGCCGCCCTTCTCCACGTAGATCCGGTCGGCATCGACCACCATGATCTCCGTGACCGTCGGCAGCGCCAGGAGATCCTCCAGCGGGCCGTAGCCGAAGACGAGGTCCTTGACCTGCTGCTTGAGGTGCCGCGTGGCGAGATAGCGCTTGAAGTCGCGGTGGTACTGGCCCTGGATGGTCCGCCAGCACCGCATGCCCTCGCGCTCCACCGTCTCGAGCTGCCCGCGGACGTCGCCGCCGGCGGCCAGGCCGACCGCGGCGGCGAAGTAGCCGGCCGTGGCGGCGAGCTCCCGCTCGCGGTCGGCGTTGGAGGTGACCATGCGGGCCCAGGCCCGCGGGCGGTTCGTCAGCCCCGCGCGGCCGGCGTCGCTTCCGGTCGTGGGCGCCGTGATCTGGGCGACGAGATGCCCGCACAGCGCCAGCCCGGCCAGGTGATCGACCTGCGGCTCCCGGTCGGCCGCCCCGAGGCCGCATTCGTCGGCCACCCGCTCGATCTCGTCCTCCCAGCGCTTCAGCTGCTCGACGCGGAGCTCCGTCGCGGCCTCGTGCTGCTCGCCGAGCTCGCCCCGCATCCGCCGCAGCACCTCGGCGTGCACGTCGCGGGTGAGCTCCTGCACCGCGCGGTCGATCTCCGCCAGCCGGCGGGCGGCGTCGTCCACGACTTCGGGCAGGTCGAACTCCAGCGTGAACGGCGGCAGCCGCAGCGTCTCGTCGGGCGTGATCCGCCAGCGGTCGCCGCGGTACAGGGTTCGCTGCGGCAGGTAGATGGCCTGGTGGGAGAGGGCGAGGAACTCCCAGGCATCCTCCACGCGCCGGACCACGCCGGCCTCGTCGGCCACGAACGGGCTGTTGAGCACAAGGTCGTTGGAAGGGGCCCGCCCGATGCGCACCTGCTCCCCCTCGACCTCGAGCATCCGCTTCAGCGGATCGACGACGCTGTAGTAGAAGACCTTCATCGCCATCCCGCCGGTCAGGGATACTCGGGGAGCATGAAGAAGCCGATGTTCCCGCCCACGAGGATCACGTCGGGCACGCTCTCGATCCCCTCCAGGGGCACCGTGAGCAGCATCTCGTCGGGGAGGGGCTGCTCGATCGGAGAGTCGCCGGCCGGCGGCCCCCCGGCGGCGGCCGCCTGGGCCCGCGGAAACACCGCCACGCCGAAGATCCGGTCCTCGGCCGCCGGCTTGCCGCCCGCCGCCCGCTGGGTGACCACGCGGATCATCCGCCGCGACTGCCGCACGACCGGCGGATCGTCGGTCCGCGGCGGCTCCTCGGCCCGCTGCTTGACCGCGATCGTCACGTAACTTCCCTGCCCGCCGGACGCGGCGTCGGCCTCGGTGGCCGCCTGCCGCTTGAAGCGGTCCCCCACGGCGATCACCCGGAACTGCAGCAGGGCGAGCTCGTCGCGGCTGGCGAGCCGGATCGCGTCGCGGACGTCCCGCTGGAGGACCACGTCGCCCTTGGCGTAGCCGCGGGGCGCCCGCATCTGCACGAGCAGGCCGCGGTCCTTCCAGGGCACGAGCGAGCGGCCGACGACGGCCGGATCGCCGGGCACCGCGAGTTCGGCGAGCGCGGCGGCCGGCACCGCGTCGCCCTGCTTCACGTCACGGGCCAGCGCCACGTAGCCGGACTGCTTCGTGGCCGAGGACAACGCCAGCGCGTTGAGGCCGGCGGCCACGAGGCCCACGGCCAGCGCGATGGCGAGTCGCGAGATGATCGACATCGATTTCGGCTCCTGGGGATGCGGGAACGGTCGGTGGGGGTCAGCCGCCGCCGCCACCCTCGAGCTCGGTCGCGGCTTCGTCGGTCTTCGTGGTGAACTCCTGGATCTTCTTCACCAGGTCCTTGCCGAAGGTGAGCAGCGCGAGGATGAGCAGGGCCGCGACGGCCAGGCCCATCACCCACTGCATCGCGTCGCCGCGCTCGTCGGCGAGCAGCCGCCGGGCGCGGGAGGCGAGACGGTCGGGAACACGGCGGGAACGAACGGGCGGACGGAGCATGGGATCATCCTTTCTTTCGTGCTGGGAGGAAACGGGAAGCGGACACGGGAAGGCGACGGATCATGCCGGCGGCTCCGCGGCCGGGCCGCCGGCCGGGGGAAACAGGTCGGCGGTCAGGCTCACCTGGTCGCGATAGCCGAGGGCGTCGACCTCGGCGGCGAACGTGGGGCGGCTGCCGGTGGCCTGGAGGCCGCCGCGGATCCGCCCCTCGGCGTCGCGGCCCTGGCCGACGAAGCGGAACAGGTCCGCGAACCGGTAGTTGCCGTCGGGCCCGAGGCCCAGGCACTCGGCGATCGCGGTCACCCGCCGGCTGCCGTCGGGCAGGCGGGCGATCTGGATGACCATGTGCACGGCCGACGCGACCTGCGTGCGGGCCACGTGCACGGGCAGCGACACGTCGCTCATCAGGCACAGCGTCTCCAGGCGGATGGCCGCGTCCCGCGGGGTGTTGGCATGGACGGTGGACAAGGCGCCTGTGTGCCCGGAGAGCATCGCCTGCACCAGGTCGAGCGCCTCGCCGCGGCGGACCTCGCCGACGACCACCCGGTCGGGCCGCATGCGGAGCGAATCCACGAACAGGTCGCGGACGGTGACGCCGCCGCGGCCCTGGGTGTCGGCCGGCTGGGCCTCGAGGTAGACCGTGTGCGGCTGGGCGAGCTGCAGCTCCGCGGTGTCCTCGATGACGACGATCCGCTCCTGCGGCGGGATCGCCGCGGAGAGCGCGTTGAGCAGCGAGGTCTTGCCCGAGCCGGTGCCGCCGGAGATCACCGTGTTGCGATGGAGGAGCACGGCGAGGCGGAGGAACTCGGCGGCGGCGGGCGTCAGCGTGCCGCGGTCCACGAGGTTCGCGAGGTCGAAGGCCGACCGCCGGAACTTGCGGATCGAGATGCACACGCCCTGCCGGGAGCAGGGCGGCACGATGACGTGCACGCGGGATCCGTCCGGCAGCCGGGCGTCGAGGCTGTGGCGGCCGGGGCCGATGTCGCGGCCGACGTAGTCGGCGATGTTGCGGGCGGCGGCGAGCACGAGGGAGGGATCGGCGAAGCGGATGTCGGACGGATGCAGGACGCCGGCCCGCTCGAAGTACACCTGCTCCGGGCCGTTGATGAGGATCTCGGACACGTTCGGGTCGTCGAGCAGCGGCACGACCGGCTCGAGGAAGTGGCGGATCGAGCGGCCGAAGACGTCCTTGGCCTCGACCCGCGGCCGCGGCGGGGCGGCCGCCGCGGTGGCGGGAGCGGGCGTGCCGTTGGCGGATGCGGTCATGGCGCCCCCCTGCCGGTCACGGTGAAGGCGGCCCACATGACCGGATGGGCGGCGTCGATCAGGTCGCGACGGGCGGCGATGGCGGCCAATTGCGCCTCCCGCAGCGCGCGGGCCGGCGGCCCGCCCTTGGCGAGCCGCGCGAACATCTCCTTCATCAGGCCCACCGTCTCCGCGTCGGGGATCGGCCAGAGCGTGGCCACCACCGTCTCGGCACCGGCCAGGTGGAAGGCCTGCCGCAGTCCCGCCACGCCCTCGCCGTCGGTGACGACGCCCACGGCCGTGTCGCAGGCGGAGAGCACCACCAAGCGGGTGCCGCGCAGGTCGCAGCCGGCGATCTCCAGCCCGGTGAGGATGCCGTCGTCGTCGCCGTCGCCGTCGCGGCCGGCCGCATTGGCCCCTGCCAGGAGGATCCCGCAGCGGGCGAGCGGATTGGCGAGCAGCGGATCGACGTCGAGGGTGGCATCGACCGGCAGGCCGGCCGACCGCAGCAGGTTCGACGCCACGCCGCCGCCGTCCCGCTTCGGGGCCGCGAGGAAGAAGCCGTGCGTCGCCAGGACCACGGCCGCGGGCCGCGGCGTGGAGAGGAACCGCCGCTCGGTGGCGTCCTCCTCGGTGGCCACGTCGGTGTCACTCTCGAGCGCCTGGGCGACGGACGGCGCGACCAGTGCGGCCTCGCGCTCGGTTCCGGGCAGGGCCGCCACACGCGGCAGGAGCCGCCCCGCGGCCGCAGTCGCGCCGCGATCGCCCCCCGCGACGCCGCCCGGCGGCCGGCCGCGATCGAAATCGGGGGCGGCGAGGATCAGCGGCCTGGCCGGCCGCGGGCCGCCGGCGGCCGGCGGGACGCCGCGCGACACCAGGTCGCGGGCCGCCGCCAGATGCCGGAGCGCGTAGGCCTCGATCGCGTAGCGGCCGTCCTCCAGCGGCAGGGCGGCCCACGACACGAGCCACAGCGGGCCGTCGGGAACCACGATCAACTCGTTCGTCCCCGCCGGCACGGCGGCCAGCAGCGGATCGAGTACGAGCCGCGCCAGCGCCCGGCCGGCCTTGGCCAGCCCCGCCTCGGCGCGGGCCTCCCCTTGGGCCACGATCCGGCCCTGGGGCCCCGGCGCCGCATGCAACTGCCCGCGCCACTCGGCGACGGCCGCGTCGATCGCGGCCGCCGGCCCCAGGTCGATCACGGTCACCGCGGCCGTCGCCGCGGGCGGCACGATCCAGGCCGCGTAGCGGGCCGGTGCCCAGTCGTCGTTCGGGGTCGCGCTGGCGAAGTTTCGCATCCGGAACCGGGCGATGTCGCAGAGCACGGCGCCCGCGGGAATGCGGTCGCGGATCGCGTCGAGCTCAACCCAGGTCGCGTCGTCGGCGCGGTTGACGTTCGCCGCGAAGCCCAGCCTCTCGGACAGCCGTCCTTCCTCCTCCTCCAACTCGGCCAGCCGCCGGCGCCCGGCCGCGTCGGCGTCCGGCGGACCGAGCAGCACCTCCATGGCCAGCTGCCGCTGCACGCGTTGCAGCCGGTCGAGCGTCTGCCGCGCCCCGGGCAGGTTCTCGTCGGCATCCCGCTGCGCTGACCGCAGCCGATCGGCGGCGGCCTCGGCCGCCGCGGCCTTGCCGTTGGCCAGCCAGGCGGCCGACAAGCGGGCGGCGTCGGCATCGTCGGCGCAGTGGAGGCCGAGCGCGAGGCACGTGTCGAGGCCCAGCGCGTCGTCGCCGGCGATCATCGCCAGTTGCTCCCGCATCGACCGCAGCCGCAGCTCCTGGTTGAGCCACAGCCGCATCGCGCGGCGGCCCTCGTCCATCGCCCGCAAAGCCGCGGCCTCGTCGCCCCGCGCCGCCTCGAGCACGGCGCGATCGAGCCTCACGGAGACGAACGGCAGCGCGTCCCGCGACACCCACCGCCGTCCCCAGGCGTCCTCGAACTGCCCCGTGTCCATGCCCGAATCGGCCTCGACCTCGGCGACCACCCGCGCGGCCGGCGCGAACTTCCGCCGGCGCACGAGCAGCCGGGCGAGATCGCGGCGGCACTCGCGGGCGTGGCCCCCGGTGCCGACGGCGGCGAGCGACTCGCCGAACATGGTCTCGGCCTCGTCGTGCCGGCCGGCCGCCTCCGCGATCAAGGCGAGGGCGTGCAGATTCTCGGCCAGCGTCGGCGATCCGGCGGCACGGTCCGCGAGCACGAGGTTCGCCTCCCGATAGAGTCGCTCGGCCGTGTCGGGCCTGCCGCCGATGGCGTGCCAGGCCGCGAGTCGGCTCAGCAGGCGAGCCGCCTCGATGGCCTGCTCCGCAGCGACGAGGAGCGGCCCGCCGACGCCGTCCGCATGGAGCAGGCCGCCGATCTGCCGGCGGACCTCGGCGGCGTCGCGGGCCGCGGCATCCACGGCCCGGCCCGGCACGAAGAGGCCTTCCACCAGCGCCGTGACCCGCGACAGCGACTGCCCGTCCGCCCGCGCGACGGCGGCCGCGAGTCCCGCGACGCAGGCGACGATGCCGACGCAGCCCGAAGCGGCGCGCAGCCGGCTCCCGTGCCGCCCCGCATGGCGGGTGGTGCGGATCATCTGCCTGCTCCCGCGTTCACGATGGCAAAGTTCCCGGCGTCACGGTGCGTCTTTCGCCGCCGGATCGTAGTAGGTCACCACCGCCGCCATCGCGGGCGTCGGCAGCGGCGAGAAATCGACGAGGTCGATGGCCCGCTTCTCCGTGCCCCCGCCCTCGACGATCAGGCCGCGGGCCGCGGACCCCGAGGTGCCCAGCAGCAGTTCCCGCAGCTGCTGCGGGGTGGCCTGGGCGGCCACGGAATCGATGCCCGCACCGCGGTCCAGCAGGGCCACGTCGGGCCGCTCGGCCGGGCCGGCCGCCTGCGGCGGCGCCGAGGTCTCATCCTCGAACACCGTGAGGCTGATCGTGCCCACGTCGCTGCCGTAGTCGAACGCCCTGCTCCGCGACGCCGCGGTGGAGAGCACCGTGAAGGGCACGACGGTCCGGCGATCGGTCTGGTAGCCGCGGATGAGAACCGTCGGGTTGGCGTCGGAGAGGATCCACTTGTAGCACCGCAGGTCGGGCGCCCGCTCCCGCATGGCCGTGTTCTCCCCGTTCACCTTGAGCACGACGCCGATCCGCCGGCCATCACGATTCCGCTTGCGGACCGTGAACTCCACCTTCTGCCCCTCGCGCGGCTCACGGACGGAGGCCTTTCCCGCGCGGAACTCCAGCGGCACGGCGACGCCGTCGTAGGCGACCTCCAAGACGGCCGGGCAGTCGGCCTCCTCCAGCGGATGCCGGTCCGGGGGCTTGAATCCGCTGAGCGTCGCCGGGGGCGGCTTCACCCGCGGCGGCCCCTGCTCGGTCCGCGGCACCACCGGCCAGCCGCCGCCGAGCAGGCCGCGGGCCTGGAAGCTCTCCCCCAGCGGCGCGAGCAGCGCCGGCTCGACGGCCGCGTCGAAGGCCACGACTTCCCGCGGCGCGGCCCCGCGATCGAACGCCAGGATGCTGACCCGCATCGTGTCGTAGGCCGCGGAAACGTCGATGACGCCGGTCACGAAGGCATCGACGGCCACGGGCTGCGGCCGATCGCCCCAGGCCGGACGGTAGCGGCCGGCGAACAGCTTCGCGCGGCCGGCCTCGGTGACATCGCTCGCCCCGTCGATGGCCGCCGCCGTGTCGCTCGTGCCGGCGACGAGGAGAAAGTCGGCCCCCTGCTTCCGCTTCAGCACCAGGGCCGTCTCCAGTTGCCCCGTGACGTCTCGGTTGATGGTGCCCGGCGTCTCACCGGCGTCGCCCCCCGGCTTGCGGACGCGGAACTTGAGCACGCCGACGGTGTCGTAGCCCTGGGCGGTGATGAACTTCACCACCTCCTCCGCCGCGGTCGCGATGCCCTCCGGCAGGCGGACGGGTGAGTCGGCGGCAGCGGTCGCGGCGACGACCGCCGCACAGGCCGACAGCAGGCCGATGCGCGTGAACCACATGAAAGGGCACCTGACTTCGAGGGATGCGGGACGGACACTGCCCCCGCGGAGCAGGATATCGCTCGCATCTCCGGCCTACAATCAACGGCCGGCGTCAGCGGCCGGTGACCGTGAACGCGGCCCAGAAATAAGGATGCGCCGCCTCCAGGAGGTCGCGACGCGATTGGATCAGGGCGACCTGCGCCTGCCGGACGGCCTGCGCCGGCGTCCTTCCTGCGGCGAGCGCGTCGAACAGCGCCGTCGAGATGTCCACCGTCTCCCGGTCGGGCACGGACCACAGCGTGCTCACGACGTCCTCCGCGCCGGCGAGCAGGAAGGCCTGCCGCAGACCCGCCACGCCCTCGCCGGCCTCGACGTCGCCGAGCCCGGTCTGGCAGGCGGAGAGCATCACCAGACGCGTGCCCCGCAGGTCGCAGCCGAGGATCTCCAGCCCCGTGAGCACCCCGTCCTCG
>Ga0315900_10012009_pt1 | contig 10693 bp, 8 predicted proteins | sample LakEriMetagenome_FD_203521 | JGI IMG/M metagenome (GOLD analysis project Ga0315900, IMG submission 203521) | Freshwater fungal communities from buoy surface, Lake Erie, Ohio, United States - Buoy 12 MA114 | ecosystem: Environmental > Aquatic > Freshwater > Lake > Lake biofilm | place: USA: Lake...
TGACGATTTCGATCGTTGAGTAAGCACTCGGGTTCCGTCTGCATCACTCCCAAAAGGCTGCCTCCAGGCAGCCTTTTTTCGTTGAAGGTTGCGCCTTGCAAATGAGCGATCCAACCGGCCCGAGCCGATTGGCCCGGGAATCGTCAATCGATACCGCGCAGCCAAATCATGGGCCACCGCTTTGGTCGGGATTTCGTTTGGCGTTAGGCTGCGGGGGTGCTGGCTTGCCCTGAAGACCCCGTTCGAGGGTCCTGGGTGCAAGCGGCCTTTCCTACAACGTCTTCATGGAAACCGTCATGACCCAAGGCAACTCTGGCTCCACCCGTCGCACCTTTATCCTCCAATCCGTCGCCGCCACCGGGCTGATCGCGGGTGTGAGCACCGCACAGGCCGCCGGCACGCTGACCGAGACCGACCCCCAGGCTGCCGGCCTAGGCTACAAGATTGACGCCACCAAGGTGGACAAGGCCAAGCAACCCAAGTGGGCGGCTGGCCAGAATTGTGCGAACTGCGCCCTTTACCAAGGCAAGGCCAGTGATGCCGCCGGCGGCTGCCCGCTGTTTGCCGGCAAGACCGTCTCGGCCAAGGGCTGGTGCAACGCCTGGGCCAAGAAGGGATGAGCGCGTCCGACGCCCTGGCCACTGCGCAGCGCTGGTTTCGCCGCCTCGGCCACCGCGAAGACCTCGTCGAGCTGCTGTTCGAGGGGGCCAATCCCTACGGGCAGCGGCTGTTGTCCACGGCGGAAGTCGATGCCGTGCGGGACGCGCTGGCACCCGATGAACGCCTGCTGGCCTATGTCGTCGGGCGGGTGGTGGGCCATGCCGAGGGCATCTGGTTCCTCACGGACCGCCATCTGCTGATGCGGGGCGAGGAAGGCCGATCGACCATCACCCGATTCCCATTGTCTGACCTGGTCGCGCCCGAGTGCGAGCGCGGGCGTTATGGCTACACCCTGCGCCTGCGGGCACAAGACCGCCAGCGTGCGATCTTCGGGGCCTCGCCGGCGCTGGCCATCGCCTTCCACCGGGCGCTGGGCCGCAAGGTCCCGGCGTTGCCAATCGTGCGCGGCGGGCGCGACCTGCAGGCCGATGAGGCGGTGCAGGTGTCGTACTGTTACCGCGATGCGGTCGTACGCATTCAACCGGCGGCGGTCGGTCTGTCCGGCCAGGGCGGCGAGCCCATGCTGGCCGACCTGCTGGCCCACAGTGAGGCCCTGGGGATGCTCACCGCCTCGGAGCGGGAAGCGGCCGCCGCAACCGGCGTGGCCCGGGCCGCCTGACGGCTGGTTCTGAGGTCGCCGCGCGGCCAATCTGGGCAGAGGGATTGCCGGGCCACAGGCCGGCAGTCCCGCCCAGGCAGGCTGGATTCCGGCGAGGGCCTGCCGGATTTGCATACACTTCGCCCTTGGCATGCATTTCCCGGCCATCCTGGCTGGTGCGCTCCGAGGCCTCCCCATGAAATTCCGCTTCCCCATCGTCATCATCGACGAAGACTACCGTTCCGAGAATTCCTCGGGCCTGGGCATCCGAGCCCTGGCCCAGGCCATCGAGCGGGAGGGCTTTGAGGTGCTCGGCGTCACCAGCTACGGCGATCTGGCCCAGTTCGCGCAGCAGCAAAGCCGCGCCAGCGCGTTCATCCTGTCCATCGACGATGAAGAATTCACGCCGGGCCCGGACCTGGACCCGGCCGTGCTCAATTTGCGCAGCTTCATCGCCGAGGTGCGACGCAAGAACGCCGACGTGCCGCTGTATGTGTACGGAGAGACCAAGACCAGCCGTCATCTGCCCAACGACATCCTGCGCGAGCTGCACGGCTTCATCCACATGTTCGAGGACACGCCGGAGTTCGTCGCCCGGCACATCATCCGCGAGGCCAAGAGCTACCTGGAGGGCGTGCAGCCGCCCTTCTTCAAGGCCCTGCTCGATTACGCGGAGGACGGCTCCTACTCCTGGCATTGCCCGGGACATTCAGGCGGCGTGGCCTTCCTCAAAAGCCCGATTGGCCAGATGTTCCACCAGTTTTTCGGGGAGAACATGTTGCGCGCCGACGTGTGCAACGCGGTCGATGAACTGGGCCAGCTGCTCGATCACACCGGCCCGGTGGCCGCCAGCGAGCGCAATGCCGCGCGCATCTTCAACGCCGACCACTGCTTCTTCGTCACCAACGGCACGTCCACCAGCAACAAGATGGTGTGGCACCACACGGTGGCCCCGGGCGATGTGGTGGTGGTGGACCGCAACTGCCACAAGTCGATCCTGCACTCGATCATCATGACGGGTGCGATTCCCGTCTTTCTCAAGCCCACGCGCAACCACTTCGGCATCATCGGCCCGATCCCGCAAAGCGAGTTCGAGCCGGCCGCCATCAAGGCCAAGATCAAGGCCAACCCGCTGCTGCAGGGGGTGGACCCCGACACCGTCAAGCCGCGCGTGATGACTCTCACGCAGTCCACCTACGACGGCGTGCTTTACAACACCGAAACCATCAAGGGCATGCTCGATGGCTATGTGGATGCCCTGCACTTCGACGAGGCCTGGCTGCCTCATGCGGCGTTCCACCCCTTCTACGGGCCCTACCACGCGATGGGCAAGCGCCGCGCGCGGCCCAGAGAGTCGCTGACGTTTGCCACCCAGTCCACCCACAAGCTGCTGGCCGGCATCAGCCAGGCGAGCCATGTGCTGGTGCAGGACTCGCAGAACCGAAAGCTCGATCGGCACCTGTTCAACGAGGCGTACCTGATGCACACCTCGACCAGCCCGCAGTATTCGATCATCGCGAGCTGCGATGTGGCTGCCGCCATGATGGAGCCGCCCGGCGGCACTGCGCTGGTGGAGGAAAGCATCCTGGAGGCACTCGATTTCCGACGCGCGATGCGCAAGGTTGATGAGGAATACGGCAAGGACTGGTGGTTCAAGGTCTGGGGACCGGACAAACTGGTCGACGAGGGCATCGGCCGTGCCGACGACTGGATCATCAAGGGCGAATCACGCGCGGCCAAGTGGCACGGCTTCGGCAATCTGGCCGAGGGCTTCAACATGCTCGACCCGATCAAGTCGACCATCGTGACGCCCGGCCTGGACCTCAATGGCCGGTTCGCCAAGACCGGGATTCCGGCATCAATCGTCACGCGCTTTCTCGCTGAGCACGGGATCATCGTGGAGAAGACCGGGCTTTACAGCTTCTTCATCATGTTCACCATTGGCATCACCAAGGGCCGGTGGAACACGCTGCTCACGGCGTTGCAGCAGTTCAAGGACGACTTTGCGCGCAACCAGCCAATGTGGCGGATCATGCCGGAGTTCTGCCAGCAGCATCCCCGCTACGAGCGCATGGGACTGGCCGACCTGTGCCAGCATATCCATGAGATGTATGCCCGCTATGACATCGCGCGCCTGACCACCGACATGTACCTGTCGGATCTCAAGCCCGCGATGAAGCCCAGCGACGCGTTCGCCTATATCGCCCATCGCAAGACCGAGCGGGTGCCGATCGATGCGCTGGAAGGCCGCATCACGACCTCGCTGATCACCCCTTATCCGCCCGGCATTCCGCTGCTGATTCCGGGCGAGGTGTTCAACCGCAAGATCGTGGATTACCTCAAGTTCTCTCGGGACTTCAATGCCCAGTGCCCGGGATTCGAGACCGACATTCACGGCCTGGTCGAGGAGATGGGCGAAGACGGCAAGCCGGCCTACTTCGCCGACTGCGTCGCGGTCTGACCGAGGCGGCTTGCCAGGGGGGCAGGGCGGGCGTGTGGGCCGGGCGAGGCCGCCCGCCGCTGCGCCTCAGCCCGCAGCGGCGCCTCAGCCGGCGGCCGTCTCGTCGATGCCGCCCACCACCTGGCTGAATCCGCCATCGACATAGGTGATCTCGGCGCTCACGCCGCCGGCGAGATCGGACAGCAGGAATGCCGCGACGTTGCCGACATCTTCGATGGTCACATTGCGGCGGATCGGTGCGGTGGCGGCCACCGCGCCCAGAATCTTGCCGAAGCCCTTGATGCCGCTGGCCGCCAGCGTCTTGATCGGTCCGGCGCTGATGCCGTTGACCCGGATGCCGTGCGGGCCCAGGGATTCCGCCAGGTAGCGCACCGAGGCCTCCAGCGAGGCCTTGGCCAGTCCCATGGTGTTGTAGTTGGGCACCGTCCGGATCGCCCCGAGGTAGCTCAGTGTGAGCAGGGCGGCCCGGTCATTGAGCATCGGCAGGGCCGCCTTGGCCATGGCCGGGAAGCTGTAGGCGCTGATGTCGTGCGCAATGCGGAAGGCTTCTCGGGACAGGCCTTCGAGAAAGTCGCCGGCGATGGCCTCGCGCGGGGCAAAGCCGATGGCATGCACGAAACCATCGAACCGCGGCCAGTGGGCCGACAGGTCCTTGAACAGGCGCTCGATCTGGGCATCGTCACCGACATCGCAGTCGAACACCAGCGTGGATCCGAACTCGGCGGCGAATTCGGTGATACGGTCCTTGAAGCGCTCGCCGACATAGCTGAAGGCCAGTTCGGCCCCCTGAGCATGGCAGGCCTGGGCAATACCGTAGGCGATGGACCGATTGGACAGGACGCCCGTGATCAACAATTTCTTGCCAGAGAGAAAACCCATGGTTCAGCTCATGTGAAAAAACTGGGCAGAATTGTCGCATGCGAGGTCAAGCGCGGTTCGCTCCCCTGTCACCTTCTGCCAGCCCGGGTGAAGCAGCGGCACGGGCGCGGGCCCCGGGCGCCGTGCGAGCCGTGCGAACCGTGCGAGGCTTCGTGAGCGCCTGGGCCGGGGGCCTGGCCAGCCTGGCCGCGGCCACCGCGATGGCAGCGCCCGCGACGCCCGCCCCGCGTGCAGGCCCGGCGACTGCGCCCACGCATGCCTATGCCCAGTTCGGCGACATCAAGTACCCCCCGGGTTTCACGCAGTTTGATTACGTCAATCCGCAGGCGCCCAAGGGCGGCGAGATCCGCATGGTGCCGCCCACCCGGCCCACCAACTTTGACAAGTTCAACCCGTTCACCCTCAAGGGGACGGCACCGTTCGGCCTGGGCGCGCTGCTGTTTGACAGCCTCCTGACCGGCAACCTCGACGAGCCCACCACCGCCTATGGCTTGCTGGCGCAGGAGGTGCGGGTGGCCCCGAACCGCTTGTCGGCGACTTTCACGCTCCATCCGGCGGCGCGCTTTCACCATGGCAAGCCGGTGCTGGCGGCCGATGTGGTGCATTCCTTCAAGACACTCACCAGCAAACAGGCGGCCCCGCAGTACCGCGCCATCTATGCCGAGGTGAAGGACGTGGTGGCGGTCGATGAGCGTACCGTCCGCTTTGACTTCGCCAGCCCCAACCCGGAGCTGCCCCTGGTGGTGGGTGGCATGGCGGTGTTCAGCCGCGACTGGGGACAGGGCAAGCCTTTCGACCAGGTGGTCACGGAAGTGCCTATCGGCTCGGGGCCCTACCGCATCACCAGCCCGCGTATGGGCCGCGACATCACCTATGTGCGTGATCCGGGCTACTGGGCCGCGAGCCTGCCGGTGCGCCAGGGGCATTTCAACTTTGATCGCATCACGTTCAAGATCTACCTGGACGACACCTCGCGCTTCGAGGGTCTCAAGGCCGGTGAATTCGACTTCATGCGCGAGTTCATTTCTCGCAACTGGGCCCGCCAGTACACCGGCCGCGCCTTCAGCTCCGGCGAGCTCGCCAAGCGAGGTTTCGAGAACCGCAACCCCGGTGACTTCCAGGGCTACATCTTCAACCTGCGCAGCCCCAAGTTTCAGGACGTGAGGGTGCGGCAGGCGATCGCGCTCGCGTTTGATTTCGAGTGGATGAACCGGCAGTTGTTCTACGGCCTGTACAAGCGTGTGGACAGCTACTTTCCGAACAGTGAATTCCAGGCGCGCGGCCTGCCCGGGCCCGATGAACTGGCGCTGCTTGAGCCCCTGCGCGCGCAGCTGCCCCAGGAGGTGTTCGGGCCGCCGCCGCCGGTCGTGAGCACGGCGCCACCCTCGAGCCTGCGGGCCAACCTGCGGCAGGCGCAGGCCCTGCTCGCGCAGGCGGGCTGGGCGTATCGCGACGGCGCCCTGCGCAACGCGCGCGGCGAGGCCTTCACCATCGAGTTCCTGTCGGACCAGCCCTCGCTGGTGCGCATCGTCACGCCGTTCCAGAAGGCCCTCGAGAAACTCGGGATCCGCCTGACCTTCCGTGCGGTGGACTTTTCGCTGGCCAAGCAGCGCATGGATGCCTTCGATTTCGAGCTCACCTCGGCCCGCGTGCCAGGCAGCACGTCACCGGGCATCGAGCTGGTGGAGCGATTCGGGTCGCTGGCGGCGCGCACACCGGGCTCGTCCAATGCGTGGGGGATTGCCAATCCGGCGGTCGATGCACTGATCCAGCACGCAGTCGCCGCGACCACGCGCGAGCAACTGCGCACCGCGCTGCGCGCCCTCGACCGGGTGCTGCTGCACGGGCACTATTCAGTTCCGCATTACTACGGCAGCAGCTTCCTGATCGGCTATCGGCCGGGGGCGTTCCAGCTGCCGGCCACGATGCCGCCGTATTACGACGCCCATGCCTGGGCGATGTCCACCTGGTGGGCGTCGCCCGCGAATCGTTAGGGACCCCGCCATGGCCAGCTACATCCTCAAGCGCCTGCTGCTGATGATCCCCACGCTGTTCGGGGTGCTCCTGCTCACGTTCGTGGTGATCCAGTTCGTGCCGGGCGGGCCGGTCGAACAGATGGTGGCCCAGTTGCAGGGACGGGATGCGGGCGGGGAGGGCGCGGCCGCGGCGGGTGCGGGCTACCGCGGGCGCCAGGGCGTGGACGACAAGCGCATTGCCGAAATTCGTGCCCTGTACGGTTTTGACAAGCCGGCGCACGAGCGCTTCATCCAGATGCTCGGGCAATTCGCACGATTCGACCTGGGCAAGAGCTTCTACCAGCACAAGGAGGTCTGGCAGCTGGTGAAGGAGAAGCTGCCGGTGTCGATCAGCCTGGGGCTGTGGACGTTTTTCCTGAGTTATCTTGTCGCGGTGCCTCTGGGCGTGGCCAAGGCGGTGCGCGCAGGCTCGCGGTTTGATCTGGTGACCACGCTGTTTGTGCTGGTGGGCTACGCCATCCCGGGCTTCGTGCTGGGGGTGGCCTTGCTGGTCGTGTTCGGCGGCCAGTTGCAATGGTTTCCCCTGCGCGGGCTGACCTCGTCCAACTGGGAGCAATTGAGCCTGGCGGGTAAGGTGGTCGACTACCTGTGGCACATCGCCCTGCCGGTGACGGCGATGGTGCTGGGCAGCTTCGCCGTCACAGCCATGCTCACGAAGAACGCCTTTCTTGAGGAAATTCGCAAGCAATATGTGCTCACCGCCCGGGCCAAGGGCTTGTCGCAGCGGCGGGTGCTTTGGAAGCATGTGATGCGCAATGCGCTCATTCCGATCGTCACCGGGTTTCCGGCTGCCTTCATCGGGGCGTTCTTCACCGGCTCGCTGCTGATTGAAACCCTGTTTTCGCTCGACGGACTCGGCCTGCTCAGTTATGAGAGCGTGATCCGCCGGGACTACCCGGTGGTGCTCGGAACGCTGTACCTGTTCACGCTGATCGGCCTGGTCACCAAACTGGTGAGCGATTTGACGTATGTTTGGGTGGATCCCCGTGTCAAGTTCGACTAACCCCCCGCAAAATGCCTCGGTCTCGCCGGGCCGGCGCGCCTGGCAGCGGTTTCGCCGCAACCGCCTGGGCTTCGTGAGCCTGGTGATCTTCAGCCTGATGGTCGTGGCCTGCCTGTTCGCCGAGGCACTGTCCAACGACAAACCGCTGGTGGTGCGCTATGAGGGCCAGTGGTATTTCCCGCTGGCCAAGGACTATCCGGAAACCACCTTTGGCGGTGACTTCCCGACGCCGGCCGATTACCTCGATCCCTACATCCGCGACCGGCTCACCTCGGGCGGGCTGTTTGCCGGCGGCAACTGGGCGATCTACCCCGTCAATCCGTACGGGCCCAAGACGCTGAATTATTTTGCGAGCCAACCCAACCCGGCGCGTCCGTCGGGTGAGAACGTGTTGGGCACCGACGACCGCGGCCGCGACCTGCTGGCGCAGCTGATTTACGGTTTTCGCGTCAGTGTGCTGTTCGGTCTGGCGCTCACCGCCATTGGCGTGGTGCTGGGGGTGGTGACGGGGGCGCTCCAGGGCTTCTTCGGTGGCAAGACCGACCTGGCCTTCCAGCGGTTCATCGAGATCTGGGGCTCGATGCCCGAGTTGTACCTGCTGATCATTTTCAGTGCGGTGTTTGCGCCCAGCGTGGCGCTGCTGCTGGTACTGCTGTCCTTATTCGGCTGGATGGGCCTGTCGGACTATGTGCGCGCAGAATTTCTGCGCAATCGCCAGATGGACTATGTCCGGGCCGCCCGAGCGCTGGGCGTGGGCAACGGGCGCCTGATGTGGCGACACATCCTGCCCAACTCCATGACGCCGGTGGTCACCTTCCTACCGTTTCGCATGAGCGCAGCGATCCTGGCCCTGACCTCGCTGGACTTCCTCGGCCTGGGCGTTCCCCCCGGCACCCCGTCGCTGGGCGAACTTCTGAGCCAGGGCAAGGCCAACATCGATGCCTGGTGGATCTCCCTGTCCACCTTCGGCGTGCTGGTGCTGACACTGCTGCTTCTGACCTTCATGGGTGATGCGCTCCGCGATGCGCTCGATCCGCGGAAGAACCCCGCATGAACCAGCCCACACCCTCAGGCGCCCCCTCCCCAGGATTGCTGACGGGGGCCTCGCACCCTGATCATCCCCGGCCCGCCCTGCTGGAGGTTCGCGATCTGACCATCCATTTCGGCGGTGCGCCGGTCGTGCAGGGCGTGAACCTGTCCCTGGCACCCGGCGAGAAGCTGGCCCTGGTGGGCGAATCCGGCTCGGGCAAGACCGTGACGGCGCTGGCCTTGCTGCGACTGCTGCAAAACGCCACGCTCTCGGGCCAGGCCTGGTGGCATCCGGGCCCGTCCTCGCCGACCGGGGCCCCGCGGGACCTGCTGGCCCTGCCCGAGCGCGAAATGCTCGCCCTGCGCGGTGACGAGATCGCGATGATCTTCCAGGAGCCGATGACGGCCTTGAACCCGCTTTACACCGTGGGCGACCAGGTGGCGGAGGTGTTTGAGCTGAAGCAGGGCCTGGACAAGCGGGCCGCCTGGCAGGCTGCGGTGGACGCCCTGGCCGCCACCGGGATCCCGGAGCCGGCCCAACGGGCGCAGTCCTACCCGCACCAGCTCTCGGGCGGCCAGCGTCAGCGCGCCATGATCGCCATGGCGCTGGCCTGCCGGCCGCGCCTGCTCCTGGCCGATGAGCCCACCACGGCGCTCGACGTGTCGCTGCGCGGGCAGATTCTGGATCTGCTGTCCGACCTGCAGCGACAGACCGGGATGGCGGTCATCCTGATCACCCACGACCTGAACCTGGTGCGCCGCTTTGCCGACCGGGTGGCCGTGATGGAGCGGGGGCATCTGGTGGAACAGGGGCCGGTCGAGGCGGTGTTCTCGCGACCTAGCCACGCCTACACCCGGCGCCTTCTGGACAGCCGACCGGTGCGGGAAGTGCCGCAGGACGAACCGCCGCAGGGGGCGTCGGCGGTGTTGCAGGCGCAAGGCCTGCAGGTGGCTTACCCGGTCAGGATTCCGGGCTTGCGGGGGTGGTTTCGCAAGGGGCAATTCGTGGCGGTGCGCGGTGTCGACTTCCAGCTGCACCCTGGGCGTACGCTGGGCATCGTGGGGGAGTCGGGCTCCGGCAAAACCACGCTGGCCCTGGCGACCCTGGGGCTCATGCCCCATCGGGGGCAACTGCAGGTCGTCGGCCAGGCCTGGGACGCTGGCCGTGCATCCGACCGCGCCTTGCGACGGCGGGTGCAGGTGGTGTTCCAGGATCCGTTTTCGTCGCTGTCACCCCGCATGACGGTGGAAGAAATCGTCGGGGAGGGCCTGCGGGTGCATGAGCCGTCCCTGGGAGCGCCTGAGCGTCAGGCCCGCGTGCGTCAGGCGCTGGCGGATGTGGGGCTGGACGACGCGCAGTTTCCCGGGCTGCTGGCCCGGTATCCGCATGAGTTTTCAGGCGGGCAGCGTCAACGACTGGCGATCGCCCGCGCGCTGATCGTGCAGCCGCAGGTGCTGGTGCTCGACGAGCCCACCAGCGCGCTGGACGTGACCATCCAGCGTCAGGTGCTGGCCCTGCTGGCGCGCCTGCAGCGGGAGCGCGGGCTGGCCTACCTGCTGATCACCCACGATGTGGACGTGGTCCGGGCGATGGCCCATGACGTGATCGTGATGAAGGAGGGCGACGTGGTGGAGATGGGCTCAGTCGAACAGGTGCTGGAACGGCCCGAAAAACCGTACACCCGCGCACTGGTCCAGCACGCCATGCACCCTTGACGACCCGGGCAGGCGTGGCCACGTCCGTGGTGAAACGCTTGCTCGAAGCGGTCGGCGGATGCTAAAATCGTAGGCAAACGACCAAACGGGCGGCTTCCACCGCCCGTTTTTTTTGGTCGGGCCGTTTTCGCGGGACCGTCCCTTAAGAAGGATGAACACACCTGAGGGCGGACAAATTAGTTCCAAAGAATTCATTGGTGAGCCTTCAAGCCCTGATTGCAAGCACCGTGGCCGGCCTGGGCTACGACCTGGTGGAGACCGAGCGCTCCGCCGGTGGCTTGCTGCGCGTGACGATCGACCTGCCCTGGACG
>Ga0315900_10012014_pt1 | contig 10690 bp, 9 predicted proteins | sample LakEriMetagenome_FD_203521 | JGI IMG/M metagenome (GOLD analysis project Ga0315900, IMG submission 203521) | Freshwater fungal communities from buoy surface, Lake Erie, Ohio, United States - Buoy 12 MA114 | ecosystem: Environmental > Aquatic > Freshwater > Lake > Lake biofilm | place: USA: Lake...
ATACTTCGGAGACTTCGCCGGTGCGAACAAAGGGCCGGTTGGCCGGGCCGTAAGCAAGGCCTGCATTGGTATAGTCAGCGAACTCGGCGCCGCCCGGGCTGATCGTCGTGTCTGCGTCGCGGTAATCCGCGATGCGCGCTGCGTAACCGGCGGCTTCGGACGCGGGGGCGCCAAGCGCCACGAAAAGGGCGGCAAGGGTTTCTTCAGGTGAGGCGTTGAGATCGATGAAAGCGTTGATCGGGCGGGCGTTGATCAGAAGGCGCCCACCTTCCATGTCGCAAACGATCGGAAAGCCGGTTTCAAGACCTTCGGCGGGCTGGCTCAAACGGGCAAAGGCAAGGCGCTGCCCGGCCTGGATCAACAGATCGCCAGTCAAGGCATCGCGGAACCGGTTGCTTTCGCGCGCATCCAGGTGGGCATCGCGGGCGATCAACGCGGCAATGACGGCCATCAGGCCAACGGCCCAGACCACGAGGATGAGAGCGGCGCCCCGGTCCTGCGCCTTGCGCTGACCGGAGCGCCGCGGGATCATGACGCGGTATCTTCCGGGACGTCCGCCGGTGCGATCTCGGCGATCGGCCGGACGAAGGTCTCCTCGATCGACTTCATGCGGCGCACGAGGTCGTCGGTGACGGTCAGTGATGCATCCGTGGTGCGCACCACCCGCGGGGTGATCAGCACCAAGAGCTCAGTGCGCTGGGACTCGGTGGAGGTGGTCGAGAACAGCTTGCCGAGGAAAGGTATATCCCCGAGCAGCGGGATTTTCGTCTTGGTGTCGCTGAGCCGCTCGCGCATCAGGCCGCCAAGCGCCACGCTTTGGCCATCGCGCACCGAAACCGAGGTTGTGATCCGGCGTTGCCGGATCGTCGGCGAGTCGATGCCGGAGCTCGACGTTGCGGCCACATCGCTGACTTCCTGGTCGATCTCCAGGATGACGAGGCCGCTGTCATTGACGCGCGGAGTGACATTGAGAATGATACCCGTGTCTCGAAGTGAGACAGAGTTGACGATCGGTGCGTCTGGATCCGTCACGCTGACCGAAGACTGGGTTACGATCGGAACCTGGTCGCCGACCTGCAAGGTGGCGGTCCGATTGTCGAGAACCATCAGCGACGGCGCCGACAGGATCTTAACGTCGGTGATGCCGGCGACCGCAGAGAGGGCGGCGCGGCCATCAGCGCCGGAGAACAGCACAGAGAAGCCCGGGAACTGCGAGGCTACGGCGCCATTCTCGGCGTCGCTGAACGCAGTCGCGAACTCGCCGCTCTGGAAGAACCAGGTCAGGCCATAGGACAGGCTGTCTGTCAGGCTGACTTCGGCAATCGTGGCTTCCAGGAAGACCTGGTTGGCCATCGCATCGAGGCGCGAGATTGCGTTCTCGAGGACGCCGAACTGCTCCGGTGTGGCGAGGGCCACGATCGAGTTGTTGGCATCGTCGGCGATGATGCGGGCTGCCGGCGCATTGCCGCGGCGGCCGCCCAGTGCGGCAGAGTTGAGGCTTCCGCCCGAAACGCCTTCACCGCTGTCATCACCTGTGGAGGAGAATACAGGCTGGTCGCCGGGACGAAGGCCGAAGGAGTCCGAACCGCCGCCCGAGCCGCCTGCGAGTGCGTCGGTGATGATCGCCGCAACTTCCGTAGCCGGACGGTTCTGGATCGGGATAACGTAAAGTCTCTGGCCGCCTTCGCCGCCGGCGCGGTCGAGACGCGAAATCCAAGCCTTGCCTTCCGCGATGTAGTCTACCTGCGGGCTGACGAGGATGACCGTGTTGAGGCGGTCAAGCGGAACAAAGCGCACAACGCCGGCGAGCGGGCCACCCGAACCGGCGCCGAGCACCGTTTCGAGATCCGACACGACCTGTGTGGGCGAAGAATATGTAATCGGAACGGCAGCGAACGACATGCCGCGCATCCAGTTGACGTCGAAGACCGCAATCAGCTTCTCGGCTTCGGCGATAGCGGAAGAATTTCCTCGCAAAATCAGGATGTTGCGAACCGGGTCGACTTCCGCCGTAACGGACTGGTCGGAGCGGCCGGTGAAGATCTGCTTCAGCGACTCGGCCGAAACATAGCGCGGTGCGACGATCTTCATATTGGCGCCGTTGCCGGCAACATTGGTGCCCTGGCCCGCGCCGACGATGCGGTAGAAGCCGCCGCCGTCGATCAGTTCGGCTCCGCGGCTTGCGAGCAGGCTCTGCAGCAGCCGGAGCGCGCCTTCACGGGTCACCGGCCGGCTCGTCTGGAGCGAAACCTCGCCGGACAGGGGCGTCTCGATGACGTAGTTCTCACGGAGGATTTCGCCGAGTACCTGCTGGACAGCGTCTTCCACGGCAACGGCGTTCAGGTTTATCGTGATCGTACCACGTTCGCGGCCCGCTTCGTCTCCGAGCGACCCAGTAAGGTTTCCAGGGTTTCCAAGGATTTCAAAGCTGCCATCGTCGGTGGCGGAGGCCGGTGTATCCAGTACTTCGACGGGCGGCGTTTCGGCCTTCACGACGGCCGGCGGCGGCGTCAGCGGCAATGTGTAAGTCGGGCGCGCAGGTGCGGCGCCGCTGGTCGTTGTCGTTGTTGTGCAAGCAGAAAGCGCCAGAGAGGCGGCTCCGCAAAGCAACAGTCCGCGCAAACCCATTTTGACTGGCTGAGACGTCATCATTCTACTCATTCCCCGCATTCTGCCTGTTCAGGAACCTTCGTTAACGTTCGGGATAGAGGAGGAGAGTCGTTCTGTACTCGCCCCTGGAAAGCTCGACCCGGTCGGACCGCACGCTTTCAAGTTTCCATCCGTCGATCGTGCTACCCCGGTTCACCCATTGGATGTCGCCTTCGACATTCCTCAGAAGCGATGCACGGGCTGTGCCACTCGCCAAAACGATGCCTTTTAACTGAAACGGTGCCTCGGTGAGTTCAGCGCCGGCGCCGCCTGCGGTCTCAGAATCCGAAGCGTGCGGCCTGCGATCCGGGTGAAACAGCGGTTTCTCGGTGGATGCCCGGTCGCGGTCAGGCGCTCTGGTTAACGCGGGCATATCCGGCGGCGTCAAAGTGGGACGCACGATATCAGGGGTATTGATGCGACTGCCTGTGCCGGTGGTCAGCAAAGTCAGCGCCAACAACAGGATGGCGCATATGCCGGCCAGCGAAGCGGCGACGAATGCAGTAGGGGCCCGAACAAAGCTCATCGGTCATTTCTCCGGAAGGGCGTAGGCGTACACATCCAGCCGGATCTGCAGCATGGGTTCCTGCACCTGTTCTGAACCGGTGCGGGCGCCGCCTGATGCGAGCTGGAAGTTGGCATCGCGAACGAACAGGCGAGGATTGGAATTGTCGATGGCGAAAAGCGTTTCATCCAGTTGTCGCTGGGTGGCGACAGCGACCACACGCACACCCGCTTCCCGAAGAAGGCCGGCCCCGCGCGCATCGAGGGGCTGGATGCTTTTCAGGTCAGCCCCGGCATTGGCGAGGGTGCGGCGAACCATGGCCTGAACGCTGGCAGCCGCCTGCGCATCCGTGGATGCGGGCAGGGCCAGAGCCGCAGCGCGGATGTTCGCGGACGGATCATTCGAAGCAGCTTCCATCACTTCAGCGGATGCGGCGATGCCGCGCCAGCGCGCCAGATCGGCTTCACCCTTGCGGATCGCATCGCGTTTCTCGTCCACCATGCCGGCCACGGGGGCACCGATGGCGACACCGGCGACAACCAGTGCAGCGACGAGAAGGCCGCCAGCGACAAGGCGCTGGCGGGCGCGGGGGAAGCTGTAGAAGTTCATCCGTTGTCCTCCAGGTCGAAGCCGGTGGTGTCCTGGGGCTGTTCGACAGCCGGAGTTTCAATAATTGGCTGGGGCTCGAGAAGCAGCTCGATCCGGAACCGGTCAGCCTCAAGACGAGCATCCCGCATCATCGAAGAGACAACGCGCGCGCCGGTCACGCCCGGGATCGCTTCAAGCTTTGAAACCAGGCCGTCGGATGATCGCGACAAGCCGATGATGGAAATCTGCTTGCCGTCATACGCGAGCCCCTCCAGCCAGGAGTCCTGCGGGAGAGCGGCAGCGATTTCATCCAGCAATGTCGTGAACTTCACGGGGCTGGCCGAGCGTTGCTCAATCATCCGGATCGCCTCGACCCGGGCGTTAGCCTGCCGCTGAAGGTCGAGCACCGCAGCGGCCTCGCTCCGGACGACCGCGGTTTCGCGCTCGATGGCGGCCAGTTTCCGGTCCATCGAGACCAATGCCAAAGCGCCGGTCAGAACCGAGAGAGCCAACGCACCGAGGGCAAGTCCGCGGTTCAACTGAGGCAGGAAGGCGTCGCTCCGAGCCTGTTGAACTTCTGGCAACAGGTTGAATCCAATAGGTTTTCCGTTCTCGTCCGCAACATCAACGCCGGCCAGGTCAACGCGGTTAGCGGTTGCGATTTCGAGGAGCTCGGCGATCACGCTGCGTTTGACAAGCGCTTGCTCGGCGAGGATCTGCCCGCCTTCTTCGGCGCCCGCGATGATCCGGCAATCGTCATGCACTTCGTCGATTTCAAACGGCGTGTCCGCGGCGATCTGCAGGCGAAGCGCACTGCGAAGGTGCTGCTCGGATGTGGCGGGCAGGCGGCGCTGGCGAAGAAAGGCTTCGCCGGGTTCAAGCAGGGCGAGCACGTCGCCCGAGCGAACTTTCGAACGCGCACTACCGCTATCGGCGAGTGAACCGATCGGTTGTCCGTTCTCTGAGTATACCATGAAACTGTCGCCGTCGCGGCGAACGATGACCCAGTTCCGGTTTGGTACAAACGCGGCTTTGAGCCAGCCGGGAAGCATCCCGCTGAGTGTAGATCCCCACCAGCGCAGGAATTCCTGCGGCGTCATCGCCGAACCGGCGGACGCGCGTTCGCTGCCGAGGGATGTTCCCTGGTCGATAGGCATTGGTCCTGTCCCCGTTCCCTTACCCGTCTCCCCAGACCGGCAAAGGTACACGTCTATAGTCGATGCAAAACCCAAGGAGTCAATTGAAGCCCTTTGCGGAACGCATCCTTCCATGGTGTTATGCAAGTGGCACACCACATGCTTGTTTCACGGCTGGATGGTTGGGCCAGATTAGAGTGGGGACAGTGCAGGCATGAAGATGCAGGCGAAAGCAGGCGCAGCTCGCACGGGCAGTGGCCGTAACGATGTCTGGCTCCTCCTTGGAGAAAGGCTTGTCGCAAAGCGTCACGTCAATGACGGAAAGCTGGCCCGAGCGCTCGCCTCTGTCGAGAAAACCGGTGAACCTCTCCCTTCGGTCCTGATCAAACTTGGTCTGTGTTCGGAAGACGCTGTTGCGGCAACTCTGGCCGAAGTTCTTAGCCTCTCTCATGCCAAACTCTCAGGCACGCCGAGGCTTCCAGCCGATCTTGCAGGTCTCAGGCCGCGCTTCCTGCTGGATTCGAACGTTGTTCCCCTGACAGTTGAGAATGGCGAAGTCGTGCTGGCGATGGCCGACCCGCTGGACGACGAAGCGGCCAACGCCGTGGCTTACAAGACAGGACTTCCGGTGCGCCGCGCCGTCGCGACCCGCTCCGATGTCCGCGCCTGGCTTTCGGCGATCCGGCCCGGGTCGGACGCAGCCGGCGCTGATGAGACAAGTGTATCAGTTTCGGACACGGATGTTGAACGCCTGATCGATCTGGCGCGGGGCGCGCCGGTCATCCGTTGGGTCGAAGACGTCCTGGCCATGGCCGTCGAAGCCAAGGCCTCCGACATTCATATCGAACCCGAGCGCGATTATGTGCGCGTACGGATGCGGCTGGACGGCGCCATGACGCCGGTCAGCCTTCCGGTCGAGGGCACGCCAGAGGCGGTTGTGTCTCGCATCAAGATCCTCGCCAAACTTAACATTGCAGAGCGCCGCCTGCCGCAGGATGGCCGTATTCGGACAGCCGTGCGCGGCCGCGACATCGACCTGCGGGTCGCCACGATGCCCAGCCTGCACGGCGAGACGGTCACGTTGCGCCTGCTTGATCAGTCGGCCGCCCACCTCGACATGCCAGCGCTAGGACTGTCCGATCATGCGCAGGCGCGTCTGATCGATGCCTTCGCCAAGCCGAACGGCATAACTCTCGTTACCGGGCCGACGGGTAGCGGGAAGACCACCACGCTCTATGCCGGGCTGCGCCATCTGATGAGCCCGCAAGTCAAGTTCATGTCGGTCGAAGATCCGGTCGAGTACGAGATCCCCGGCGTTTCGCAAATCCAGGTGAAGCCGGAAATCGGCATGACCTTCGCCCGCGCGCTTCGATCTGTGCTGCGCCACAACCCGAACGTGCTGATGATTGGCGAGATCCGTGACCTTGAGTCGGCTTCGATCGCGGTCGAAGCGGCGCTCACGGGGCACATGGTGCTGTCGACCATCCACACCAACAATGCGCCGGCAACCGTAACCCGTCTGCTGGAGATGGGGATCGAGGACTACCTCGTTGCCAGCACGGTCAACGCAATCTCAGCTCAGCGGCTCGTGCGCCTGCTTTGCGACCATTGCAAACGGCCCGAGTCACCTGCCCACGCAATGCAGGCGAAACTTGCACCGCTGTTGGCAAATCCGTCCGAAGCCCGTTGGTGCGCGCCGCAAGGCTGTGAGCATTGCCGGGGAACGGGCTACCGGGGCCGGATGAGCCTCGCTGAAGTCATGATGATGTCGCCGGCGCTTGAGGCGGCGATCCTGGAAAAATCGCCCGAGAGCCGACTGCGTTCGATCGCCCGGGGTGAGGGCATGCTCACCTTGTTTGAAGAAGGCGTTCGCGCCGCCGCAGCCGGCAAGACATCGCTCGTCGAAGTCTTCTCCGTCGTCGGCATGGATGTCTTGTAATGGCCAGATTTGTTTACCGTGCTTACCAGGCAGACGGCCGTGTCGTCAGCGATGTCGTTTCGGCGGTTTCGGAGTCCGAGGCAGTTCGTGAATTGATGACCCAGGGGCTGACGCCCTTTGAGCTCAAGCAGGCTGGGGCAGGCGGGGCACAACAGTCGGCGGCGGGGAATGCAAAGCAAGAGCCGCGAGTGCTCGCAGGCTTCTGTCGCAATCTGGCGTCGATGCTGGCCGGTGGCTTGCCGCTCGACGAAGCTCTCAAACTGCTTGCCAGCGATCCGGAAGACAAACGGGTAGCCCGGCTCTCGAACGAACTGCGCAACAGCGTCCTGACAGGCCGCTCGCTTGCCGATGCGATGGCCGGACTGAAGGCCCCGCCACAGGACTACGTGATTGGCCTGATCCGCGCCGGCGAGGAAGGGGGCTCCACGGTGCCGGTGCTCAACCGGCTGGCGGACTCGATAGATAATGAGTTGCGCCTGACCGAGGCCATCCGCGGCGCTCTGATCTATCCTGTCATTCTCTTGCTCACCGCGATCATATCAATCTGCGTCATCCTTCTTGTTGTTGCGCCGGCGCTGGAGCCCGTCCTGGAGTCGTCCGGGACAGACAAGCCGCTCGCCGCCGCCTGGCTGATGGAGGCGTCTCGCGCCCTGCGGGGCACCTGGCCGATCCTGACGATCACACCGCTCGTGTTGTTCCTGCTCGCCACCAGCTGGTCGCGGACCACTGGTGGCAAGCGCGCCCTGAGCAGCCTGACGCTGCAGCTGCCGGTCGCCGGACCCTTGGTGCGCGACATGGAATCGGCGCGCTGCCTGACATCGCTTTCGGCCCTGCTTGAAAACGGCGTGAGCCTTGTGCCCGCGATGGAAATTGCCGGGCAGGGCGCGCGCAATCCTCTGGTCCGGCGTGCGCTTGACCGGATCGCCGAAGAAGTGCGCACGGGTGTCCGGCTTTCGGATGCGATTGCCGACGACGGCTTTCTCCCGATGGCGGCCGCCCAGCTCGCGGCAGTTGGCGAGCGGTCGGGCGACATGGCGGGCCAGCTGGCTCAGGCCGCGACGATTCTGGAAAGCCGCAGCCGCCGCCGCATCGCAACCATCACCACGCTCGCCGGCCCGATCATGACGCTCGGCCTCGGGGTGCTGATCGGCGGGATCGTGCTGACGCTGCTCAGCGCCATCATGAGCGTCAACGATCTGGCGCTGTGAACCATGGAGCGGGCGCAATCCTCCCGGGAAGGCGGCTTTTCGCTCCTCGAGCTGCTCGTCGCCCTGACGATTCTGGCGCTTGCGATGAGCGTGGTGTCGATCTCGGCCTCGCGCCGCAGTCCTTCGTTTGAAATCCAGCGGCTTTCGGGAGAGGCGTCGAGCCTGTTCCGGGAGGCTCGTCTGTCGGCTCAAACCTCCGGCCGGCCAGCGAGGGTAGTCTTCGATCCCGAAGTCCGCGAGCTGAGCCATGCTGAGAGCGCAAAGGTTGTCGTGCCCGAAGGTATCACCGCCGATCTAACCTCGGCCGCCTCGGCCGGTCCTGCTGCGATAATCTTCTTTCCGGACGGGTCGTCGTCAGGCGGCGCCCTCACATTCAAGACCGAAGACCGCAGCGAAACGGTGAGTGTAGACTGGCTGACGTCTCGTATTGACCGGCAGGAGATCGCGGAATGAATACGCGCGGCTTCACCCTAATCGAAACGCTGGTCGCTCTGGTGATCTTCAGCCTGTCCTGCATGGCGCTGCTCGATCTCTTCTCGACCTCGACACGGGCCAAGGCGGCCCATGATTCCCTCGTCGAGCGATTGGCGCGGGCCGAGGCCTTGTTGCTTGAACTCGATCTGGCGAGGTCCTTTGAGCCCGAGCGGCGCGGGACCGATGCGGACGGCTATGCATGGGCTGTGGTGATGATCCCGGTAACGCCGCTGCTGGTGCAGGTAGATGTGGTCGTAACGGACCGGGCTGGCCGCGAGGTGCGCCTGCAGACTCTCCGTTCGAGGTCCGAACTGAGCATCGGGGCGCAGCCATGACGACGCGCGCCTCCAGCCAGGGCGGGTTCAGCCTGCTCGAAATGCTCGTCGGTCTGACCTTGTTGGCACTGATTTCGGTCGCGGTGACCCAATCGGTGCGCACGGGGCTGCGCCTTTGGCAGGCCGCTGAGGCGAATGACATAGAAACCGAGTGGCAACAGACAGAGTGGTTGATTGAGCGATGGCTATCTCGCGCGGTATCGCCGCGCGAATTCGACGTCGACAGCCGACTGGTGTTCGAAGGCAATGAAAACGGCGTGCGATTCGTTGTCGATGGTGAGGTGGGACGCAAACCTGTGGGCTATTCCCGGATTGGCCTGTTCACGCGCGACAATTCTGCGTGTCCCGGAAAAAGTGACCTTCTTCTCTCTTGGGAAGATGTGTCTTTGGCAGGCAGCTTCGCGGCGGGGGCGAGCGATGAACGCGTACTTTTCGCGTGCGTCGATGAAGTTGCATTCGAGTATGCCGACGAGATCGCCAACCCGGCGTTGACTGATCCTGTCAAGGTTGTCGCCGCCGGCGAGCTGCCGCGGGTGGTCCGGATTCGCCTGTCGGCGGGTGGAAAACCCAAAACGATCGCCGCACGGTTGCTCTACAAGCGTTAAGCTAAGTGGTTATACCTAGAGGCAAGGGTCGATCTACTGCTCGATCCGAGAGCAGTTCTGCCTCGAACTCTCGCAATACTTGAAACCCGCCATTTTATGCCCGATTTCGGCCCAATTGTTCTGGACGTCGCGGCGATTGTGACCTATACGCAATCTGTGCTCGTATAGGGACAATCCGTGCACGACCTATTTTTTTCATAACGTTATCTCTTTGGGAGGGGGACGTGTTGGGTGGACTTTCCAGGCTGGCCGCAGGGCTAGCTGTATGTGCGTTTGGCGCACTTTCGCTGGCTTTTGAAGCCGAGGCGCAACTTCCGGTCTGCAACAGGACGGTAAAAGCGGATGTGGTCGCCTTCGACCAGCCGCTGATGTTCAACCGTTACGGTGCCCAGAACGTCAACGGCATGATCTATGCCCTGCGTTCGGACGTGGTGGAGCGATCCTCCCTGAAGCCGGAAGCGGATGGCGGCGTGCTGAGCCCCGGCAATGTGGTTCTGCGCCCCGACAAGCGGCCTCGCCCCATCGTCCTTCGCGTCCGGACAGGCGACTGTCTTGAGGTAAACTTCACAAACCTGCTGAGTTCGCAGAACAACCCGTTCAATGCTGTGCCGAATGTCCTGACGATCAACGATCAGGTCACCGAGCGGCGTGCAGGCTTCAGCCCGCTCGGCATGAGCGCATTGAACTCCTCCGGTGACACCTCGGCAAATGTCGGCAAATCGCCAAATACGCTGGCAGAGCCCGGCCAAACCAGGACCTATCGCTTCTATGCTGACGCCGAGGGCTCCCACCTCGTGCTGTCGCATGCTGTGTCTTTTGGCGGCGAAGGCACGGGCGGCAACCTGTCGAACGGCCTGTTCGGCGTTGTGCAGGTCGAGCCGGCTGAAGCTAGCTTCTACCGCAGCCAGGTCACCGAAGAAGACATGCGTCTGGCCACCATTGGCACGACCCCTGGCGGCCATCCGATCATCAACTACGAAGCCCGTTATCCGAACGAGGAGCCTTGGGTTTCCGAGGGCAAAGCTGGGCGGCCGATCCTGAACATGCTCGACGTCCAGGGGTCGAGCGTGAAGCTCGTTTCTTCGGACATCACGGCAGTGATTTCGGGCCCTAACCCTGACGGGTCTTTCCCGGCTTCGACCTATCCGTTCGAAGCATCGGGCAAGCGCAATCCGGCGCTGCCGAACCGTCTTGAGCCATTCCGCGAATTCATCGCGCTTTTCAACGACGAGACGGTGACCAAGCAGGCCT
>Ga0315900_10012024_pt1 | contig 10685 bp, 6 predicted proteins | sample LakEriMetagenome_FD_203521 | JGI IMG/M metagenome (GOLD analysis project Ga0315900, IMG submission 203521) | Freshwater fungal communities from buoy surface, Lake Erie, Ohio, United States - Buoy 12 MA114 | ecosystem: Environmental > Aquatic > Freshwater > Lake > Lake biofilm | place: USA: Lake...
CCGAGAAATTATATGCCGAGGCCCAGGACGAGATGCGCAGCGGCCGCTACGGCGCCGCCATCAAGATGCTCGAGCGGCTGGAGGCCCGCTATCCCTTCGGCCGATGGGCTCAGCAAGCGCAGATCGACATCGCCTACGCGCAATTCAAGGACAACGAGCGAGCCCTGGCGCTAGCCTCCACCGACCGATTCCTGAAGCAGTTTCCGGCGCATCCCGCCCTCGATTACGTGTACTACCTCCGCGGGCTCATCAATTTCAACGAGCAGCAGGGATGGCTCGCCAGTCTTGGCGGGCAGGACCTGTCCGAACGCGACCTCCGGGCTGCGCGCGATTCCTTCGATGCCTTTCGGGAGGTCGTTACCCGTTTCCCCGACAGCCGCTACGCCGCCGACGCCGAGGCCCGGATGAAGTACCTGGTCAACGCCATGGCCTCGGGCGAAGTCCATATCGCGCGCTACTACTTCACCCGCGGCGCGTGGGTGGCTGCGATCAACCGCGCCCAGGGCGCGATCGCACAGTATCCCCAGGCCCCGGCCATCGAGGAAGCGCTCTACATCACGATGCAGGCCTACGAGCGGCTCGGGCTCGAGGACATGCGCAAGGACACCGAACGCGTGATGCGCGCCAACTTCCCGCGCAGCGCGCTGCTCAGCGGCGGGCTTCGCGAGGTGGAGCGTCGGTGGTGGCAGGTCTGGAAGTAGTGTCGGCCGGTGCGGCGTCGAGCCGAGCCAGGAAGGCGAGCGCCTCGTCCTGCGAGCGCGTGCGGGCGAACGGCGGCAGACTGCGCAGCAGGCGCCGTCCGTAGGGCCGCTCGGCGAGGCGCTCGTCGCAGACCACGAGCAGTCCTCGGTCATCCTCCGAACGGATCATCCGCCCGGCACCCTGCTTGAGCGCCAGCGCGGCGCCGGGCATCTGAAGCTCGCGAAAGGGATCGCCGCCGGCGCGACGCACCGCATCGATGCGTGCGCGCAGCACCGGGTCCTCGGGCGGCGCGAAAGGCAGCTTGTCGATCACCACCAGCGATAGCTGCCGTCCGCGCACATCGACGCCCTCCCAGAAACTCGCGCTGCCCACCAGCACCGGGGCCGTGGCCCGCCGGAAGCGATCCAGGAGTTCGGCACGCGACGCGGCACCCTGGACCAGCAGTTCGAGCCCCGGCGCATCGGCGAGGCGGGCCTCGAGCCCGCGCGCCAGCTGATCGACCATGCGCAGCGTCGTGCAGAGCACGAAGGCTCGTCCGCCATTGGCCTGGAGCAGTGGCCAGATCGCCTGCTCGACGCGCCGCGCAAAATCCGGGCCGGATGGAGCACCGATCCCGGCGGGTACGTAGAGCAAACCGTGCCGGGCGTAGTCGAAGGGGCTCTCCCAGGCCTGGGCTCGCGCATCGGCCATGCCGATCGCGCGCGCGAAGTGCGCGAAATCGCCCCCCATCGACAGGGTGGCCGACAGGAAGATCCAGGCGCGCGGACGCTGGGCGCGGTGCCGCACGAAGGTCTCGGCGACCGACAGCGGTGTGGCGTGAAGCGTGAGCCCGTTCATGCCGATCTCGAGCCAGGCGATACGCTCGCCGTCGGAAGCGGTTTCCTCGACCGACGCCCCCGCAGGCCGTACAGCCACGGCAACCGCCTCGATCTCGGCCCCGTCCTGCGCCGAAGCGACGCCCGTGGGGCATGCGTCACCCGCGTCGACGGCGGCCTGCCAGCGGGCGATCGCCGACAAGAGTTCGCCGGCGCGCTCGGCGCAGCGGGCGAGTTCGCGCCCGCGCTCGGCACTGGCGCTCAGCGCATCACCGAGCGCGTGGATCCGCACCGCGCAGCCAGCGACCGCCTCGCGCAGCGCCGGGTTCGCGCGTACCGCCTGCGCATCGAGCCGAGCCGGCTGCCCGGCGGCCAGGCGCAGTTCGCGGATCGACTGCTCGAGCGCGGCACACAACGCCGACCAGTCGGCAGCATCGCGCGCCTCGCCGAGACCGGCCCGCAGCACGTCACGACCGAAATCGACCAGCCGCCGGGTCGATACCGACAATCCGAAGAACGTGGTCGCCACCTCGGGCAACTGGTGCGCTTCGTCGAAGATCAGGGCATCGGCCGTAGGCAGCAGGTCGGCGACACCCTCGTCACGAAGCGCGAGGTCGGCGCAGAACAGATGATGATTGACGACCACCAGATCCGCCTGCTGCGCCGCCTGACGGGCACGCACCACGAAGCACTCGCCGAGGTCGGGGCAGTCCTGACCGAGGCAGTTCTCGCGGGTGGAGGTGGCGAGCGCCCACGCCGGGGCATCTTCGCCGACCCCCGGCGCCGCCGCCCGATCGCCGGTGGGCGAGACGGCGGCGAATCGGTCGATGCGTCGCAGATCGACGATGTCTTCACGGCGGGCAAATCGTCCGTCGGCAAGATTGCGGCGCAGGTGATAACGGCAGACATAATTGGCCCGCCCCTTGAGCACCGCGCACTGCAGATGCACCCCGAGCGCGCGCATCACCTCGGGCAGATCCCGCTCGAAGAGCTGATCCTGCAGGGTTCGCGTACCGGTCGAGATGATGACCCGCGCTCCCGACAGCAGCGCCGGGGTCAGGTAGGCAAAGGTCTTGCCGGTTCCGGTACCGGCCTCGGCGATCAGGGGTGTGCGCGCCTCGATGGCCTCGGCGATTGCGCCGGTCAGTTCGAGCTGGCCCGCGCGTACACGGTAGTCGCCGCCGCGGGCCGCGAAGGGTCCACGCTCACCGAGTGCGGTCTGCGCCGCGACGGCCAGCTGACCGGGCGGATCGGGGGACGCCACGGCTCAGGCAGGCTGATCGGGGAACAGTTGCATCTGCAACAGCGTGATCGAGTCCTTGATCTGCAGCTTGCGCTTCTTGAGCCGGCGCAGCTGAAGTTCGTCGAAGCGCCCCTGCTGCCCGATGGCCTCGATCATGGCGTCGAGCCCGCGGTGTTCGAGCTGCAGTTCGGCGATGCGACGGCGGATCGCTTCGGGATCTCTCATGGGCGGGGCAGGATGCGCTTGCCACGGGGCAAGCCGGGAATGTCCTCGGCCGCGATGATATGCCGCGCGCCGTCCGCGGCATAGTCCACCGCATGCATCAGCCCGACGGCCGAGGCCGAGCGTATCTCAGGGCGCAGGGCGCGGATCCTGCACCTCGCGTGGCTCACGGGCCTGCCGCTGCGCCGCGCGCTTGGCCGACCGCTCCGCCCGCTCGGCGGCTTCACGTTCGCGCTCGGGCTGCATCCGCTCGCGAGCCTCGAGACGCGCTTCGCGTTCTGACGCGCGCGCGCGGGCGCCCGCCTCCGACTCGCGGGCTGCCTGCACGCGCTCGGCGGCCTCGCGCTCGCGCAGCGCTCGCGCCGCAGCCTGCTGGCGATTGCGCTCCTCGCGCAGGAGATCCCGGGACCGGCCCTCGATGGCCCGCAGCCGCTGCTCGAGCTCCCGATGGCCGCGCTCGACCGCCTCGCGGCAGCGGTTCGAGAAAACCCGGCTGCCGCAGGCCTGCAGCGCCTCGCTGCGATCATCGGCTGCCTGCTGACGCCAGCCGTCGAGCTGATCGAGCACCGCTTGCGCGTCGTCCGCGGACAGGATGCTTGCAGAATCGGGCAGCGTCTGCGACAGCGCCGACCCGACGCGCTCATCGGCACCCGTGGACGCGAGCGGCAGGCCCATCAGCACACCGGCAAGGCCGATGCACAGCCACCACCGCATACCGCGCACGAGCGCCGGACCCGGCGACGGCTCGCGCAGCGATGCGACGACGCCGGGCACGCGAAGTACGGCACGGCCGTGCGGGCAGGCTCGCTCCTTCATCGTTCAGCCGAGCACCCGCGCCACGCCGCGACGCGGCGCCTCGAGGTACTCGCGCGACTGCATCTCGACGAGACGACTGACGGTGCGATGAAATTCACCGGCCATCGCACCGGCCGTGTAGAGCTCCTCGGGCGCGCACTCGGCCGAGACGAGCAGCTTGACCCGCTGGTCGTAGAGCACATCGACCAGCCACACGAAACGCCGCGCCTCCGAGGCCATCGCAGCGCCCATTCGGGGAACCTCGGCCAGGATGATGGTATGGAATTGTTGCGCGAGCTCGAGGTAGTCCATCTGCGAGCGCGGCCCGCCACACAGGGTCCGGAAGTCGAACCAGACCACCCCGCCGGCACGCCGCAGCGCCCGGATCTCACGGTTTTCGATGAGCAGACGCGGATCCTCGTCGCGGGCCTCGGTCACCGCCGCAAAGGCCTCGCGCAACGCGGCATCGGCATGCGCGCCAAGTGGCCAGTGGTAGGCCTGCACCTGCTCGAGGGATCGTCGACGATAGTCGACGCCGACATCGACGCACAGAACGTCGAGACGGCTTTCGAGCAACGCGATCGCCGGCAGAATCCGGTCGCGGTGCAGGCCGTCCGGGTAGAGACCCGAAGGCGGATAGTTCGAGGTGATCACGAAGGTGACGCCGTGGGCGAAGAGCCCGCGCATCAGGCGCTCGAGGATCATCGCATCGGCGATGTCCGACACATGGAACTCGTCGAAGCACACCAGACGGTAGCGGCGCGCGATCCGGCGGGCGACTTCGTCGAGCGGGTCGGCGGAACCCTTGAGCTCGTCGAGTTCGCGGTGAACGCCGCGCATGAACTCATGAAAATGCACCCGCAGCTTCCGGACGACCGGCACGGCGCCGTGAAAGCAGTCCATGAGAAAGCTCTTGCCCCGCCCCACCCCTCCATGCAGCCAGACGCCGCGGGGCACCTCGGGTCGGCTCAGCAGGCGACGCAGCGGATTGGCCCGCGCCGCCTTGAAGGCGACAAGCTCGGCGTGCAACTGCTGCAGGCGCGCCATCGCAGCCCGCTGCGCCGCATCGGCGATATAGCCCCGCTGCGCTAGCGCCGACGCGAAGGCGGCCGCAAGATCCGGTCCTGCAGGTGCGCTCACGGACGATCACATGTTGATGGCACGGCGATCGGAGGCGAGCGCCGCCTCGCGCATCACCTCGGACATCGAGGGATGAGGGTGACAGACCCGGGCGATGTCCTCGGCCGAAGCCTTGAACTCCATCGCGACCGCCGCCTCGGCGATCAGATCGGAGGCGCTCGCCGCGATGATGTGCACACCCAGCACCTCGTCGGTCTTCGCATCGGCGAGCACCTTGACGAAGCCGTCGGCGGCCTGCATGCCGAGCGCCCGGCCGTTGGCCGCAAAGGGGAATTGACCGGCCTTGTACTCGCGGCCTTCGGCCTTGAGCTGCTGCTCGGTGCGCCCCACCCAGGCGATCTCGGGCGAGGTGTAGATCACCCACGGAATGCAGTTGTAGTCGATGTGGGGCTGCTGGCCGGCGATCAGCTCGGCCACCATCACCCCCTCGTCCTCGCCCTTGTGCGCGAGCATCGGCCCACGAACGATGTCGCCGATCGCGAAGACGCCCGGGAGCTTCGTGCGGCAGCGATCGTCGACCTCGATGAAGCCTCGCTCGTCGGCGGCCAGGCCGATGGTCTCGAGCCCGAGATCGGCGGTGTTCGGCGCACGGCCCACCGACACGATCAGCCGATCGACCTCGAGCACCCGGGCCTCGCCCCTGGCATCGGTGTAGGGCACGGTGACGCCCTGCTCGCCCACGGCGACCTCGCCGAGACGCACCCCGAGCCGGATGTCCAGGCCCTGCCGCGTGAAGAGCTTCCAGCACTCGCGCGACACCGCCTCATCGCAGGCCGCCAGAAAACCCGGCATCGCCTCGAGCACCGTGACCTTCGCACCGAGACGCCGCCAGACCGAACCGAGTTCCAGACCGATCACGCCGGCGCCGATCACGCCGAGCCGCGCGGGCACCGCGTCGAAGGCGAGCGCGCCCTCGTTGTCGCAGACCACGCGGTTGTCCACCGGCAGGCCCGGCAGGTGGCGCGCGCGCGAGCCGGTCGCCAGGATGACATGCCGCGCCTCGCTCACCTCGGTGCCGTCATCGCCGGTCACGGCGATCCGGTAGAGCCCGTCGGTCTGCCCGGCGAAACGTCCATGGCCTTTGAGCCAGGCAATCTTGTTCTTGCGAAACAGGAACTCGATGCCCTTGGTCATCTTCGTGACGATGCCGTCCTTGCGAGCCAGCATGCGCCCGACATCGAGGCGCACACCCGCGACGTCGATGCCGTGTTCGCCGAGGTGATGCGTCGCCTTCTCGTATTCCTCTGACGAGGCAAGCAGCGCCTTCGAGGGGATGCAGCCCACGTTCAGGCAGGTGCCACCGAGCGCCGGCGAACCATCGGGGGTCTTCCACTTCTCGACGCAGGCGACCTTGAAGCCGAGCTGGGCGGCGCGGATCGCGGCAACGTAGCCGGCCGGGCCGGCACCAATGACGATCACGTCATAGCGTTCACTCATGGCGCACTCCTTTACAGGTCGAGCAGCAGGCGCGCCGGGTCCTCGAGCGCCTCCTTGATGGCCACCAGGAAGAGCACGGCTTCGCGGCCGTCGATGATCCGATGGTCATAGGACAGCGCGAGGTAGTTGATCGGCCGCACGACCACCTGACCGTTTTCGACCACCGCACGGTCCTTGGTCGCGTGCACGCCGAGGATCGCCGACTGCGGCGGGTTGATGATCGGCGTGGAAAGCATCGAGCCGAAGACCCCGCCGTTGGAGATCGAGAAGGTGCCGCCGGTGAGCTCCTCGAGGCCGAGCTTGCCTTCGGCGGCCCGCTTGCCGAAATCGGCGATCTGCTTCTCGATCTGCGCAAAGTTCAGCTGATCGGCGTTGCGCACGATCGGCACGACCAGACCCCGCGGTGAGCCCACCGCCACACCGACATCGAAGAAGCCGTGATACACGATGTCGGTGCCATCGACCGAGGCGTTGACGACCGGGTACTTCTTGAGGGCGTGAACCGCGGCCTTCACGAAGAAGGACATGAACCCCAGGCGCGCGCCGTGCTCCTTCTCGAAGCGATCGACGTACTTCTTGCGCAGGTCCATGACCGGCTGCATGTTGACCTCGTTGAAGGTCGTGAGGATCGCGTTGGTCGATTGCGACTGCACCAGCCGCTCGGCCACCCGCTGGCGCAGCCGCGACATCGCCACGCGCTGCTCGGGGCGCCCCTCGAGCAGCTTGCTGGCGTCGATCGGCGCGCGCACCTGCGGCAGGGCGGCGGCGGCCGGCGCGGGCGCCACAGGCACGCTCGGGGCGGGCGCGGCGGCAGGAAGCGCCGCGGGCGCGGGCGTCTGCAGCGCGGAGAGCACGTCGCCCTTGGTGATCCGTCCATCGCGGCCGGTGCCCGCCACCTGGGCCGTGCCGAGGTTGTTCTCGGCCATCAGCTTGGCGGCCGCCGGCATGGCGACATCGCCCTTGAGCCCGCCACGCTCGGGCGCGCTGGCGGCCGCCGATCCGGGCGCCATGCCGGCGGCTGCCACGGCAGTCGGCGCAGATGCCGGTGCTGGCGCGGCCGCGCCAGCCGTCGCCTCGGTGTCGATGATCGCGATCACCTCGCCCGCGACGACGGTCGAGCCGTCCTCCTTGAGCACGCGCGCGATCACACCGGCCTCGGGTGCCGGCAGTTCGAGCACAACCTTGTCGGTCTCGATGTCGATCAGATTTTCGTCACGGGCGACTGCGTCGCCGGGCTTGCGGTGCCACTGCAGCAGCGTCGCCTCGGCGACGGACTCCGACAGTTGCGGCACCTTCACTTCGATCAAGGCCATGAAAGACTCCCTGGGATACGGATTCGGCGATCACCCGCGCCCGGCGTGCCGACACAGGCACGGACACGACGGCGGGCGGTCGCGGGATGCTGGATGCTGGATGCTGGACGGACGCGTCGGCAGCCACCGATGCCGCAGCACGCGGCATCGGCGTCACCCACGATCAGCTGCGACGGCTTCGCCCCTTCGCGTCGCCGAGCGCCGCGGCGATGAGTTCCTTCTGCTGCGCATAGTGCTTGTCGTAGTAGCCCACGGCCGGCGACGCCGATGGCGGCCGCCCGGCATAGCTGAGCTTCTGGCCTTCGCGCAGAGACTCGGCGATGTGGTGCTGCACATAGAACCAGCAGCCCTGGTTCTGGGGCTCGTCCTGGCACCACACCACCTGCGTGGCTGCCGGGTAGCGCTTGAGCTCGTTCTCGAAGGCCTTGTGACCGAAGGGGTAGATCTGCTCGAGACGCAGCAGCACGACGTCGTCGAGCTCGCGCTCCCGCCGCGCCGCCAGCAGGTCGTAGTAGACCTTGCCCGAGCAGACGACCACCCGTTTCACGCGCGACGCCTCGATGCTCGCATCGCCCTCGCCGATCAGCGTCTGGAACCCCCCCCGGGCGAAATCATCGAGGCTCGAGGTTGCCTCCTTGTTGCGAAGCAGCGACTTCGGCGTGAGGATCACCAGTGGCTTGCGGAACAGCCGGATCATCTGCCGCCGCAGGAGGTGGAAGATCTGCGCCGGGGTAGTCGGCTGGCAGACCTGCATGTTGTGCTCGGCGCACAGCTGCAGGAAACGCTCGACTCGCGCCGACGAATGCTCGGGACCCTGCCCCTCGTAGCCGTGGGGCAGCATCAGCGTGAGGCCCGAGACACGGCCCCACTTGGTCTCGCCCGAACTGATGAACTGGTCGATGACGACCTGCGCGCCGTTGACGAAATCGCCGAACTGCGCCTCCCAGATCACCAGGGTGTTCGGCTCGGCCGTGGAGTAGCCGTACTCGAAACCGAGGACCGCCTCCTCGGAAAGCACCGAGTCGATGACGGTGAATGCACCCTGATTGTCGGCGACATGCTCGAGCGGGATGTACGTGCCGGAGTCCCACTTCTCGCGGCCCTGATCGTGAAGCACCGCATGCCGGTGGGTGAAGGTGCCGCGACCGGAGTCCTGGCCCGACAGCCGCACGCCGTAGCCGGAGGACAGCAGCGTGGCGAAAGCCATGTGCTCCCCCATGCCCCAGTCGAAGGGCAGATCGCCCGCGGCCATCGCGCGGCGATCGGCGAGCACCTTCTCGACCAGCGGGTGGACCTTGAGCGTTGGCGGCACGGTGGTGATGCGCTGCGCGATCCGCTTGAACTCGGTGCGGGGAACCGCGGTATCGGCCGCGTCGGTCCACTTGCGATTGAGGAACGGCATCCAGTCGACCGCGAACTTGCCCTTGAAGTTCGACAGCACCGGGTCGACGGTGTGACGGCCTTCGTCGAGCGCCGCGCGATAGCGCCGCACCAGTTCGTCGCCATAGTCGGCGGGCACGATTCCCTGGGCGACCAGCCGGTCGGCGTAGAGCTTGCGGGTACCGGGATGTTGCGCGATCTTCTTGTACATCAGCGGCTGGGTGACCGCGGGCGTGTCCTGCTCGTTGTGCCCCAGCTTCCGGAAGCAGACGATGTCGACGACGATGTCCTTGGCGAACTTGCGGCGGTAGTCGAGCGCGATCTGCGTGGCATAGACCACGGCATCGGGATCGTCGCCATTCACGTGCAGCACCGGCGCCTCGATCATCTTGACGACGTCGGTGCAATAGGTGGTGGAGCCCTTGTCGCGCGGGTCGGAGGTGGTGAAACCGATCTGGTTGTTGATGACGATGTGCACCGTGCCGAAGGTGCCGTAACCGCGGGTCTGGGCGAGGTTGAGCGTCTCCATGACCACGCCCTGGCCGGCGAAGGCGGCATCGCCATGCACCAGCACCGGCAGCACCTCGCCGCCGGTACGATCGCCGCGACGGTCCAGGCGGGCCTTGCACGACCCCTCGACGACCGGATTCACGATCTCGAGGTGCGAGGGATTGAAGGCGAGCGACAGGTGAACCGGGCCGCCCGGCGTGGCGACATCGCTGGAAAAACCCTGGTGGTACTTGACGTCGCCGGCGGGGAGATCGTCGGCGTGACGACCCTCGAACTCGGCGAACAGATCACCCGGCATCTTGCCCAGCGTGTTCACCAGAACGTTGAGCCGGCCCCGGTGGGCCATGCCGATCACGATTTCCTGCACCCCGGTCTCGCCTGCGCGCTGGATCAGTTCGTCCATCGCCGCGATGAAGCTCTCCCCACCCTCGAGCGAGAAGCGCTTCTGACCGACATACTTGGTGTGAAGATACTTCTCGATGCCTTCGGCAGCGGTCAGCCGGTCGAGGATGCGGCGGCGCTTCTCGGGCGTGAACGAGGGTCGGGCCCGGGTCGACTCCAGGCGCTCCTGCAGCCAGCGCTTCTCGGCCGGATCGGCGATGTACATGAACTCGGCGCCGATCGTGCCGCAGTAGGTCTCGCGCAACGCGCGCAGGATGTCGCGCAGCGGTGCCTGCTCGAAGCCGAAATAGGTATTGCCGACCGAATAGATGTTGGCGTGGTCGCCTTCGGAGAAGTCGTAGAACGAGGGCTCGAGCTCGGGGATCGCCGGCCGCTCCTGCCGCTTCAGGGGATCGAGATCAGCCCAGCGGGCGCCCAGAAACCGGTAGGCGGCGACCAGCTGCTGCACGTAGACCTGGCGGCGGGCCGTCGACGCATCGCCGCCCATGACCCGCGGCTGCAGCGTCCCGTCCTTGGATCGCTCCGCAAAACTCTGAACGATGGGCGCATGGGCCACGTCGCGGGTCTGCGGGTTGCCGTCGGCCGCCGGTACGTGCTGGAGATTGTCGAAGTACTCGCGCCAGCGCTCGGGAACCGAGCCGGGGTTGTTGAGGTAGCTCTCGTAGAGCTCCTCGACGTAGGGCGCGTTGCCGCCGAACAGGTAGGAGTTCGACTGGAATGCTTTCA
>Ga0315900_10012026_pt1 | contig 10684 bp, 10 predicted proteins | sample LakEriMetagenome_FD_203521 | JGI IMG/M metagenome (GOLD analysis project Ga0315900, IMG submission 203521) | Freshwater fungal communities from buoy surface, Lake Erie, Ohio, United States - Buoy 12 MA114 | ecosystem: Environmental > Aquatic > Freshwater > Lake > Lake biofilm | place: USA: Lake...
GGCTGACGAGCGACGACAGCCCCATCATCAAGCTCGTCCACCGCACCATCTTCACGGCCATCCAGCGCCGCGCCAGCGACATTCACATCGAGACGCAGGACGATGCCGTCTATGTGAAGTACCGGGTCGACGGCGTGCTGCAGCCGGCGATGCGGCCCATCGCCAAGCGCTTCCACGGCGCCATCATCTCGCGCATCAAGGTGATGGCCGAGCTCGACATTGCCGAGAAGCGCGTGCCGCAGGACGGGCGCTTCAAGCTCCGGGTGCCGGGTGGCAAGACGATCGACTTCCGCGTCTCGGTCATGCCGTGCGCGCACGGCGAGGATTCGGTCATCCGCATCCTCGACAAGCAGTCGATCAGCGAGCAGTTCACCGAGCTGCGCCTCGAGATTCTGGGATTCCCCGAGCTCGAACTGGCCCGCTTCCGCAAGTTCATCCGCGAACCCTACGGCATGGTGCTCGTCACCGGCCCCACCGGGTCCGGCAAGACGACGTCGCTCTATGCGGCCCTGGCCGAAATCCGGTCGCCGGAAGACAAGATCATCACGATCGAGGACCCGGTCGAGTATCAGCTGCGGGGCATCACGCAGATTCCCATCAACGAGAAGAAGGGGCTCACCTTTGCGCGCGGCCTCCGCTCGATTCTGCGACACGACCCCGACAAGATCATGGTGGGGGAGATCCGCGATCCGGAAACCGCGCAGATCGCCATTCAGTCGGCGCTGACCGGTCACCTGGTCTTCACCACCGTCCACGCCAACAACGTGTTCGACGTGCTCGGCCGCTTCCTGAACATGGGGGTCGAGCCGTACCAGTTCATCTCGGCACTCAACTGCGTGATGGCCCAGCGCCTCGTGCGCCGCATCTGCGAGCACTGCCGGCGGCCCGTGCGACTCGACGCCGAGCTGCTGCGCGAGTCGGCCATGGACCCGGGGCTGGCAGAGACGCATACGTTCTATGAGGGCGCCGGCTGCGTCGAGTGCGGAGGCACCGGCTTCAAGGGCCGCATGGCCATCTGCGAACTGCTCGACCTGACCGATCACATCCGCGAGGTCATTCTCGACAAGCGGCCCATCTCGGAAGTGAAGCGCGCGGCGCGCGCCCAGGGCATGCGCCTGCTGCGTGAGTCGGCCGTCGACCGCGTGATGCATGGCCTGACGACCCTGCGCGAAATCAACAAGGTGACCTTCGTCGAATGATGCGCCAGCTGTGGGGGCAGCCGCCACTGCCAGAGTGGGCCATCAGCATCACGGCCTCGTCGGTGCACCTGGCACGGGTGTCGTGGGCCTCGTCCACGCCGACGCTGCTGGCCGAGGCCAGTGCGCCCCTGCCTGCCGGCGCGGTCGTGCCGTCGCTGCTGGCGGCCAACCTGCCCGATGTGGGGGCTGTCGGCCAGGTGATCCGGCGGGTGGCGGAACAGACGGGCGGAGGCCGCCGTGTGGTGGCGCTGGTGCTGCCGGACGGCGTGGCCAAGGTGTCGCTGCTGCGGCTCGAGCAGGTGCCGGCGCGTGAGACAGAGCTGGTCGACATCATCCGCTGGCAGCTGCGCAAGTCGGTACCGTTTCCCGTGGAGCAGGCCGTGGTGAGCATTGCAGACCAGGGAGGCGGCGGCACGGAGGGCGAGTTCCTCGTGGCGGCTGCGCGCGCGGATGTGGTACAGCAGTATGAGCAGGCGTGTGCGATGGGCGACCTCGACGTCGGGCTCGTCGACCTCGAGAGCCTGGCGCTGATGCACCGGGCGAGCCACGAGACCGGCGTGCCCGAGGGCGACTGGTTCTTTGTGCGTGTCGATCAGCGCGACGTGACCCTCATGCTGGGCCGGGGGGCCACGGTGGCCTTTCACCGGCACCGGGCCGACGAGGCCGAGGGCAGTGTCGCCGATCTGATTCACCAGACCGCCATGTTCTACGAGGACCGCCTGAAGGGGGCGGGGTTCAGCCGCGTGTGGCTGTCGGCCGTGCCCGACCTGCCCGCCAGTGGCGAGGCCCAGCGTGAACTGCAGACGCGCTACGGCAGCGTCGTGCAAGTGGCGCCCGCCCGTCCGTCGGCGGTGCTGGCCGGGGCGCTGGCCCCGGCGCTGGGGACGCTCTGAGATGGCGCGCATCAACCTGGCCACGCGCCCCATCTACAACGCGCGACTCGTGCGGATCGTCTGCGGCACGCTGATTCTGCTGGGTGCGGCGCTGAGTGTCTTCGACGTGGTGCAGTGGATGCGACTTCGTGACCGCGATGCCGACGTGCGCCTACAGGCCGAGCAGGCCGACCGCGAGGCCCGAAGGCTGCAGGCCGAGGCGCGTCAGGTGCGTCAGGCCGTCAATCGTGAGCAACTGGCCGCCACCAGCGTGGCCGCCACCGAGGCCAACCAGCTCATCGGGCGTCGCACGTTCTCGTGGACGCGCCTGCTGAATCAGTTCGAGCAGACCCTGCCCGCGGGCGTGCGCATTGCGTCGATTACGCCGCAGGTGGATCAGGCCGGCCGACTGCTGGTCGCTGTGGCGGTGGTGTCGCGCCGCGTCGAGGATCTGGACGCCTTCATCGAGGCCCTTGAAGCCAGCGGGGGCTTCAGCGAAGTGCTATCGCGTCAGGAGGAAGCGCAGGAAGACGGGACGCTCCGGTCGGTGATTCAGGGGTACTACCGACCAGATGCGGAACGTGAGACACCCGTTCCCGCGCCGGAAAGCCCGACACCGTCAGCCCCCGCCGCCGCATCGGGGGTGGGGCAGTGAAGACGCTCTTCGGCATGGGGCGGCCCGCGCCGGCCTCGCGTGTGCTGCGCGAGTTCCGGGTGTGGGTGTCAGCGGCGGCCCTGCTGCTGGCCCTCGGCGTCGGTGGCTTGCTCTTCGGTGTCCTGCCGCTGGCCACCTCGGCCGATGCGGGGGCGCGCCGTGCGCAGGCAGCGGCACAGCAGCTGGCCACCTCCACACGGGAACTGGCGCAGGCGACGGCCCTGCGGGATGCGGCCGACCAGGCACAGCAGGACGTGGTGACCTTCCAGTCGAAGGTGCTGCCCGCGGATGTGGCCGAGGCCCGACGGCTGACGCACCTGAAACTCAGCCAGATGGCGCGCGACCACGACGTGGCGTTTCAGCGCAGTGCGGCGGCCACCGAGGAGGTGCGCGACTCGAGTCTCGAGCGCCTGCGTGTCAGCTATGCGCTGGTCGGAGACTACCAGGACATCCGCGCGCTGGTTCACGCCATCGAAACGGCCCCAGACTTTCTGGTGCTCGACAACGTCTATCTGGCGGAGGGGGCCGACCCGCAGGCTCCGCTGACCCTGACACTCGAACTGTCCACCTACTTCCGGGCTCCCAACCGTGCGCCTTAGCCGACAGAACGTCCTGCTGCTGGTGCTGCTGGTGCTGAGCGGCGTGCTGGCGTGGCTGCGTCTCGGCGGTTCAGCGCCCGAGTCAGCAGCGCCGACGGGCGCGCGCCCGCAGACCGCTCCCCCGAGAGCTGCCGCTCGACCGGCAGCCGGCCGCCCCCCCGCCGCCGGCGCCGCCACCGCCGCGCCGAGTGTCCAGTTGGCAGCATTGAAGGCCGAGCGTGAAGTGCCGGCCGAGGGGGGACGCAACCCGTTCCGGTTCGAGCGGCCGGCGCCGGTCGCTACGCCTCCGCCGACAGCCCCGCCGCCGCAGCGGTTGCCGGCACCCGTGGCCGAACCGCCGGCCATGCTGGATGCCGCCAGTGCCGCCCCTCCGCAGGCAGCGGCGCGCGCCCCGGCCGCGCCCATTACGCTCAAGTTCATTGGCCTGGTTCAGCGAGGGGACGGCGTCAGCCTGGCGGTGCTGTCACCCGGCGAAGGGAAAGGTCCCCTCTACGGACGCGAGGGCGATATCATCGAAGGCCGCTACCGTATCATCCGGATTGGGTCGGAGTCGCTGGAGATCGAATACGCCGACGGCCGAGGGCGGCAGACATTGAAACTGTCGGGGCAGTGATCGCATACATGGGTGAGCTTCAAAGCATGACGCGGACCGGGTGGCAGAGATTCTGGCTGGTCGTCCTCATCGGCATGGTGGCGGCCGGGTGCGGGACCGGGCGCGCGTTCTCCCGGGGGCAGCAGGCCGGGGCTGCCGGTGACTGGGAGGCGGCCGTTGGGTTCTACCGCCAGGCCCTCCAGGACGACCCGAGCCGACCCGACTACAAGATCTCCCTCGAGCGGGCGATGCTGGCCGCCGCTCAGATGTACACCGAGCGCGCCCGGCAGTTCGAGGCGGCCGATGCGCTCGAGGATGCGGTGCGGGCCTATCGCAAGGCGCTCGAATTCGAGCCCGGCAGCCGCTCGACCGCCCAGCGGGCCGCTGAACTCGAACGGCGCCTGCGGGCCCGGATGGAGGCGGCGGCGCCCCGTCCGGAGATCGACAAGCTCCGCGAGGAGGCCAGCCGACGCAGCGCTGAGCCGGTGCTCAATCCCTCGAGTCGCGATCCGCTCAGCATCCACTTCAGCAATGCCGGCCTGCGCGACATCCTCAGCTTCATCGGCGATGCGACGGGCATCAATGTCACCTACGACCGCGAGTTCCAGGACCGCAATATCACCCTCGATCTCGAGGGCGTCACGCTCGAGCAGGCACTCCAGCAGATCATGGTGGCCAACCAGCTCTTCTACCGCGTGCTCAACGAGCGCACCATCATCATCGCCGCAGACAGCCCGCAGAAGCGCACCCAGTACGAAGAACAGGTCATCCGCACGTTCTACGTGTCGAACGCCGATGCCACCGAACTGACGGCCATTCTGACGGGCATCGTGCGAGTCGGGGGACAGCCCATCTCCCCCACGTTCGTGGCCAACAAGACGACCAATACCATCACGGTGCGGGCGACAGCCGCGGCCATGCAGGTGGTCGAGCGCGTCATCCAGTCCAACGACAAGCCTCGGGCGGAGGTGATCCTCGACGTCCAGATTCTCGAGGTCAATCGCGAGCGCGCAAAACAGTACGGCCTCAACCTGTCCGACTACACCATCGGGGGCGTGTTTTCACCCGAGGTTAGCCCCGGGGGCGGCTCCACCAGCACCGGCAGCGGCGCTACCGGCAGCACGGGCTCTTCTGCGGCCGCGGGCCTGTTCAACATGAACACCGTCTCGAATGGTGTCAGTGCCGCCGACTTCTATTTGTCGGTGCCCTCGGCGGTAATGCGGTTCCTCGAGAGCGACTCGTCGACCAAGACGCTGGCCAAGCCGCAGCTGCGCGGCACCGAAGGGCAGAAGCTCGAGCTCAACCTGGGCGAGGAAGTGCCAGTGCCAAGCACGACGTTCCAGCCGCTGGCCGGCGGAGGCGCCGCGAGCCAGCCGCTGACGTCGTTTGCCTACAAGACCGTCGGTGTCGTGGTGAAGATGACGCCCCGCGTCACCTATGAGGGCGAGATCCTGCTCGAGCTCGAGGTGGAAAGCAGTGCCCGCGGGCAGGACTCGAACATCGCGGGCCAGAACCTGCCGTCGTTCCTGACGCGCAAGGTCAACGCCAAGCTCAGGCTCCGGGACGGCGAATCGAACCTGCTGGCCGGGCTCCTCCGTGAAGACGAGCGCCGGTCGCTGCGTGGGTTTCCGGGCGTGCTGCGGTTGCCGGTGGTGCGGCAGTTGTTCTCGGGCAACGACCAGTCGATCCGCCAGTCGGATGTGGTCATGCTGCTCACGCCCCGCATCATCCGTTCGCACGAGCTGACCGCGGCCGACCTCAGCCCCATCTATGTCGGCACGCAGAACAACATGGCGGTCGGCAGTCCGCCGCCGGCCATCATCGGAACAGCGCAGCCCACACCCGCTGCCGCACCGGCAGAGGCCGCGACTCAGGCCCCCAGAGCCATGCCCGCCGGCACCTTGCCGGCCGTGGTCCCCACCGGTGGCGCGGGAGTGACGCCCATGATGCCGGCCGGCAGTTCCACGGTGCCAGGAACGGTGGGCGTCGTGACGCCTCCACCGGCCCCGCCCGCCAGCGGGGTGGTGGTGTTCCAGCCTGCGCCACCCGATGCGGGGGCACCGGCTGCGGCAGCAGCACCTGCGGGATCCGCTGGACCGCCCCCATCGCCGAATCCCTTTACCCCGGTGCCGCCTGCGGCCGCGGGTGCAGCCACGGCCAACCCGTTTGCCGCCGCTGCTGCCGCAGCCGCGTCTGGTGCGGCGCCTGCTCCTGCACCAGCCGCTGCCGCCGATGTCCCGGCCGCGCGCCTCGTCCTGACGCCGCCCAGCGAGATGCGCGTGGGCAGCGGACCCTACACGGTGCCCGTGTCGCTCTCGGGGGCCGCGCAGTTCACGGGCCTCACCATGACCATTTCCTACAACCCGGCCCTGCTGCGGGTGCGCAGCGTCTCTGAAGGCACCTTCATGCGGCAGGGCAACGTGACGCCCACCTTCACGCAGCAGGTGGATGCGGCCGCCGGTCGCATCGACATTGCCATTGTCAGGGCGAATGATGCCGTCGGGGTCACGGCGTCTGGACTCATTGCGGCGGTGCTGTTCGAGCCGGTCACCGCCGGGGCATCGACGCTCACCATTACAGGAAGCGCCACGCGTGTCGGCGGGGGCGCGGCGGTCCTCACCGGAAGCCCAGCTGGGGTGGTGATTCGGTAATCGCCATGCGCTGGCGCTCTCCGCGGGGATACTCGTTCGTCGAGCTCCTCATTGTCTCGACGATTCTGCTGGTGCTGGCCTCGGCTGTCCAGCCGCTGGTGCGCGTCACCATGCAGCGCCAGAAGGAAGTGGAACTGCGTCGCGCCCTGCGCGAGATGCGCGACGCCATCGACCGATTCAAGGATGCGGCAGACATGGGCATGATTCCCGTGACGGAGCTCTCGCCCAATAGCGAAGGCTATCCGCCCGATCTCGAGGCGCTGGTGGAGGGCGTGTCGGTCGCCAACGACGCCTCAAACCGGAAGCTGAAGCTGCTGCGGCGCGTACCGATCGATCCGATGACGGGCGAGGCGGAGTGGGGATTACGGTCATATCAGGATCGGCCTGACGCGTCATCATGGGGAGGGCAGAATGTGTTCGACGTCCGCTCCCTCAGTACGGGTACAGCACTCGATGGATCGAGATATCGTGACTGGTAACGCGACTGCCGCCGGGCCGACTGGCCGTCAGGCCGGATTCACCATGGTCGAACTGCTCGTGGTGACGACCATCCTGATGATTCTCGCCGGCCTGGGCCTTGTGCAGTACCGCAACAGCGTCACGCGCGCCAAGGAAGCGGTGCTCAAGGAAGATCTGTTCCGGATGCGGGATGCGATCGACCAGTTTTACGCCGATCGCGCGCAGTATCCCTCGTCACTCGACGAACTGGTGTCGGCGGGATACCTGCGGGCCTTGCCGGTTGACCCCTTCACGCAGTCAAAGACGACCTGGGTGACCGTGAACGCCGAGGCATCGGTGACCGCGGCGGGCGCCGCTGCGGCGGCAGAGCAGGGCGTCTACGATGTGAAAAGCGGTTCCGACGCCACGAGCCTCGACGGCACACCCTACGCTGATTGGAACTAATCCGGGCAGCGTGTGTGTAGCCCGCCGTCTGCGGTCAGACGGCGTCAGGCGGTGACGCGAATGACCAGGATGGCTAGTCCTTCGGACCCATTGGTCGTGCGGACCGTCACCCGGGCGGTGTACACGCCCGGTGTGGTGTAGCGATACGAGGCGGCGCCGCCCGTCGTGGTCACGGTGCCGCCGTCACCAAAGTCCCAGTAGTAGGCCTGCACCGCCACGCCAGCGCCGAAGCCACCCGTGGCGGCCGTGAAGGACACGATGCCCGACTGCTGGGTGCCGAGTGATACCGGATTTGGCGTGGCGGTCAGCGTGACCGAGATGCCGGCCTGGGCCGCCACACTCACGACAATGGTGCTGGTGCCGGTGATGCCCGCAGTGTCGACGACGGTGGCGCGCACGGTGTAAACGCCGGCGCGGGCAAACGTCTTGGCGACCGGCGTCGTGCCAGACACCGGCCCGAGCGCAATCGGCGTCGCGCCGTCACCGAAGTCAATGGTGACGCTGCGGAGGGGATTGCTGCCGGCGGCCGTGCTCGGTGCCACAGTGAAGGTGGCAGGTACGCCCGCTTCAATGGTCGCCGGCGCGGTGAGGGTCACAGCGGGCGACGCGGCGGAGACCTCGACGGTGCCCGACTGGGCGCCAGCCGTCGCGGTCACCGTGGTGGTGCGCGGGGTGCTGAGAATCGTCGTGGCCTCGCCGGTGGCTGCCGTGACCGCCTGCCCCGGCACCATCTGTCCGGCCGTAGCCGTGAATGTGACAGGCACTCCGGCAAGCGCGTTGCCTGACCCATCGATGACCGTGGCGACGATGGTCGTCGTCCCGCCGGTGGCCGGCACGCTCTGGGGATCTGCGCGCAGGAGTACCTTGGCGGCCGCCGCTCCGCCGACGAGGATTTCCACCTCGGTGGCGCGCGAGGCTCCGGAGAACGCGCCGATCTTGGCCTTTCCCGACTGCGTGCCCGCCCTGAACTGCACGGTCGCACGGCCGCCTGTCGTGCGGGCTTCCTGAGGCTCGATGGTGCCGAACGACGAAGTGAAGGTGACGAACGTCCCGTTCTGGACAGGGGTGCCAGACGGTTCCGTGACCGAGGCCGAGACCTCAACCGTGCCGTTGACGGGAACGGTGGTGGTGCTGGTCGTCAGGGTGATGGTCGATTGCGTGGGTGCCAGCAGCGGCACCTTGTCACACGCGGTCGCCACGAGCAACGTGACGAAGACACAGGCTGACTGCAGAAGGCGTGACACGCGATGGTCCACACGTGATAATAGGAGCCATGAGGCAAGTCGGTCAAGGCGCCGACACGTCGCAGCGTGGCGTGGCCATGGCGGCGCTGCTCGTCGGACTCAGCATCATGGCCATCATGATGTCCGTGGCGCTGCCGGCATGGAGCCACGCGGTGCGTCGCGAGCGCGAGGCCGAGCTGGTGTGGCGCGGCGAGCAATACCGCAGGGCCATCCAACTGTTCCAGCGCAAGTTCGCCAACACCTTTCCCCCGACCGTTGACCTGCTCGTCGAGCAGAAGTTTCTCAGGAAAAAGTACAAGGACCCCATTACCGGTGAGGATTTCCAGGTGATTCCGGTTGGGGCTGTCCTGCGTCCCGGTGGTTCTCTGCCCACTGGTGGTGGCCTCGGGGCGGGGACGACCGCCCCGGGAGGGCAGGGACCCGGGTCGCAGACGGGCATGGGGACCGGCCTTCCTTCGAACACCACCATGGGCGGCATCGCGGGGCAGGGCCTTGGCGTGCAGGGCGTCGTGTCGAAGAGTCGCGAGAAGTCGATTCGGATTTACAACGGGGCCAGCACGTACGACGCCTGGTTCTTCCTTGGCATTGCCGGAGCGCAGCAGGCCGGGAACATGACCGCAGGCGGAGGTGGGAGGGGTTTCCAGAACGCCATTCGCCCGGGGGTACAGCAGAACATGGGGCTCCCCGGTTCTACTAATCCGTTCGGCCCGCTGCCAGCCGGGGGACAACTGCCCCCTGGCGGCGCGGGCCCTCCAACCCCATTCGGTACGCCGTCTGCGCCGCCCCCCGCAATTCCCATGTTCGGCGCACCGGCCAATCCGGCGCCGTTCGGCGGAGGTGGCCCGGGGATGCCGGCACCGGGCGGCAGCGCCCCGGGTCCGTCAGGCGTGCCGGTGTTCGGTGGCGGAGGGAGTCGGCCGCCGGTGACCCCGCCACCAGCATGGCGTCCGCGCTGAGATGACGTCTTGCGTCAGGCAACGAAGGAGGTCGCAGATGCAGATGGAGATTCGCGGTCACATCAAGCCCACGGAAGCCATTCGGGCCCATCTCGACAAGCGCCTTACAAGCGCGCTGTATCGCTTCACATCACACATTCGTCAGGTGTCAGTCCGCCTCGACGATACCAACGGGCCTGGGCACGGCGGTCCTGACAAGCAGTGCCATGTCGAGGTCGTCATGGATACGGGGCGACGGGGGCCGATCGTGTCGGAGGCCGTCCACGAGGATCTCTACACGGCCATCTCGCAGGTGGCCGATCGGATTTCAGAGGCGGTGTCGCGCGAAGTGGATCGCGTCCACCACCATCACGACCATCGCACGTCGTAAGCCACCGCGTTGTGCAGCCGCCGCCGGAACGGCTGCATGCGATCGCCGGCGCGAGAGGGATGGACCCGGTTGGTCAGCAGCACCACGGCCGTCTGCCTGACCGGGTCGATCCAGAGCGAGGTGCCGGTGAACCCGGTGTGACCGAATGAGCTCGTGCTGAAGTGCGGGCCGCACGACGATGTGGGGCGCATGGTGTCCCACCCGAGGGCACGTGAACTGCCGGGCACGCGGCACGGCACTGTCCAGGCTCTCCAGGCCTCATCGTTCGATACACGCTGCAGCCACCACTGCGCCACCGCGCCGACGCCGTCGACCGTGCCGAACAGCCCCGCGTGGCCGGCCTCTCCCCCGAGGGCCCAGGCATTTTCGTCATGCACTTCTCCGACCAGCAGGCGCTGCCGCCACGGATCCCACTCCGTCGGAGCGATGTGCGCCCGCAGAGAGGCGTCAGGCCGGAACGACAGGGCAGAGTGGCCAAGCGACGCCGCCGTCAACCAGCGTCGATAGGCCTCGCCGAGGGTGTGTCCCGTGAGGCGCTCAATCAGCAGGCCCAGGACGATGAAGCCGAGATCGGAGTAGACGCTGACGGTGTCGGGCGGCGCGCTCGGCGTGAGGGCATCGATCGCCCGCATGAACGCGTCGC
>Ga0315900_10012028_pt1 | contig 10683 bp, 17 predicted proteins | sample LakEriMetagenome_FD_203521 | JGI IMG/M metagenome (GOLD analysis project Ga0315900, IMG submission 203521) | Freshwater fungal communities from buoy surface, Lake Erie, Ohio, United States - Buoy 12 MA114 | ecosystem: Environmental > Aquatic > Freshwater > Lake > Lake biofilm | place: USA: Lake...
TTTTAGAGATTGAGCATATCAAGTACAAAATTGATATATTGAAAAAGTTTCAGGAAGCTGGTGATTATTCAGATATTAGGATACATTTTAATTCAGGTCAGATTGGGTATGTTTTAAGACAATTAAATACTGATATATCTTTAATAAATGAATTAAGATTGTTAATACAGGCAAGTATTGATCTTTACGAACAACAAATTTTGGATCTAAAATTAAATTTTTAACAATGAAGCCTTACACAATTAATGGTAGCAAATATTTTTTTGAAGTATTTATTTCAGCAAATGAACCTTTTATTTTGCTTTCCAATGCAGAATATCCATCTGAAGGATTAAGTAAAATATATTTTTTGCGTAAATATTCTATGAAATACGCAATGGAAGATTTTGTGAGATATGAAGCAATTGTAAACGATCGCAACTCCGCAAAACAAAATGATGTGCGTTAATTGCTCAAAACTTTTCACAATAACCCAATACAGGGGCAAGGTTGGTAAAGCACTTTGCCCCTATTGTTTAACCTTAAATAAAAATAAAAATGTCGCAAAGAAACAAAGATCTACCAGCAATGCCAGTTCACCCAATGCAAGATAAATTTGGGCAAGTAATCCTGATGGCGGGGTTTTCCAAATTGGAAACAACTGCACTTAATATTCTTTCTACTCAATTAAGAAAAAACAATGTTGAAGATCTTTCACCTGAAGATATAAGATATTTGATTTTTGAATCTTATCAAATAGCAGAACAATTTTGTGCATATCTTGAAACTGAAGGTGAAAAGGAAAGTGGTAAAATAATAATTTAAAACGTGTAACCAATGACAAATGATCTACACGAAAAATTGTTATCTCGGAAATTTAAACAAAACTACCAGCCGCCTGATGAAAATATAATTTTTACTATTGATGGTAAAAACATAGGTTGTTTGCAGTCATTTGTTTGTTTTCAGGGATTACCAAAAGCTGGTAAAAGTACATTTATCACCAGTGCAATTGCTTCAGCTTTTACCACTTGGGATATATTCGGGATGAAATTAAACTTTCCCCCCAACAGGAAGCGAATTTGCTATATTGATACTGAATCTTCAGATTTTGATTATTACAGGGTATTGGACAGGATCAGGACACAAATTATTACTGATCATTTGCCCCATAATTTTGATTCATTTTTATTTCGGGAAGATTCCCCTAATGAAATTCAACAAATGATTGAAATTTATTTGCAAGAAAACCCTGATTGCTCAATTTTGGTACTGGATGGAATATTAGATCTTATTTCAGATTTTAATTCAGTTGAGCAGTCTTTTTTTCTTATTCAGTGGTTGAAAAAAATAACCAAAATTCACAATTTATTGATTCTTTGCGTTCTGCATTTAGGTAAAAAAGATCAAAACTCCATTGGTCATATTGGATCCTATTTAGATCGCAAGGCACAATCAGTTTTGAAAATTGAAAAGAATAAGGAAAACAAAACTATAGATCTATCAGCTACTTTTTTAAGATCCTCTGATGAATTTAATCCTATTTCAATTTACTATTCAGGCACCAGTTGGACACAGGCAAATAATACACAGGAAAAAACTGGTACCTATATTTTTGGAATGGAAAAAACCAGCTTAATTAACAGGATTCTTTATGAACCACGTAAATATTCTGAAATGCTTTCAGAATTTGAAGAATTTACAGGAAAGGGAACTACTACTTGTAAAAAACTTTTGAAAGATTGGTTGCTTGATGGATCAATTATTAAGTCAGGGGATATATACAAACAAAAATAGGATCAGTTACCTGATCCTACCTTGACAAATGATCTTTCTAACGAAAAACCACTTTCCCTTCACAACGAAAATAGAAAATTTCTAACAAAATGAAACTTTATACTGCCATTATTTTTTTTAAACCTGAAACGGGAATACCACCAAGAAAATACAGGAATATTAACAACGTTGAAAATATGCTCAAATTTGCCCTAAAAAGTGGTGGATGGTATGTGAACCTGTATTGCAAGAGAAGCAAGGAATTTGAAGGCAGGAAATACCTTACAGGGGCATCCTAACAAACATCAACACTGCATACAAATCAAAAAGGGGCAAATTGCCCCTTTTTTAGTTGCTAAAGGTGAAGGAAAAGTGGATTAGATGAATTTTGGTCAGTTTAGGTCAGTTTTCTTGTTGGTCAAAATGGTTCAGGAAACATGGGTAGGACACTTGCCCCCCCTATAGGGGGGCAAGTGTACCTATAAACTGACCTTGTTTCTGACCTAATCCGACCTAATGTTTGTTTTTTTGAATATTTTTCAGTAATTTTGGGTTATTATTTGAAAATTTTGAAAATGAAAAATTGGATTTTAATTGGTTTAGCTGGTCTGACAGGATTATATTTTTTGGGTAGAGGTAGACTGGCAAAAAGGACAAAATTGATCTTTAAAAGGCTGCGTTTTGCAAATAAAAGGTTTGAATTAATTTTTGGAATACAAAACCCTACAGGGCAAACTGCAAGTATTTCCGCAATTACTGGTGAAGTATATTTGCGTGATAGGTTAATAGCTGATTTTTCAAGTTTTGCAGAGCAAAAAATTGCTCCCCGTAGCGAATCTGAATTCAAAATACAGGCATCACCAACAATAGGAATACTTCAGTTGATAACAACAAAAGGCTGGTTGCAAAAAGGATTAGAATACACTATAAAAGGAACTGGTAATTTTGATGGTATTGTAGTACCATTTGATTACAAAGCGAAATTAATTTAATGCAGAAAAACATTCTTTTGGGTAGATTAAAACCTTTTGGAGCAAACTCCAAAATGTTGGTCAGGGATCAGCAAGTTCCTGATATTATATCTGCTATGCTTTCTGCTCACAAACTTTATGCCAGTGAATACGATAAAATTAGCAAAGATTTTTATTCAGGTGATGGTGTTCAAACTGCAAAAAAGTTGTTTGACTTTCTCAAAAAGAATGTCAGATATAAAATTGAATCTGACAAAGCACAAAGGATAATGTCTCCAAGTGCTATTTTGTCGCTGGGTAAAAATGATTGTAAAAATTATGCTCTCTTTATTATGGGAGTGCTTGATAGTTTAAAAAGAAAAGGATTAATAAATAATAAAATATATTATCGTTTTGCCAGTTATAGGCTGCTGGATGAAATACCACATCACGTTTTTGCAGTTATTCAAGATCAAGATGGAAATGAATTTTATATTGATCCTGTGCTATCAAAATTTAATGAAAGGAAAACTTATTACCATAAAATAGATAAAGAGCCGACTATGCCCCTATATTCCATTTCAGGTATTGGACAAGCAAAAAGGAAAACTGCTAAGGCAGTTACTCCAGCTGCACAAACTGCTAAACCAAAAGAAAAGAAAAAAATAGTTCTTAAAATTGCACTGGCACCAGCTCGTGGATCATTTCTTTTGTTGGTTGGTCTAAACTTTATGGGACTCGCTACAAAGTTGAAATCTGCTTTTGCTAACAGGGCAGATGAAACCCAAAACTGGTGGAAGAACTTGGGGGGAAATCCAAATGAACTATTAAGAAAAACTGAACAGGGAGCAAAGAAAAAACGTATTGCAGGAGCAGACGTTGAATTTGCTTCTGAAGGTCAGATTGGTGTAGTTGCTACTGGTACTGCTGCTGCTGCTGCCACTGCTGCTCCCATCCTGATTAAATTAGCAGAATTTTTGTCTAAACTGGGAATTGATGTTAAGGAAGTTAGTGAAGTTGGTAAACAAGTTTTGGCAAAGCAAGTGAAAAATGTAGTTGAAAGGAGAATGGAAGTTGATGCACAAGTAGAACAAGCTTCACAGGATGAAGTAGATCGGATTGTGAATCAGGCTGAAAATTTTAATGCTGATGGATCTAAAAAAATGAATTATTTGCCAATTGTTATTGGTGGTGCATTGGTAATTTATTTGATCTCTCGCAAAAAATAATCACTTTTCCTTCACCTTTAATATGTATTCAAATTATCCTGTAAAGGCTTCAAAAAACGCTACTGAAGGATATGTTTTGAATCTTATGAAAGGAATTTGCAAAAATGCAACTGGAGTGAAAACTGCAATTAAGTTGATGAATAGAAAAGTGCTGGATGAAAAATTTGTGAAAAAGATCTATTCATATCTTAAAAGGGCAAAAGTTTATAAAGGTGAAATTGATAAGTGCGGTTATATATCTTATCAATTGTGGGGAGGGGATGAAATGTTAAACTGGTCAGAACAAATATTAAAAAAATAGACTATGACTGCAAAACAAAAGGCAGCAAGGGAAAAATTCAAAAAGGTAGTTGCTGAAGCTGGAAAGTTAAGGAAAAAGAATCCGAAACTTACACAAGCACAAGCGGTTAAACAGGCTTGGGCAATGAGTTATTCAAAAGATGGTAAAGGCAAAAAAGTTGCTGCAATAAAAATAATTGAAAAGGGAGAAATCAAAAGTGCTAAACCAAAAGCAACATATCAACAAGTAAGGACTAAAAAAGGTACATTCAAAGGACTAAAAAAAGTTGGTGCAATGGATAAATCTCATAAAGACACAAAAAGTCATAACGTAAATATTAGAGTAGTTTCAGGTTATAAAAAACCTATGTATTCTCTTGGTAATATAGATACAAAAAAACTTTTGGATCAATTTGCAAAGGAAGATAAATTAAAAAAGGATGTTGTAACTATTTTGAAAAGTAAAGCAAAAGATTATTCCAATAATTATAAATCACTATTGGAAGATATTTTGTACAATGGTTTGCAAAGTGGTATTATTCCTGAACTTGTATATTATTCAGATACTTTAAAATGGTACAATAAGCATAAAACTGAAATAAAATCATTGCTTCGTGATTCTATGATGAATTATGGAACTAATAATCCAGCTGATATATTTGGAAGAAATTGGGATCAAGATGATCCATTTGTTGAGGATACTGCAAATAAAAATCTACTTGCTTGGTTTTCATTTGAAGAAACTGCAAGGGAAATAGCAGATAATTTAGGTTACGATCTATAAAAATCTTGGGATTGCTTCCCACATAAACAAAAAAAAACAAAAAAAAATGGCACGTAGAAAAAAAAGGTCTGCACCCAGCCGTAGGAGAAAATCTCGCAAAATGGGAGCAATCGGAACAAGTTTCTTGATGGATGCTGCTGGTCTTGTGGCTGGTGCAGCTGCTGCAAGGGTTTTGACTTCCAGCGGGAAAATCCTTCCAAACTTGGATCCTAAATTGAAAAGTGCTGGTGTAATTGCTATTGGAGCATTTTTCCCTAAATTCCTAAAAGGGGCATTTGGTAAAGCAATTGGTGATGGTATGGTAGCTGCTGGTGGACTTGGTCTGCTCCAGTCAACTGGTGTACTTGGTGCCATTGATAACGCAATGGAAATTCCTGTTAGCGTTATGGCTGGTGATGATCTTTCTGTAATTTCAGGTTATAGTGAAGATAATCTTTCAGTAATTGCTGGAATGGATGAAGAATATTCTTATTAATTAAATTTGTAAAAAATAACAACAATGGCAACACAACATGGTCAAAGGCTTATTTTTGATAACGCCAAAAATCTCGTAAACAATGCTGGTTTTTCTGCTGGTCAAGCAGTTCTCTCCCAGTCTTATATTCGTTCTGAAGTAGCAATGTCTACCACTACAACATCTTACCAAATTCCTATTTTAGTTAATAGTGTTGGAGCTGGAACAAACTTTGCTACAAACAATCTCCTGAACCTTCAGGATGCTTTTGTAGTATCTTCAATTGGTGTTTTTGTAGCTATTCCAGCTGCATCTACCACTACTGCTTTCCAACTTTACACTTATCCAAATGCAACTGCAATTAGCACTGTTGGTGCTTCTGCTGCTTTGTATAATTTGTACAATGGTAAATTGTCAGTAGTTGTAAATAACAGGCAGATTGTACCTTCTTGGGATCTTTACAGGCACCTGTACGTTCCACAAACTCAACAAGGTGCTGCATCAACTGCATCAACAATTGATCAAAATGATGCTACTGAATATGGATACTATCCTTGCGAACCAAACATTGTACTGGTTGGATCAAAGAACAACGTAATCACACTGGAACTTCCAGGTGCAATTTCTACTCTCCAGGCGGGAACTGCCCCAAGGATTGTGGTTATTATGCGTGGTATCCTTGCACAAAATGTTACTCCTGTTAGATAATAATTGGAATTAACTTCTGAAATGGAAAGGGGGATGCCACGTTAAACATAGAACCCCTATTTTTTATGTTCTAAAATAAAACAAATGAACAAAGTTCAAAATTACGAATTCATTGAGGTTGTAGTTCCCCAGTCATCTACTGGAACCCGTTTTTATTTCCCTGATCAACCCCAGTTGCGTTTTGTTTCCTTGCTTAATCTTGTTTGTTACACTACTGATACTATTTCAAATAGTGTATTGAGTGGAAATGCTTTGCTTTCACTTGCAAACTTGAAAACAACTTATTTGGTACTTTATTACAATGATAAGGAATCAGTAAACAGGATCCCTGTGTTGGAACTCAATAGAGTTGTATCAAATAGTGCAACTGCTGCATTTAGCTTTGATATTACACCATTTGCTGGTCAACAAATCATTTGGAGCAAATCTTATATCCAAACTCCTACTGCATATAGTTCCATTAGTGGATCTAATTTCAGTGTTTGCTTTGGTGTATATTATGCCTAATCATTCCACTTTTCCTTCACCTTTAATATAATTTGTATGGCAACTTGGAAACCTGAACTGCACAACGCTGAAGATATATTGAATTACTACGATCAATATGACGAAGCTGGATATAGTGTTTATGCTGGTCATAAACCTGATCAAGCCTATTGCCGTTTCACTTACACTGGATCCGATAAGGTTTTAGGTAGAGAGAAATTACAGGAAGCATTGGCATCAGTTCTTTCCAATCCTGATAATACAAATGTTTATTTGCTGCAAATTTTGGGGCATAAGGGTAAAAAAATGGAGGTTTTAAACTCCATTACATTCCAGCTTAATAAAGTGCAAAACATAATGCCATATCAACAAATGGGGATGAGCAATCCTAATTTGATGAATGAAATTAATGCTTTGAGATCTGAAATAGCTGCACTAAAAATGCAACAGGAAATGGAAGAGGAAGAAGATGAAGATGAACCTGAAGAGGAAAATTTTATTGCTGGTTTAATGAAATCTCCACAAATTCAGACAATGATTCTTTCACAAATTTCCAGTCTATTTGCACCAACTCAAAAAGTTACGCACGTAGCTGGAATACAACAAACGGAAACAATGACAAATGAAACCGAAATAGATAACGAAGAACGCATTTATAATGCAGTTGAAAGGCTTAAGGCAGTTGATCCACATTTAGCAAGTGATCTTGAGTTACTTTGCGAAATGGCAGAAACTGATAAAATGCAGTTCAACTTTCTTTTGAAAATGTTAAGAAAATAAATATGCCTGAAATAACTGCTGACAAGATTATTGGAAAAACATTATTTGCCAAAAAAGATTTGACAAGGTTAAATTCATCATTGGTAAAAATTGGAACTATTGTTGCTGGTTCACCAGTTGGACAAGTTTACTCCTATATTCAAAGAGGTGGTAAAGTATATTGGCAGTTTATTGACTTTAACAATAAGCCTTATTTTGTTCTACATACTGCTGATAGTTTTAAATTCACTGGTGATGTTAAACAGGCAGTGCAGCAACAAAAAAGAGAGGTTGAAAAAGTAGAAAAACAAGAAAAAGGATCAGTGCCATTCTATATAGAAAAATATGGTAAATGGGTATTGATCTATGGTGCTGCTGCATATTTGATAGCAACTTATATAAAAACAAGAAAATGAAAAACAAAGGGTTAATGTATATCCTGTTAGCTGGTGGTGCAATATTGTTTCTATCAATGAGGAAAAAGGCACCTTCATACACTATTGATGTTGCTGCACCTGAAAAAATTACTGCTGAACAATTTGAAAAACCATCATTGCTTCAAAGGGTTAGTAAAGCAGTTAAAAAGGTGGCACCAGTAGTTAAAAAGGCTGCTGCTACTGCTAAACAAAGAAAAGCAGCTAAACAAACTGCTGCTGCATTGAGCAAAAGATCAGTTTTGAGAGGAATTGGTCAATTTCCTGATATGTGCTAAAATTTAATACAATGAATCCAAAGCATTTACAAGTAAATATAAAGGATGAAATTTCAGCTGATAAGTTGAAATTAGCATATAATAAGAGGGCAAATGAGAGGGCAATGTATGAACAGGAAAACAAGTTTTCCAAGTCTACAGGTGAAGCCTATCAGAGATATTATGTAGAAACAAAAGTATTTTACACTACTGCAAATATTGGATCTGACTGCAACGATATTACATTTATCAATTCAGGCACAACTAATTTGGTAATTGCTGAAGTTCCATTGCTTCCAAATCAATCTTTGCGAATTTCAGGCAATAGAGGTGAACTTGATACTACACAATACCAATTGACATTTGCCACTCCTATTAATACAGGAAATCAATTAATCGTAATTAGAAAACTTTACATATAATGATAACACTGGATCTCTCTATACTGAATCAGAAAGGGACTCCAATGTTCAATTCTGACTTAACTGCAAACAGACCAGCTGCTGGTATTGTTGGCAGAATTTTTATTGCTACTGATAGTCCATACGGAATTTTTAGGGATACTGGTTCTGCTTGGGATCAAATTGCTGGAACTGGTGGTGCCAGTACAAATATTTATAATAGTAATGGAACATTAACTGGAAATAGAGTTGTTTCTTCAGGTGGTTTTAATTTATCTTTCACCAGCACAACTTACATTGGTACTGCTGCCATTGGTGGTGGTGGATCAGGGCAATTAATTGTTGGATCTTCCAGTGCAGACAATGGTATACAAATATTTGGTGCTAATTCACCAAGTTTAAGAATAGATAATGCACAAAGTGGAGGTTCACAAAGGTTTGTTATTGGTGCTGCTACTGCTACTAATAATTTTATTCAAGGATCAACTTCTGGTCAATTTTGCATAAGCACTGCCAGTTCAGGTGCTGTTTTATTTGGAATGTGGCAAACTATTAATGCCACTGAAGTTATGAGGATTTCAACTGCATCAAATTTGTTAATTGGAGGAACTGTTGATGCTGGTTTTAAAGTAGATATCACAGGCACCAGCAGAGTAAGTGGCGTAGCAAGGTTTGATAATTCAGTTGAATTTAGAAGCACAACTGGTAACACAAAATTTACTATACAAGGTGGTACTGGTTGGAATACTACAATATCAACAGGAAGTTTTGGAAGTGCAGGATTAAGATTTGGTGATGGTGCTTTTGCAAATTTATTAATTGGCACAACTGGTGATAGTATAGATGGTAATGCAATGTTAGATTTAAGATGTAATCGTCTTGGGTTATATTTAAATAGAGGAACAATAACAACAATGCCTAATTTAACAAATTGGTTAGGTGTTTCGGTTTCTATTGTTGGAGGAAGTGGATACACTGATGGTTTGTATTCAGGAGTAGCTGCGACAGGGAATTATTTTGGTACTGTTCTTGTAAATGTTGGTATTTCAGGTGGATCAGTAAATGCAATTTCTTTGTTTTCAGCAGCTTCAAAAATACAATTAGGTGAAACATTTACAATACCTGCTTCATCTATTGGAGGAACAGGAAGTGGAATGTCATTTACTATTACTGCTATAAATAATCAAAACCCTGCATTTACTTTTTATAATACTTCAAATAATTTGTTGACATATTGGGATGGTACTAATTATTCAAGTCCTATAGTATTAAAATTAAATAGGGTACTTATTGGCGGTACTGGTTTAGCAAATGCTTCATCAATTCTTGAATTATCTTCAACATCACAAGGATTTCTTCCACCAAGAATGACAACTACACAAATTAATGCAATTTCTTCTCCAGCTGAAGGATTAGTTATTTATAATACTACCTTATCTCATCTATGTTGCTATCAAGCTGGTGCTTGGGCAAAGTTTTCGCATTCACCAATGTAAATAAATAAAAATGAAACAAATTCAACCAGTGCAAATTTGGGTAAATGGATCTTTACAAACAGGAACATATATTAATGCCTATATAATAAATGATAACCTTTTAGACTCTGCAACTTTTTATTGGTCAATTTGGTCAGATGGTGATGAACCTGATACACAAGGAATTAAACTTTCAGAAGGAAATTTAATAATGGTAGATCCTGAATATGATCTTTGGGGACAAAGCACTGATATTAACCAAGCTGCTTATGTGTGGATTTGTGAAGAACTTAATTTAACTTTGATTTAATAAAAATTTAAAATTTGACAAAATGAACGAAAAACAAGCACTTGAAGTAATCAAAGCTATTTTAGATCTTGCTACCAGTAAAGGTGTATTTTCTAAAATAGATGAATCATTTACAGCAATTCAGGCATATAATAAAATAGCTGAAAAGTTTAAAGATGAACAGGACAATGCAGACACAAACTGATCCAACACATATTGCCACATTTAGCACTGTGTTATTTTCCCTGTTGGGAATTCAAAATATATCTGAATTGGCAAATATTGTTTTTCTTGGTGCAAGTACAATATCCTGTGCAATATCTATTTTAGTTGGTATTAAACAACTCAAAAAGAAATAATATGAAAAGAATACTTAAAAACATTAAAACTTCATTGTTTGGATCTATTGCTGGTGGATCTCTA
>Ga0315900_10012029_pt1 | contig 10683 bp, 10 predicted proteins | sample LakEriMetagenome_FD_203521 | JGI IMG/M metagenome (GOLD analysis project Ga0315900, IMG submission 203521) | Freshwater fungal communities from buoy surface, Lake Erie, Ohio, United States - Buoy 12 MA114 | ecosystem: Environmental > Aquatic > Freshwater > Lake > Lake biofilm | place: USA: Lake...
CGTCGTTTCCGAGATCCGCAAAAAAGAGCGGATGGACAGCAAAGTGGCCACTTGGTTCTTTTCGGTGCCGTCCAACAATCTGTTTCTCAGCGTGCTGACCATCGGCGAGATCCGACGGGGTGTGGAGGAGAAGCGTCTGACAGACCCGGTACAGGCTGATCATCTCGATCGTTGGATGGAAAAGACGAAGGGCATCTTTCTTCATCACACGCTTCCCATTACAACAAGCATCGCAGATCGTTGGGGCCGTTTGTGCATTGGACAACGGCTCCCGATGGTGGACGGCTACATTGCCGCCACGGCTTTGGAGCATGACTTGACCGTTGTGACCAGAAACACGGCTGATTTTGCCCGCAGCGGCTGCAAGCTGCTGAACCCTTGGGAATAAGTTCCGGCTCATACGGCTACCTCCCGGCGTTTGAAGCCTGTGAGCATCAAGAGCACCAGCAGCAGCCCGCTGGTGCTGGCGAAGAAGATCGTGAGGGTGTTCCACTCGGTGTGAGCCGCTTCATGGTCGTGATCGTGGTCGGCGTGCGCAGCCTGCTCTTTGGTCATCTCGGTGCCGTCTTCGTTGTGCGCGTGGCCGTGGGCGGCATCGAGGGCTTCTTTGAGGCTCACACTGCCTTTGCCTGCAAAGGCGAGCGCGTAAGCACCGCGCGTGACGACTTCGTCGCCGGGCAGCAAACCGCTCACGACCTCGACATAGCGATCGTTTTGCGCGCCGAGCGTCACCGGGGCTTTCACGAAGGCGTTTTTGAGCTCGAAGTCCTTCACATAGACGAAGCGCTGCGCGGGATCGCCCTGCACGGCGCTGCGCGGGATGGACATCACGCTTTCACGCTGGCTCACGACGATGCTGAACTCAGCCTTCATGCCCGGGCGAAGCAGCTTCTCGGGATTGGCGACGTGAAACGCAGCCTCGATGACGCCCGTCGTTTCATCCGCCTCGACCGCGATTTGCGCGAGTTTGGCCTCAAAAACCTTCTCCGGCATCGCGTGGAGGCGGATGTGGGCTTTTTGACCGAGCTTCAATTTGCCCGCGAGATGCTGCGGCACATGGGCGACGGCCTCGACGGTGCTCAGATCGTAGATTTCGATCAAGGCGTCATCTGGCGACACCGGCTGCCCCTGCGCGATGCTGACCTTCGACACGACACCGGCGATGGGAGCCTCCAATTTGATCACGGGCGGCGGATCGCCCGGCTGGCGGCTTTCGATCCAAGCGACCTCCGCGCCCGCATCGACCTCCTGATGCGGAATGACGAGCACGGAGAACGCACGACCCGGAATGCGGCTGCTGACGACGGCCTTTTTCCCTGGCAACACCTCGATGTGACCCAGCGAGAAGATGGTCTCCTCAAACGCCGTCTCCTCCGCCTCGGCGAATTCGAGGTTCATGTGCGCCACGGCCACATCGTCGAGGATGATGTCGGGCTTTGAAGCCGCCACGAGTGTGAGCGAGCCAAGGAGCAAAGTGGCCAAAATGCTCAGTAAATAGTGCTCAGTGCTCAGTTTGAAGAATGACTGAGCACTGGGCACTGAGCACTGAACACTCGGTTTGAAAAAGTTGACGGCATTCATGGCAGATAGGCTCCGGTGGCGGCTTCGTAGCGGATGCGGGCGAGGTGAAAGTCGCGCTCGGCATCAAGCGCGGCGGATTCAAGTTGGAGACGTTGCTCCCGGGCTCGTAGCACGCTCAGGAGATCGACCTGGCCGTCTTCGTAGGCTTTTTCGAGCTTCTGCGTTTGCTCGAGCACCAGAGGCAGGAGCTTATGGCGAGTTTCGCGCGAGAGATCAGCATTGGCCTGCATCTCGCGGCGAGCGGTGTCGGCCTCGCTGGCGATTTGTTTGCCCAATGCCTCGGCTTCGAGACGGTGGCGTTCGGCGGTGGCGCTTTTTTCGGCGATCTCGCCCTCGTTGCGATTCCAGAAAGGCAGCGGGATGGAGATACGAAAGCCGACGTAGCCCGTGCGCTCGCGCTGGCCATTCGCCTGGTCTTGCATTTCCTGGGCGCTGAAAAATCCGGCGCTCACATCCTGCACGCGTTTGGATTTTGCGAGAGCGGCGTCGGTCTGCGCGGCTTGTGTTTTGGTCCGGGCCATCTGGTAATCGGCGCGTTGCTGCCATGGAGAAATGCCAGGCATCACCAGCGCGGGCAGATCTCCGCTGATGACACAGGATTCGCCTGGCGCGAGGCCGAGCATCGGTTTCAGCATTCCTAACAAGCTGACGAGCTCGGACTCAAGACGACGGCCTTCGAGCAGAAGGCGCTGCGCATCGACCTGCGCCTGCGAGGCGTCCAGTGGAGAGAGTTCACCCTTCTCGGCACGGCTCTTGGCAAACGAGGAGAGCTTGTGCGCGAGATCGGTCTGCTGCTGCCGGAGGGCGCGTTGTTTTTCGAGCGCGAGGATTTTGACCGCGTGAGCACGGGCTTCGGCGATAAAGCGCCGCTCCACGTCGCGAACCTCCAGCTCTGCGGCGGTGACGAGCTGGGAGGTGAGCTGTTTTTCCAGACTCAGCCGTTTCGTCAACGGAAACGACTGATCGATGCCGAAGACAAGCGTGCGCGGGCTGACGCGGCTTTCGTTTTGGAAATTGGACTCAAGCGTCGGATTCGCGAGCCTGCCGGCCCCCAGTTGGCGGCCTCGAGCTTCTTCAATCGTAAGCCGCGCAGCTTTGAGCATGGGATGATGCACGCGGACACGGGTGGCGATGGCTGGCAGCGAAAACTCGGCGGCAATGCCCAGGGATGGCATCAGGAGGAAAAACAACAAACGAGACATGGGAACAACGAGCTGAGAATGAGGACATCGGGATGGCAGCCACGCGATGAACGCGGACGCGCCAACAGGGCCGGAAATCGTGTCCGGCTGCCAAATGCCTCAAATCCTCAACGCGATGACCTGCGCAAGTCTGCGCGGCCATTCTTCCGCGGTTCGACATCGTCGCAGCGGATCCTCCGTCAATGTTTTCGCACGCAGGACGGGGAGACTGTCAAAAACAAATGCGTCCACGCTGCCAACCAACAGCGGAGGCGCCATGAACGCAGTAGAGGCATCATGCTGCATGGCGAGCAGCGGGTCGGCGACAGCAGCATGATGATGAGTGTCGCCATCATCGTCATCGTGCTGATGCGGGGTCGAATGATCCTCGCTTTGATAACCGGCGGCGGAATGCGGGCCGTGACAGTGATCCATCTGGGTGAGCTTCATCTCACCGCAGCAATCGCACTCGCACATGTAGCCGCGATGGATGCCAACGGCCTGCGCCCAGCCGACCGCAAGAAATGCGAAGAGGCCGATGACAAGGCGGATGGCGCGCGCTGGCTTCATGAACCCGGCAAGTGAACGCGACAGAGGCGAAACCGTCAAGCGCTGGCTTTGCCACGCTGCTTCAGCTCGACCAGTGCATTGAGGATCTTTACGCGATTCATTTCGTGCACTTCGAGCTTCGTGCCGATCTGTGGCACGAGCGTGACGGTGAGTTCGCCGCCGAGGTGCTCGCGGAATTCCTCAATACCTTCAAGGATGGCGGGTTCGCCGCTGCGGCCGTTGTCCATCAAGTGCGCGGAATAGGTGGCGAAGCCGATGCGTTCGATGAGCTGGATCACGCGCTCGCAGGTTTCGGCATCGAGGATGCCCTGCATGCGGGAATAAACGAGATCGACTGCCATACCGATGGCCACAGCCTCGCCGTGGCTGACGGAGAATTTGGAAATCTGCTCCAGCTTGTGCGCAGCCCAGTGTCCAAAGTCGAGCGGGCGGGCGGAGCCAAGCTCAAACGGATCGCCGCCGGTGGCGATGTGCTCGACGTGAAGCTCGGCGCTGCGCTGGACCACTTTTTCAAGCGCTTCCTGCTTCAGTGCGGCGAGATCGTCAGCCATGGCTTCGATTTGCTCGAAAAAGGCACCGTCGCGGATGAGGGAGACCTTGATGGCTTCGATGATGCCGTTGCGGCGCTCGCGTTTCGGCAGCGATTCGAGGAAGGCGAAGTCGTTCACCACGGCAAACGGCACGGAGAAGCTGCCAATCCAGTTTTTTTTGCCGAAGTAGTTCACGCCGTTCTTCACACCGACACCACCATCCCCCTGCGACAGCGTGGTGGTGGGAAAACGCACGTGACGGATGCCGCGATGCGCGGTGGAGGCAGCGAAGCAGACGAGATCAAGCACCGCGCCACCACCGATGACGAAAACGTAGCTGTGACGATCGAGAGCGGCGTCATTGATGGCATCCCAGCAGCATTCGACGAGGCGGAGGTCGTTTTTGCACGGTTCGCCGCCGGGAATGACAATGGGGGAATCGGCGAGCGTGAATGCCTCGGCATGCGCCTCGCCATAAGCCACGATGTCGTCGAGCAGGTCGCGGTTGGCATTGGCGACAGCCTCATCGACGAACACAAGCACACGCGGCAGCTTGTGCGGGTGGTCGAGCGTGACGAGATCACGGATGGTGTTGTTCCTGGCCGCGAAAACCTCCCGCGTGAAAAGAATGCGGTGCGTGTGTTCGAGCCTGATGGTTTTCTCCAGCATTGACGGGGCGGAAAGAGGGGCGGGTTCTGTGCCGCTGTCCGGGGTTTTGGTCAACGGGGAAAGCCCAAACGGGCCACGAAGCCATTTTCTAGCGGCTCACGTCGCGGCGATCCAGCGCTGCCAGACGCGCAGAAGGGGGGCGAGGGCGACGAATCCGAGCGCTATCGTGACGGAGACGGAGGAAACGGCGAGCGCATCGACAACCACGATGCCGGCAAGGAGCATGCCGACGGCCTGGCCGATGGCGGGGCCGCCTTTCCGCAAGGTCTGCGTGGCAAGGGCGATGAGAATGGCAAAAGCCGCAAGCAGGAGAAGCTGCATGGGAGAACCTCCCGCGGAGGCAAACCGCAGCGCGAAGACGATTCCCGGCGTGTACAGCAGCGCGAGGGCAAGAAGCGACGCGGCCGGAGGCAAGGAACCGTTCTTGTGCTCCAGACGCGCAGCCATGGTGATGCCGACAACATAACAACCGAGCGCGAGCGCGGCTGGCAGCGCGGGCTCCAGTGCCGCGCCGGCCGCCATCAAGTACAAGAACACTCGGCAGGCCCCCATTATGATGACGGAGCCGGCCCACTGCTTGTGATAGAGGTCGTAGATGACGATGGCAGAGACGAGCAATGCGGTGACGCGTGGATTGGCACCAAAAACAACCGCGAGCGTCGAACCAGCAAGGAGCATGACCGCCGAGACGATCCAGGCGGACTTCACACTCACCTGCCCGGCCGGAATGGGCCGCTCTTTTCGATGCTCCATGTCGAACTTCGCATCCGCCGCGTCATTCATGATCATTCCACCCGTGTAGAGCAGCGATCCGGCGAGGATGAGCCAGGCGAGACGCGTGTCATTCAGCGCGCCACCGGCGAGCAGCCATGCGGCGGTGACGTTGGTCCAGACCGTAGGCAGGTTGGAGATGCGGGCGAGATGGAGCCAGGGGAGCATGTGGTGAATGAGGAAACCAGAATGACGAATGAGCGTTACAGCATGGCACGCACGAGCGGAAGCATGGTGGAGTAGAGCGTGCTGCCGTGGAAGCGGGAGAGCTGCTCGCTGACGAGCTCGGCGTCGCTGTCCACATCGGCGGGGAGGAGGTCCTTGTGCTCGTGTTGACCGCAGGAGGTGCAGACATGGATGAAGGATGAGTCGCAGTCGCGGCGCACCTCGCCACGAACGCCTTCACCTTCGAGCACGAGACTCTGGAGGGCAGGACCGCTGTCTTTTTCGATCAGTTCGAGCTCCAACGTGGTTTTGAGCCGCTGGTTGATCCAGACGGCCAGCAGCAGCGCGGTGGTGCGTTGGCCTTTGAGATGAGTGATGCGGATGGTTTTGAGCCTCGCGAGGTTTTGCAGCGCGGCGGCGTCCTGGAAGCAACTGGCGAGCGCGGTGCGCATGAAGTGCGAGCGCGTCCAGGCGAGGTCGCGCACGTCGAAATCGGCATTCTCGGCGCGCATGGCGGCGAGAAGCGCGTCGAACTGCCGCGCGGGATCGCTCCAGCGGCTGGAGTCGATGATGAGGGTGTCGATGCGGGAGTAGAAGCGCTCCTCGAAGTTCTGTGTGAGGTCGGCCTGCCACCAGACAACAAGCGGGAGGTCGGAGTCGAGCTGGGCGAAGACGATGTTTTGCACCTGCGCGGCGTCGCCCCCCTCCAGCACAAAGCTGATCTGCTCGCTACACACGGCCTGCTTGCCCTGATACGGGCGGCAGAGCGCCTGGATCCATGCGCGGGCACGTGGCGGCCGCGCCTGCGGCAGCGCGAGGATGAGCAGCGCACGGCAGGCATGCTCGGCGGCGACGTGGTCGAGCAGGTCGTTGTCCACGGCGAGGAAGGCGCTGTCCTCAGTGTAGATTGCGAGGTTGATGAGCGAGGCGCGGGTCTTCGCCTCGTCGTTTTCCCAGAGCTGCTTCAAGGCACGGTCAATGCGCGCGATGGGCGTCTCGATGCCGAGGCGGGCGAGGTCGGATTCGTTGAGCGTGGAAGACATGTGGGTTTCGCTCGCAAAAAATTAAAGCAGGCGCCATTCGCGGCCGTCGGCGCGGAGCAGGTCGTCGGCTTCCTTGGGGCCCCAACTGCCGGCGGGGTATTCGTGCATGGGCGGGGGCGTGGCGGACTTGTGCCAGGCGTGCTCGATCTCGTCGATGAACTTCCACGCGTTCTCGACCTCGTCACGGCGTGCAAAGAGCGTGGCGTCGCCAGCCATGGCGTCGAGCAGGAGGCGCTCGTAGGCCTCGGGGCTGGCCTTGCCGAAGCTGCTGCTGTAGCGGAAGTCCATCTTCACCTGCTGCATGTTCATGGCCTGGCCGGGCCGCTTACACAGAATGCGCAGGGCGATGCCCTCGTCTGGCTGGATGCGGATAACGAGGGTGTTCTCGCTGTTTTTGATGAGGTTGCTTGTCGCGAAGGGCACCTGCGGCGGTTTTTTGAAATGCACGCTGATCTCGGTGGCCTTTTTCGGCAGTTGCTTGCCCACGCGGATGTAAAACGGCACGCCCTGCCAGCGCCAGGTGTCGATGAAGAGCCGCAGGGCGACGTAAGGCTCGGTCTTCGACTCGGGATTCACTCGATCCTCCTGCCGGTAGCCAACGCGGGCCACGCCATCGACGCTGCCGGCGGTGTATTGCGCGCGGATGACGTTTTTGCCGACGGCCTCGGGTCCGATGAGCGGACGCAGCGCACGGATGACCTTCACTTTCTCATCGCGCACGCTGTCGGCGCTGAGATCGGTCGGTGGCTCCATTGCCACCAGGGTGAGGAGCTGGAAGAGGTGGTTTTGCACCATGTCACGCAGCGCACCGGCGGTGTCGTAGTAGCCGCCGCGGCCACCCTCCATGCCGAGATTCTCGGCGCAGGTGATCTGGACGTGGTCGATGTAGCGGCTGTTCCAGTTCGGCTCGAAGATCGCGTTCGCGAAACGCAGCACCATGATGTTCTGCGCGGTCTCCTTGCCGAGATAGTGGTCGATGCGGTAGGTGTCCTTTTCCTCGAAGGTTTCGGCCACGACGGCATTCAAGCCGCGCGCGGTGGCCAGATCCTTGCCAAAGGGTTTTTCGCAAACGACACGCGCCCATTTGCCACCCACACCTTCGTTGAGTCCGGCGGCGCGGATCATCTCCAGGATCGGTTTGAAGGCCTCGGGCGCGGAGGCGAGGTAGAACAGGCGGTTGGCGGGCGTGCCGCGTTCCTTGTCGAAGGCATCGAGCAGGAGCTTGAGCTTCACATAACCCGCCGGGTCTTCGAACTCGCTGCGGTGGTAGTGGATGCACTGCGCGAAGCTGGCCCACAGCTCGTCATTGTGGCCCTGACGGCTGTTTTTGCGGTTTCCGGCCTCCAATTCGGCGCGGAAGACCTCGTCGGTCTTTTCACGACGCGCAAAGCCGACAACCTTGAACTGGGGCGGCAGGTCGCCGGCGGCGGCGATGTTATAAAAGGCGGGAATGAGCTTGCGGTTCGTCAGGTCGCCGGTGGCGCCAAAGATGACCACGGTGCAAGGCTCCGCACGATGACGTGAGAGCAGGGTTTCTTGGAAGGGGTTTTCCAGTTCGGGCATGGTTTTGAAGCAGGGACTACGCCACAAAGCTGACGCAGGGCTGCCAGACTAGCCTGACGCTCCCTGATCGCAACCTGCGATGCTTTGTCCATCTGGCTGGGCGATGAAATGAATTCATTCATGCCATGAACGCTCCATCAACGCTGGTGATCAACCGCTCGAACGACAATGCGCCGTGCCTGCATCTACCGGCGAGTCATTATCACGGACCGACCTTTGATGCCGCCTGCGGCACCTATGCCTTCAAAGCGTCCAGGACCAGCAGGGCGCAAATACCAGATCAGTGAGCGGTCATCACCACGTTTATAAACCAAAGTTCGATCCCAATGCCTTCGCAGGGTGAAACGGCTCGCGTTTGAGGTGACCACAGACATGAAACAAGGCATCGAGACGGTGTCGCCTTCTGCACTGCCAGAAGCATCAACCTCACAGCGGCATGATCTCGATCTGCGGCTCGTAGCGGCGAAAGTCCGCCACATTTTGCGTCAGCAGCCGGCGCACGCCAAAGGCGAGCATGGTCGCGACGATGTTGGCATCGTGGACAGGCTTGCCCTTCACCTGTTGCGTCTTGATCAGTTCTTTCCATTGCCGGGTCACATCGGCATCTTCATCAGCAACGAGGTACTCTCGTTCAAGCTGGTCGATCTCCTGGGCCAGCAACTCAGCATCATAGGCATCCCGGGCCATCATCTGCTTCGACACGATGACAGCAAACTCGCGCAGCACCTGACGGCTGATCCAAAGCTCGGCCCCGGCCTGTTCCAGGGCCGACAACCGGTTCACGGCGGCTTCGTGGTCGGGCGAGTCGGCATTGCGCGCATGGACGACCACGTTGGTGTCCACGAAGATGGCCTCACCGGCCGTCGTCGCCATAGATCTCCTCCCGGCGGAAGGTTTTCTCCCTCAGCGCGCCCAGATGCAGCGAGCCAAAGGTCAGCGGCACACGCTGTGCGCGGGGACGCAACTGACGGTTTACTTGGATTACCACGCTGTACTCGCCCTCGGCAAGTTCGGTCGGCAGGCGCACTTCAAGCTCGTGATCCGGGGAAACTTTGGCCTTGGTGTTGTAAGTCGGCATCGGTGTATTGTAATAGTAAGGATGTGAGTCGTCAACGCACGCACCGGCCATCCAGACCATGATGCCGAAGTGAACAAGCCCGGCAATGGAACGAACTGATCATCGCGCCGCGGCACTGATGCATGCCTGAAGCCGTCCCCCGCCGCAAAACGCATTTCTCTATCGCCAAAATTCAGCGTGTCACGAGGGCTTCAAAGGTTTGACAGCGTCACTTAAACGCTGACAATCAGCGCCCCATGAGCAAGGACGCTCCAGAACCCGAGATTCAGGTCCCGGAAGAAGTAAAAAAAGAGAAAGGCTTGTGGGAGAAGACCCGCAAAAGCCTGATCGAGCGTTTGAACAACTGGGAAGACCAGAAGACATGGAACGAGTTCTACCAGACTTACTGGAGGCTCATCTTCTCCGTGGCCACGAAGGCCGGTCTGACCCGTGAGGAGGCCTTTGATGTCATCCAGGAGACGATCATCGCCATCGCCCGCCAGGTGCAGAAGGGACAGTACGATCCGCGCGCCGGCTCGTTCAAGGCCTGGCTGCTGCAAATGACGCGCTGGCGCATTCTCGATGTCTTCCGCGCCCGCAAACGCCAGCCTTCCCTGGCCGACCAGGGCAATGCGGACAGCGAGGACACGAGTTCGCAGATCGTGGACCGCCTCTCCCAGGACAAGGACAACATGCTGGAGAAAATCTGGGACCGCGAGTGGCGCGACAACATCACCGCCGCAGCGCTCGAAAGGGTGAAGGCGAAGGTTTCCCCTCGTCAGTTCCAGATTTTCGACTGTTATGTCATGAAAGGCTGGGGCGTGAAGAAGACCTCCGAAGCCCTCGGCATCAATGCGGCGCAGGTTTACCTGGCCAAGCACCGGGTCGGCGCGCTGGTGAAGAAAGAAGTGCAGGGGCTTGAGAATACGATGCTTTAGTGGGAGATTTCCGGGCGCTTGATCCGCCCGATGCCGGGCAGGTCCCGTGCATGCAGTCCTCCACGCCAGCCTCATGAGCGATCCCTCCACCCCGCCACCACCGTCCAAGATCGCGGACGAGGAGGACGTCGCGTCTGCCGTGGAGCAGGATTCGGTGTCGGATGAGGAATCCGCCGAATCCCTCAGCGTGGAGTTGCCCGCGCCACCCATCGCCCCACCGACGGAGAAACCCAAAAAGCGGCAGAAAAACGGCCCGCCTTCGCATCGCGATGACATCGTCATTCCCGACTACACGCTCATCAAGCGCATCGGTTCCGGTGCCTACGGCGAGGTCTGGCTGGCGCAGAGCGTGACCGGGGCGCTGCGGGCGGTGAAAATCGTCTGGCGGGAAGATTTCGAGCTCACGCGCACGTTTCACCGCGAGTTCCAGGGCATCCAGCAGTTCGAGCCAATCTCCCGAGGCCATCCGTGCCTCGTGCACATTTTGCACGTCGGCTGGAACGAGCAGCGCGGCTTTTACTACTGCGTGATGGAGCTGGCGGACGACGCCGAGGAGGGCGCGAACATCTCGAATGTGCAGACCTATGTCCCGCGCACGCTCGGCACGGACATGAA
>Ga0315900_10012030_pt1 | contig 10681 bp, 12 predicted proteins | sample LakEriMetagenome_FD_203521 | JGI IMG/M metagenome (GOLD analysis project Ga0315900, IMG submission 203521) | Freshwater fungal communities from buoy surface, Lake Erie, Ohio, United States - Buoy 12 MA114 | ecosystem: Environmental > Aquatic > Freshwater > Lake > Lake biofilm | place: USA: Lake...
AAAAACTCTAGGCGGCAGCATGCAAGGTCGCCTAGCCCCGCAGCTTCCAGAAGAAGTTGCTGCCGCTAAAAATCAGGAGCTAGATATATCGCAAGTTTTGTTAATTGATGATTTAGTGAAGTGCGAGAACGCATTTTTTGCAGCAACTGGAATCACTGATGGCGAATTGTTAACTGGAGTTAGATACCAGGCTGCTGGTGCCACTACTGAGTCAATTGCGTTACGGGCGCGAAGTGGCACAGTTAGACGCGTTTTAGGCGAACACCGATCCGAAAAATTGGAGGGATTGCTGGGTTCCATTTAGTTGTCAGTGGGGTCAGTTAGCCTGCTGTTATGGAATTGAACCCTAACGTCAACCCGCCAGCTGTACTGCGCATTGATTGCGACAGTTGCCAAGTTCGATTTATCGAATGTAATGATTGTGTTGTTGCTGCCTTAATTGGGGCCCCAACTGAATTATCTAGTGACGATCTTGAATCAATTGCAGTTTTGAGTAAATCGGGTTTGGTATCACCGTTGCGATTAGTCCTGCCAGAACAAACTACGGAATCACAATAACGGCAGTTCCCACCTGAGCAAATTCATACAATGCTTTGGCATTGGAGAGCCGTTGTCGAACACAGCCATCGGAGAGTGGTGTGCCCAATTGGTTTTCAGTTTGGGCAAAGGTGCCATCTTTGAGTTTGGGGATGTCGTGAAAACCAATATTTGCAGTTTTTCCACGGTCAAATCTCACCATGTAATTCATGGTTGCATTACCCAAATATGAAGTAGTGGTTCTAGATTTTGAGAAGACCTTGTAAATGCCAGGTCGATGATGATAGTCAAACCTTGAACCAGATACTAAATAGGATTTAATCCAGCCTTCAGACTCATTTATTAACCAAACGCGCTGAAGTGAGAGATCAAAAATTATTCGATTACCATACTCGGCACCTGTCATGGGAATGGCGGCAGCGCTGGATGGCAGCCAGCACAGCGCTGCCACAAGAGCAATCGCAAATTTCCTCACTGGGACATAATAAAAGCAGTTCATTAGAAATGATGCGCTGCAAAGGGACTAAATTAGTCCGGTGTCTCGAACCCTGGTCATCACAAATGATTTTCCGCCTCGCAAAGGTGGAATTCAGACATTTGTTTCACAATTGCTAACGCAACTGTATCCGCAGTCGGTAGTGGTTTATACCTCAAATTGGTCTGGGGCAGCTGAATATGACCAAAACCTGCCCTACCCGGTGATTCGAATTAAGTCATCAATCCTGCTGCCAACTCCGCGCCGGATGCGTGAAATTAAACGAGTAATCCGAAAGTATGAATGCGATCAAGTTTTATTTGGCGCACTAGCGCCACTGGGTCTGTTAAGCAAGTCTTTAAAACGAAACGGGATATCAAACATAGTTGCGATCACTCATGGTCATGAGGCAGGTTGGGCCAAAATTCCATTACTGCGACTACTTCTTAAATTAAGTGCCAAAAATGTTGATGTGATCACATATTTAACTCAATACACTAAAGATCAGATATCGCCTTTATTGAATAAAGAATCAAAATTAATTCAGCTAACACCTGCTGTTGATCCGAACCAATTCATGCCATTAGAGGATGCTGAGAAAGAACAATTAAGGAATAAGTACGATCTCGCTGATAAATTGGTTTTACTGGGCCTATCAAGGCTTATGCCACGAAAAGGTTTTGATTCAGTTATTTCAGTTTTGCCCTCACTGCTGAAAGAATTTCCAAACCTTACTCTTGTAATTGCAGGCGGCGGTCCTGATCAAGCGCGTCTAACTAAGTTAGTACACAAATTGAATCTGAATGATCACGTAAAATTTTTGGGATCTATCCCATACCAAGAGTTGCCAGATATTTATAATTTAGCTGACGTGTTTGTGATGCCATGTCGAAGTAGAATTGCTGGGCTAGATATTGAAGGTTTTGGCATTGTTTATCTTGAAGCAGCAGCAACGCAATTACCGGTATTGGCAGGGAATAGCGGGGGTGCGGTTGAAGCAGTAATTCCAGGTGTTACTGGTGAATTAGTTGATAAGAATAATTTGTTTGCTGAAATTCATAAATTGCTCAGCAGCAAACAGATACGCGAAGATTATGGTCGAGCGGGCCGCAATTGGATTATTCAGAATTTTTCAATTATTGCTCGGGGAGAAACATTGCAAAGGGCATTGGAGCGACGATCTAAATGACAACTTCATCATCCGCCAGCGCTGAGATATCTGCCAGCGCAACCAATGTCATTCGAGTGTTATTGGACTTTGATAAATATCCAACTTGGGCGGGGTTTGAATCGGCAAACATATTGCACACCAATGCAGATCGAAATGATTTTGAAGTGCAATTTGGATTAGCGACTAATGGAGTGTCTGACAAATTGACAATCCAAATCAGTCAACCAGCCCCGAACGTTATTGTGTGGTCTTTGCGGGAATCCGCCTTACTTTCTAAATTGGATGGAAAATTTGATATCAGCGAACTGGATGATAATCGCTGTAAGGTAACCTATGAACTGGATATTAGGTTTAAGAATGCGATGATGAATCTCATGAAGAAGGCGCTTGAGGGTCAGATGACACAGAAGCTACTTGATCGGTTAGCAGGCCAGGCGGCTAACGCATGACTTTAACTATCGGCATAGATATTGGCGGCACCAAGATTGCTGGCGGCTTAATTGATTCATCTGGCCAGGTAGTGCAACGAGTGCGAATTGAGTCACCTAGTGATAATCGTAATCAAATTGTGCAAGCAGTGGTGGATTTATGCCACAAACTAATGCAAGACCATGACGTTTCAGCGGTAGGAATTTCTTCAGCTGGGTTAATTAATAAAGTACGAAATCAAATCTTGTTTTCACCAAATTTAGACATGACTGGTTCAAAAATTGGGGAGGAAGTATCTGCCAGAATACAACTGCCAGTCTTGCTCGAGAATGATGCTAATTGTGCCGCTTGGGGAGAATTTAAATTTGGTGCTGGTGTGGGATACAGCAATATGGTGATGCTCACTGTCGGTACTGGATTGGGCAGCGGTGTGGTTATTGATGACAGGTTATTAATTGGTGGATTTGGTATGGCTGCTGAGTCGGGCCATATGGTGATTAAGCCAGATGGTCAACTTTGTGGCTGTGGTCAACGCGGCTGTTTGGAGCAATATGCCAGCGGACAAGCGTTAACGAGGAATGCTCGATCCTTTGTTGCTAGCGGAAGCCCCGGGGCTGCTACTTTGCTCAAAGCATGCAATGGCGATCCAACAGCGCTTACTGGACCTATGGTTACAGCTGCCGCTGCGGAAGGTGATCCGGCATCTATCTCAATTTTGGCGGAAGCTGGAAAATGGTTGGGGTTTGGTATGGCAGCGATTGCTGCGATTTTGGACCCAGAGATATTTGTAGTTGGCGGCGGCGGCGGTGATGCCGGAGATCTAATTTTGCAGCCAGCGCGAGACGCCTTTGAACAGCGTCTAACCGCTCGAGATCACCGACCTATCGCACAAATCATCGCTGCCAAGCTAGGAAATGATGCCGGCATGATCGGTGTGGCAGACTTGGCACGGTCATGAAGAAATTAACGTTGTTTTTCGCCCTTTTTTTGATGGTGGGCTGCGCGAACGATGCTGAAGTCCTCAATATCCAAACCGAAACAACTGAAACTGAGACTGTTGCATTGGGTAAAGAAATTCATATTCTGACAATCCCCAATCAAGATGAGCGGACCGTCCTAGCGATGCAGCGTGCTGCCGAAGAGGCAGCCGAAAGATTTGATTACAAAATTGTTATCACCACCCCTAATTCAGCAACTGATGCCTTGAAGAAGTTACGAGAGCTAGCTGGTGGGTCAGATATCGGTGGGGTGATTGTGGCATCTGATGGTGCAAAAATGGGAAAGGCGCTATCTCGAGTTTCCGCTGCCGGAATCCCTTCAGTTGGAATTGGTGATAATGCTGCTGCAGCGCTACCGTTTGGTGCGTTGGGATTTGTTGGCGTAACAGATAGTGGAACTGGTAATGCAGTTGGTTCTCGTTTCAAGGCAGCAAATAAAAAGAAATTGCTGTGCATTACATCTACTAGTGCTTCAAAAAGTCGCGAAGTTGTGCTTTGTCGCGCAGCTGGAGAAGTTTTAAGCAGTTCATCAGTAATTTCAGTGAAGGTTTCAGCAAAGGCCGCTCCTGAAAATATCAGAAAAGCAATCGCTGGGGATAAGCAAGTAGATTCAATCCTATTGGCAAATCCAAAATTGGTTGGAGTATTCAATAAGGCGCGCGAAAATGTGGTCCGTAACCTAACTGTTGGCGTTTTAGGATATTCTGAAAGTTTAGAAAATGAACTGCGAAACGGAAACATTTTGTTTATGACGGACAACCAAGAAGCCATGCAGGTTAGATATGCAGTTGACATGCTGGGAACGTTTCTAACCACAGCTGGACGTGTTGGTAACGGCACGCCAATATTAACTGGGCCAGATATTGTGACCGCTGCAACTGTTGATGCTGTTGTACTAGCTCGACAACAATTATTACGTTAACTAACCTTTGATTTTGATTTAACAAACTGAACAGATTTTTCGAAGATTAGATCACTTTCATGATCTAATGTTGCCACATGATAAGACTGCTCAAGCAAAAAGTGTTCTCGATGAACTGGCGGAGTTGAAACATTATTGATTATCAACTCTGAACTGCTTACTGGAACAATATGATCATTTAAACTAGTGAAAACCTGAACTGGAGTGGTCACTAGATGCAAACCTTTTTTGACATCACCCCATAAATCCAACATTGAAGCAGCTGCCGCAATTGGAGTTCGATCATATGAATGTTCCGAGACATTTGGCTTTGCAATGTCATTTCCTACCGCAGGAACGCTCGGAATTACCTTGCCAAGCACAGGTGCTAGTTTCAATAACCTATTCTTTGCCTGCAGCGCTGGATTAACCAACATCAACCCGCTAATCTCACGTTGATGCTGAGCTAATCGAAGCGCCAGAGCGCCACCCATAGATAAACCAGCAACAAATACTTCGTCACATTCTTTGAGTAGTTTTAAATATGCAAGTTGTGCTGCGGCATACCACTGATGCCAGGTGGTTCGATTCAATTCTTGCCAACTGGTGGCATGGCCAGGTAAGACCGGAAGCTCAACTGAGAAGTTTGCTGCGGCTAAGTGCTCAGCCCAAGGCCGCATCGAAGCGGGCGAACCAGTGAAACCATGCAGCAGCAATACGCCAACTGGGTGGCTGCCCCTACTGCTAATTGGCTGTAACGGGTTGGTCATCAAAGCCCCATTTTTCTCTAGTGGATTGATGGTAGAGCGGGGGGCGGTGCGTTGTCACCTCCCTGAGGCTCTAGTTTTTGCATGTGGCAATAGATGACGAGCGACTCGAAACCCCCATTTATTGGCTGCTCCGTTATGGCAGCTTGGGGCCATTGGTCAATTTGCTATATACCCCGTGGATTGAGGGTGCCGAAAATATTCCAAAAACCGGTGCGGCAATTTTGGCGCCAAATCACCTGTCTTTCATAGATTCCATCGTGGTTCCGCTGGCAACTTCGCGCCGCGTAACTTTCTTAGCAAAAGCGGAATATTTTGAAGGAAAGGGACTAAAGGGCTTTTTGACTCGGAATTTCTTTCGAAGCGCTGGGCAGATTCCAGTAGAGCGGGGAACAGCACGAGCATCAAATGCACTTACAGCAGCTGCGAAAGTGCTGCAAAACGGTGGCTTAATTGCGCTTTATCCAGAGGGAACTAGATCGCCATCAGGAAAGTTATACAAAGGCCGAACTGGCGTTGCTCGATTGGCTCTTGAAAATAAAGTTCCAGTAATTCCAATCGGTTTGCATGGCACTCGCGAAATTCAACCGCCAGAGCGAAATATTCCTAAATTGGGTCGAGTCGGAATCAAAATCGGAAAACCGCTTGATTTCTCACATCTATACGATCAGCGGGGTGAGCGAGATACCTTGCGTGCAGTTACTGATGAAATTATGAAGAACATCCGCGAATTAAGTGATCAGCAATACGTAGATATGTATGCCGAAGAAGCACGTCGATTGATTGCGATTGAAAAACGCACAAAAAACAAATCTAGCGAATGATCTTCAGGAGCTGATTTTCACTACCGCTAATAGCTAGATAGTCTCAGGCCTGGGTGGGTTAATCGGCGAATTTGTGACTGATTACAACCTGTTGGCAGCGGGTGCGATTACTGCGGCAATACCGACTTTGATCGTGCCATTAGTGCTGCGAAAGCAGTTTGCTTCTGGACTCACCCAAGGTTCCACAAAAGGCTAGTACCCTTTACGCTTAGCACAACTGGACAGGAGGCAGAGATGCCAAATTTGAAGCCAACCGAGCTGATCATTCTCTTGGTCGTCTTAGTTTTGTTATTTGGAGCAAAAAAGCTGCCTGATGCAGCTCGAGGAATTGGCCGATCGCTGCGAATCTTCAAAGCTGAGGTTAAAGCTCAAGATAACGCTGAATTGGAAGACGACAAGAACACCGACACCAAGTCTTAGTCGCTGCGCATCGAAAACTTATGCGTAAATTTGGTTTGCGAAAACGTGATCCAAACGCGGAGATGACGTTAATTGAACATCTTCGAGAATTGCGAAACCGTTTATTTCAAGTAGTCATGTTTTTAGTTACGGCAACAGTTGTCGGTTGGTTTTTATATGACTTTACCTTTGCGCTACTAAAACGTCCAATAGATTTTGCTATTGCTGAAGCGGCAGCCGATGGCAGAGAAATCGGTTTAGTTCTGGCCGGCGTTGCAGATGCTTTCACGCTGCAGGTAAAGATTTCTGCCACTTTTGCGCTAATTGTCACCGCACCAGTTTGGCTTTGGCACTTATGGCGATTCATTACCCCTGGCCTACAGCGCAATGAACGACGTTACGGACTGCTATTCATGTTCTCTGCTATACCGCTGTTTTTTGGTGGCGTCTATTTGGCCTATACCGTGCTACCAATCGCAATGGAGTTACTGTTGGGCTTTACCCCGCAGGGCGTTTCAAACTTGCTCCCCGTTGATCGGTATTTGAACTTCTTTTTGAGAACACTAATTGTCTTTGGTATCGGCTTTCTGTTACCTGTCGTCATTGTGATGCTCAGTTTGGCGAATGTGGTTTCCGGATACACCATGATTCGATGGTGGCGACAGATTGTCGTTGGGGTGGTCGTATTTGGCGCAGTTGCAACTCCAACTGGAGATCCGCTAAACATGATGATTCTTGCCGGGCCAATGTTGATTTTGGTTTTTGGTGCAATTGGAATTGCACGTTTGATTGATAGACGCCGCGGTCGCACCGAAGAGTGGTCTGACACGCTTAGCGACGACGAAGCATCGCCCTTATAGCGAGTCAAAACTAGGCAGCAATACGCTTAGCGTATGTCCCAAATCCAGTGGCCCGATCTTCCAGCAGCCCAGCAGCCACCTTGGCCTGACCAAGCAGAACTGCAAAAGGCTCGTGCCGAATTAGCCACACTGCCACCGCTCATTTTTGCAGGTGAGGCGGATCAGCTGAGAAATTCGCTGGCTAAAGCAGCACACGGTAATGCGTTTGTCTTAACCGCAGGGGATTGCGCTGAAACATTTAAACACAATACCGCTGATTCAATTCGAGGTCGGTTGCGAACCGTGCTACAGATGGCGGTGGTGTTGACTTATGGATCCACTTTGCCCGTAGTTAAAATCGGTCGAATCGCGGGTCAGTATTTCAAACCACGATCTGGCGATAGCGAAACTCAAAACGGTGTAACCCTTCCGGTTTATCGTGGCGACGCCGTAAATGATGTCGAATTTACCGAAGCATCTCGGATGCCAGATCCATGGCGCATGGTTCGGGCTTATCACGCGTCTAGTGCAACTTTGAATTTAGTTCGAGCCTTCACTCAGGGCGGTTATGCTGATTTACGTGAAGTACATTCTTGGAACCAAGATTTTGTGCAACAGTCAAAAACCGGCGAAAAATACGAAATGATTGCCAGTGACATTGATCGTGCGTTAGCGTTTATGGAAGCTTGCGGAGTAGACCCAAGCGAGTTCAGAACTGTAGATTTTTACTCAAGTCACGAAGCTTTGGTATTAGATTATGAAAAACCATTGACCCGGGTTGATTCTCGTACTGGCAAGCTATATGACGTTAGTGCCCACTTTCTATGGGTCGGCGATCGCACTCGTCAATTAGATGGCGCTCATTTAGATTTTGCATCACGCATTTCAAATCCAATCGGTGTAAAGATTGGACCATCTACAACGCCAGCAGAAATTACGAAAATTCTAGAAATGTTAGATCCGGATCGTACTTCTGGTCGGGTTACCTTTATTTCAAGAATGGGTGCTGGCAAGATTAAAGAATCACTCCCACCGTTAATGACCGCCTCATTTAAGTCCGGACATCAACCACTTTGGGTTTGTGACCCAATGCATGGAAATACCAGAACAGCAACCACTGGCCACAAAACACGTGAATTTTCAGATGTGCTTGGCGAAGTAGTGGGATTCTTTGATGTTTGTCGAGTCCTTGGAGTCCATCCAGGCGGAATTCATATCGAGCTAACCGGTGATGACGTAACTGAATGTACTGGCGGCATGGAAGGTTTACTTGATCAAGATTTACCAAGTCGTTATGAGACCGCTTGCGACCCAAGACTTAATCGCGTTCAATCGCTTGAATTAGCATTTCGGGTCTCTGAGATGCTTAAAGCTAGATAATGCTCGCGGCGATTGAAACTAAGCTATTCAAACGTACTTTTTGGGTGATTACCGCTGGGGCTAACTCAAATTTGACCATAATTCGAAGTGGATTTGGCAGATTAAATATTTTAATTGCAGATATGGCTGCCGAAGTTTTAGTTCGACCTAACTCCGTAATTCAAAATGCTGTTTTAGCTTATCAGAATCAAAATTTTGAACCGATAACTAATTTTGAATTAGTGCAACCAGGATCGGAATTTGCTAGTCGAGTTTGGCGAGAGATATCAGCAATTCCAGTTGGTGAGACTATTTCCTATGGCGAGTTAGCTAGCCGCTCGGCAAGTCCCGCTGCGGTTCGTGCCGTTGGTACTGCTTGTGGCAAAAATAGGATTCCAATTTTCATTCCCTGCCATCGAGTAATTCCAACAACCGGGGGAGTTGGCAAATACGCATATGGGATAAAACTCAAGGAACAGTTACTTGAGCACGAGCTCGGTAAGCACCGTATTCGGAAATCAGCATTGCGAAAATAATTAATCCACCTCCAATTGCAATTGGAGGTGTTATGACATCAGCCACGATAATTACTGAAAAAACAGCTCCCCATACTGGTTCTAGCGTGAACATAATTGCAGCTCTTACAGCTGAAACTTGCGCTTGTCCCCACGTTTGCAACAGTAATGCCAATGCCCCAGCGCCAGCTCCAAGATAAACAAGTTCATCCCAAAGTTGCGAGGGTGGAAATTGCAACGTACCTAGTATTAATGAAAGTATAAATGACATTGCAGCTACAACTGCCATCTGCATTATGGTCATTGCCCAGGCGATCTCGGGTCGCCCCCATCTGCTTAAAAATGTGATCTGCAAACTCCACATGAGTGCAGTTACCAGCGTAATGCTTTCGCCAAATCCCAATCCAACTCCGCGTAACGTCATTACGGCAAGGCCAAACACCGCAACCAAAATTGCGGCCCAAGTTAATCCTCTAATTCGCTCTCGAAACAGTAAGGCGCCAACCAATGGGGTAAAGACGACAAACATGCCGGCGATAAATCCTGATGCCGTAGCAGTGGTGTACTGCAGGCCCCAACTCTGCAGCAAATAGCCACTACCAAGGAAAAAACCGATAAAAATTGAGTGTTTTCGATCAATAGGGTTTAACTCAAAGATAGCTTTGGGTTTAAGTAAAAGCAGAATCATGACGGCGATAAGCGAACGAAATAGCATCCCTGAAACCAAATCCATCTGGGTCACCACAACTTGGGTGATGGCAAATGAGCTACCCCAGAGCGCAGTAGCAATTAGTAGCGCAATTGTGGCAAGTATCGGATGCATTTTGGTGGCCACCGCGGTAGCCTAAGCCCAACCACACGGGAGTCCGCTTTATTGCGGGCTGAGAGGGCGAAAAGTTCGCCGACCGTAGGACCAGTCGGGTAATGCCGAATCGGGAGGAGTGTTATGACTGTTCTATTTTCTGCCTGGGGTTATGAAGTAACTTTGTTAGAAATGTTATCTGTGATCGCATCTATTGCAGCGATCTGGCTTGGAATAATTGGAACTAGATGGGCATGGCCACTATGGATATTGGGCTCAGTGCTTTACGGCTGGTTATTTTTAGAGTTCGATTTACTAGCGTCCGCTGCGCTGCAGTTAGTTTTTATTGCAGCGGCTATCTGGGGTTGGTTTGGTTGGGGGGCGCAAGGCGCACAACCAAAATTGCTATCGAATCGACATCGTAGCTACTGGCTCGGCTTCGCTATTGTTGCCTGGGCGGGTCTTAATCCATTACTTAAGGAACTAGGCGCTGTTGCCACTCAATTAGATTCTCTGATATTTGTCGGATCTTTGATTGCCCAAATATTGATGGTGATGCAACGAGCTGATGCCTGGATCATTTGGATTATGGTAAACATTATTGCAACAATTCACTATGGTCGACAAGAGCTTTACTTTACGGCCTTGTTCTATGCGGTTTTGGT
>Ga0315900_10012034_pt1 | contig 10680 bp, 11 predicted proteins | sample LakEriMetagenome_FD_203521 | JGI IMG/M metagenome (GOLD analysis project Ga0315900, IMG submission 203521) | Freshwater fungal communities from buoy surface, Lake Erie, Ohio, United States - Buoy 12 MA114 | ecosystem: Environmental > Aquatic > Freshwater > Lake > Lake biofilm | place: USA: Lake...
CGAACGTAAATCGAATAATAAATCAAAATCTAAAAAATATTGAGATAAAGTTAAATCTATAAAACACCACTAATTGCAATTATAGCGTTAAAAGTAATAGATGTAACATTAAAAAAATAAATCAAAAAGTAGAATTAAAAAAATTGATTTTTTATTAGCATAAATTGTCTGTATATAAATCAATTTTAATACGTGAATGGATAATAACAATATGACTAATTTAATGGATAATAATATGCCTGATTTAATATATGATAAACAGAATATGCCAATAAAATCAATAGTTTCGATAAATTCGTTAAAACCATCAAACACATTAAGTTCATTAAAACCATCAAAACCATCAAAACCATCAAACCCATCAATATATAAAACTCCAGAAATTGTAATAAATCCATTAACATTAAAAAATAGACATATGGTGAGAAGATCTATGTTGTAAAATTTTCAATCCGTTTAATGAAATTTAATTAATTTATTAAAATAAATTAATTAAATTTTATTTCAGTCTAAAGTAACATTAATTGTTTCATTATAATAATTATAATCATATTCATCATCAGAATTAGGTTCTTTAATTAGTTCTAGTAAATTTAAAATTTCATTTCTAATTTCATGTGATGCTTTTATATAATTTTCAGAATTAACCTGATCTGATTTTTTAACACATTTTATTTTATTATTTTTATCCATTATATTCAGATTTAATTTTTAATCTTAATATCAAATTATTTTATTATCACTGTAAATTAATGACTGAATGATTCAATAACTTAATAATTCAATTTTTATCAATAAAATTTATATATTAATATATAAATGTATAGATGTATACTATTTAGCTATCAATCCACAATTTATTAACATTCATTTTCTAACATAAATACAATGTACACTCTTGTAAAAATATTATCAATATTAATCGTGGTTATAAGCAGTTTTTTTATGGATGAAGAAATAAATAATACTAAAATTATCAGATAAATCCTTGCAATTTTGCCAGTAATAATGTTATCAGATTAATCGAATTTTTGTTTGCAGTGGTATTATTAATTATACAAATATAGAAATATATAAATATACTTTTTATGCTTAAAATAATTTATTTAAAGTCAGAATCGAAAAAATAAATTTTGTTAAAAATTTAATATTATATGATAATATTAAATTTTTAATATTCTTAATTGAATTATTTTTATTGTGTTTTGCATCCATTTGGGTTAATTTGATCAGTTACTTTGTTTTTGTCGTCATTAGATACGGGTTGAATATTTTTATTCTCAGTATCGGTAGACAACGAATTATTTTCTTTATCATTACATATGTCATTTTTTTTATATTCGGTTGAATTAGACTGAAGAGTATCTTTGTCTTTTTCACTTTCATTTACATCTGAATTTGTATTATTTGTTGTTTTTTCTTGATCATTTTCTTGATCATTTTCTTGATCATTTTCTTTTTTATCATCTTCAGAATTTGATTGAGCTACTTCAATTTGTCGTACAATTTTATTTACATAAAGTTCCCAAGATACTATAACATTTATGTGCTCATATGCTGAATTCCAAATGTATCCTACAGAAGTTTCAGATTTTTTTTCAATGTAAAAAATTCTCCCGAATGATTTATTTGTGTCTACTAATAAATATTTTCCTTCTTTGAACATGTTGTTATTTTTAAAATCTTCATATGACATGTTTGTTATAAATGTAAATTTTTTTGAATCGTTTTCATTTTCATTCTTAACATAAGAATTTGTGTACTCCACAAATTCTTCCGAATTTTGAACAAACGTTACAAGTTCCTTTAATTCTTTATTGTCAGTGCATGTAATGTCGGTCGGTATTATCCCGCTTCGCGGTGTAATTTTGATAACTGCAAAAGGTTTAGTTGATTCAAATGTATTCATTTTGATTATGTATTATAATGTTAATCAGTATTATTTTTTTATATTACTTACTATTTAATATAATTATTATTTTCCAATAACTTATTTTTTCAATTTTTTGTGTAAAATACAGTGAACAATTACTATTTAACTAAATTTAAATATTTATTTGTACCAATAAATTTTATTACATATATCATTATTTTTAGTACGATTATCTACAACCATATATGTGGAATCTTGTGTTATGTTGGTATATACTTGTCTGAATATATTAAATGATGGAAACGTATTGCAATATTGTTCGTATATTCTTTTTGTATTCATAATTGAATCATCATTTGCAATAAAAACATAATCAAATCGTGACCTTAATTCAGGATTTAAACCCAATGGTGCATTTATAATTGATATAATCATTTTTTCATTATTATAGTAATCAAATATGTGTTTCAGAATTGTATTTCCATTATTAAACAATATATTTTCATGTAATATAACAGCAACAGAATCAGTTATTAATTTATTGTCAGATATTAAATCTTTTGAGTATATAGTTTTAATGTTTGGATATTTTTCTGTAAAATCATCACAATCATACATTGAATTAACTATAAATGTACTGTTTTCCAAAAAATCATTACTGAATTGATTAATAATATCGCCCATTATTGATACATTATTAATTTTATTTTTTCCAATTACTAAAATTGAAGAATTGCTTCTAATATTTGTAATATTTAACTTTCTTATTTGATAATTTATAATTTGTGAACTCAATGTAGATTCATTTATAGCTGATGCTTCTGTACGTATAATTTTATTAATAATCTTATTAGTGGGTTTATACCAATAAATTTTTTTACTAATATCAATAGACGGACATCTATTATCGATAACCATAAATGCATCGTTTGTTGTAACATTTTTGTAAAAATGTTTAAATAATGTTATATTTTCGAATAATCCGCAATAATTTTCATATATTTTGATATTATCATGTTCACAACTCGTATAAGATGCTAATATATAATCAAAATTACATCTAATTGAAGGACATAAAGGAGCAGGAAATGAAGTTACTAAAATTAATACTTTTTTGTAATGTCTACTATTCATTAATAAATTCAAATAATCTCCTGATTTTAATTTAGAATATTCAGGTGCATATAATATTATTGCTCCTGGTTTTAATTCATCTGATATATTTACATCACCATTCACCATATTAAACTTAAAAGATGTATCTACCTGAATATTTGGATATTTAATTAAATAATTATTTAATACTGTGTCATATGGACTAATAACAGTACTATTTTCTATAAAATTTTCATATTTGTCACTGTATAAGTCTAATATATCATATGAAACTTGTAATGCACCGGATTTCCTTTTTCCAATAATATAAATTTGCGGAAAATCGCATATATCCTTGATAATTAATTCTTTAATTTGAACCTTATTATCCTCATTTTTATCTTCTTGTTTACTATTGTATCCGTTATCATCATTATTATTGTTATTATCGTTATTATCGTCATTATCATCATTATTGTCATTATCGTTATTATTGTTATCATCATTATCGTCATTATTGTCATTAATGTCATCATTATCGTCATTATTGTCATTAATGTCATCATTATCGTCATTATTGTCATTAATGTCATCATTATCGTCATTATTGTCATTATCCTGTTTAACAGTGCAATGATTTACATTACAGCACTCATCTTTATTAATACAATTAAATTTTAGATATTCATCTGATTCCAATGATCCGACATAATTAATATATAACAACCTATGTAATGAAACTTTTTTATTTTGAAAATAAAAATTTATGTGTGCATTTTTATGTGTATTTGTCATATCACCATTCCATACACAACATTCATTTTTATCGAATATACTCGAACTAATACATTCGCATATTCTTTTCATATCATCTACATCCAATTTCCAATTTTCCGGTATATTATTTAATTGCTTATCTACCAATTCTTTCAACAATTCACTACTATATTTTGTATTATTGCAAACATATGGATCCGATATTTTACTTATGATTAATTCCCAATGTACAATAATTTTAAAATTTTCATAAGTAGAATTATAAATATATCCTTTACTTATTTCATAAAATTTTTCTACAAATAATATTACATTATTATTCATTAATAAGTATTTTCCATTTTTGAGTATACTGTTTTTTTTAAAATCATCATAATTGGTATTACTTATAAATGTATAATCTGATCCGTTTGATGTAATTATATTTTTTTTCGCATAGGTTAAAAAATCATCATGATTATCGACAAATGCAACGAGTTCTTTCACATCATTAGCTATTTGAATTATGGCATACATTTTAAAATAATTAATGAGTATATAAATTAACAACAAAATTAATTTTTATATTCGTTAAATATTCATCGTAATTCCGTTCGATTGCAATTATAATATAATAAATCTATGTTTTACCATATTATTTTAATATGGTAAAACATAGATTCATTTTATAATTTATTTGTAATTATATTTTCATACATCATCGATATTGTAATTTTTTTCTATTTTTTCGTCATTATTTTTGTCAATATGTTCATCATCAAAATAATCATCTTTTATGACAATTTTATTATTATTAGACTGATCATTAACAATTGTAGTTGTTGTAGTTGTAGTAGTTGTAGTAAATAACCATGGTACATTTGTACATAGTTGCTCTGTTTCTAAATATTCAAACCATTTAAATACTTTGTCTATCTCTAAATAATAATGAATACCCGGTGCACACACTTTAGATAAATTAGAATCAAAATTATCAACTGTTATCATTTCTCCTAATTTATATTTAAAATCATCAGTATAAACACATGAATATGCTTCTGTCAATGATGTAAAATTTTCTTCGTTTATCAAATATTCAGGAATTTTATCAATAATTGCAATTTGTTCAATATCTTGGGTGCAGTATGGACATGTGACATTGTGTTGTATTGATATTAATTTTTTCCAACATGTTAAGCAAAAACGATGTTTACATGGTATTGCCATATAACAATCATTGTTATCATAACATATTTTACATTCTGATAAATTTTCCTTAACAGGATTAATTTTATTTTTAACATAATTTATCGGTTTTATATTAATAACTTGTGCCATATTTGTTCTATATTTATCATCTTTTGGATCAAATGCATTTTTTGCTTCTTTAGGAATAAGTAAAGTTACAAGACACAAATCATTATCAATTGTTTTAGCTGCTTTATATCCAAATTTTCCATTAATAATATCATTATGATCTATACTAAGTTTTACATCAAGTTTATTATTTTCATCTATATTTATATTACTAATTTCGTGACCATTTTCATATTTTATTTTTGTCATGTTTATCACATCATTATTATTGCCATCTAATGACATATCATTATCGTCATTATCGCTATCATCGCCATGTATCATGCATTTAGTAATTATAATATTTGATAAAGCATGTTGGTTAAATTTATATTCAAATTCATATCTAATTTTTGATAATTTTGATGATTTATGTGAATATTTTTTTAATAAATATCCCTTTATATTATCATCTTCTATTAATACATAGAATAGAATTAATATAGTTTCTTCATTGATAAAATTACTTGGATCTAAATTTAAACATTCTAAATCATTTTTATTAATATTGTTCAATAAGATATTTAAATTTGATTTTTCAAGATTATAAATTGCATCGAATACTGTATTGTATATTGTATTGTTGTTTTTTGAAATTAACATATGAATTGTATTAATCGTATCGATATTATCATTTTGAACAGCATTAATTAATTTAGATTCTTTTTTTATTTCCAGTTCAATTTTATAGTTATTTATGTAATATGTGGATTTATGATTAACATTAAAATACGATTCATCATGCACAACATGTATATGAGGTGTACCATCATTTTTGTAAATAGTAGTTTCTCTAAAATCTTTTTTTAATTGCTGAATTTCCATATAGGATTCAGGATTGTTCATTTCACTAACATGTTTCATTGATAATCTTCCATCAAAATGATTATATTTTTTTCTTTCAACAAAAATTTTATCATCCTTTTTAATAAGAGATGTAAATATGTTTTCATTCCTAGATATATATTCTAATTTGAAATTTTCATTATCATAAAATGGATATGGTAAAATTATATTTAGATTGTTATTGTAATCATTAGTGTTATCTACCAAAATTTTACTCAAATTATTTTCTTCATCATATATACCATCAAATATAATTTTACAATTATCATAAAAAATTTGTTTTCTGCATCTACATGTATAAATTGGATTATTTTTTTTTATTTTTACACTTATTATGTCCGATTCCAAATTTAAAATATGTTTTAAATTTTCATCATTAGAAAATTTAAAATCAAATCTGGATAAATTATTTTTTATTGAATCTATTGTATCTATATCAATTAAATATTTAAGATTGAAATATATAGTTGTATGTTGTATTGTCAATGTATAATAATACATATCGTTAGATGACAATATTTTAACATCCGGATATTTAATCGTAAATTCATTTTGTTTGAAATTATAATTAATAACAGTATTAACAGTATTAACATCAGTACCATTTATAAAATTTTTATAATAAACGCCATATGGATCTGATTTTTGAAAATGAATAAAAAATTCAGCATGTTCATCATCATTTAGTAAGTTATGTTTGTAGTTAAGGCTTATACAATGTTTATATTTTAACTGTTTTAGCTTACTGTTCAAAATAAAATCATAAATATTATTAGGTAATTTTCCAAATATTTTTTTTAAACATAAATGATTTATAAAGTTTATACCTAGTGGATGAGTTGTTAAATTATCATCATTCACAAATTTACATTCTACACTTAAAATAATATTGCCAAAAAATTCTATTTTTATCAATGTTGTGTCGTTTGATAATGATAAATAGCATAAATCTCCAATATAATACTGACTAAATTTATATACACAATCCGATGAATTGGTTGATTGCGGATGTGATGTAGTTGTATATGAAAAATTAACAAACAATAAATTACCATATAAATTTAATCTGCATGATAATTTACATAATTGTGATGAAATATTAATTATTTTTTGATCTGTATATTTTTTTATCGAATATTTACATTTTGGATCAAATGATAATAATGTTTTTGTCATTATCGGAATATCATTTATTGTGAATGGTTTATCACGTAACATAATATATCTTAGTATTTCGTTTAGTTCATTTGTTTTGTCGTCATTGGATGATTTATTTTCTGTAAGACCGTACGACAACAAAGCTATGTTTTGTGCCAGTGGACTTATCTGTCCCATATGTGTATTTTTTGATATATTTAATAAATTTATTAAATTCCTATCATCAGTTAAATCTGAACAATCTACATTTTCAATCAGGTTACATAATTGTTGTTTTTTTTGATTAAATAAATTAAACAATTGTTCTGATTGTTTAATTTGTTGTATTTGATGTAATTGATGCACATACTCATCAGACGAAATTAGCGGCATCATCTGGTCATTTAGACTGTGCGGTAAAATTTCCATTTAATATATATCAAATATGTCAAATAGAAATTTTTAATAAATACAGCATATATATATTATTTTTCAATTTTTTCAATTGTTTAATCATCCAATTGTTTAATCATCCAATTATAAATTTAGGTATTTATGTATTAAACATTAAACATTCTTTTAATTCTTTGCATGCAATGCCAAATACAGCTGTAATTTCTAATTCCAATACAGATGATGAATTAATTAAAATGAATAATTTATTTTCTTTATCAGAATTACATGTCAAGTACAATTTATTTAACATTATATATTCCTTGTCATTTATAATTTTAATGTATGTCGGCACGACATTATCAACATGATTAAGCGATATTCTATCAATATTAATATTTTTTATTGCTACAATAAAATCAGTTATACTGCATGGCATATCATATATCCTATAAGGTAGTTCTAATACATAAAAATCAGAATTAAATTCAGATAATTTGGATAATTTTATTTTTTGTTTCATTAATTCACCATAACTTTTATTTTTAAACATATCAATTACAGCATTATTAAGTGTCTTATGTATTTTATTATTATTGGATATCATATCAATGTATTTCTTCCATTCCTTTCTTAACATTTTTGTTGCAATGTATTCATTAAGTGGATTTATTGTGTATACATTATCTTGTCTACCATGTAGCGGAAATATTTGTAAATGGTACCAATTAAAATTAGTTTTAATATCTAATTTATCCATATATGTACTATTATCATCAAAATCACCTAAAAGATTCGTAGTATTATATGAATCCATTTTTGAAAAAAATGTATCAGATATTAATTTTACATAATGAAATCCCATCTTTAAATTCATTACTATATAAATTAACTAAATAGCAGTGAAATTAAAATTCATTTTTTTTTAAACACTTACAATATATATAACTCTAATTTTGAAATACTTTTAAATATTTTTTTAAAGTATATAATATATTTACATGACAAGCCAATCACCAACGCCAAGTGCTATAAATGATATATGCAAAAAATATAGAGAAGATGATTTGCGGGAATGTAATCGTAGTATCGATAGGATTGTCGCAAGAATTAGAACTGAATGTTTTGAATTATTAAATAAGGAAAAAAAAAATAAATCAATTTTAATAATAATATTTTCAGTTGTTATTCCAATACTGTTAATAATCATATTTTATATATCTTATAAACTTTATAAAAAATAAAATAATTTGTCATTTGTCATTTGTCATTGTAATTTAAATGTATACAGACGAATATTTCAAAAAATAACATTTTAAATAATAATTTTTAATAAAATTTAAACTCATTTTCAATCTTATGAATAATTTTTTTAATCTGTGTGCAGCTTACGCCCCATATCACATTAATACTTTTTTGGTCATTTTTTGGAATGATATCATTTTTTACATATATATAAATTTTTATTGGATCAAAAAACATTAATTTTAAACACATAGATGAAATATATTTATACAATAAGATATATTCTTCAGTTCCTATTTTAATAAAATCAGGTACAATATTTTTACACAATTCAAAATCACCAATATACATATCAAATCTACTGATACCTATATTTTTTATCGCAAGGATAAGATCATATGATCGATGTAATGTAAATTGATAACAGGTATATTCTATTTTTTTATCTAATTCGTTATATATTTTTATATTGTTTATGGTATCGACTTGCAACATAGGATTAATAATAATGTTACAATTAAATAATTCAATACAATTACCATTTTGAATTAAATGGATTAACGCCTTTACAAAATTATCATGTATAATAACATTTGGAAATCCACTATATGAAATAATTATTTCGAATATATTTTCACGATTTTTACACATTTCTTTTGTAAAAGCATGATCCATTAATTTTTTTCTAAATCTAATGATTCTTTAATATTAATATCAAAATCATGTGCATCATCAAAATTGCCAAAATAATTTATTTCTGATATATTATTTTTAAGGATATTATATGATAAGACACTATGCTTACACATTATAAATTATAAAAATTGATAACATTATTCAATTATTTTGACTAATATATCCCCTTAATTGAATAATAATATCAATATTTATTAAAATTAAAAGAACACTTACATCATAAACTAATTGCATTAATCTATGATGTAAGTATTCTTTTTTGAATGACTAGTATATTGGGGCGATTTTTTTTTAAAATTCTAAAATAAGATGCAAAGACATAATAAAAAATACATAAATAAGTTTTACATCATGGATTAATGCATTAGTCCATGATGTAAAATATTTATTGGTTAACAATAATAGATTTATTTTTTAATCCATAGCTAATCATCACAAATTTTTGAATAATAATCCAACATTAAATTTAAATATAGTATGTTATTATTCATCAATTGATTGATGAATATATGTCAAGCATTTTAAAATGTGGTTATTTATTGCCATCTATTAAAACAGGTAATATATATTGGAACGTGTTCAAATAAAAAAATATTGTTAAAAATTTATTACCATTTACATTATTTTTCGATAGTTCAATTTTTCCACTATGATTGTTTTTTATATGTTATCATAAACTATTTTATAAATAAATAAAGAATAGTAATAAAATTTTGCATATCAGATTAAAAAATTAAATTTTAGATTTTCATAAAAAATTACGAAAATTTAAAATTCCACATTAGTTGGTAAATTCAATACAGTGGTTCGGATTGATATTTATCTTGATCATAAGGAAGATCAAATAGATAAATTTTGAATCCTTCAAATTCAACATGAGGTCCTCCAATTCCTCCTTTTAAGGTATGGTAATCTCCACAATTTAAGGGTGCACCAATAACAAGATATCTCGCATCAACTTCAAATCCTTGATGATGACGTTTGAAAACAATGATTGGATGTTCACCACTATCTCCTTCATTACAACTAAGTTTTAATCCTGATTTTTTCAATCCAGGACCAAGAAGAATTTGATGAAGTTTTTCAACCATTTGTCGGATGTTATTTTGAGACATGTTGTTGTTTCTGCTAAATTAATAACATATTAATGGTTCTGCTAATGATTTCAAATTTCAATTTTTTAATAAGCATTTTTAAGTTAGCCAATGATGGTGCTATATCAGAACCATCATGAATGATCTTACAGTTGCTAATGAATTTGAAATACCTTAAATTGTTTCCTA
>Ga0315900_10012036_pt1 | contig 10678 bp, 11 predicted proteins | sample LakEriMetagenome_FD_203521 | JGI IMG/M metagenome (GOLD analysis project Ga0315900, IMG submission 203521) | Freshwater fungal communities from buoy surface, Lake Erie, Ohio, United States - Buoy 12 MA114 | ecosystem: Environmental > Aquatic > Freshwater > Lake > Lake biofilm | place: USA: Lake...
CAAAATCTACAGGAACATATTAGGCAAGCTGCAACTGGACATGCAGGTGCATTGCAACTGGTTACGGAGCTTCTGGGGAAGGATAAACTGACGGACGTGCTTTCGCAGCTCGAAACAGTTCAGAACACCCTATCCCCCGAAGAACAATCTCAGTTCCTGAGTACATGGATTAAGGAATCCATTGGTATGGTAAGCAACGCTGCCGGTGCAGTCAAAAAGGAGCTTGGAATCACTGGACACGGGGGTCCCGACCACAATGCATTTATTGTGTAGCACTAAAAAATGTTATTTTATCAATATAATTCAAATATTTATATGACACTCACCCACGCTATCTATCCGCTTGGATTTCAAAACAATCTATAGTAGTTTTATATAATCAAGGGTGTTAATAGGTTTAAAATAAGACCCCCAAGCAAAAGGAGGCAACTATGGCCAGTGAAAAAAGTCAGAACGTGCAGGACGTATTCCTGAATACCGTTCGCAAGAAGAAGATGCCCGTCACCGTGTTTCTCACCAGCGGTGTGAAGCTACAAGGTAATGTAACGGGTTTTGATAATTTCTCCCTCGTGCTGCGTCGTGGCCCACAGGTCCAACTGGTGTATAAACATTCGATTGCAACCGTAGTACCGTCCGGAAGCATTAGCCTGTATGAAGGCGAAGAGAATGATGGTATGCCTATTGAGTCTGGCTCAACTCCACCTTCCCATTAAACACAACCGTAACATATTGTGAACGATTCATCTGACCGGCAGACGCGCAAGCCTGCTACACGTACGCTCGTCATTCATCCCTATCTGAAACGTGAACGCGATAATGCTCGCGATCCGGAATCGCGTCTGCAGGAAGCGGTGAGGCTCGCGGACGCCATCTGGCTTCACGTTGTATATAAAATGACGGTGCCTCTTGGCGCGATTAAACCCGCCACCTTGATTGGTGCGGGAAAAGTGGATGAGATTGCGGCACTCGTTACCGAGATGAATATTGAGCTTGCGATCGTGGATTATAAAGTGAGTCCGGCGCAACAACGCAATCTCGAAAAGGCACTCAACTGCAAAGTGATTGACCGCACGGCGTTGATTCTTGAAATTTTTGGTGCTCGCGCCCGCACGCATGAGGGGAAATTGCAGGTGGAACTCGCCTCCCTCAATTATCAGAAAAGCCGACTCGTCAAATCCTGGACACACTTGGAAAGACAGCGCGGCGGTTTCGGATTTCTTGGCGGCCCGGGTGAATCGCAGATCGAGATTGACCGCCGCCTGATACGTGACCGGATTTCCAAAATCAGCGGCGAACTGGAAGGCGTGAAACGCACCCGTGAACTGCACCGCAAGACACGGCGCGATGTGCCGTATCCGGTAGTGGCACTGGTGGGCTATACAAACGCAGGGAAATCCACACTGTTCAACCGTCTGACCGGTGCGGATGTCATGGTGAAGGATCTGCTCTTTGCCACGCTCGACCCCACGCTTCGCAATGTGAAGTTACCGAGCGGTTCGCAGATCATTCTTTCCGATACCGTCGGATTCGTATCCGACCTACCGCATGATCTGGTCGCAGCCTTCCGCGCCACACTCGAGGAGGTGATCGAAGCCGATCTGATCCTGCATGTGCGCGATATTTCGCATCCCGATAGTGAACCGCAGAAGAAGGATGTACTGGAAGTGCTCGGCGGCCTGCTCGATCAAGATACGCTCGATACACGCATGATCGAGGTGCTCAATAAAATTGATAATCTGCCTCAGGAAACGCAGGAGAATCTGCTCGAACGCTCAAACGATATGACTATCGCCATCTCAGCCGTAAGCGGTGTTGGGATACCTGAGTTATTGGGGCGCATCGAGCGGTTTGTGAATCAGCATTTTCTGGAAACCACAGAACTCAGTGTTCCGGTATCCGACGGCAAAACACTGGCATGGCTACACGCGCACGGCTCAATCATCAAAAAAGAACTGGTGGACGAAACCTACCACCTCACCGTGTGCATGACACCGGAGAATATCGGTCGGTATAAACGACTGGCTGGTTAGTTGCGGCCTTCGCGGGAATTGGCGGCAGCTCTAGCGGCAGCCGCTATTTCTGGATTTACTGGAGTAGCTGGAGGTTTCCCTGCAGGAACACTCGCCTGCCTTGAATCCAGGTTTTGCGATTGAACCACAGCGCGTTCTTTACCAAATTCGTTGATCATGTTTAGGATGCCGTCTGCCTTATCGCCAAGCAGCCCTCTGCTGCCTTCAATCAATTCTTTAACGAAGTTCATTGCTGATGCTAATGATTCTTTTCCTGTATCTAGCACATCTTTCTTGAAGGCATCCATTTTTTCCCTGTTCTCTGGATCCGTCACATATTGCCGTGCTTTTTCACCTGCGCTTTTCAGTGCCTTATCAGCACTTGTACCAAAAAAAGGCACAGCTAAAGTGTCAAACACACCTTTTAAAGACTCGATTGCTAGATTTGCACCAATTACCTTGGATGCGGCGCGTCCAAGCACGCTATTTGCCAGATGCGGATTTTGATTAATGCCTTGCGCAGCCAGTAACATTCTCGTTGCTGAGTTTGCGGCACCATCCACAATGTTTTCTTCTTGCTGTGTATCCGTCGTCATAGAACACCTCTTTTGTTTGATGCTCTAGTTATACGCCTGTTTTGTTACAAAACGATTAAGAAAATATGTTATTTTTGTTGAAAAATAGGGCGATTTCAGCATTCCGGCGGCGTACTAGCCCGGGAAGCCTTCGCCCCCCTGCCCATACCCATTTCAGCCACTCCCTGCGAACTGACGCCCATTCCCCACGATTAATGACCCTTCTAAGGCTGGAACGCTGTAAGGCTCCTGATCCGAGATTGAAGGTGAAACTGGTGATAGCTGTAAGCTGCTGATCAGTAATTGGTATTTTGATTAATCGCGCGATAGATCGCTGCGCTTTCATGCAATCAAGATCAAGCAAGGCAATCCCCTGCTCTTTGGTAATACCGCTATCAGGGAATACTTCTCCATCTTTCACAGCATGTCCATATCCAATGGTGGGAATCCCCGCTGGACACAGATACACGGTTGAGGAGAATCCTTCCCAGCGGGAAATGAACTGCAGACATTCCGGTGATGGCATAGGAAACTTTCTTTTTAGTGAGCATTCGCGTATAGTGGAGTAATGAAAAACAATCTCAAATACGCGGATGCAGTGCCAGCAACCGACAGCATTGAGGATTTGCTCTCACGCTATGTCGAAGGTGAAATCAGCTGGCGTAAAGCTGCTCGCGCAATGGGTATTTACAGCTTCGAGAAGTTTGAACAGCAGATGATACATCGCGGGCTGATGCCCCCGTATCCGAGTGATGCAACCGATAGTGCGGGTTCACTATGAAATACCGGCGGCCTGCTCCTCCCGACCATGCCGCCACAAAGGATACGATTGAATTTCATGTGGATACCTGTGGGTATTCCGACAACATCATGCGGGCGATCACCCTGCTTAAATCCATTTACGATTATACTGGAAAGAAACGTCTTGAATATGTGACGACGCAGCAATCCATGCGGGAGCTTGCTAATACATCCAGCAAGGAAATGCTGCTCACAAGTCGTGCGGCAACCGCGTATCTGCGGGGCGGCGATAAAAAGCCCGATAGTAAGTTTGCGCAGTTTGTTGATCGCAGCCGCGACTGGGTAACGGTCTATACAACTTCGCACTGCGAACGATTTCAGCAGGTACTGGTTGAACAGATTTTGCCCGAAACGCTGGTTCCGATTTACCACACGGTTATGAAGCTGCGCAGCAAACAACAACAGGGAATAGCTATTACATCTGCCGAATGGGAAGAGTGGCAGGGAATGATGGACCGCTTCAGCCTGAAGCTTGATCCCGCCAAAGATATCAAGCAGGATCCGGAAAATCTTCTTCTGTTTTACCACAACACGTTTGAGCAACTCAAAAGCTATGCGTACGAGATGATGCGACAAGATAGTAAAACCGGACATTACAAAAGCGCGGAAGAAGTGGAGATTGTGAATCCACATACCGGACGCATTGACGATGCGTATATCATCCAATCGCTTCGGGTGCAGAATGTTCTGTGGAAGCCGGTAGCCGCGCAGCCGCTGCTGGTGGATACGCACCACGACTGTGCGGATCATGCACTGGTGAGTTATTTTACCAATCAGTTCGCCGAAAAGCCGGATGCTGACCGCCGAATTTTAGTTGTAGTAACGGACGATGTTGGCCTGCGACGTGATTTTGCGGATGTCATCACAGGGATTCATTTGCACAGCAAAGGAAAGGAGAAAACCATCTTACATCCAAACTATTACGCTCAAATGGGATATGCGAAGCGCGATACTTATCCTGATCATCTTATTTGCTCATCCATAAACATCCGACAGTTTTTTGAACACCGGCTAGAGGAGATACGAAACGAAACGGATTCGGAAGATGATTATCTTGAACAAAGCTTAAGGCAAATGGAGTTAGTTATCGTGGGTATTCATCATGATGCACGATCCAAATTCGGACGGGGCGAACGTTCGCAAGGATTATTGCGTTCGTTTCATGGGATGGTTGAGCACCGCAAAAGCGACAAAGTGCCACACCGCAAACCGCGCCGCAGCGATGACGGTATGTCGCTGCATTAATGCGCACCTCTTAACTTGCTCATCGCACGCTGCCCGAAATAGAAGCTAATGATACCTGAGAAAATTGCCTGATCTTCGGCCTGCCAGAGCATTCCGATCATGGCGACATCGTTTGGTGCGATCACATAGAATTGTAATAACTTCGCAGTCGCATAAAGTACGAAGAATGCATAAGCCAGCAAAGGCCGCACCGTACCATTGAGTGCATCCACCCAGCGCACACCGGTCTGATAGGTTTTATATAGCGCGACGCTTTCACTGATATCTGCACTGGTTCGGATTTCTTCAAGCCGTTGCGCCGCACCCTGTTTCTGTTGCTCAATCTGGAGTGCAAGAATCCTGATCTCATGTTCGCGATCTGCTTTGTCGCGATAGAGTTTCAGTATGTCAGGAAACGCTGCTCCCAGAAATCCGATCAGGGATCCGAGTAAAGTAATCATGATTTTATGCTCCAATTATGCTATGAATGGCGTATGGAATTCTCGCCGCTGTTTCTTGCTGATCTGCTTCTATGGCTACATACACTGATAATTGCAGGGGCCGTACTTCCGGTGCCGCTGGTGATAATTGGGAAATGCATGAAGTGGCAATGGATATACGGCAACTGGTTCCGCTTTGGACATCTAGGGCTGATTGCGTTTGTGGTTGTCAATACGTGGTTTGGCAATCTCTGCCCACTCACAATCTGGGAAAGCAATCTTCGTATCGCCGCAGGAGAAAAAGGTTACTCCCAGAGCTTTGTTAGCACATGGTTTTCTCAACTCATCTACATCGATTTACCCAGTTACGTGTTTGCGATAGCCTATAGTGCGTTTGGTCTGCTGGTGTTGTTTCTGCTCTGGTGGGCGCCTCCGCATTACTTCAACAAACGTCAGAGCCAATCAACCTAACGTTTGCGCGTCAACGCTTCCTCAAGCTTCTGGTCGAACTGCAGCGTGGTTTCCTTGAGCGAGATGATCCGCTCCTCCACGCGCGTAACACGATCCAGCAAAAGCGTATTGCTGCTGTCGTGCAACTCGAGCGTTTCCACACGTGATTCAATGCGCGCCGCCCACCATACGACAGCACTGGATTGAATCAGCATACTGATGATGAGCGCAATGGAGATCTGCTTATCGAGCTTCCAGCCTCGACGGTATTCGGGATCGTTATTGAGGTTCAGCATAATACTCCTTATGGGTAATTCAGGCCGATCACCTGCCCGTACCATTTCGTGCCCGCATCCATGGTCATCAGCATAAATACATCTACGGCGTTGGCAGTCTGAGTGAGGGTCGGTGCCGTGTTGTTCGGCCAGCGAACCGATGCAGGCCATGCAATGGTGTAGGCACTGGCTGTAGCATCATGAACACGAACCAGCGTAATGGTCATCATGTTATTGGTGGGAGACGGATTATTTAGTACAAGTGACGTGATACTGACCGCCTGCGTGAGTTGAATCACGTTACCCAATGTCAGATCAATTGTGGTGGTAGCAGTAGCCGTGACGTTCTGCTTAACCTCGCACCAGTCACGAATCAGGGGACGCAGCAGTGCAAAATCCTGCATATTGAGTGCGATGCCGCCCACCGTCTGAACCCATGCTGCGCCGGTGTAGCTATACTGAATATCCTCGTCATTGACCCAGATCGTCATGCCTTCCAGCGGCGTGATGAATTTCCACGATTGATTATAATACGCAATTTTACCCGATTGCCCAACCCACGCGCCAGTTGCGCTTGCCGCAACAATATATACATCCCCCTCAAGTGGAGAACCTGGTGGTGTTGCAAGGTCCTTATCCTTTGCACCTGCATTCAAAATTGCATCCATGCGGATTAATGCCGCATTTACAGTTACTTCTTTTTGTGCCTGCGCCTGCTCAACAAGCGTCACAGCGAGGTGTGATGTAGTTGCCATAGTAACCCTTTATGTAATGAGTATGTTAAATCGTTGCGATGCCAGCATATCCACGACCGACAATGGCAGACATCTGGTAAATATTGACGAGCACGCTTGCCTGCACACTGCCAAAATCGGTGGTTTGGTTTGCTGCGGAGTATGCTACTGTGGGCGTAGCGGAAGTGAGCGTGCGAACCGGCGTGCCGAGTTTGATGATGTCGATTTCGTAGCGTTCGTTTTCTTCGTTGAGCGGTACATCTGCACCATCGAGCCACGCGCCACCAAGACGCGAACGTCGGATCCAATTGATCGTAAGGTTATTGCTGCCGTCGCGTATACCGGTTATCGTCACAGGGCTGTAGGGTTTGAGGGATTTTGCGCTATAGGTAAAATTCTGTGCCGTGGTAGAACCGAGCGTCGCACCAATCGTTACGGGCTTATAGGTTCGGCTTAATCCAATCATGGAAGGTACAAACGTATCTTTTACCAGGCTCTGATCCATGAGTACGAAACGCTCACCGGCAACATGCGTTGCGGTGGCAAATTCGGTTCCAAGCCTTCCCCTGAGCAGACCCGATAGCTGATATTTTCCAGGCTCGATCAATGTAGCAGTCTTAAACTGGATCATCTCATCCCCCAGCAATGCGAGATTTGAGCCATTCAGCACTGCAAGTTCTGTAGCATTCGATAGTGTCTCCATACCGGCAATCACTATCGTAACGTTGCCGATCTCATCAAACACAGTAGTTGGACCATTTGAAAGGACCGTCACGGCATTTCCAATCGTCGCCACAAGAGTCGAATCAAGCCATCGTGCATAGTTGCTACCACCGTCATCCGAACGGTAAATAATTGTACCACGCCAGCCATCGGTTTTACCCGATGCGGCGACGCGAACCATCGCCTTGTCGTTAGGATCATTCGGCATGGCAGGAACATCCAGCAATTGCATCTGCGTAGCGGTCACGGCTTGCGTATTGGTGAGAAGTGAGGTGCCTGTGTTGGGCTTTGCATAGACATCATAGATACTGGTATCTTCTGCAACGGCTTTCACTCGCATTATACCTGCCGCGGTGAGTTGAGTAGATAAAATACGCACTGTATAGGTAATGCCATTCTCGCTCAGCTGTATGACATCGGTCGGTTCCAGATGTATATACCGGGTAGGTAGGTCAAAGGTGAAACGCTGACGCTCCATCCACTGATTGAGCATATGCTGGTCGGCGATCATGCGCGCCTGCTGGTCGGACAATACAACAGGCAGATGCACTCCAAACGTATCCTTGCTATCCGTAATCATGCGTTGCGATTGTTGCGTGCCGGTTTGATAATTCTGGATGCGGTTGAAATAGCTAACATACACGCGTTGCGGTAACTCCAGTTCCTGAGCACGGGTTACGCTGATGAGTTTTCTTCCTTCCTGAGACGCATCGGGCACCAGATTGTCTTCAGCAATTGTGAGCGCAGACAGCGTGCCGCGCGTCATGAATTTTAACAGATTACCGCTTTCCACCGCATCGAAGAAGAACGCAGACTGTAGTTGCTCGATACTCTCGCGCGCGCTTTGCACGTCCGATACGACATAGCCTTCAACCGGCTGCGTGAGTTTCGCCACGTCAATCCATCCGGTGGAAAGTCCGGCGCGGTAGCACAGGTCGGCTACGATCGCTCCAAGCGTGGAGAGGCCGAGCTTGCCCTGTATCCAGTGTCCATATATCCACTGCGCACCATCGGTCCACACGCTTGTAAGGTCTGGCCAGTATGGATACGGCCTTGCATCCCATGTCCAGATAAAGCGGCGTTCGATCATCGTTGAATTTTTCCACTTGGCTTCGGTCGCGGCAATACCCTGTCGCTGTGCGCGGTAATCCACACGTCCTCTGGAAAATCGTGGGAATGCACCATCCACGCTGCCCGGATCATAGAATACATTGGGTTGATTAGTTGCGCCGTCCGTGCTGGGAAATCCATATTCCGTGAACCAGATTTTTTTCATCTGCGGCGTCCACGCAGTGGTCGTACTATTTGGGTTAGTGTGTGTATTATTCCACCACCAGTCTATATTTTTCCATGCATATGGAGCAGACAGGGATGCCTGCGTTGTGCGAGCGACATCCGAATAGTACCAGTCGTAGCCTTCCCCACTTGTCCAGCCATTGATAGGCGCGGTGAGATCATACCCATTCTGCGGCGCATCGGTCAGCGGAAAATACGCATCAATTCCGACCAGATCAATATTAGGAGACGCCCAGAGTGGATCCAGATTGAACCAGCCACCGTCGGTATGGTGGTATTCGGACCAGTCGGCTGCATAGGTGATTTTTACCCCCGAGCCGAGGATGCCTTTTACAGTAGCGGCCAAACTCACGAGTTGATTGACCGCCGGATAAACGCCCGCACTGCTTGTCACTTTTGTTAATCCAATCAGCTCCGAACCGATGACGAACGCATCTACCTTGCCCACCATCAGGTTGGCGTAATGGGTGATAAACGCATTATAGCCGTTCGTTTCGGTAAAGAAATTCGACACATCGGTTGCATTGCCGGTCACTTTGCCGCGCCAGGGTTTTCCTGTGACATCCATAAAAAACATCGGATACAGCATGACGTTGTATCCACGATTTTTTAACTCAGTCACATAACGAACCAGCGATTGATCGTCGGGGGTGCCGCCGTAGCGTGGATATCCGTTCACTAACGTAATCTGACGCGCAGTGGATCGCGTAAATGTATTAACCGCCCAGGTTGAGGGAGCTGTCGTCGCTCCCGTCTGGTATTCCACGCCAGGTTTGATGGTGCAAATGCCTGCATCGAGGTCATCGCCGAACCATGTAACGACAACCCCCACCCATTCGGTGTTTGGTAAGGTTTCCTTCAGTTGATCTAGGGCAACCAGCGCGTTGGACTTACTATAAGGCGTATGCGTGTTGATGGTTTGCTGCACACCCTGCTGAACCCAGTTTCCACCAATGTCCTGCCCGCCCATTTTATATTGCGAGAGTGTATCGTAGACGAACTCACCGGAACCCGGGATCATAATAACAGACTTGATCATGTTCTCAACCGACTCACCCTGATAATCGGGAAGCAGTGCCTTCTTCTTCACTTCGAACGTGAAATTCGGGATACGGTTACCGTAATCTGCAAGCGGAAAATCTTCGATCACTACATATGCAAGGCCGCGGTATGCAGGGGTGTTTCCTACCCCTTCAAAACTTTCGATATAACTATCCGGCGTCTGAGTTTCTGTGCCTTTATAAATGCGGTAAGTACCTTGTGAGAGATCCAGTTGTTTGGCATCCGCCCACACCCTCAGAATTTCATTGATGGGACCTTCGCATATCGCAATAGCAAGGCTTACCGAATACGAATAGGTTGTAGTCGTCTGAGTTGCTTTTCCTCCCCCACCGCCCTTGCCACCGGCAGAACTGCTAGTGGTGGTTTCTGTTTCCTTGATAGGACGCGACCAGATCATGTTACCGGCGATTCGTACTGTGCCATATGTGATCGGAATCATTTTACCGTATGTCGAGGTCTGCACTGATAAATCAGAAAGCCTTGGACCTTCGGAGTGACGAGATCCGCCGCCACCAAAAATACGACTGTCAGTGAACGATCCGGCAGCCTGCCCGATCCGTCCACCGATAAACGCTCCAACTGGTCCCCCAAGCGCACCACCTAGTGCGGAACCAAGTGTGGTCAGTACAATCGAGGCCATATTCTCTACTCTCTATCAAATGAATTGTGGATAGGATTCAACATTTTGTTGCACCGCAACATTGTGCTGGATTTTGATGGTGATTTGTGCTATTCTAAAAATATGAGAAAGTGTGTTTTAAACACTTCTCATGGAAAAGAGGTAAATCCGTTATGCTGTGCCAAGGCGGCACACATTGTTGGTGGCAGAAGGGTCGCCAAAATACAGCGCAAAGAGTGGCGATGGAGCTGCTCACACATTCAAGACCCCACCCCAACCAAACGCTTACACCATTCGATTGGCTGCATCTCAATCGTACACGCTGGCACCGGCATTCTTACCTTCTCGGAATACATACTCTCTCACATTCTCAATCGCGTAGACGGCACGCCTTACTCCCACGGAGGAGTAAACGTTGCCTTGTGACGCACACACATTCACACAGAAAGGATTTTGTTTATGGATAATTA
>Ga0315900_10012038_pt1 | contig 10678 bp, 10 predicted proteins | sample LakEriMetagenome_FD_203521 | JGI IMG/M metagenome (GOLD analysis project Ga0315900, IMG submission 203521) | Freshwater fungal communities from buoy surface, Lake Erie, Ohio, United States - Buoy 12 MA114 | ecosystem: Environmental > Aquatic > Freshwater > Lake > Lake biofilm | place: USA: Lake...
GTCGTACGGGGAAATGGCCCGGGCTGTCTGCATCGGCATTCTCCTCGCGTCGATCGGGCCTGCCGTGCGCGGGCGTCGCGGCCCCGCTGCCGGCGCGCCGGGCCTGCGCCGGCGCCTTCGGTCCGGCCGGGCGATGACCCGGCACTGGCGATCGTCGCGGACACTGTACGCCCGCGCGCACGCGACCGGCAACCCGGGGCGGCGGCCGGCATGGCCGCTCGGCTGCGCTCGCGGCGAGGCCGAACTCAGCCGCGGGCGGCCTCGAGGGCCTCCTCGACCCTCGATACGCCGACGATCTCGATGCCCTCGATGGGCTGGCGGGGTCGATTGGCCACCGGCACGATCGCCCGCGTGAAGCCCAGCTTGGCCGCCTCGCGGATGCGATCGACTCCGCGCACGACCGGTCGGATCTCGCCCGCGAGGCCGACCTCGCCGAAGGCCACCAGCCGTCCGGGCAAGGCCCGCGCCCTCAGCGAGGACACGATCGCCAGCAGCGCGGGAAGGTCGGCCGAAGGCTCCGCCACCCGAACGCCCCCCACCACGTTCAGGAAGACATCCTGGTCGGCACAGGACACGCCCGCATGGCGGTGCAGCACCGCCAGCAGCAGCGAGAGCCGCTGGTTGTCCATCCCGACCGTCAGCCGGCGCGGATGCCCGCCCTGAGCCTCGTCGACCAGCGCCTGCAATTCGACCGCCAGGGGCCGCGATCCCTCCAACGTGACGGTCACGCAGGACCCCGGGACGTCGCCACCGTGCTGGGAGAGGAACATCGCCGAGGGATTGGCCACGTCGCGCAGGCCGCGCTCGGTCATGGCGAACACGCCCAGTTCGTTGACCGCACCGAAGCGGTTCTTGAAGGCCCGGATCAACCGGTAGCTCGAATGCGTCTCGCCCTCGAAGTAGAGCACCGAGTCGACCATGTGCTCGAGCACGCGCGGCCCGGCCAGCGCGCCCTCCTTGGTGACGTGCCCCACCATCACCAGCGCACAGCCGGCGGCCTTCGCGTGCCGCGTGAACTGGGCCGCGCACTCGCGCACCTGGGCGACCGAGCCCGGGGCCGAGGCCAGCGCCTCCGACCACACCGTCTGGATCGAGTCGATCACCGCCACCTCCGGACGCTCGGCCGCGAGCGTGGCGAGCACGGCCTCGACCTGGGTCTCGGCGAGCATGCCCAGTGGCGCCCCCTCGACCCCCAGGCGCCGGGCGCGCAGTGCAACCTGCTGCAGCGACTCCTCGCCGGTCACGTACAGCGCCTTGCGATCCGCCGCGATCGCCGCCAGCGCCTGCAGCAGGAGGGTGGACTTGCCGATGCCGGGATCGCCACCGATCAGCACGACGCTCGCACGCGTGAGCCCGCCGCCGAGCACGCGGTCGAGCTCTCCGCTGCCGGTCGGGAAGCGCGGTTCGGCGTGCGGCGCGAGCGTCGCCAGCGGCGAGACCGTGCGCGCGCTGCCGGGTGCACCCGGGCCCGCGCCCGCCAGCGCCGCGCTACCGGGCGAGGGGTGCGCGGCGACCACGGTCTCGACCAGGGTGTTCCACTCGGCGCAGCCCGGGCACTGGCCCTGCCACTTCGTCGACTGCGCGCCGCAGGCGCTGCAGACATGGGTGGTACGGGACTTCGCCATCAGTGTCCTCCGCCGTCGATGCCGCTCGAGCGCGCCGGAACGCGCGGCGCGACCGCGCACATCAGCTCGTAGGCGAGGGTTCCCGCCGCAGCGGCCACGTCCTCGATCGGCAACGCCCCCCCCCACAGCGTCACCGGGCTACCGGTGACGGCCGAGGGGACCGGCGAGAGATCGACCGCCAGCATGTCCATCGAAACCCGCCCGAGCGTTCGCGTCCGCACGCCGTCGACCAGCACCGGGGTGCCGGTCGGTGCGTGCCTGGGGTATCCGTCGGCGTAGCCGCAGGCGGCGATACCCACTCGCATCGCCTGCGGCGCGGTGAAGGTCCCCGCATACCCGACCCGGCCGCCCGCCGGTACCTCCTGGACGGCGATCAGCGCGGACTCCAGGCGCATCGCCGGCCGCAGGCCGAGTGCTGCCGCCGGCACGGTCGCGAACGGCGACGCCCCGTAGAGCATCAGTCCCGGCCTCGCCCAGCCGTCTCGCGCGCGCTCGTCGCGCAGCAGCGCCGCGGAATTGGCGAGCGAGCGCGGCAGATCGGCGTGACCGGCATGCGCCTCGAACACCGCGAGCGGCTGGTCGATCCCCTCCGGCTCGTCGGCGCCGGCAAAGTGCGTCATGCACGTGATCGACGCGACGCGGTCGAGCGCGCGCAACCGGTCCACCTCGCGCGCGAAGCGCTGCGGCGCGAACCCGAGGCGGTTCATCCCGCTGTTCATCTTGGCGAACACATGCACCGGTCGCGGCGAACGCTCGCACTCGAGCATGCGGACCTGCTCGTCGGAGTGGACGACCATCCACACACCGGCGCGCGCGCAGGCCCGCAGGTCGGCCACCTCGAACGCGCCCTCCAGCAGCAGCACGGGGCGCGAGCGCCCGGCGGCCCGCTCGGCCTCGGACAACTGCAGCGCGACGTCCACTTCGCAGACCGCCAGGCCGTCGGCCGCGGCGAGGCCGGGCAGCGCGTGCTCGAGCCGGTGCCCGTAGGCGTTCGCCTTGACCGTGGCAAACAGTCGCGCGCGCGGCGCCCGCCGGCGAGCGAGCGCGAGGTTCGCCGCGATCGCAACCGGGTCGATGATGGCGTGCAGGGGTCTGGGCATGGATAGGGTACCGGCGTGCACGATTCAACCACAGAACCGGACCCCGCCCGCGGCGCGCGCGCAGGCGCGACGGACGTTCATCGGTTTCATGCTATAAGGCGCGGCCTGCAACCCTCCGGACACTGGAGCGGCCCTCGCTCGCGGCGGGCGGTCGCGGCCTCTCCCGATGCCTCCCGGCTTTCGTACCGTCCTCGTCGCGCAGTTCCTGTCGGCACTGGCCGACAATGCGCTGCTGTTCGCCGCGATCGCACTGCTCGCCCAGCAGTCGACGCCGGACTGGCAAGTGCCGGTGCTGCAGCAGTGCTTCGTGCTGGCCTACATCGTGCTGGCGCCCTTCGTCGGCAGTCTCGCCGACGCCATGCCCAAGGGGCGCGTGATGTTCGTGAGCAACGCGGTCAAGATCGTCGGCTGCCTGCTCATGCTCTTCGGCACCCACCCGCTGGCGGCCTTTGCCGTCGTCGGACTGGGGGCGGCGATGTACTCGCCGGCCAAGTACGGCATCCTGACCGAGCTGCTGCCGCCGTCGAAGCTGGTGGAGGCCAACGGCTGGATGGAAGGGCTGACCGTCGCCGCGATCGTGCTGGGCGCCATCGCGGGCGGAGCGCTGATCAGCGTGGCGCTGATGGCCCCGTGGGTCGCGTGGCTGCAGGCCGCCGGCGTCCCGGGCATCGATGGCGCGCCGCGACTGGCCATCGCCGTCCTGCTGCTGGTCTACGCGCTGGCCTCCCTCGTCAACCTGCGCATCCCGGTCGTTCCGGTCCGCGCCCCGCCCCGGCACCGTGATCCGGCCGGCCTCGTGCGGGAGTTCGTGCAGTGCCTCGTGCTGCTGTGGCGGGACCCGCTGGGACAGGTCTCGCTGGCGGTGACGACCCTGTTCTGGGGTGCCGGCGCGACGCTGCGGCTGATCGTGCTCGCATGGGCCGGCCTCGCGCTCGGCCTCTCGCTCGAGCAGGCCACGCAACTCACCGCGGTGGTTGCGCTGGGCATCGCCGCCGGGGCCGCCATCGCCGGGCGGGCGGTGGCCCTCGAACACTCGGTGCGCGTGCTGCCCGTGGGCATCGTCATGGGACTGGCCGTGGCGTCGATGAGCCTGGTGTCGAACCTTGCGCTGGCCCTGCCCCTGATCGCGCTGATCGGCGCGCTGGGAGGATATTTCGTGGTACCGATGAACGCCCTGCTCCAGCATCGCGGCCATCGCCTCATGGGCGCCGGCCATTCGATCGCGGTGCAGAACTTCAACGAGAACCTCAGCATCCTGGCAATGCTGGGGCTGTATGCGCTGATGCTGCGCGCAGGGCTGGACGTCCACGCGATCGTGGTGATCTTCGGCCTGGGCGTCGCCCTCGCGATGACGCTGCTGTGGCGTCGCCATCGGCACGACCAGGACTGAACCCGCCCGTGCTCGGCGGGCGCGCCGCCCGTCGCACCCGCCTCAGTCGGCTTCGCCCGGCCGCCCGTGGCGCCCCCCGCGCACCACCGTCCACCGGGCCGGGGGCACGCGCGCCGCGGACATGCGCGCATCCGGCTCGGCGGTCGGCGCTCCACGCCCGTCGAACTCGCCATCGGACTGGCGCCATGGCGCAAGCGTCACGCCGAGCACCCGTCGCCCACGCAGGCGCACCTCCCCCTCCAGTCGCCTCAGGCCATCATCGCTGAACTCGAAACGATAGTGCCGGTTGAGTTGAAGCCTGCCCGAGGCATCCCGCACGGTCCGCACGCGTCCCCCGACCACCGCGGAGTCGAGCAGTTGCAGCCCTTCACGCTCGGTCGCTTCCCGCGCCGCACGCAGCGCCGTCTCCCGGGCGCGCAGGCCCGCCCACCACCAGGCCAGCGCGGCCAGCACGACCAGCAGCAGCAACCCCTCGCCCGGACTCATCGCAAGGCGCCTGCGCTCAACGCACGAGCACGCGGTGGAAGTTCACCAGCATCGCCGCGGTCGCGCCCCAGATGTAGCGCTCTTCCCAGCACAGCGCGTAGAAGTGCCGCCGCTGGCCTTCGACCTCGCGATAGTGCCGCTGGTGGTTCCCGGGATCGAGCACGAAGGCCAGCGGCACTTCGAACACGTCGGCCACCTCGCGCGGGTCGGGAGCGAGCGGCGGCAGCTCGTCGATCCACCCCACGACCGGCGTGACACGAAAACCGGTCCGCGTGCGGTAGTCGGGCAACTCGCCCAGCACCTGCACGCGTGCCGGATCGAGGCCCACCTCCTCGCGCGCCTCGCGCAATGCGGTGGCCCGCGCGGAGGCGTCCCCGGGATCCCGGCGCCCGCCGGGGAAGGCGATCTGTCCGGCGTGTCGCTTGAGATGGGAGGCCCGCTGCGTGAGCAGTACCGTCGTGCCCGAGGGGCGCGCCACCAGCGGCACCAGCACGGCCGCCGGGATTCGCGCCAGATCGTAGGCCGTCTCCACCGGCGGAAGGGCCACCCGATGCGTCCCGAATGCCTCGGCGGGCAGCGGAGTGGGGCGGGCCGAGGCCTCGCGATCGTCGCCGGGGACCGGGACGCGCACGTCGCCGGGTACGTAGGCCGGCAGTGCATGCGCATCGACGAGCCGCTCGGCCAGCCAGTCGCGGTGGGGGACGATCATCGCGCGCATGCCTCCCGGACCGGCGGGTGCCCGAGCACGGGCGTGCCGACACCCCGGCCTGCGTCCCCAGCCCGCGCGGCACCTGACCCGGCACGCCCGACGCTGCCGCCCGGGCGCCGCTCGCGCGCCCGATGCACGCCCCTCGCGCTCGTCACGGCTTCGCCCGCACGCGCCACCCGGTTCATCGCGTCCCCCCGGGGGCCTCGAGTCCGATCAGGGCCCTGAGTTCGGCGTAGCGCGGCAATTGCGCGGCGTCGAACACCAGGTGACGGACGCCCGCCGCCTCGAGCAGCACGGCCGCTGCACGGCGCGCCTCGCGCTCGGGCGCGGGCGAGCCCTGGCCCTGCAGGTCGATCGTGGCAACCAGTTCCATCGTGCGCGTGCAGACCGCGAAGTCCACGGCGAGCATGGCTGCCTGGCGCAGCCGCATCGCCCGGTCCAGGCCGGACAGGCCGGCGGGCGCATCGAGCAGCCGGGCGAGGCTGGGCGCCACCAGCACCTCGTGGCCGGGCGCAGCCGCGCGCAGCGCGAGCAGCATCGCGCGGGCGGGAGCCTCCAGCAGGGGGGCCCGCACGCGCATCGGAGAAGGCGGCGGCAGAGCGGTGTCGGACGAGGGTACCGCTCCCGGGCTACCCGGTCGCATCGCCATGAGCGCGTCGGCCATCCGCAGCGCCTGCGCGCGCGCATCGGAGGAGGAGGCGCCCGCGACTGCAGGCTGCGGCGCGCGCGGTGCAGGCGACGGGGGCACGCGCACATCCTCAACGGTGCCGGGCCCGGGCGAAGGCCGCGGTTCCAGACGGGGTTCGGCGCCAGGCGTGCGCGCGGCGCCCTCGCGCGGGTGGCGACCGGCGCGAGCCTCCGGCCCCGGCGATACCGCCGACGCCGCTCCCCCTTGCCACTCGCCCCGGATGCCCCGGGCTGCACCGGCCCGGGGACCGGCGGCGTCCGCCGCGCCCGTACGCGGGAGGCCCGGTCCGGCGCCCAGCGTCGCCGCCATCAGTTGCCGATACCGCTCCTCCCGGGCACTTTCGCGCGCGGCACGGCGGCGACGATAGATGAACACCATCAGCCCCACCACGCCGGCCCAGCCCACGACGACCAGCAGCATTCCGGTGGAGTGGGCGTCCATCGCAGGTGCGCGGCGCGCGGGTCGGTGGCGCGGCGGGAGACGGTCGCCCGCTACCAGGCGATGGGCTGGCGGTCCCGGAAGAACCCGCCGGTCGGGCCGTCGTCGGGCAGCGTCGCGAGCCAGAGCGCAGTGTCCGCGCCCTGCTCGACCGTCCGAGGCGCGTCCGGACCACCCATGTCGGTGCGTACCCAGCCCGGGCACATCGAGTTCACCAGTACCCCGGTGCCGCGCGTGTCGGCCGCCACCGTGCAGGTGAGGGCGTTGAGTGCCGCCTTGGAGATCCGGTAGGCGGGCGTGCCGCTGCCCATCTCGGACAGTTGCCCCAGCCCGCTCGACAGGTTGACGATGCGGCCGTACCCGCGGTCGACCATGCCGGGCAGCAGGGCCTGCACCAGTCGAAGCGGCCCGAACAGGTTGGTGGTGAGCGTGCGTTCGTAGGCGGCCGGGCGGGAATCGAGGACACCCCCGCCGCGCGGGTCGAGCAGTACCCCCGCGTTGTTCACGAGCACGTCGATGCCGCCGAAACGGGTCTTCGCCTCGCGCGCCAGCGCACGGACCTGTTCGGCATCGGTCACGTCGAGCCGCACGGCCTCGACCGCCAGCCCCTGCTCGGCCAGCAGGCGCGCAGCCGCACGGCCGCGCGTGAGGGTTCGGGAACCGACCAGTACCTGCAGGCCGGCCCTCGCGAGCTGACGGGCGATTTCGAATCCGATGCCGCGGTTCGCGCCCGTGACGAGTGCGACGCGCGGCGGCACCGGGGACGCGGCGGGGTTGGGGACGGGACTCATGCCCGTATTATAGGCGCACCCCTGCAACGGGCGAACCACCCGTCCGGCTTGACGGCCTCGCACGCACCGGCAGCAGCTGCGGGCAAGCTGCCGCCTGCTCCTCGCGCGCGAGGTAGAGCCTGTGCAGGGTGATGCGCCTGACCGCGCTGCGGCTCGCCTCGATGTGGGCACGAACCAGCAGGCAGGCGTGATCGGCCTTGCGACGCGCGATGCTGCGCAGGATCCGCACGTGCTCGTCGAAGGTCGCCGCCACGCGGACCGGGTCGGTGAAGTCGAGGCTGCGGACGATCCGGATGCGTTCGGTGATGTCGCGATGCATCTGCGCCATCACCCGGTTGCCGGTCGCCTCGACCAGACCGATATGGAACGCCTCGTCCTGCGTCGCCAATCGAGACGGGTCCGTCTCTCGCCGCGCAGGCTCGACCATCCAGTAGCCGCGCAACGGCTCCAGCGCCGCCGGCTCGCCTCGTTCGCACAGCTGGCGGACGGCAGCCGTCTCCAGCACGGTCCGCGTGTCGTAGAGCTCGTCGTAGAGCGAGAAATCGAGCGGGCTCACGGTCCACCCCGACCGGGCAGCCACGCTGAGATGCCCCTCCTGTGCGAGCCGATACAGCGCCTCGCGCACCGGCGTGCGCGACATCCCGAGGGACTGCGCCAGCTCCTTTTCGTTGAACCGGTCGCCCGGAAGCAGCCGGAACTCGAACACGTCCCGCCGCAGGCGCGCGTAGGCGATATCGGCAAGGCTCGCGCCGGCAGCCCCGGAGGGCCGCCTTCGCGCGGCGTCCCCGCTCGTCCGACGCGCCGGACCGCGTGCCATGGTCAGCCTGCGCCGCCCGGCGGGGGGAGCCTGAGGCAGGCTGCGCGGTGCCCCGGGCCGCACTCGAGCAGTACCGGGGAGACGCTCGCGCACGCCGCCTCTCCCTCCGGGCACCGGCCGAGGAACCGGCAACGCTTCGGATCCGGGTCGACCGGACTGACCGGATCACCCTCCAGCCGGATGCGCTGGGCGCCCGCCCCCGCCTGTCCCGGAATCGCCGAGAGCAACGCCCGCGTGTAGGGGTGCCGCGGCGAGGCGAACAGTTCGCCGGCCGGCCCCTCCTCGACGATCCGGCCGAGATACATCACCAGCACGCGATCGCAGAGGAGGCGCACCACGTCGAGGTCGTGCGACACGAACAGGTAGCTCATGCCCAGGCGCGTCTTGAGGTCCGCCAGCAGGTGCAGGATCACCGCCTGCACCGAGACGTCGAGCGCGGCGGTCGGTTCGTCGAGGACCAGCAGCCGTGGACGCAGCGCGATCGCACGCGCGATGCCCACGCGGGCCTTCTGCCCGCCCGAGAGCTGGTGCGGGTAGCGTCCCAGCAGGGCCTCGGGCAACTGCACCTGCGCCGCCGCCTCCTCGACCCGCTCGGCGAGGGCTCGTCCCGACAGGCCGGCCAGACGGCGCAGGGGCTCGGCGATCGCGTCGCGCGAGGTATGGCGCGGATTGAGGCTGTCGGTCGGATCCTGGAACACCATCTGGATGCCCGGGCGCTGGGGCGCACTCGCGAACTGGCGCGCCGGGATCCGCGCGAGGTCCTCCCCGTCGAAACGGATGGCCCCCTCGGTCGGATCGAGCGTGCGGGTGATGAGCCGGACCAGCGTCGACTTGCCGCACCCGGACTCGCCGACCAGCCCGACGCTCTCGCCCGCACCGATCCGGAAATCGACGCCGTCGACTGCGTGCAGCAGCGGCACCCTGCGTCCCCGGATCCGGTCGAGGACACCACCGCGGCCGAGCGGAAACAGCTTGCGCACGCCTTCGACGGCGAGCAGCGTGGACGATGCGGTCACAGCGGCCTCCTGCAGGCCACCCGATGACCCGCCTCGAATTCGGTGGTGGTCAGCGGCTCGCTCACGCAGGCCGCTTCCTTCCGGTCGCATCGCTCGCTGAACCGGCAGTTCGGGAGGTCCGCGCGCCTGAGGTCCGGCAGGTTGCCCGGGATGGCCGCCAGCGCCGACAGGCTCTGCGCACCGTGGGGGGTGGTCGCGACCAGGCGCGCCGTGTAGGGATGCCGCGGCTTCGCGAACAGTTGCGCGGTCGGCGCCGTCTCGACCACGTGCCCGGCGTGCATCACCACGATGCGGTCGCAGTAATCGGCCGCCAGGCCCAGGTCGTGGGTGATCAGAACGGTCGCCATCCGCCTGCGCGTGGCGAGTTCGCGGATCAGGTCCATCACCGCCGCCTGCGTCGTCACGTCCAGCCCGGTCGTCGGCTCGTCGGCGATGAGCAGCGACGGCGAGCAGGCGAGCGAGAGCGCGATCATCACCCGCTGGCACAGGCCGCCGGACAGTTCGAACGGATAGGCGTGGTAGCGCCGCTCGGGATCGGGGATGCGCACCGCGGCCAGCGCCTCGATCGCCCGGGCGCGCAGTTGTGCCGATGGCGTGCTCGTGTGGCGCGCGAGCACGTCCTCGATCTGCCGACCGACCTTGCGGATCGGGTTGAGCGCCGCGCGCGGGTTCTGGAAGATCATCGCCGCCTCGCGCCCGCGCAGCTCCGCCAGTTCGGAGGGGCTTGCTGCCGTCAGGTCGAGCCCGCCGAACACCGCGCGGCCACCGGTGACCCGACCCGCGGCATCGAGGATGCCGAGGACCGAGTAGAACAGTACCGACTTGCCCGAGCCGGACTCGCCGACGACGCCCACCGTCTCCCCGCGCTGCACGGACAGGCTGACGTCCTGGATCGCGCGCACCGTGCCCGATCGGGTCTGGAACTCCACGCCCAGCGACTGGACGTCGAGCAGCGGCACCGGGTGGTCCGCGTCGGCGATCAGCGGTGCGCTCACGTGCGCCTCCTCGGGTCGATGAGATCCCGCAACCCGTCGCCGAGCAGGTTGAAGCAGAACACGGCGAGCATCAGTACCGCGCCCGGGAAGAACGATACCCACCATTCACCCGAGATCATGTAGGAGCCGCCCTCGGCGACCATGATGCCCCACTCCGGTTGCGGCGGGCGCACGCCCAGGCCGATGAACGACAGGCCTGCCGCATTCAGGATCGCCCACCCCATGTTGAGCGAGATCTGCACCATCACCGGCGGCAGGATGTTCGGGAAGATATGGCAGGCGAGCACCCGCAGCTCCCCGTTGCCGGCCAGCCGGGCAGCCTCCACGTAGCCCGCGTTGCGGCGGACGTTGACCTCGGCGCGCGCGACCCGGATGTAGAACGGCAGGTTGATGATCGCCGTCGCGTAGATGATGTTGGCCACGGAGTTGCCCAGCGCCGCCACGATCGCCATCGCGAGCACGAACAGCGGGAAGGCCATGATCGTGTCCGACAGGCGGCTCACCAGGCGATCGGTCCAGCCCCCGTAGTAGCCCGCCAGCGCGCCCAGCCCGCAGCCCAGCCCGAAGGACAGGGCGACCGCGGCGAAGGCCATGCCGAAATCGAGCGAAGTCGCCACGATCAT
>Ga0315900_10012039_pt1 | contig 10677 bp, 9 predicted proteins | sample LakEriMetagenome_FD_203521 | JGI IMG/M metagenome (GOLD analysis project Ga0315900, IMG submission 203521) | Freshwater fungal communities from buoy surface, Lake Erie, Ohio, United States - Buoy 12 MA114 | ecosystem: Environmental > Aquatic > Freshwater > Lake > Lake biofilm | place: USA: Lake...
CTCTGGTGCTGATCACGTCAGAGGCGGCTGCCGCAAGCAGCCGCCGCTCAAATCATGCCGCGCGGCTGCGGCCGCTCCCTCTGGTGCTAATCACGTCAGAGGCGGCTGCCGCAAGCCGCCGCCGCTCAAATCATGCCGCGCGGCTGCGGCCGCTCCCTCTGGTGCTGATCACGTCAGAGGCGGCTGCCGCAAGCAGCCGCCGCTCAAATCATGCCGCGCGGCTGCGGCCGCTCCCTCTGGTGCTGATCACGTCAGAGGCGGCTGCCGCAAGCAGCCGCCTCTCAAATCATGCCGCCGCAGCGGCGAGCGCTCAAATCACGTGCCAGACTGTCCCGAAATCCACCTGAAACGCGAAAATCGCTCGCAATGGGTCGCCTTCTCCCAGCGGTTGCGCCGATAGGATCGGGGAACCGATCAGGATGATCGGCACAGCAGGCGCGTAGACGGCGGAGGATCCGCTCCCGATGGCAGGAATGCGTTTCGAAACCTCGCAGGGCATGAAGCTCGGCCAGACCATGGGTCTGTCGCCGAAGTTGATCCAGTCTGCCGAGATCCTGCAGCTCAACTCGATGGAGCTCGCCGAGCGGCTCGAGCAAGAGGTCGAGAAGAACGTCGCGCTCGAACTGGTCATGCCGGGCGGCGGCGAGGAACTGCGCGAGCGGCCCGAGCACCGGGGCGATGCCGCCGAAGGTCGCGGCGCCACCGAGTTCGAGCGGCTCCGTCGCCTTGAGCGACAGTACGGCGACCAGTGGAACTCCGAGACCGACGGCCGCCGCGCCGTGCGAGACCAGCGCGACCGCGATCCGAAGATGGACGCCATGGCGAACGCGCCCTCGCGCGGACGCAGCCTTGCCGAGGAACTCCAGGAGCAGTGGAGCTTCGCCGAGGTGGCCGACGCGGCGATCCGCGTCGCGGGCGCCAGGCTCATCGAGTACATCGACGACGATGGCCTGATGACGACGCCGCTCGAAACCGTGCGCGAGCAGAGCGCGCATCTGCCCGGATGCGACTGGTCGCTCGCGACCATCGAGGCGGCGCTGCTGCGGCTCCAGCAGGAAGTCGAGCCGAAGGGAATCGGCGCCCGGAGCGTGCGCGAGGCGCTCCTCATCGAGGCACGCGCGAAGCTCGACGAGGAAACCGATCTCGACATGGCCGAGGCGTGGGGCAATGCCATCGATCTGCTCGATCGCCACTACGACGACCTGCTGGGCAACCGGATCCCCAGGATCCGCGAGAGCACCGGCTGGGAGAACGACCGGCTCGAGCGCGCGCGCGCGTGTCTCAAGCGGCTTGATCCGAATCCCGGCCGCGAACTCGTGCCGCCGGAGTCGACCGCGATCATTCCCGATGTGGTCGTCGAGTACGACCCGGAGAGCGGCGACTACACCGCACGCCTTGCCGAGGAACTCATGCCGCGGGTGCGCGTGTCGGCCGACTACGAGGCGATGCTCAAGGAGATCGACCTCGACGCGAAGGCGCGCAGTTTCGTGACCGAAAGCGTGCGCGCGGCGCGCAGCGTGATCGAGGCCGTCGAGCAGCGCAACACCACGCTCATGCGCGTGGTGAAGGTGGTGCTCGCGCGTCAGCGCGAGTGGTTCGACCAGGGCCCGTCGCACTTGAAGCCCATGCCGATGGTCGACGTCGCGGACATGCTGGGAATCCACGTGGCGACGGTGTCGCGCGCCGTGAGCGAGAAGTGGATGCAGACGCCGCGCGGGCTGGTGGCGCTGCGCACGTTCTTCTCCCTGGGCACCGAGAACGCCGACGGCGAGGAAATGAGCTGGAACGCGGTGAAGGCGATGGTGCAGGAAGTGATCGATGCCGAGAACAAGTCGAAGCCGCTGTCCGACCGCGAGATCGCGGAGGCGCTCGAGAAGAAGGGCGTCACGATCGCCCGCCGCACCGTGGTGAAGTACCGCGAGCAGCTGGGGATCCTGTCGGCGCCGCTTCGGCGTCGTCATTGAGCGCTCGCCGCGTGATTTGGGCGGCTCGCTCTGGTGGCGCGGGCGAATCTCGCCGGCTACCGCCGCAGCGCCTTCTCGCAGCGCCTTCTCGCCGCGCCTTCGTGACCGGGGTGGAAACTCCGAGCCGTTTCATCCGAATCCTGCCTCATTCCGCACCCGCTACACTGCGCGCCACCCGCGGAGGTTTCATGAAGGTTTGGCTTGACGGACACCTTGTTGACAAGCAGCACGCCACGGTTCCCGTGTACGACCACGGACTCCTCTATGGCGATGGCGTCTTTGAGGGCATCCGCGTCTACAACGGCCGCGTCTTCAAGCTGAAGAGCCACCTCGACCGCTTGGCGGCGAGCGCGCACGCCATCCACCTGACGCTCCACTACACCCTGCGCGAGATCGAGCAGGCGGTGCGCGAGACCGTCGCCGCCAACAACATGAAGGACGCGTACATCCGGCTCGTGGTGACGCGCGGCGCGGGGCCGCTGGGCCTGAACCCCTTCACCTGCCCGAAGCCCGCGACCATCGTGATCGTCGACCGGATCTCGCTCTACCCGCCCGAGATGTACGAGAGCGGCATGCCCGTGATCGTGGCGAAGCGCCCGCGCATCCCCGTCGAGTGCCTTGATCCCTCGATCAAGAGCCTCAACTACCTGAACAACATCCTCGCCAAGGTCGAGGCCATCAACGCCGGCGTGCATGAGGCGATCATGCTGAACACCGATGGCGAGGTCTGCGAGTGCACGGGCGACAACATCTTCCTCGTGCGCGGGAGCCGCATCGTCACGCCGCCGGTCACCGCCGGTCTTCTGAATGGCGTGACGCGCCTCTTCGTGATGAACGAGATCGCGCCCGCGTGCGGATTCGACGTCGCCGAGCGCACGATCCGTCTGGACGACCTCTTCACGGCCGACGAAGTGTTCCTGACCGGCACCGCCGCCGAGGTGATCGGCGTGAGCTCGATCGACGGACGCACGATCGGCGAAGGCAAGGTCGGGCCGTCGACGCGCCGGCTGATCTCGGAGTTCAAGTCGCGCGTCGCGGCCAACGCGCCGGAGAACTGAAGGTTGGCGCAGGCTTGCGCCGGGGCGTGGTGACATGCGCTGCAGCAACTGCAACTACAGCCTCTGGAACCAGCCGGCGCCGGCGGACGGCTCGCCGCGGCAGTGCCCCGAGTGCGGCACCGCCTACACCGTCGACCGCTACGCCTTCGCGCACGCCGCCGTCGAGTTCAGCTGCCCGAAGTGCAGCAAGGTCTACTACGGCACCGACGAGAAGGGGCATCTCGTGCCGCGCGAGTTCGACTGCGTCGGCTGCGGCGAGCACCTCGCGATGGAGCGCTGCACGCTGCGTCCCGCGCCGGGAGTCAGCGACGCGCAGGCCATGCGCGTCGAGCCGCTTCCGTGGCTCACGGCGTCCGGCGGGCTGCCGCTCGGCGCCTGGTGGCGCACGGTCGCGGCCTGCATTTCGAAGCCTTCGATGGTCGCCGCCCGCAGCGAGGCGATCGCGGACATCGGTCCGCCGATTCGGTTCCTCGGACTCACGCTTGGGATCGTCTACGCGATCTCCGCCGCGATCGCGCTGCTTTTTACGCTGCTGGCGGTGGGATTGATGGTCGGCGTCGTGCCCACAGGGGCTGCGAATGCGTCCGCGCTGACGATGGTCCTCGTGACGGTCATCAACGGCTTCGTCTCGATGGCGATGATGGTGGGAGGACTGGCCCTTGCGGCGGTCGTGATCCCGCGGTTCGTCGAGGGCGAGAACGTGAACTTCCGCCGCATGTTCTCGGTGCTTTCGTTCGGCAGCGCCTCGGTCGTCTTCTATCTCGTCCCGATCTGCGGCGGGCTGATCGGTCCGGTCGTCTGGATCGTGATGTGCTCGCAGGCGATCGCGGGCGCCGTGCCGCAGGGACGGGCGTCCACCGCCGTCGTGGTGACCGTCGCGTGCCTGCTCGGTGCCGTCGTACTTCAGTGCGGTGCGGGTTTCGCGGCGAACTTTCTCTTGGGCTGAGTCCGATCGGTCTCCCAGGCGTTCCGAACGATGCGCTGCCGAACCTGCGAGCACATTCTCTGGCGTCAGCCGGCCGGAAGAGCCGGAGAGCCCCGGCCCTGCAGCGAGTGCGGCACGCCGTACCGCGTGCAGGACTATTCCTTCGTGCGCGCCCTCGTGCGATTTGGATGCCCGCATTGCGATGCCAGCTACTACGGGACGTCCTCCAAGGGCCATCTCGAGCCGATCGCATTCGAGTGCGCGGAGTGCAAGGCCTTCATCCACATGGATGAATGCACGCTTGAGCCGGTTGGCTCCGACGATGGGGCATCCGCGATGCTCGACCAGCGGATCCCGTGGCTCGAGGAGCGGGGCATTCTCGCCCGCTGGTGGAAGACGGTCGTGGTCGGCGCCATCCGCCCGCGCGCGATTCCCTCAGGACTGACCGGCCCGACGAAGCTCGGGCCGGCGCTCGGCTTCCTGCTGGTGCAGTCGCTCATTCCGTTGCTCGCGTGGACCTGCTGCTGGGCGACGCTCGGCTCGTTCCTCTATCTGCAGCCGACGCCGCCGGGCGGCGGGCCGCCTCCGCCACAGTTGTTTGCCTTGCCGTGCCTCGTCGTCGGGATGTTCGGGCCGATCTTCAACTTCATGTTCGCGCTTGGCGCGGCCGCGCTGCTGTGGGTGTTCTCGCGACGGGACCGGGCGTTCTTCGCGCGGGACCTCGAGCGGATCTGCTACGCATCCGGACCGTTGCTCGGCACGGCGATACCGGTGTACGGGCTGCCGCTCTACATCTGGTGGGCGGTCTCGGCGATCGTCGCGCTGTCGGCCTCCGGGCCGCCGAATCGCGAAGTCTCTGCGACCGGCGCTGTGATTGCCGCGCTGGCGCTGCCGTTCATACTCGTCGTCGTCATGCTCTTCCTGGTCTGAGCCCAGCGCATCCGTCAGGCAGAAGCTAGACCTTCACCGTCTCCCACGCGCCGTACTTGAACCGCGCGAGGAAGAGGAGCCCGCGCAGCGAGAGCTCGATCATCAGGGCCCACCAGATGCCGACGAGGCCGTGGCCAAGGTGGACGCCGAGGTACCACGCGAGCGGCAGCCGGATCGCAAAGCAGCTGATGACGGTGATCGCGAGGATCCACTTGGTGTCGCCCACGCCGCGGAGGCCGTTGCGCACCACCATGGCCAGCGCGAAGAATCCCTGCGCGAAGCCGGCGATCATGAGGAGTTGCGGCACCAGCTCGAGGTGGAGCGGATCGGACGAGATGATGGCGGTGAGCGGGCGTCCGAGGAGGATGAACACGACGCCCATCACGCCCATGATCGCCATGCCGATGAGCGTGCAGCGCCAGATCGCCGCGCGCGCAAGGCGCGTGTTTCCCGCGCCGAGGTACTGTCCCGCAAGCGCGCCTGCGGCGGTTCCCATCGCGAAGCCGGGCAGGAACGAGAACGCTTCCCATTGCACGGTGATGATGTGGGCGCCGACGAGGCCCTCCTTCGTGGTGGTGCCGATGCCGCGCGCGGCGGCCTGGCCGATGAACCCGAGGATGAAGAGGCTGACGGCCCACATCGCGAGCCCCTCGAAGAAGTTCGGGACTCCGACCCGCACCACGCGCCAGCTCATCTCGCGGTCGATGGAGAGATTGGCGCGCTCGAGCCTGAGATCCTTGACGCCCGCGCGCAGCACGCGCCAGGTCAGCCATGCGCCGACGGCGTACGAGATCGCGCTGCCTGCGGCGATTCCGAAGACGCCCCATTCCATCGGGTCCAGCGGAGACGGGTTCGGGATCGTCGCGCCGAACGCGCTGATTCCGACGCCCGAGATGAGCCACGAGGCCACGCAGTTGACGACGTTCACCCAGACCGCGATCTGGAAGGGCTTGTGCGCCTCGCCCGCGCCGTGGAGGCACATGCCGCCGACCATCATGACGCCGCAGAAGGGAAGCCCGAGCGCAAGCGTGCGGACGTAGGTCACGCAGTGCTCGGTCGCCTCGGGCGAGAGATTCGAGTAGCGCGCCAGCGGCGCCGCGAACGCGATCATGAGGACGGCCACCAACGCCCCCCAGAGGATCGACAGGATCATCGACTGTCCGAGCGCCCGGTGACTCTCGCGGAGGTCGCCCGAACCCATGCCGCGGGCGATGATCGCCTGCCCGCCGACACCAAGGCCGGTCATGGCGATGCCGATGAACCATCCGACGAAGCTGCCGATGCCGACGCCGTCCATCGCGGGCCGCGCGATGTCGAGCGGAAGATTGCCTGCGAGGAGCTTGTCGACGAAGCCGACGCCCGCCGCCATCGTCTGCTGGAGAAGGACCGGCAGCGCGAGGATCCAGATCGCCTGCGACATGCTCTTGCCGGCCAGACGACCGGCGCGGATCACGCCCTGGTCGTCGGGGATCGCGTCCTGCTCGATCGAGGCGGACGCCGGCGACGGCGGGTCCTCCGGGCTCGCGGCGCTGTCGACGAGCACGCGTTGCTCGCGGCGCAGGCGTTCATCTTCGCGCGAGTCTCCTCCCGGAGCATTGCCTTCTGGTCTGCGCGTGCCGCTCATCGCGACACCTGGACGATCACCGAGAAGATCCCCGGTTCCGACATGGTTCCGATCGCCTTGGGAGCGTCGGCAAGCGAGACGCGGCGCGAGACCAACGCGGACGGATCGATCGCGCCCCGATGCAGCCGCTCGATCGCGCCGTCGATGGCGCCGAACCCGGAGCCGTACACCTCGATCTCATCGAGCGCAAGATGCGAGAGGTCGACGCCCGCGGGGGCGCGCGCCGAGATTCCGCCGAAGACGACATGCCCGCGGGGCCGCACCATGCGCGCGGCGGTGGCGGCCGACTCGGTCGATCCGGTCATGTCGATCACGAGCTCCTGATCGCCGCGCAGGCCGGTCTCGGCAAGCGCGCGGTTGCGCAGTCCGAGTTTCGACGCGAGTTCGAGCGCGTGCGCGCTCGCGGAGACGAGCCGGGTCATCGGATTCTCATCGCGCCCCGCGAGGGCCGCGAGGAGCGCGAAGAGGTCGTCGCCCAGCACGCTGACGAAGCTGCGGCCTTCGATCCCGCCACGACGGACGGCCTCGATGGCGCGCGCAAGCGGCATCGCGAACACCGCGCGGTCGTCGTCGAGCGTCTTCGGCAGTTCACGGCAGTTCACGGACGGCACGACGGCCAGTTCGGCGAGGCCTCCGGACGGTGCGTCGAGGCCCGCGATGCGCCGCGCCGCGCAATGCAGCGAAAGGCCGCTCGCGCAGCGGTCGCAGAGCCCGCAGGAGAAGACCGGCTGCACGGCGACCCGGCTGCCGACCGGCAGGTGGGCGTCGCCCGCGCGCGAGGCATCCTCGACCACGCCCACGAACGATGCACCGAGGATCTGGTGGTCGTTCGAGACTCCGTCTCCGCCGAGCCGAAGGCCGCGGACAACCTCGCGCTCGAACGGGGTGACCAGCGCATGCGTGACGCGCACGAGCACCGAGCCGACGCGCGGCGTCGGCCGGGGCAGGGCGGTGGACTCGGCGCGTCCCGCTCGGACGACGACAGCTCGAACTGCATTGGCTGCGGAAACTTCACTCATGGATTCTGTCGGCATCGACGCAGGGCGACGGGCGGAGACGCCTCATCGCGACGACTGCGCTGCCGCCTCCGCATTGCTTCCGCCGCCGTCGCCCGCAGTCTCGCGATCGCCGGTGCGCCTCGCGCCCATCGCCTTCGCGCCGATGGGCACGTCGGGCGACTCGAACGTCACCGGCATCCAGAAGACAAGGCGATCCCACACATCGAGCTCGCGCACGAAGGTCGGGTAGAGATAGGTGCGCGCGTTCGCGAACGGCGTGGCGGTGGAGGCGAAGTAGACGAGCCAGTCGTCCTCCTCGGCGCCGAAGTTCTGCCCGGTGAGCGCGCGGAGCGAGTCGACCGCGGCGACGTTCACGGCAAGCTCGCGTTGCGAGAGCGCAGCCACCAGCGCCTGGAACACGGCGGGAGTGGGGTACTGTCCGAGCGCGACCGCGATCTCGGTGCGCACATCGGGATCTTCGTTGCCGTCGACAAGCCGTGGCCACAGGACGTCTGCGATGGCGGGGTCGTGCAGCCGCTGGAGCGACTTCGCGGCAGCGAGGCGAACCTGACGGAAGGGACTCGCGATGTTCTTCGCGACGAGTTGTGCGTCGGAGGTCTCGCCGTGACGGCCAAGCGCCTGAATCGCCGCGGCACGCACGAGCGGATCGAGCGATTCCTCGGCGTACAGCCGGTACATGCGAAGGTAGGGCGGTGCGCCGCCCCATGGGGCGTTCGCGAGAAGCACCGTTCCGCGCCGCGCGTTCTCGCGGTCGTTCGGATCCGCGGCCCACTGCGCTGCCTCGGCCGGAGTCGGCTGCGAGAAGCTCTCCGTGAACTGGCTGAAGTCCGACTGGATCGTGTCGCAGCCAGCGAGCAGGACGCACGCGAGCGATGCAGTCGAGGCGAGCCGGATCACCATGCGGGGAGAGTACCCGAAGCACGCGGTGACGTGCGCCGCCGACGCCGCTACCCTGCGCCGAATGGCCCTCACGTTCCGCTCGTTCGAACTCGGCGATTTCGCCACCAACGGCTACGTCGTCTGGGACGACGCCGGCCCGCCCGACGCGTGCTGGGTGATCGACTGCCCGTACGAGCCCGAGGCGATGATCGACTTCATTGAGGCGAAGGGCCTGAAGCCGGCGCTCTGCATCCTGACGCACTGCCACTGCGACCACATCGCCGGGCTGCCGCGGCTCCGATTGCGCCTCGGTCCGGTGAACATCCTCTGCCACCGCGACGAGAAGGGCTTCAATGAGGATCCGAACCTCAACCTGAGCGCCTTCATTCCGCCCGCCGTCACGGCACCGCCGCCCGACGCCGTCCTCGCGGGCGGCGAACTGCTCGAACTCGGCAGCCACTACTTCAAGGTCCTGCACACGCCCGGCCACTCGCCGGGGGGCATCACGCTCTGGTGCGCCGAGGAGGGGCTTGCCTTCGTCGGCGACACGCTGTTCGAGGGCTCGATCGGCCGACTCGACTTCCCTACAAGCGACCCGGACGCGATGCGGCGGTCGCTTGACCTCCTGATGCAACTGCCGGACGGCGCCCGGGTGCTCCCGGGCCACGGCCCGGCGACCACCATCGGCGCGGAGCGGCGCACGAACCCATACCTGCGGCCCGGCGCGTTCTGACGCGACCGCAAGCCCCCGCAGCGGGGGGCTGTTGGTCTTATACTCTCCTCCCTATGCCGTACACGATCACCCCCGGCGAGGGCTTTGGCCTCGACGTCGAGGACACGGACTACCTCAAGGACCACTTTCAGGCACCCGATCGCTGGGTCCTGAACTTCGGCCCGCAGCACCCCGCGACCCACACGACGCTCCGCCTCGTGCTGGAACTCGATGGCGAGCGCATCGCCCGCTGCACGCCCCACATCGGGTACCTGCACTCGGGCTTCGAGAAGCTCGGCGAGCACCACGACTACAACCAGTACGTCTGCACGATCAGCCGGATGGACTACATCTCGCCGATCGTGAACGACATCGCGTGGCACCACGCGGTCGAGAAGCTGTTCGGCATCGAGCTGACGCCGCGCGCGAAGGCCGTGCGCACCATCATGTGCGAGCTCGGCCGCATCCAGAACCACCTGCTCTGCGTCGGCGCCGCGGCGCTCGACCTCGGTGCGTTCACGGGCTTCCTCTACGGATTCAACGAGCGCGAGTTCATCTACGACATCATCGAGTACGTCTCGGGCCAGCGCTTCCACCCCGACTGGACGCGCGTCGGCGGCGCCTGGCGCGACATTCCCGACGACGAAGTGTTCAAGCGGATGGTGCGGAACTTCATCGATGTGCGCCTCCCGAAGGCGATCACCGATCTCGAGACCCTCTGCAACCGGAACCGCATCTTCGTCGACCGCCTCGATGGCGTCGGCGCGATCACGAAGGAAGAGGCGATCCAGTGGGGCCTCACGGGGCCGAACGCGCGCTGCGCGGGCGTCCGCCGCGACCTCCGCAAGGACGACCCGTACCTCTGCTACGCCGACAACTGGGACGGCGAGGGCGCGGAGCGCGTGAAGTTCTCGATCGCCATCGCAAGCGCCGGCTGCAGCCTCTCGCGCTATCTCGTGCGTCTCGAGGAGATCAAGCAGTCCGCGAAGATCATCGACCAGCTGATCGACAAGATGCCGGGAGGCTCGATCAACGCCGTCGCCGACGGCAAGATCAGCGTTCCGAACAAGGCCGACGTGTACGGCTCGATCGAAGGCGTGATCCAGCTCTTCGAGCTCTACATGCACAACCGCGGCTTCGACACGCCGGTCGGCGAGACCTACGGCGCGATCGAGAGCCCCAATGGCGAACTGGGCTACTACATCGTCGCGGATGGCACGAAGTACCCGTTCCGAGCGCGCACGCGCCCGCCGTGCTTCATGAACTACCAGATCTTCCCCAAGATGATCGAAGGCCATCAGCTTGCGGACATCGTGGCGGTGCTGGGTTCGCTGAACGTCATCGCGGCGGAACTGGATCGTTAGTTTGAGCGGCCGCTGCTGCGGCAGCGGCCTCTGGTGAGAGCGAAGGCGAATCGAACGGCGTGTCCAACGCACAGCGAAAGTCAGACGAAACCAACACCACCAGGATTCGCCCGCGCCAGAGCGAGCAGCCTTAAGACCACCACCAGGATTCGCCCGCGCCAGAGCGAGCAGCCTTAAGACCACCACCAGGATTCGCCCGCGC
>Ga0315900_10012040_pt1 | contig 10676 bp, 9 predicted proteins | sample LakEriMetagenome_FD_203521 | JGI IMG/M metagenome (GOLD analysis project Ga0315900, IMG submission 203521) | Freshwater fungal communities from buoy surface, Lake Erie, Ohio, United States - Buoy 12 MA114 | ecosystem: Environmental > Aquatic > Freshwater > Lake > Lake biofilm | place: USA: Lake...
GAAGGGCTGGCCGAGCCAGGCTTCAAGCCGTGCGAGGGCCGCGTCGGCGTCGAAGTCGCCCAGCGAAGCCTCGTCGGGCCAGGGCAGCAGCGCCTTGCGGCGGACGAACTTCCATTTGGCGCGCACCAGCGGTGCAAGCGCCTCGTGATCGCCGCGCAGCGCGGCAACCGCATCGCCGATCCGGAAGAGCTCGCCCAGGAAGCGGTCGAGGTGGGGGGCGAGCGCCAGCAGCAGCGCGGCCTCGTCGCGCGACGCGAGGGCCTCGGGGGCTGCGCGCGCGCTCGCGAAGCGCCGGGAAAGCTCGGGATCGGCCTCGGCCAGGAAGTCGCCGAAGGCTTCGTCGAGGCGCTGCAGCCCTTCGCGTCGGTACAGGTCCTCGAACCGCAGTCCGAAGGCCAGACCGGGCATCAGCGCTCCAGGTGCTGGAGCTTGTCCTTGACGTCCTTCCAGTCGTCGGCGTCGGGCAGGGCCGGCTTGGTGCGCGTGATGCTCGGCCAGACCTTGGCGAGCTCGGCGTTGAGCGCGACAAAGGACTGCTGCTCGCGCGGGACGTCTTCCTCGGCCTTGATCGCCTCGACCGGGCACTCGGGGATGCAGACCGCGCAGTCGATGCACTCGTCGGGGTCGATGACCAGCATGTTCGGCCCCTCGCGGAAGCAGTCGACCGGACAGACATCGACGCAATCGGTGTAGCGGCAGCGGATGCAGGATTCGAGGACGATGTGCGGCATGGGCGCGATCCGGGGGGACGACGATCGATGGTCCCCGATTCTACCGTGCGCGCCGCATGGGCGCAGTACGCCGGCGCCGAGGCTGAGCTACCATCAGGCCGACGGGCGGCGGGAGCTGCCTCAGGGTGGCTGCCGGTCGCGGATGGTCCGCGCGCTGCCGGTCGCGCCCCGCCCGTTTCCACGGAGCCCTCCCCATGAAGAAACTCCTCGCGGCAGCGTGGCTGCTGCTTGCCGCGCCCGCGGCCTTCGCCCAGCAGCAAGCCCCGATCCGCATCGGCGAACTGAACAGCTACAAGAGCCAGCCGGCCTTCCTCGAGCCCTACCGCAAGGGCTGGGAGCTCGCGCTCGAGGAAATCAACGCAGCGGGCGGACTGCTCGGCCGGCGCGTCGAGGTGGTGTCGCGCGATGACGGCGGCAACCCGGGCGACGCGGTACGCGTGGCCGAGGAGCTGCTCGTGCGCGAGAAGGCCGACCTGATCTTCGGCACCTTCCTGTCGCACATCGGTCTTGCGGTCGCCGATTTCGCCCGCCAGCGCAAGGTGGTGTTCCTCGCCGCCGAGCCGCTCACCGACAAGATCACCTGGCAGAACGGCAACCGCTACACCTTCCGGCTGCGCCCCTCGACCTACATGCAGGCGGCGATGCTGGTGCCCGAGGCCGCGAAGCTCAAGCGCAAGCGCTGGGCGATCGTCTACCCGAACTACGAGTACGGGCAGTCGGCCGCGGCCACCTTCAAGGAACTGCTGCGCCAGGCGCAGCCCGACGTCGAGTTCGTCGGCGAGCAGGCGCCGCCGCTGGGCCGCATCGAGGCGGGTGCGGTCGTGCAGGCGCTCGCCGACCTCAAGCCCGATGCGATCTTCAACGTGCTGTTCGCCGCCGATCTCGCGAAGTTCGTGCGTGAAGGCAATACCCGCGGCCTGTTCAAGGACCGACCGGTGGTCAGCCTGCTGACCGGCGAGCCGGAGTACCTCGAGCCGCTGCGCGACGAAGCTCCCGAGGGCTGGATCGTCACCGGCTACCCGTGGTACGGGATCCGCACGCCGGAGCACGACCGCTTCTTGCAGGCCTACCAGAAGCGCTGGCGCGACCATCCCCGTCTGGGCTCGATCGTCGGCTACATCTCGATGCACTCGATGGCCGCGGCGATCCGGCGAGCCGGTACCGTCGAGACCGAAAAGCTCGTCGAGGCTTTCCGCGGCGTCAGCCTCGCCACGCCCCTGGGGCCCGTCACCTATCGCGCGCAGGACCACCAGGCCACGATGGGCGCCTTCGTCGGCCGCACGGCGCTCGACCAGGGGCGCGGCGTGATGCGCGACTTCCGGTACATCGACGGCGCGGCCGTGATGCCATCGGATGCCGCGGTCTCGCGGCTGCGTCCGGCGCCCTGAGCGGCGCGCCGGACGCCGTCACGCTTCGTCGCGTTCAGCGCGCGCGCCTGTCTTCGGTTCGCGCGTCGCCGTCTCGCCTCCGCGCTGCACCCCATGCTCGAATCCCTCGCCGCCCAGCTCGTCAACGGGCTGGCTTCGGCATCCACGCTGTTCCTGATCGCGGCCGGGCTGTCGCTGATCTTCGGCGTCACCCGGATCGTCAATTTCGCCCATGGCTCCTTCTTCATGATCGGGCTGTACCTGGCGTGGACGGTCACCGATCGCCTGGGCAGCGGCCCCCTCGGCTTCTGGGGGGCGATCGTGCTGGCCGCGCTGGGCGTGGGCGCGCTGGGCGCGCTGCTCGAGATTCTGGTGCTGCGCCGGGTCTACCGCGCGCCCGAGCTGCTGCAGCTGCTGGCCACCTTCGCGGTGGTGCTGATGCTGCGCGACGCCGCGCTCGCGATCTGGGGGCCGGAGGATCTGCTCGGCCCCAAGGCGCCCGGGCTGCGGGGCACGATCCCGATCCTCGGCCGTCCGATACCCACCTACGATCTGGTGCTGGTGGCGATCGGGCCGGTGGTCCTCGGGCTGCTGTGGCTGCTCCTGTACCGCACGAGGCTCGGCATGCTGATCCGTGCCGCCACCCAGGATCGCGAGATGGTGGGGGCGCTGGGGGTCGATCAGCGCTGGCTGTTCACCGGCGTGTTCGCCCTCGGCGCGGCGCTCGCCGGTCTGGGGGGCGCCCTGCAGCTGCCGCGCGAGCCTGCGCACCTCGGTCTCGATCTCGCCACGATCGGCGAGGCCTTCGTCGTGGTCGTGGTTGGCGGCATGGGCAGCATCCCCGGCGCCTACCTTGCCGCGCTGCTGATCGCCGAGGTCAAGGCGCTCTGCCACGGGCTGGGTACGCTCGAGCTCGCGGGCCTGACGGTCTCGTTCTCGCGCCTGACGCTGGTGGTGGAGTTCCTGGTGATGGCTGCGGTGCTGATCGTGCGGCCCTGGGGGCTGCTTGGCCGGCCTGCCGGGGCGGTGCGCGTCCAGGGGCCTGCCGAGCCGCCGCTGCAGCCCGCGGGCGCCCGCGGGCGCGCGGTCGCATGGGTGCTGTTCGTGGCAGTGATGACCGCGCCGCTGTGGGCGGGCACCGACGCCTATGCGCTCGTGCTGCTGATCGACATCGCGGTGGCGGTGCTGTTTGCCGCGAGCCTGCACTTCATCATGGGCCCGGGCGGCATGCACTCCTTCGGGCATGCCGCCTACTTCGGCATCGGAGCCTACGCCGCGGCGCTGCTGGCGCGGGACGCGGCGTTGCCGATGGGCGCGGTACTCGTGCTCGCACCGGTCGCGGCGGGGCTGGCGGCGGTCGTCTTCGGCTGGTTCGCGGTACGGCTCTCGGGGGTGTACCTCGCGATGCTCACGCTCGCCTTCGCCCAGATCGTCTGGTCGGTCGTGTTCCAGTGGGATACGGTCACCGGCGGCAGCAACGGCCTGGTGGGCATCCGGCCGGCCGCCGCCTTCGAGAGCCGAGCGGCCTTTCTCGCGCTCGCGGTGCTGCTGGTGACGGGGGGCGTCCTGCTGCTGCGGCGTCTGCTCTTCTCGCCGTTCGGGTGGGCGATGCGTGCCGGTCGCGACTCGCCACTGCGCGCCGAGGCGGTCGGCGTCGACGTGGTCGGCATCCACTGGGCGGCCTTCGCCGTGGCGGGCTGCTTCGGCGGGCTGGCCGGCGCGCTCTACGCGCTGGCCAAGGGCACGATCTCGCCGGAGGCGATCGCGGTCGGGCGCTCGGTCGACGGGCTCGTCATGGTGCTGCTCGGCGGCGTGCAGTCGCTCGCCGGCCCGCTCGCGGGCGCGGCGCTCTTCACCTGGCTGCAGGACGCGGTCGTGCGCGGCACCGATTACTGGCGCGCGATGCTCGGCGCGGTCATCCTGCTGCTGGTGCTTGCCTTCCCCCAAGGCATCGCGGGCGCGGGCGGCGTGCTCGCGGCACGGTTGCGCGGGCGGGCTTCGCCGTGAGCGGTCCGGTGGACGCCATGAGCAGCCCGGTGAACGGCGCGAAGGAGTCCCGCGAGGGCGCACCGGCGGCGCTGCTCGAGGCCGTGCGGCTGTCGAAGGCCTTCGGCGGCGTGCGCGCGGTCGCCGGGGTGAGCTTCGCGCTCGCGCCAGGCGAGATGCTCGCGATGATCGGGCCCAACGGCGCCGGCAAGTCCACCTGCTTCAACCTGATCAACGGCCAGCTGCGTCCGGATGCCGGTCGGGTATCGCTCGGCGGGCTCGACATCACCGGCATGCCACCGCGGCGCATCGCGCGACTCGGGGTTGGGCGCACCTTCCAGGTCGCCGCCACCTGGGCCTCGCTCACCGTGCGCGAGAATGTGCAGCTCGCGCTGCTCGCCCACCGGCGGCAGCTGGGATGCTGGTGGCCGGTGGCCGCACGCCTGCATCGCGACCGTGCGCAGCACCTGCTGCAGCGGGTCGGCCTGGAGGCGGCTGGCGATCGCCCCTGCGCGGCGCTGGCCTACGGCGATCTGAAGGCGCTCGAGCTCGCGCTGGCGCTCGCCGGCGATCCGCGGCTGCTGCTGATGGACGAGCCCACCGCCGGCATGTCCCCCGGCGAGCGGGGCGCGCTGATGCGGCTCGTTCGCGCGCTGTCGCGCGAGCTCGGCATCGCGGTGCTGTTCACCGAGCACAGCATGGATGTGGTCTTCGAGCACGCCGACCGGATCCTCGTGCTGGCCGAGGGACAGCTGATCGCCGAGGGGCCGCCCGACCGGATCCGTGACGATGCACGCGTCGCCGAGGTCTACCTCGGCTCGGGCCGCTTCGCCGGGCCGTTGCCTGCGGCCGGGGAGGGCGCGTGAGCGGGGGATCGCACCCGTCGGCGATGCCGCCCGGCCTGGCGGCGGCCAGCCCCGACGAGCCGCTGCTGCGGGTGACGGGGCTGCGCGCCGCCTACGGTGCGGTCGAGGTGCTGTTCGGCGTCGATCTTGCGGTTCAGCCCGGCGAGGTGCTCGCCCTGATGGGCCGCAACGGCGCGGGCAAGAGCTCGCTGCTCAAGGCGGTAATGGGGCTGATGCCGCGGGCCGGCGGCAGCGTGCGCTTCGACGGGCGCGAGATCCTCGGGCTCGCGCCCTTCCGGATCTGTCGCCTCGGGCTCGGCTGGGTTCCCGAGGACCGGCGCATCTTCACCGACCTCAGCGTGGCCGAGAATCTGGCGGTCGGCCGACGCCCGCCGCAGGCCGGCGCGCCCGCGTGGACCGAGGAGCGGCTGCTGCGCCTGTTCCCCAACCTCGCCGGCATGCTCGAGCGGCCCGCCGCGCACATGAGCGGTGGCGAGCAGCAGATGCTCACCGTGGCGCGCACGCTGATGGGCAACCCGCGGCTCGTGCTGCTCGACGAGCCCTCCGAAGGGGTCGCCCCGCGCATCGTCGAGCAGATGGCGGCCACCATCCAGGCGCTGAAGCAGGAAGGCCTCTCGGTGCTGCTTTCCGAGCAGAATCTGGGCTTCGCGGCGGCCGTCGCCGACCGGGTCTGCGTGCTCGATCGCGGCGAGGTGCGCCTGCAGGCGCCGATGCGCGACCTGATCGCTTCCCCCGAACTGCGTCGCAAGCTGCTCGCTGTCTGAGCGTCGCCCCTCAGCCGGCGTCGTCGCCGAACAGCGGCAGCGTGATGCCGTACGCGCGCGGCGCGGGCTCGGCGAGCGCCCCGGCGCCATGACGCGGCAGCAGGCTTGCGGCGCGCACGCCGAGCAGCCGGATGCGCCGGTCGAGCCGCACGCGTCGCAGGCACTCGCCAGCCATCCGGCGGATCTCGCCGGCGTCGCCGGTCGCCCTGTCGGCGGTGTGGTCGCGGGTCACGGTGCTGAAGTCGTCGAAGCGGATCTTCAGGCCGATCGAGCGCGCGAGGTAGCCCTTGCGCTCGAGGTCGGCCGCGAGCCGCACGCACAGCTCGGTGAACAGGTCGCGCAGGCGCTCGCGGTCGCGCACCGGGTCGAGGTCGCGCTCGAAGGTGCTCTCGCGGCTGATCGATCGCGGTTCGCTTTCGGTGACCACCGGCCGCGCGTCGCGGCCGTGGGCCGCCTCGTGCAGCCAGGTGCCGTAGCTGCGGCCGAAGTGGCCGACCAGCCACTGGGGGTCGGCCCTCGCGAGCTCGCCGATCGTGCCGATGCCGAGTGCGGCAAGCCGCGCGCTGGCCTTCGGGCCGATGCCGTTGATGCGGTTCGCCGGCAGCGGCCAGATCCGCGGTGCGAGGTCGGCGTGCGTGAGGATCGTGATCCCGCCCGGCTTGTCGAGATCGGAGGCGATCTTCGAGAGCAGCTTGTTCGGCGTGACGCCAATCGAGCACGACAGCCCGGTGGCATCGCGCACCGCGTTGCGCAGGCGCATCGCGAGCCCGGGCGCTTCGCTCCACGGGTCGGGCGTGTCGCGCAGCAGCGGCCCGAGGTCGATGTAGATCTCGTCGATGCCGCGATCCTCGACGAGGGGCGCGATCGCGCGCACCGCGGCCTTGAAGCGGCGCGAGTGACGTCGGTACTCCTCCATGTCGACCGGCAGCAGCACGGCTTGCGGTGCCATCCGCGCGGCCTTCATCAGACCGACGCCGGCGCGCACGCCGAAAGCCCGCGCCTCGTAGGTGGCGGTGGTGACCACGCCACGGCCGGCGTAGTCGCGCAGCCGCGCGAACCCGTCGGCGACGCCGTTCGCGGGCGCGGCGCGGGCGCGCGCCGACCCCCCGATGACCACCGGCTGGCCCCGCAGCTGCGGATAGCGAAGCAGCTCGACGCTCGCGTAGAACGCGTCCATGTCGAGGTGCGCGACCACCCGGGGCTCGCCGCCCCCGGTCGCGCCGCGGCTGTCACGGGCATCGGGCATCGGAATGATTATCGTCGCTGCACTACACTCACGGCACGCAGGCCGGCTTCCGGCTTCACCAGCGCGCGCCCCATGATCATCCACTCGCTGCTCGACACCGACCTCTACAAGTTCACGATGATGCAGGTCGTGCTGCATCACTTCCCGGGGGCGCAGGTCGAGTACCGATTCAAGTGCCGCAACCCGGGCATCGAGCTTGCGCCGCTGGTCGACGAGATCCGCGAGGAGATCGCCCACCTGTGCACGCTGCGCTTTCGCGAGCGCGAGCTCGACTACCTGCGCTCGATGCGCTTCATCAAGAGCGACTTCGTCGATTTCCTCGGGCTGTTCCACCTGAACGCCAAGTACGTGACAGTCGAGCCCTCGGCGCAGCATCCCGGCGAGATCGACATCACGGTGCGAGGGCCGTGGCTGCACACGATCCTCTTCGAAATCCCGGTGCTCGCGATCGTCAACGAGATCTACTTCCGCAGCACGGTGCGGGTGCCCGACTACGCGCAGGGGCGCCGGCGTCTCGAGGACAAGATCGCGATGATCGCGGGCGACGCGTCGCTCGCCGAGATGAAGATCGCCGACTACGGCACGCGTCGGCGCTTCTCCCGGCTGTGGCACGAGGAGGTCCTGATCGAGTGCCGCAACCGCCTCGGCGATCACCTCGCGGGCACCTCCAACGTACTGTTCGCGATGAAGTACGGGCTCACGCCGCTGGGCACGATGGCCCATGAATACCTGCAGGCCTGCCAGGCGCTCGGTCCGCGATTGCGCGATTCGCAGACCTTCGCCTTCGAGACCTGGGCGCGCGAGTATCGGGGCGACCTCGGCATCGCGCTGTCCGACGTCTACGGCATGAGCGCCTTCCTGCGCGACTTCGACCTGTACTTCTGCAAGCTGTTCGACGGGGCCCGCCACGACTCCGGCGATCCCTTCGAGTGGGGCGAGCGGCTGATCGCCCACTACGAGGCGCACCGCGTCGATCCGCGCACCAAGACCCTGATCTTCTCCGACGCGCTGACCTTTCCGCTGGCCATCGAGCTCTACCGGCGCTTCCACGACCGCGCGCGGCTTGCCTTCGGCGTGGGAACCAACCTGACCAACGATCTCGGGTGCACGCCGCTGCAGATCGTCATCAAGATGGTCCGCTGCAACGGCCAGCCGGTGGCCAAGCTGTCCGACACGCCCTCGAAGAACATGTGCGACGACGAGGCCTATCTGCGCTACCTGCGCCAGGTTTTCGAGATCCCGGCCGCGCGGCCCTGACAACCCGCGGCGCCGCCGCGTCGCGGTGCGCCGCATTCCTACCGGAGCCGGCATGGCCGACATCCACCTCGAGAGAAAGCATGCGCTGGGCCTCGCGAAGGCGAAGGCCGCCGCGCAGCGGGTCGCCGACGAACTCGCCAGCGACTACGGCGTGACCTGCAGCTGGGACGGCGATGTCCTGCGCTTCGAGCGGCGCGGCGTCCAGGGCGAGCTCGCCGTGACGCGGGACCTCGTTCGGCTCGATGCCCGCCTTGGCATGCTGCTGGCCGCGATGCGTCCGCGCATCGAGGCGCAGATCCAGGACAACTTCGCACGCTTCTTCGGCTAGCGGCGCGCGATGCCCGGCGGGCCGTGGCCCTGATCATCGATCCCGGCCAGTGGCCGCTCGTGCTGGTCGCGGCCTTCGCCGGCGCGCTGGTCGGAGGCATCGGCGGATTCGGTTCGGGCGTGATCCTCGCGGCGGTGCTCGTGCCGGTGCTCGGGGTGAAGGCGACCGTGCCAGTGCTCGCGATCGCCGGGGTGCTGATCAATGCCGGCCGACTCTGGTTCCATCGAGCGGACATCGACTGGGTCGCGACGCGTCGCGTGCTTGCCGGCGCGCTGCCGCTGCTGGTGGTGGGCACCTGGCTGCACAGCCGGCTCGATGCGCGCCCGCTGGGGCTGGTCATGGGACTGCTGGTGATGCTCAGCGTGCCGGCGCGGCGCTGGCTGCGGCGGCGCCGGCTCGACATCGATGCGCGAGGCATGGTCGCGGGTGGCGCGGTGTTCGGCCTGGCCAACGGGATGGCCTCCGGCATGGGCGTCATGCTCGTGTCGCTGCTGCTCGGCGGGGGGCTGGCCGGCACCGCGGTGCTGGCCACTGACGCCCTGGTATCGGTGCTCGTCGACCTGTTGCGCGCGGCGCTTTTCGGGCGGCTCGAGGCACTCGACGGCGAGCGGGCGCTGCTCGGCCTGCTGATCGGCGTCGCCACGCTGCCGGGCAGTGCGCTGGCGGCGTGGCTGGTACGGCGCCTGCGGGCGCGTCTCCACACGCTGCTGATGGAGGCGCTGATCATCGTGGGCGGCCTGGGCATCGTCGCAGCCGCCTGGCGGGAGACGGTGTCGTGAGCGAGGCGTGTACATCGGTGGCGGGCGGCCGCGCGCTTGTCTGGCTCAAGCGCGACCTGCGATTGCGCGACCACGAGCCGCTGGCCCGCGCCGCCGCGGCTCGCGAGGCGCTCGCGATCTGGGTGATCGAGCCCGACTGGCTGGCGAGCCCGGAATTCGACCCGCAGCATCTCGCGTGGGCGTGGCGCAGCGCCGCGCTGATGCGCCGGATGCTCGCGCAGAGCGGCCTGCCGATGCTGATCCGCTGGGGACCGCTGCCAGCCGTCCTCGACGCGCTGCACGCCGCGTGGCCCTTCGAGCGGCTGCTGAGCCACGAGGAGACCGGCCCCGGTTGGACCTGGACGCGCGACCGCGCGGTGGCCCGCTGGTGCCGCGATCGCGGCGTGCGCTGGCAGGAATCGGTCCAGCATGGCGTGCAGCGACCACGACGCGACCGGCTCGGCTGGGCGGCCCGCTGGCAGTCGCGCATGCAGGCGCCCCGGGTACCGGTGCCCGAACGCTGGCCTGGCGCGTGGCTGCCCCGCGTCGAGGCCGGGACCGGCGAGGTCGACGACATCGGGCCCGACCCCTGGAGCGGCCCGGCGCCGGTATGGCGGGGCCCCGCACCGGGGGAGCATCCGCCGCCACGTCTCGCGACGCTGCGACTGGCCGCGCGTCCGATGCCCGAGGCGGGCGAGGCGGCGGCCTGGGCGCTGCTCGAGGACTTTCTCGGCGGCCGCGGCCGGGACTACCGCAGGCAGCTGTCCAGTCCGCTGACCGCCGAACGGGGCTGCAGCCGGCTGAGCGCACATCTCGCCTTCGGCACGATCTCGATGCGCAGCGTGCACCAGGCCACCGAGGCGGCGATTGCCGGCTGCGACGATCCGGCGCTTGCCCATGGGCTGCGCGGTTTCGCGTCGCGACTGCGCTGGCACTGTCACTTCATCCAGAAGCTCGAGGACGAGCCGACCATCGAGACCCGTCACTTCGCGCGCTCGCTCGACGGCCTGCGCCCGGGCGACGTCGACGCAGGAGGCTCGCCGATGGACGATGTCGCGCGCGCGCGCTTCGACGCCTGGTGCGAGGGCCGCACGGGCTATCCGATGGTCGACGCCTGCATGCGACAGCTTCTCGCGACCGGCTGGCTCAACTTCCGCATGCGCGCGATGCTGGTCAGCTTCGCGGCTTACCACCTGTGGCTGCACTGGCGCGAACCGGGGCTGTTCCTGGCGCGGCAGTTCCTGGATTTCGAGCCCGGCATCCACTGGAGCCAGATGCAGATGCAGAGCGGCAGCACCGGCATCAACACGCTGCGCATGTACTCGCCGGCGCGCCAGGCGCTCGAGCACGATCCGCGCGGCATCTACCGTCGG
>Ga0315900_10012041_pt1 | contig 10676 bp, 3 predicted proteins | sample LakEriMetagenome_FD_203521 | JGI IMG/M metagenome (GOLD analysis project Ga0315900, IMG submission 203521) | Freshwater fungal communities from buoy surface, Lake Erie, Ohio, United States - Buoy 12 MA114 | ecosystem: Environmental > Aquatic > Freshwater > Lake > Lake biofilm | place: USA: Lake...
TCTCACGCTAACTTTGTAGTGGGCGTAGAATCAACCGGCGATCCTACTACCCAACCAAGTGGGAAAAGATTAGCTAGAGAGGTCGTTCGTTGGCTAGATTCTTTAGATGCAGATCGTGTGATGACCTCCTCGGCTGGTAGTTACTACAACCTACCGGAATACCAGTGGAAACATGAAAATTGGCATGTCCACCTGCGTGCAATTCCATTAAAACCGGCAGCACGTGGTTTGAAGCGTAAACTTATTGGGGTTAGAGCCGACGGTGAAGCATGTATTGTGGACTGTTGGTCTCCGATTCGGGATGCTGTACTTACCAAAGCGCGTCGGTACGGAGAGCTTGACCTACCCTTAGTAATCGCAGTTAACCTCGACACATTTCATCTTGATGAATTTGATGAGTTACAGGCTCTTTTTGGACAAGAACAATATCTGTTTAACCCCATCACTGAAAATCCGCAACCTAGACCTAAACGAGCAATGAACGGAGCATGGCGCGAGCCATCTGGCCAAAGGGCAAAAAGATGCAGCGGCGCATGGTTATTTGAGCGTTTCTCCGCGTATACGCTTGCGCAAAGTAAGCATACCTTGTACTTAAACCCATGGGGGAACCACCAGCTACCGACGAGTTTTTTGCGTATGCCTCATGCACTAGTCGTCGATGAGCAGATTCATAAGGTTGGCGGAGTAACCTTCAAAGATGTGTTCGAGATTTATGACCAGTGACCAGATTAACCGGGATAAGTTGGATGAGCGCATTTGCCAGCGCCTGCAATATGGATCGGAAAGTGATTTGAAATGGAGCCCATGCCTCAACCAACTAAAAGACCACCCTTGCGGTGGTTTTTTAGTTGGTGGGTACCAATGGTATCAACCCGCGTCCACGCGGGGCGAGGGAAGTGGGTTACTCGTTCGGACATGCTCACAAGTTGAAATTTTCTTAGCATGATCGACTCAATATGCCCAAGATAATAGAAATTTGGGCATATTGCGCGTACGGTAAGTACCCATGAATCATCCAACAGTCCTTGAAAACTCGTATGCTAGGCGATTTGAAACGCCAGCCATCTTGAAGTTACTCGCTAGCAGCAGCCGCAAGCTGGCTGAGCGAAAAGGCATCGCGGCATCGATTCCCAATCAAGGCATTCTGATCAATACCCTAGGCTTGCAGGAGGCTAAGGAAATCTCCGAGATCGAAAACATCGTCACCACGCACGATGAACTACTCAAATAAGAGGTACTTCCAGACGCGTTAGTCAATCCAGCTGCCAAGGAAGTAATGCGGTAGAGACAGGCCTTTCGGGTGGGATTTGAGATGGCCCGTCAATCAGGCTTACTGACATCGAATCACATTGTCCAGATTCAAGGCGAGCTGGAACGCAATAATGCTGGCTTCCGGAAGTTGCCCGGTACAGCGCTCAAAGACTCTGCTGGTCGAACTGTGTATACACCCCCACAGGATCCATAAGAAATCAAATCCCTCATGAGCGACCTTGAGCGCTTTCTTAATGAGCCCGATTTGTTTGATGCTGATCCGCTAATCAAGATGGCTTTGATGGACTACAAACATCGTATCCGTGATCAACACAAATTTTACAGTCAGGACTTGATCAATAATTTATTCAGTCATCCGTACACAAAAATTGAATTTTTAAAGCGAGACCTGAAGGTGTCGCGCATGACGGCAACACGCTACCTCGATGCGCTGAGCGACACAGGCTTTTTGGTCAAACGAAAGATCGGACGAGGAAATTACTACGTGAATGTAGCACTGAATAAAATATTTCTGAATCAACACAATATCGCATGACTGAAGAGTATATTGGATAGCAATTGCTAGCCTATACTAATTTACCAAGCCGAGCAGCCTTGTTTTTTTATTGCGCTTCTTAAAGTAAGTTCACGACAAACCGACGGAAGACTTGTAACTGGATACCGATACACCATCGAGCACAACAATAGCGGATACGCCGATGCCATCATGGTCATAAGCAAGATAAGTCGCATTATTGTTGCCACCAACCAGTACATCAGCAACCGGTGTTGGAGTGGTGGTCGTCGCAGAGGTCGTCGTGTTGAAATGTCCGATCGCTCCACCGGTGAAACTGTCCAGTGTCACGCCCGAGGTGCCAACCTTGAGAAGGTTTCCGAAGTTCAGCTCGTCCACACCGACTCTGAAACCCTTGATCATCACCTGCTGAATCGTCGAAGCGGTCGTAGAATCCTGATCCGCGCCAAAGTTGATAATAGCGTGACCATTCGTCCCGGCGAATGAAATATCAATCTCGTCGAGCAGCTGATTGGCAGTCGCTGTCTTTTCGCCTAAGGTTAGCGTCGCAGTGCCATGCTGATTGGCACCGCCCAATTGAGCGACGCCACCATCATTGAACAGCTTCAGCGAGACTGAAGCAGAGTCATTGTCCTGTAGGGCGTTCAGGAACAGGTCGATCGATGAGGCACCCAGCTTGCCGAGCGTGAAATCTCCACTTGTTTTCGCGCCGATCGCCGAGCCTGCACCACTGTCGCTGGTAAGGTTTATGACACCGGTGGCACTGACTGCTGAACCAGTGACCTGTGAGAGTGTGAGTGTCACATCGCTGCCATCACCGTACGAATACAGATGCACATCATTCATCAGCAGCAATTTGCCAGAGGTCGATGCAAGCGATGCTTGCAATTGGCTGTTATCTCCGCTGCCGATCAGCTGCAGATCGCCGTTCAGCGTCAGATCTCCCGAGCCGGAGGATAGATCGATATTTGCCTTGCTTCCGTCTCCGCTCATCACTGCGTTCAGGCCGCCGTTACCAACGGTCAGCGCTGTCGATGCATTGATATCCAGGTTCAACTGACTACCAGCACCTTCGGCGCCCAGCGTCAGGCTGCCTGTCGATATTGCTCCCTTAGCCGTGGACAACGAGGCCGATACATGCGCGGCTGCAGCGGCGGCGTCCATCAATAGAGCACCGAAAATCTGGATGGGGCGAGATGTGTCTGAAGACAGATCGTGCATCTCCAGGATCGCGCTCGCTCCGACGCCAACAGCGGACAGACTGATCGAATCATTGAACAGCACGCCACCCGGTAGGTTCGCAGTCACTACCGACGACAGATCAAGTTTCGCGAGCGAGGCCGCGCCAGTCGCGGTGATGGTCGTCGGGCCACTGACACTGATCATTCCGGAACGAGAACCTGAAGTCGGATCGACGCCGGAAGCACTGGTATGAGTTTTCAGGGTGAGGACTGCACTGCTTTCGTCGCCAGTTGCGGACACATCGACATGACCGGCAACTGAGATCGACCCAAACCTGAGAACAGAGCCAACGGTTTTCAGAGCAGCACTTGCATTCGACCCAGCTCCGCTCGCGCCAACATCGACGCTCCCGTTGATCGCGACACTGCCGATCAGAGAACTGGTCATCGATGCAGTTGCGTTGGCTGCGCCGCCTGCGGCATAGACCTGTAGATCTCCGCTCAGAACAACGCCCAAGGCTGGCTGACCCAGTGACGGATCGGCCCACCTTGCCTCGGCAACCAGATTCGCTACGCTGTTTGCCGAGCTCGCCGCCACCTGCACTGGCCCCCTCAATTCCAGCGGCCCCTGATTTGCATAGATCTCTGCATTTGCCTGTGCCGATGTTCCTGAAGCCGTAACTCTGGACGCTCCATTCACGGTCACGGAACCGGAGGAAAACAGAACCGCTGGCAGCCCGCCAACCATCGAAACGTAACCACCCTGCATCAGCAGCTTTGCAGTCCCGCTGGTCGCAGAAACTTCAATGCCTCTAACGCTGATCCCGCCGTCAACGCCACCGTTAATCATATCGGTATAGGCGAGCACTTCAGCGACAGCTGCTCCACCCGAAGACTGACCGTTAGCAAGGGCGCTACCGGCCTGAACGGATAGTGCGCCATTGATCGAAATATTGCCACCGCCAATGACCGACTGCGGGACTCCATTGGCACCTTTAACCAGCATCCCGGCTGTCAGTGATAGTTTCGCCGAACTGCCTGCAGTCACCGCACTGACACTCGCACCGCCATCGCCAATAGTGGTATTGCCGAACCCGGCAATCTGTGCAGATGCCCTGGCCTGATTACCTGTTGCTTCAACGGACAGCCCCGAGCCTATGGAAACGGATGTGGCGTAATCATCTGCTGCCGGCAGGATGTTTGCCTCTGCTAACGATTGGCTGCCTGAGGCCTTGATGGCCAAATTTCCTATCACGTAGGCTCGAACGAGCGGAGCTACGGTGCTAAAGCCGATCATGTTCAACTGCGCGAATGCGGCGTCACCCGAAGCGAGCACCGATACATCACCACCAATCGTCGCACCCAAATAGGAATCTAGTTCCGCAATGGTCGATGACTTGTTGCCAGCGGCGATCAACGATAGCCCTCCACCGATGGATATTCCTGACGTAGTTGCGCTGAACTTGGCTTCCGATGAAAATCCGGTAGCCTTGGCTGATACGCTCGATAAAAATTCAGCCTCAACTTTCGTACTGTTACCATCGGCATCGCTACAGAGAAAATCAGCAAGCGCGTGATATCCACTCGCGTCAAGACTGACCACATCCGTCACGGTCAATTTCCCCAGCTTCAGGCTAGCGTTGAAAGCCGAGCTGGAATTGTCACCCAGAGAAAGTAAATTGAGCTTGCCTGCGACGATCAAATTGGATTGGAAGGCACTGCCCGGACTCGACATGGTCACCGTCGCCTGGCTTTCAATTCCGGCACTCGTCAGTGCGATAGAACCTGTCCAGACTGACGGACGCGCGAACGTCGGCGTTGCGGTCAAGGTGATATCAACATTCGCACGATACTGAAGCGCCCAGCCGGAAACAGTACCGATATCTATCCAGCCTGCATCAGCTTCAAACGTCAACTCACGAGTCGTGCAAACAGGAGCGAACACCGAGAATCCTTGGCTTAGTACGATGTTTCCCTGGAGCAGGGTGATCGAGCCGGTGTCTTCGATGGTGTTCGTTGACGGCAGCTGTGTCGTGAAGACGGGCGTTCCGGAAAAGCTCAGGATTTTGTTCTGATCCTCTCCTGCCCTGCCCTCGAACCTGATCAGCCCGGTCAGTCCGTTGCCGTCAAAATCGTAAACAAGGTATTTATCGCTGCCGATGTCGGCACTGTAAAAAACCGGCAGTCCGTTTTGCTGCTGATGGGCTTGGTTGAGCAGGCGCGTAATATTTTGATCTTGCGAAGCACCGTTTGCTCTCAGATCGATATTCTGGATCGCCGTGATAGGACTAAGGGTATTGAAAAAAACATGGTCGATACCGAATCTGAATCCCTGGATGGTCATCGCCAATGGCGTCAAATCCGAATCGGAGAGATCTTTATCCCCCATCATCATGCCAATCGTAGCCGACCCGATGGATTTGATCACGACGGCTTGGGCAGTTTGATTATCGAAATTTAAGTAAGCTTTCCCAAAGTCACCTGATGCTCGCCCCATGGAAATCGACCCGCCGAATTTTCCTAGATCAACCTCAAGCACGGCAATATCAGATTTGTGGTTCGCGGTAACCAGCCATTCGCTGCTTCCAATCTGCGATATTCGACCGATAAGTGCCGATGCATAACTCCCGAATGAAAGAAAGGGATTGCCAGCGATCACATTGACGTGCCCATCAATCGATTTGATGTCTTCGCCAAAAAATTGGGCAAGGGAATCTAACTTTTTTGCAGAAACATCGAGATTTCCCTTGATCGCGATTGGCGTCCCCGCTGCTAATCTCAGCGATCCAAAGCTACCGACTCCGTCTGCCGACACATGAACATTGCCATCGATCGAACTATTGAATGACGATATCGCGGATGGGTTGAACTGGAACGTGGCGTCCGCCCGGGCAAATTCGCCGGTCGCATCGATGCCGAGGTCGCCACCGATATGCAGTGTCGCGTTGTTACCGCTGACATTGATATTCGAAAGAACGCCATAATTCCTGAGCTGCAAATCACCAGAACGAACTGATTTCACACTGAAATCACCCTCGACATCGAAGCCGGCCACACTTAAAGAGGTATCGCTCGTATGAACATTCAGGTCTAATTTCGACAGGCTGTTGAATCCGTTTGAAGCAATGTAGACGCTTGAGTCAGAAGATTCCGCCCACTTGCGGATACTCAGATTTCCGTCGCTTGTAGATAACTTTACCAATGCGATTGCATTTGCGGACTGATCTGTCGCGTCCACCCGCAGATCACCGTTCAGTACGAGGTCGGTAATTCTTCCTCCGGAGAGATCGATTTTTGAGGTGTTCGACCCGACTTGCGAGGCCTGGTAGGACGCGCCTTGCAGGACACTCAGGTTTTTATACAAATCGACCTTACCTTCGATCTGGTTAGCGGTAACCGCGGCAGTAGCAGCGTACGCATTCGAGATCACATTCAATGAATTGTGGCCGCCGGCAGCAAGACTACCCACGCTCAGCGCTCCCTTGCCGTCAAGAGTCAGCGTCGAATTACTTCCCACACCGGTAGCAAGCACATCGAATTGCAGATCCGACGATAGCTTGCCTGCTGCTGTAACGGTTCCGGATACCCGACTGCTGGCACCCGTTGCCTGCTGTGTCAGCGGACCATGCAGGCTCACATCACCGGCAGCGCCAGCATTGATTGCCGCCATGGATCCGATGTGATAATTGATCGATGAATTTGCTCCGGATGCCGTGAAGCCCAGCGCTCCAGTGGCGGAGAAATTCCCTTTGGTCGTGAAAAGCATCAGCTGGGATGCAGCAGAAGTAGCCGATGAATCTGCAGCGTTCGTCACCGAAATACCGGCAACATTGATGTTTCCTCCTGCTCCGGTCTGCTGATTTAACTGCAGGCTCACGCTACTGCCATTTCCCTGCGACAGCAGCGAGACATCCCGAGTGAAGTTCACGCTTGATACATTATTGGTCTGCTGCACCAGCGTCACATTCGACTGCGCCTGATAGCCAGTCGATGTCATCGACCATGCACCGTCGAACTGTAAATTGCCACCACCGGCGCTCACGCTTAGCGTACCGGTCGAATTCGCACCTGATGACGACAGCGTCATCGTGCCGGCCACTTGCACCATCCCTTTGGCGCTACTTAACGATGTCGATGCGATGGCGCCATCACCGCTGGCAACGATCTTCAGGCTGTCCGTCTTCAGTGCGATAGCATTCGTCGTTGCTGCATTGCCTGATGCGCTCAACGATGCATTTGCCTGCGATGCAGACGCAATGATCGACGCCGGACCATACAAAGTTACCGGCGATTGCGTTGACATCAACGTAACTGACGATGTGCTGCCAATGGCAGCAGCCTCCGCACGTACGCTACCAACATCGATCGCACCCGACACTGAAATAATGCTTAGGTTCGCAGTGCTGCCAGCGACGTCGGCACCGCTTCTAAAGCGCCCGCCGCTCGCGATAGCGCTGATGCCGGAATAGGCTCCTGTCGTCGCAGGGCCTATGGCTCCCTTGCCGCTATTGATCTCGATGTTTGTGTCACTTCCGGCGCCCGATGCTAAAGACGATAACTGGGATCCGAGCAAAACCTTGCCATCGTTGCCATTCAGGATGATATGCGTCTGGCTATCTGCCGAGTGGCTGGTCGCCGACAATGAGCCGACTTTCAGTGTCTTGTCGGCGGCTACCTGATGAATAGTCATCGTCGCATGGGCGCTGTGTCCGGTCGACACCGCGAGCAGCTCGGCCGTTTCTAGTCCGACCGGCGCTTCGACTGTCAAGCCTGCGGAAGAATGCGCACCCGCAGCTTGCACACGCGCCGGACCCGAGATCGTCCCTTTTAATTCTGCGAGCAATTCGGCCGTGCTCGACACAAAGCCATTCTGGTTGCCGGCGGCCATGATGACGATCGCGCCAAGATTGGCCGTCACGCCTTCGGAAGCATTGCCGATCTTGCCCATAGTCAGGCGAGAAGTTGATCCCGTGCCGCGGGCGATCAATGTTAAGTCGGGCTTCAGATTGCTAGCCTGTAGCGTCTTCAGCACCAGTGCTTCGGGACTGGATTCGAGCCCAGACCACCGAAGGTCAATCTGATTACCGAAATTCGCCGAATCGAGATTGAAACTTACCCTATCGTTTGCATTCAGCGTCGCCGGCAGCTGTACTGGGCATGCACCGGGCAGATTTTTCCAGGTGATCGCTACGCGATTAGCGGCCGGATCCGAATTTTTCCCAGCGCTGAAATCAGCTGCAACAAAACTGCCGTTTAGCTTGTCATCGGCATTCAACTGCCCGTCAAGATTGCGGTCAATGAATGCACCGTCAGCATTTATGATCACTCGCGCATAGGCTGAAGGTGTTGCGGCTTTCAATGCACTATCTAAATCGCTAGCGATGCGTAGCAATGATGAACTCAAGTTCGATTGAATCGTCGCATCGTCTAGTGTTCCATTATTCATCGCTGTCTTCAGTGCAGTCATAGTAGAAGACAACTGTGGAAGCACCTTCATAGCTGCTTGCGCAATTTCATCATTACCATCAATAGAAATAGTAAACGCGCGCATTAAGTTTGCGAGTGCGCTGGAAAGCGTATTAGCAATCGGTGCCGATTTTGGTAATACGCTGACAATCGCATTACGCAACTCCGTTGCATCGCTCATTTCGAGGCTGCCATGATTAACGATGTAATTCGCGAGTCGGTATCCGACATCAGCACTACTATTGGCCGACGTGCTAGGAGCCGATGCATCGCTCTTTCCGCTATCAAGAGACACCAAAGCATTCAGCAAGGCATTCACCTGTCTTTCAGCGACAAGACGCTGCGCTGGACTACGCTCCGGTGAAATCGACATCAGATTATTGGCCGGCATAGATACACCAAGTGCATCGGCAACGAAACTGAGGTCTTCAGCATAGGCGCGGTCAAGATTGAACCCAGTCGGCTTGCCGACTTGAAGTTCATTCCTGAAAAGGTTCGATCCGAGCGTTGTGAGCGGACTAAGTACTACTTGAAACGACGAGGTACTTTCACCGATGGGCCGCGTCAGGTAGGCAAGGAATTCTACGGGTCCGGTCACAGCGACTTCATTAAAGAGTGTGCTTGCAGTACCACCAGTCGATGTTAGTTGCAGCACGCCGACTGCGGGATCAAAGCTCACGCTTGACGAGGTATCCAGGCGAAATTGCCCACGCGTGGTACTGAATGGTCCGCTCGTCGTGCTGGTGACTGTTAACGGTGATTGCAGCTCGGTACTGTCAATGCGCCCATCCGCATTTGTATCGTAACGCACCTGTACTTTAGCGAGCGCAAGGCTTCCAGGCCCAACCATCCCTGCGCGATTGGAAATCAGTGTCAACGGTGCTGGAGTCTCGGTACCAGTTGATCCGCCGGTATTTCCGCCGGTGTTTCCGCCGGTGTTTCCGCCGGTGTTTCCACCGGTATTTCCACCGGTGTTTCCGCCGGTATTTCCACCGGTACCGCCACCTGACGTTGGCGTAGCACTTGAACCTCCACTTGATTTAGCGCCTGCGGCAACGGCCAACCCGCCCAGCAGGATGGCACCACCCCACAAAATGGTTGAGCCACTTCCGCCTTCTTCGCCGGGACCAATCACTACTTTGTCACTGGCGCCGACAGGATCGCCTGTCAATAATGCATAACCGCTATCGTACTGGCCGGTCGCAATACTGAACAATTCTCCCGAGCCATCAAAGGCGGTATTCCCATTACCCGGCGCATAAAATCCCTCAAGCCGAATCAACGGCTCACCATCGACCCAAATTTGCAAGTCCTGAGAAATACGCTTGGCTTGTAGCTTCGCCGGTAGCTTGCCAGTGGCGGCGTCGACAACTGTATAAGCTGACCCTGCATCGACTGGTACGGACTCTGCAAAAATTTCTTTAGTGGAAATTTTCCCTGCAGGACTGCGCTTAAGCAGCTTGAATTGTCTCGGGTCGAGTTTCGGCATTCAAAATCTCCAACGCTTGGAAAAGGGCGTACAACAGGCCTAATTTTGTGGCGTGTTTCACTACTTGGTGCCTAAGCATGATGCATCAAGGAATGCAGAATTTTGTTGTGTTCATCAGACGATTCTTCGGTCGACTTTCATCATGTCGTAGATGCTGTCGTACATTTGCACGTCGCCAAAATTCTTTAGGAGAACGTTTTTTGGTATTGCGAATAGGCAAAACACCTGTTTCGCCGAACAGATTGTCGTCAGAGAATCTGAGGTGTGCGTTTCACACCACTCACAAGTACGAATGCTCTATTCTGTTCGGAGTCATACATGAGGTATTCCGCAATCACCGGCATACTATTTATCTCACTAGGTAGCGTGCTAAGTAGCTTTTCATGCGTTACTTCAGCGCAAGAAATCGCAGGCACTGACACAGAAAGTAATGTCGATGCGATTCTGAGCAAAATCACACTGGAACAGGTTCTACGTATCGCTGCTGAAACGCATCCGAGTATTGCGCAACGCCTTAGCGAGCAAGGTGCCAGCGATTACAGCGTCGCTGGCGCGCGCTGGCAACGGTGGCCTGGCGTGAGTATGTCCTCGTCACGCGGCCCACTCGGTAGTACGCTAACTGAGCTACAACTTGAGCAACCACTTTGGACAGGTGGTCGAATTACCGCAAACATCAACGCAGCTGAAGCGCGCGCCGAGGCGGCTCGCCACAGTGTGCTTGAGGTACGCAAGACGATCATCGAGCGTGCTATCA
>Ga0315900_10012042_pt1 | contig 10676 bp, 14 predicted proteins | sample LakEriMetagenome_FD_203521 | JGI IMG/M metagenome (GOLD analysis project Ga0315900, IMG submission 203521) | Freshwater fungal communities from buoy surface, Lake Erie, Ohio, United States - Buoy 12 MA114 | ecosystem: Environmental > Aquatic > Freshwater > Lake > Lake biofilm | place: USA: Lake...
AGGTTCACCCGCCGCACCGCAACCGTCACCATCTCCGCCCCCGACGCCGCGATGGCGCGCGCCGTCTCCTCCAGGTCCTTGTAGCGCCCGGTGCCGACAATCAGGCGGGAGGCGAAGCGCCGCCCCGCCACGGTCCAGCTGTCATCCGGCAGGGGCAGGCCGTCCTCAGGCATCGTCAGCCTCCTCCGATGAAATGGACCACTTCCAGCCGGTCGCCGGCCGCCAGCCGCGTCGTGGCCCAGGCGGATCGCGGCACGATCTCCAGGTTCCGCTCCACCGCCACCTTGGGCGCGGCGAGGCCGAGCAGGCCGAGCATATCCGCCACGGACGCGCCCTCGGGCACCTCATGCGGTTCGCCGTTCAACGCGATGCGGATCGTGGTCGCCGTGGTCATGCGCGGAAGATGGCGACCGCCTCGCCGCCGGGCAAGCCGAGGCCGGCACCTTGCAGCCCCGCACACGCGGCAAGGCTCGGCGGCCGCCGCGCCGCCAAGGCGCAGGCGCGGCTTGCCCCCCCTCACATCACCGTGGTAGGCCGCCCGCCCTGCCCTGAAAGGGTCGAACCGCCTTGACTCCGCCCCTGATCCTTGTCCTGAACGGCCCCAACCTCAACCTGCTCGGCACCCGCCAGCCCGAGGTCTATGGCCGCGCGACCCTCGACGATGTGGAGGCGCTCTGCGCCGAGACCGCCGAGTCGCTCGGGCTCGCCATCGATTTCCGCCAGACCAATGCGGAAGCCGAACTGATTACCTGGGTGCAGGAAAGCCGCCTGACGGCCGCGGGCATCATCATCAACCCGGCGGGCTACAGCCACACCTCCATCGCGCTGATGGATTCGCTGAAGGCCGTGGACCTGCCGGTCGTCGAAGTGCACATCTCGAATATCCACCGCCGGGAGGAATTCCGGCATATGAGCTATGTCTCGAAGGCCGCGACCGGCGTGATCGCCGGGCTTGGCATCCAGGGCTACGCGCTGGCGCTCCGCGCCATGGCCGAGCTGCTGGCCGAGGAAGGAGAGCGTTGATGGCGGGCGTGAGCTTCGACCCCGCGGCGATCCGCGAACTCGCGCTGATCCTGCGCGAGACCGACCTGACCGAGATCGAGCTGGTCGAATCGGATTCGCGGATCCGCGTCGCCCGGCAGGTGACGGTGCAGGCGGTCGCGACCGTGGCCGCCCCGCCGGCCGCCGCACCGGTGGCCGCCGCCGCCGCGGCCCCCCTGCCCTCCGCCATCGCCCCGGAATCGGAAGGCCCGCATCCCGGCGCCGTCACCTCGCCCATGGTCGGCGTCGCCTATCTGGCGCCGGAGCCGGGGGCTGCCCCCTTCATCACGGTGGGCGCCCGCGTGGCGCAGGGCCAGACCCTGCTGCTGATCGAGGCGATGAAGACCTTCAACCAGATCCGCGCGCCCAAGGCCGGCACGGTCACGCGCATCATGGTCGAGGCCGGCTCCCCCGTCGAATACGGCGAGCCCCTTTTGGTGATCGAATGAGAACGCCGGCCGATTCAGACCTCCGCGCCTTCCGGCGCTTCGGTCATCGGACGGCGGCCCTGGGCGGGGTGAGGTAGCCCATGCCCTTCCGCAAGGTCCTGATCGCGAACCGGGGCGAGATCGCACTCCGCGTCCATCGCGCCTGCAAGGAAATGGGCATCCAGACTGTCGCGGTGCATTCCACCGCCGACAGCACGGCGATGCATGTCCGCCTGGCGGATGAAAGCGTCTGCATCGGCCCGCCCTCGGCGCGCGAGAGCTACCTCAACATGGCCGCGATCATCTCGGCGGCCGCCATCACGGGGGCGGAGGCGATCCACCCCGGCTACGGCTTCCTGTCCGAGAACGCCTCCTTCGCCGAGATGGTGGAGGCCCATGGCCTCGCCTTCATCGGGCCGACCGCCGAGCATATCCGCATGATGGGCGACAAGATCGCCGCCAAGGATGCGATGCGCCGGCTGGGCGTGCCGCTGGTCCCGGGCTCCCTCGGCGCGCTCGAAAGCCTCGAAGAAGCCCGCGCGGTGGCGGAGGAGATCAAATACCCTGTCCTGATCAAGGCTGCCGCCGGCGGCGGCGGTCGAGGCATGAAGGTGGCCCGCTCCGCCGAGGAGCTGGAGGAAGCCTGGCGCGTCGCGCGCACGGAATCCAAGGCCGCCTTCGGCGACGACAGCGTCTACATGGAAAAGTACCTCGACCGCCCGCGGCATATCGAGCTGCAGGTGCTGGCCGACACCCATGGCAATGTCGTGCATTTCGGCGAACGCGATTGCTCGTTGCAGCGCCGCCACCAGAAGCTGGTCGAGGAAGCCGGCAGCCCCGTGCTGACGGCCGCCGAACGCGATGAGCTGGGCGCGAATGTCACGCGCGGGCTGCGCCAGCTCGGCTACCGCAACGCCGGCACGCTGGAATTCCTGTGGCAGGACGGCCAGTTCGCCTTCATCGAGATGAACACCCGCCTGCAGGTGGAGCATCCGGTGACGGAGATGGTCTGCGGCGTGGACCTGGTGAAGGAACAGGTCCGCATCGCCGCCGGCCAGCCGCTCGGCTACGCGCAGGAGGACATCCGCTTCTCCGGCCACGCGATCGAGTGCCGCATCACCGCCGAAGACCCCGAGACCTTCGCGCCGAGCCCCGGCAAGGTCGAGATGTACCACGCGCCGGGGGGCCTCGGCGTGCGCGTGGATAGCGCGCTCTACAGCGGCTATGTCGTGCCGCCGCACTATGACAGCCTGGTGGCGAAGCTGGTCGTGCACGGCCAGACCCGCGCCGAGGCGATCGCGCGGCTCAAGCGCGCGCTGGCGGAGATGGTGGTGGGCGGCATCCGCACCACGCTGCCGCTGCACCAGAAGATCGTGGCCGACCCCGAATTCCAGGCCGGCGACTACACGATCCACTGGCTGGAGCGCTTCGTCGAACGGATGCGCGCCGAATAAGCGGGCGCGCGCCCTCGCGCCGCCCTGATCGCCGCGGCCCTCGCAACATCGCCGCCGCGCGCGTAACCTGCGTGGCGTGAGCCGCCGCCAGTTCGACATCACGCCCGAGCTGCTGCTCCGCGCCTATCGCGCGGGGCTGTTCCCCATGGCCGAGAGCCGGCACGCCGAGCGGCTCTACTGGCTCGACCCGGAGTTGCGCGGCGTCATCCCGCTCGATGGCTTCCACCTGCCGAAGCGGTTGCTGCGCACCACGCTCTCGGGCGAGTTCCACGTCACCGCGGACCGCGCCTTCGCCACCGTCATCGCCGCCTGCGCGGAGCCGGCGGAAGGGCGCGACGAGACCTGGATCAATCCCGACATCGAACGCCTGTTCGGCGCGCTGCACGCGCTCGGCCACGCCCATTCGGTCGAGGTCTGGGACGGGCGGCCGGAGGAGGGGCGGCTGGCGGGCGGGCTGTATGGCGTCGCGCTCGGCGGCGCCTTCTTCGGCGAGAGCATGTTCAGCCGCATGCGCGACGCGTCCAAGGTCGCGCTGGTGCATCTGGTGGCGCGCCTGCGGCTCGGTGGCTTCACGCTGCTGGATGCGCAGTTCCAGACCGCGCATCTGGCGCAGTTCGGCTGCCACGAGGTGCCCCGCGCCCGCTACAAGCGGCTGCTCGCCGCGGCGGTGGAGGTGCCGGCCACATGGGTCGGCACGCCCGACCCCGCGCGGCTCGAGGCGGAGATCCGCGCGCTGCGGCCGGCCGGCCAGGGCTGACCGCTACCGGCCGACCGGCCAGGGCCGGCCAGGGCCGCCCAGGGTCCCCGTGGGCGGCGTGCCGAGCGGATCGGGGCCGAAGCGGTTCGTGCCCTCCTCGCCGCGCGTGGCGTACCAGATCAGCAGCACCACGATGCCGACCAGCGGCACCAGCCCGATCAGCAGCCACCAGCCGCTGCGCCCGCCATCGTGCAGCCGCCGGACCGACACCGAAAGGCCAGGGATCAGCAGCAGCAGGGAGACGATCGCGTTCAGCGGGCTCCCCGCGCTGAAGATCGCCAGGTCCAGAATGCCGGCCACCATGTGGGCCAGCAGGTTGAACAGCCAGAAGAACCAGAACTCCGACCGCCGCGCGCGCCCGCCGAAGGTGGCGTAGAGCGTCAGGCAGCGGCGCACCGCATCGGGGAAGGTCATGCCGTCGGCCCTTTCCACCCCGCGGCGCCCGCTTGCGGGCCGGGCGCCGTTCGGGGATGTTGCGGCCCTTATGGACCCGGGCCGCAGCGCGTGACCTCGAATCCCTACAAGGGCCTGCCCGATTCTGCCTTCTGGCGCCGCGCCGTGTCCACCGCGGGCCCGTCGCTCGATCCCGTCATGTCCACGCGCTTCGGCATCGCCGCCACCGACCGCGTCGCGACCGCCGGCAGCTGCTTCGCCCAGCACATCGCGCGCGAACTGGTCGGCCGCGGCTGCACCTTCCTGCTGACCGAGCCCGGGCCGGCCGAGCAGGGCTATGGCGTCTACCCGGCGCGCTTCGGCAACATCTACACGCCCCGCCAGCTGCTCCAGCTGTTCCGCCGCGCCTACGCGGTGTTCGAGCCGGCCGAGGAAGCCTGGACGCGGCCCGATGGCCGCCTGGTGGACCCGTTCCGCCCGCAGGCGGTGCCCGAGGGCTTCGCCGATCCCGCCGCGCTGCGCGCCGACCGCGACCGCCACCTCGCCGCCGTGCGGGAGATGTTCGAGACCTGCGACGTGCTGGTCTTCACCCTCGGCCTGACGGAGGCGTGGGAAGCGACGGCGGATGGCGCGGTGCTGCCGCTCGCCCCCGGCGTCGTGGCGGAGCCCGCGAAGGGCGTTATGGCGGAGCCCGCGAAGGGCGTCATGGCGGAGCCCGGCCATGACGGCTTCGCCTTCCGCAACTTCACGGTGGCCGAGATGACGGCCGACATGGCGCGCTTCACGACATCGCTGCGCCGCGTGAACCCCGGCGCGCGGCTGCTGCTGACCGTCTCCCCCGTGCCGCTGATCGCGACCTATGAGGCGCGGCACGTGCTGGTCTCCACCATCGCGTCGAAGGCGGCGCTGCGCGTGGTGGCGGAGGAGGCGATGCGCGCCGATCCCGGCACCGACTACTTCCCCGCCTATGAGATCGTGACGGGCCCGCAGACCGCGGCGCGCTTCTTCGCCGAGGACCTCCGCAGCGTCACGGCCGAGGGCGTCGCAACCGTGATGGACATCTTCGCACGCCACTACCTCGGGATCGCCGATGCGCCGCGACCGGTGCTCGCCCGCGTGTCGCGCGACGCGCGCAACGTCGCGGCGGAACTCGATGAACTGGCCGGGGTGATCTGCGACGAGGAGGCGATCGAGGGATCGGCTGGGCGCGCATGAAGCTCGGCGTCATCGCCAACTGCCAGGCCAACGGCTTCACCGACAGTCTGAAGGCGCTCGCCCCCGCGGCGGACATCGTCACCGTGCATCTGAACGGCATGGCCGACCCAGGGCAGCGGACGCCGGAACGTCTCGAGCAGCGCGCGCGGGAGGTGGAAGGCTGCGACATCGTGTTCTCGCAGCCCGTCACGGCCGATCTCGGCGCGATCGGGACCGACGCGCTGACGCCGAGGCTGCGCCGGCTGATCGTGATCCCGCACATCGCCTTCGACGGCCTCCATCCCGACTGCGTCTATGTGCGCGAGACCGACGGCACGGAGCTTCGGGCGGCGATGGGCCCCTATCATCCGGCGCTCGCCTTCGGCTGCTACGCCGCCGGCCTGCCGGTGGACCGCGCGCTCAGGCTGTTCAACCTGCACAGCTACGCCGCCCTCGGCTACCTCGACGCGTATCCGGCGGGCCTCGAAGCCCTCGCCGCGCGGTGGCGGGCCTGCGGCTTCGACCTGCACCGGGCGCTGGCCGAGGCGCCGCCGGTCTTCATGCACACCGTCAACCACCCGCGGATCGAGGTGATCTTCGCCCTGGCGCGGCAGGCGCTGGAGCAGGCCGGGATCGCCTGCGCGGCGGAGGCGGCGCTGCCCGCCGATCGCCTGGCCGAGAGCGTCACCTGGCCGGTCTATCCGGAACTCGGCCGGCCGCTCGGCATCGCCGGCCAGATGACCTTCGTGCCGCATCGCGGGGCGAGCCAGGACCTGCGCCATGTCGTGGAGGCGTCGTATCGCGCCTTCGCCGGCGCGAAGTCGTTCCGCCCCGGCCCGTTCATCATGCGCGCCGTCAACTTCATCCGCCAGGAGGTGCAGGGCCTGCCGCCGCACCCGATGCTGCAGCAGGCAGGCGCCGAGGACATCCAGGCCGCCTACCGCATGATCCTGGGCCGCGACATCGCCCTCGAACAGGCGCGCCAGCTGGCCGGGGCCCGGATGCTGCTGGGCGATCTGCGGCGCGGGCTGCTGAAGTCCGAGGAGTTCCGCAAGATCCTGGCCGCCCTCGGCTAGAGCACTATGCGTTCAGATGGAAACATCTGAACGCATACTGCTCCAAAGCGCGGCTGCCGGATCGCGTTACCGCGCGCGGCACTCCATCAGGCGGATGTCGTAGACCGCGTGCTGCAGCATGTTCACGCCCGGCGCATTGGCGAACATCCAGCCGCGGAACACCGTCCCGCCATTGGCCGGCGGCCGGCTGTCGGCGATCTCGAGCCAGGCGGCGGCATCCGGCACCTCGTCGGGCGGACGCGCGTGGCAGGCGCGGATGGTGATGGTCAGCGTGCCGAAGGTCGCGGGCTCGTTCACCGGGACGCGCAGCGTGCTGACCCGGGCCGTGACCTTGTCGAGCGCCTGAAGCTCGGCCACGCGCTGCGGGTCCCAGCGCTGCGCGGACGCCACGCCGGGGATCGCAAGGATGGCGGCGGCCAGCAGCGCAGCGCGCATCAACCGCCCCGCCTCGGGCTGGGCAACGCCGCGACGAGATCGGCCAGGATGCGCCGCATCGCGGCCTCGTCGACGCCCATCAGCACCGCATCCTCGAAGGCGTCGCGCAGCACCTGCGCGGCCTCGCGGTGGTTCTCCACGAGCACCTTCAGCTTCTCCCGGCAGGCCAGCGGCGCGCCATCGGCGCCGGGCCAGCTGGCCGGGGGGTCGAGACCGGGCTTCGTACCGCTCATTGCGGGGCCGGCGTGCCGCCTTCGCCCTGGCCGCGGGGGGCATTCCCCTGGCCTTCGGTCATGGAGAAGATGAAGCGCCCGAGCAGGGCTTCCAGGCTGACCGACGATTGCGTGATCGTGATCTCGCCCCCGTTGCCGAGGATGCGGTCCGCGCCGCCCGGCACGATGGAGACGAAGCGGCCGCCGAGCAGCCCCTCGCTCGCGATCTCGGCGGAGCTGTCGGCGGGGATGCGCAGGTTGCCGTCGATCCGCATCGTCAGCACGGCCAGGAAGGTCTGCGGGTCGATGCGCTGGTCCACCACCGACCCGACCTTCACCCCCGCGATCCGCACATCGGCGCCGGGGGCGAGGCCGTCGATCCGGTCGAACTTCGCGGTCAGCGTCGTGGCGGGGCCGGAGAGGCTGCCGCGGCCGGAATTGGTGACGGCGAAGACGACGAAGGCCAGCGCGACGGCGATCACCACCGCCCCCGCCGCAATCTCGGCGAACGACCTTCCCTTCATCGGGGCGACCCGGCCCGGCGCGCGAAGCTCACGAACCCGGCGTCCAGGCTTCGTAGTCGCCGGCGGTCTGGCGGCGGCGGCCCCCCTGGTAGTCGTGGCCGTCCGGGCGATAGGCCTGCGCCGTGCCGGTCGGGTTCGGGCGGTGCTCCACCTGCCACGCGTGGCGCTTGCCCTCGGGCAGCGGCGCATCGGTGGTGTGGTGCAGCCAGGCATGCCATTCGGGCGGCACCTTCGAGGCCTCGGGCGCGCCGGCATACAGAACCCAGCGGCGCTTGCGGCCGTAGTCCCGATACTCCTTGTGGGACTCCCAATAGGCGTTGCCGAAGCGGTCGGTGCCGACTTGGCGGCCGTTGAGGCGGGCGAGCAGGCGCTCGAACATGCGGCGGTTCCCGTGCGCCCCGCGCGGGGGCGGCTTTCGCAACTGCGTGAAGCCCCATTCTCGCACAAGCCGCCAGGGCGCGCAAAAGGGTGGCGCCGGGCCGCGCTGGCGAGGGACGACTCGCGAGCTATCCACAGAATGTTGGGGGTCCGACCCCGGAACACCCCCAGATACGGCTTGCCGCCCCGCCGAGTCGCGGACAGGATGCGCGGCATGACGAGGCTCGGCGGAACGCTCTGGGACGGTCTCCAACTCTGGCGGGTGCGCGCAGCGCCCGACCCGGACAGCCGGGCCCGCGCCGTCGCGCTGCCCGTCGCCTGGGAAGCCGAGGAAGCCTCGGCGCTGTCCGCGCTGGCGCCCGGCGCCGGCCCCGTCCTGCTGCCGCGCTTCGCGGAGGCCTGGATCGCGACGCTGGTCGAGCGCGGCCGGCGCTGCGCCGTGCTGGCCGACGCGGCCGAGGCCGCCAGCTTCGCCGAAGACCTGCGCGCCCTGCTTCTGTCGCGCCGCGCCGCCCCCGGCGCCGGCATCTGGCGGCAGGAGGCGAAGGGCGCGCCCCGCTTCGTCCTGAACCTGCCCGCCTTCCTGGACGCCGAGGGCTTCGACGCCGCCGCCTATGCCCGCGCCGTCGCGCTGGCGGTGCGGGCACTCGACGCCTGGACGGGCGCGAAGGCGTCGCGGCTCGCGGTGGGCTTCGCCGATCTCGCCGGGCTGCTGGCAGGGCTCGGCCTTGCCTATGACAGCGCCGAGGGGCGCGCCGTCGGTGCCGCCATCGCCGCGTTGACGCGCGGCGCCGCGGAGACCGAGAGCGGCCGCATCGCCGAACGCCTCGGCGCGAAGGAACCCGTCTGCCTGCTCGCTCCCGCGCCGCCCGGCGCGACCCCCCTGCCGGGGCTGGCGGAGGCGGCGCGCGCCGCGCTCGACGCCGCGGCCGGCACGATGGGGCTGCGGCACCAGGGGCTGGTGGCGCTCGCCGCGCCGGATGCGGTGGAGCGGCTGCTCGGCGCCGAGAGCGGGGGGCTCGCCCCGGCCTCCGGCGCGACGCGGCTCACGCACGACGCCGATGGCTGGGTGAACGAGGTGCCGACCCGCGCCGCGCTGCGCGCCGGGCACCGGGCGGAGGCGCTGCTGGCGCCCGTGTCGCACGCCGCCTGGATGGCGATGGCGCAGGCCGTCGCACCCTATCTGCACGCCGCCCCGCCCCTGCCGGTGGCGGAAGCCGCGCCTGCGCGTCCCGCCGCGCCCGCCCCGGCACGCGCCCCGGCCCTGCCGCTGCGGCCCACGGGCGCGGTCTGGAAGGCCAGCGTCGGCGGGCATCGCGTGGTGCTCCGCACCACCGAGGACGCCGCCGGCCAGCCCCTCGAGATCGCGATCGCCCTGACCAAGGAAGGCGCCGCCTATCGCAGCCTGATGGAGGCGATGGCGCAGTCCGTCTCCATTGGGCTCGCGGCCGGAGTGAAGCTCGCGACCTATGTGGACGCCTATGCCTACACCCGCTTCGGCCCGGCCGGCGTGGTGGAGGGCGACCCGGCGATCCGCCAGGCGACCAGCGTGCTGGACTGGGCCTTCCGCAAGCTGGCGCGGGAGTATCTGGGCCGCACCGACCTCGCCGACCCGACGGAGGCCGATTGCGCGCCGGATGCCGTGGGTGCCGCGCACCACCAGGCCCCGCTGCTGCCGCTCGACCTGCCGGAGGCGCCGGCGCCGCGTGCGCGGCGCAGGGCACTGCGGCTGGTGGGTTAAGCCACGTCTCCCTCTCCCCCCGGGAGAGGGTCGGGGTGAGGGTCCGCGCGCTGACGAAGGCGCCACCATCGCCCTATCCTGCTGCGTCAGCCCTGCCTGACCCACCCTCACCCAACCCTCTCCCGCCCTGCGGGAGAGGGCTTCGACAGTCCCTGGAGAGACGTTCCATGCCCGGCACCATCGACGCGAAGCTCGCGGAACTCGGCATCACCGTCCCGGCCGCGCCAGCGCCGGTGGCGAACTACATCGGCTACAACATCGTGGGCGGGATGGTCGTCGTCTCCGGCCAGATCCCGCTGGTGGACGGCAAGATCGCGGTGACCGGGAAGGTCGGCGCGACCGTGACGGTCGAGCAGGCGCAGCACGCCGCGCGGATCTGCTTCACCAACCTCCTCGCGCAGCTGAAGGCCGCGACGGGCGGCGACCTCGATCGCGTGGTCCGCGTCGTGCGGCTCGGCGGCTTCATCGCGGCGGGGCCGGACTTCACGCAGCACGCGCTGGTGATGAACGGTGCGAGCGACATGGCCGTCGCGGTGTTCGGCGAGAAGGGCCGGCATGCCCGCACCACCATCGGCGTCCCATCGCTCCCCGGCGACGCGGCGGTGGAAGTGGAGGGCATGTTCGAGATCGCGTGAGGCTTGAGCCGCGCGGGCCCGGCCCAATCTGCACCAGATGGCCGAGCCGCCCGAGTTCTCGCTGACGCTGCACCGGACGGTGGCGGAGATCCCCGCCGCCGACTGGGATGCCTGCGCGGGCGACGACAACCCCTTCGTCAGCCACGCCTTCCTCGCGGCGCTGGAGGAAAGCGGCAGCGTCGGCGGGCGCAGCGGCTGGCAGCCGCAGCACGCCGCACTGCGCGATCCGGCGGGCGGGCTGCTCGGCTGCGCGCCGATGTATGCGAAGGCGCACAGCTACGGCGAATACGTCTTCGACCATGGCTGGGCCGACGCCTTCGAACGCGCCGGCGGGCGCTACTACCCGAAGCTGCAGGTCTGCGCGCCCTTCAGCCCCGTCCCCGGCCCGCGGCTGCTGCTGCACCCCGG
>Ga0315900_10012046_pt1 | contig 10673 bp, 9 predicted proteins | sample LakEriMetagenome_FD_203521 | JGI IMG/M metagenome (GOLD analysis project Ga0315900, IMG submission 203521) | Freshwater fungal communities from buoy surface, Lake Erie, Ohio, United States - Buoy 12 MA114 | ecosystem: Environmental > Aquatic > Freshwater > Lake > Lake biofilm | place: USA: Lake...
TATCTTCACCGTCGCCGCCGCATTGGGAGTGACGATGTGATGGACCGGCTTTCCGCCCGCTTTGCCGATTGTGCCGCGCAGGGCCGTGCGGCGCTCGTTACCTTTGTGACGGCCGGTGATCCCGATCTCGCCACCTCTGCCGGCATCCTCGCGGCGCTGCCGGGCGCGGGGGCGGATATCATCGAGCTGGGCATGCCCTTCACCGATCCGATGGCCGATGGCCCGGCGATCCAGCGCGGCAATCTGCGCAGCCTGGGTGGCGGCACCACGTTGAAAGCGCTGCTGGCGATGGTGGCGGAGTTTCGTCAGACCGATCAGGCGACGCCGATTGTGCTGATGGGTTATTTCAATCCTATCCTGGCCTTCGGACCGGAACGCTTTGCCGAGGCAGCCAAGGCCGCCGGCATTGATGGCTGCATCGTGGTTGATCTGCCGCCCGAAGAGGCCGGCGAACTGGTGCCGGCCTTGAGCGCGCAGGGTCTGCATCTGGTGCGGCTGGCGACGCCCACCACCGATGCGGCGCGTCTGCCTGCCGTGCTCAGCGGTGCTTCGGGCTTCCTCTATTATGTCGCCGTGGCCGGCATCACCGGAGCGGGCAGCGCCACCGCCGCCGATATTGCCGCCGCTGTCGCCCGCCTGAAAGCCGCTTGCCGCCTGCCGATCGCGGTCGGTTTCGGCGTGCGCACGCCGGAACAGGCCGCCGCCATTGCCGTGCATGCCGATGCCGTGGTGGTGGGCAGCGCCATTGTTGATGCCATCGGCGCGGCGGCCGAAGCCCGCGCCAACGATATTCCCGCCCGCGTGGCCGCCCAGGTGGGCGCGCTTGCCCAGGCGGTTCGTGATGCCCGAAAGGAACATGCAGCATGAGCTGGATCACCCGCACCCGCCAGCAATTGACCGGCTTCCTCGCCCGCCGCGACACGCCCGACAATCTGTGGACCAAGTGCAAGAATTGCGGCGCCATGGTTTACACCAAGGAGTGGGAGGACAATGCGTCGGTCTGCCCGCGCTGTGACCATCATGATCGCATCGGCCCCAAGGCGCGTTTTGGCCAGTTGTTTGATGGCGATTATCGGGTGCTGCCCACGGCGCGCGTTGCCGAAGACCCGCTGAAATTCAAGGATCAGAAGAAATACACCGATCGGCTGAAGGCCGCCCGCGCCGCCACTGGCGAGCCAGAGGCGATGATGGTTGCCGATGGCCAGATCATGGGCCAGCGCGCCATTGTGGGCGTGCAGGATTTTGCCTTCATGGGCGGTTCCATGGGCATGGGCGTGGGCGAGGCGTTTCTGGCCGGCGTGGATGCGGCGCTGGCGGCCGGGGCACCCTATATCGTGTTCACCGCTGCCGGCGGCGCGCGCATGCAGGAAGGCATCCTCAGCCTGATGCAGATGCCGCGCACCACTGTGGGCATTCAGCAGCTGCACGATGCCGGGCTGCCCTATATCGTTGTGCTCACCGATCCCACCACCGGCGGCGTTACGGCCAGCTATGCGATGTTGGGCGATGTGCACATTGCCGAACCCAATGCCCTGATCGGTTTTGCCGGCCAGCGCGTGATCGAACAGACCATCCGCGAAAAACTGCCCGAAGGCTTTCAGCGCGCCGAATATCTGCTGGAACATGGCATGCTCGACATGGTGACACACCGCCGTGATCTGAAGGAAACCCTGGGCCGGCTGATCGGCCTGTTGATGGCGCGGCGCGTGGCTGCGTGACGCCGACCGGCGGCCCTTCGCCTGGCGCGCGCATGCCGCCGGCCCGGTCAGACAATCCGGTGCTGGATGCGCTGCTGCGCGATGCCTATGCCCTGCACCCGACCGAGATTGATCTGTCGCTGGGCCGGCTGGAACGGCTGCTCGCCGCGCTGGGCAATCCGCACCACCGGCTGCCGCCGGTGTTCCATGTGGCCGGCACCAACGGCAAGGGCAGCACCAGTCACCTCATCGCCAGCGCCCTGCAGGAGGCCGGTCTGAAGGTGGGGCTGCACACCTCCCCCCACCTGAAGGACTTTCGGGAGCGCTTCCGCATCAACGGCGCGCTGGTGGATGAAGCCACGGTGGTCCGCTTCGTGGAGGCGCACCGCCACGCCTTCGAGCCTATTGCGCCCAGCTTCTTCGAGTGGGGCGTGGCCTTCGCGCTCTGGTGGTTCCGTGACCAGCAGGTGGACATCGCGGTGATCGAGACCGGCATGGGCGGCCGGCTGGACAGCACCAACGTGGTGACCCCGGAGGTGAGCGTGATCACGAACATCGGCTGGGACCACATGCAGTTCCTGGGGAACACCCTGGAGGCGATCGCGGCAGAGAAGGCCGGTATCATCAAGCCGGGCGTGACCGCGGTGGTGGGCGAGGCGGAAGGCACGGTGGCCGGCGTGTTCCGGCACAAGGCCCATCAGGTGAACGCTCCCGTGGAGCTCGTGGACCAACAAGCTCCCCTGCCTCACCCCAGCGCACTGGCCGGTCCACACCAGCAGCGCAATGCCCGCACCGCGCTTGCCGCCCTGAAGGTGCTGCAGCGGCGGGGCTGGAAGGTGCCGGAGGAGGCCATTGCCCGGGGCTTTGCCCAGGTGATGACCAACACGGGTCTTCGCGGCCGCTGGGAGCTGATCGGGCAGGCACCCCGCACCATCGCCGATGTGGCGCATAACGTGGACGGCATCCGGGTGGTGCGGACCATGCTCGCCGGGGAACGCTTCCACGGCCTGCACATCGTGCTGGGCATGGTGAACGACAAGGACCTCGGCAAGGTGCTGGACGAACTGCCCACCGAGGCCATCTACCACTTCTGCAAGGCGGACATCCCGCGGGGGTTGGACGCCGGCCTGTTGCAGGCACAAGCGGCGCAGCACGGTCTCGTTGGCAAGGTCCATCCTTCGGTGCGGGCCGCGCTGCAGGCAGCCCGAGCCGCGGCCGGCACGGACGATCTGGTGCTGGTCACGGGCAGCGTATTCGTGGTGGCGGAGGCCATCTGAACGAAAGCAGCTATCTTCGCGGCCCGTTCTGGAAGCATAGCTCAGCTGGTTCAGAGCATCTGCCTTACAAGCAGAGGGTCGCTGGTTCGAATCCGGCTGCTTCCACCAAGGTCTTTCGGACCTTCGTTCTTTTGCTACTTTCGCAGCCCCCACGGGATCTTAGCTCAGCTGGTTCAGAGCGCATGCTTCACACGCATGAGGTCACTGGTTCGAATCCAGTAGGTCCCACATCGAACGTCGGAGCCTTCACAAAGGCGTTCACAAACCCCGCCTCGGCGGGGTTTGTTGTTTCCGGTGCCTGTGGTTGGCCCGAACGGTCAGGTGACCACATGTAAAGGACCCTCGGATCGTTACGGACAGGATCGACCAACAAAAAGCCCCGCCGCAGCGGGGCTTTTCTATTGTAACACCGAACGGAGACCACTCAGAACTCCACCATCACCCCCACACTGGGCAGCACGGTGGTCCCCACGTTCTCCACCAACTTGGTCTGGTACCGGGTGGGGTCTGACGGGTCCACCACGGGGAATCCTTCCGCATCGCGCACCACGTCCAGGAAAGGCGGACCGGTGATCGGACTGGCCAGCAGGTTCTCCACATCGAAATAGAGGTTCAGGTTCCAGCTCTTGTAGTACCAGCGCTTGTCCACGCGCACATTGAGCTGGTTGAAGGAGGGCAGACGCAGGGTGTTGATGGCACCGTAGTCCGGCACCCCCTGCTGAAGCGCATCCCACACGGGAATGAGGGAGGATGTACCCACATCGAAGGGGGTATAGGGGCCACCGCCCTGGAAGCGCCAGTTGAGCCCTACCTCCCAGTTCCTGCCCAAGCGCTTGCCACCGGTGAGGTTCACGATGTGGCCGAAGTCCCAACTGCTGGGCGCATAGCTTCCGTCCGCGTTGGTGAACTCGCTCTTCACGAAGGTGTAGGAAACAATGCCGTAGAAGCCCTTGAACAAGCGCTGCTGTGCGAGGAACTCCACCCCGTAGGAGCGCCCCTGTGAGAGCGGCGCGGCCAGCTCGTTGCCCACCACCCCGAAGTCGCCGCCCAGGTTGGCCAGGCTGATGCCCTTGGCCACCAGCAGCGGATAGCGGTCGTACCACTTGTGGAAGCCCTCCACGCTGAACTTGGTGCTGAACTTGGTGAAGTACTCAACCCCGGCCACGACATGGTCGGACCGGATATACCCGATGCCCTGGTCGATGTTGGCAAGTTCCTCACCCGCCCTGAACCCAAGCACGGTATAGGGCGGCAGCTGGAAGAAGCGTCCCACGTTGGCGTTGATGTTCACCGCATCGCTCACGGCGTAGGACACGGACAGACGCGGGGACACCTGGTCCAGCGGATCGGCGAGCTCACCACCCAGGTTGGTGAAGTCGGTCCGAACACCGAAACTGGCCGACAGCTTGCCGATCGTGCGGCTGAGCTGCCCGAAACCCGCGTATTTGTCGAAGGTCAGCGCGCTCGTGTAGTCCACATCAACGACCTCTCCCTGGATCACGCGCTGGGTGTAGGTATCGGTGGTGTAGCGCGCCCGCTCAAAGCCGACACCGCCGATGAACCGCCAGTCCCCGTAGTTCATCGTGGCCTCGTAACGGAGCTTGTTCTCGGCCTCCTGGCTTTCATAATCCAGCAACAGGCCCGAAGGGTCGCTGCGGTCATTGTAACGGTACTTGTCCGATGTGTTGGAAAGCATGCTCCTGCTGGCCACCACGGTGTGAAGACCCTTCTCCACGAATCGGTCGTAGCGGGCGCCCACCGTGTAGTTCCACTGCACGTTCTCGGGCAGGTTGGCCAGGATGAACTGGTTCCGCTCCAGGGTCACCGGGTCGGTCACGTCCTCTGCCGAGCTGCGGTTGAGGTCGAGGTCGTCATAGGCGCCAAGGCCGATGAAGGTGAGCCGCGACTTCTCCCCGATCTTGATGCGATGCTTGAACTGCGCATCGTTGTAGGTGGGCAGGAAGGGCAGACCCAAGGCCTGAAAGAGGAACTGCAGGTAGCTGCGGCGGATGGAAATGATGGTGGTCGCGTTCGGGCCGGTGGGGCCATCGAAGGTGAAGCCCGCATCGCTGCTCCCCAGCATGAAGGTCAGCGTGCGCTTCTCGGCATTGCCCTCCGGCTGCTTGAACTCGAATACGGAGCTGAGCGTGTTGCCACGCGCTGCCGGAAAAGCACCCGTGATCACGTCCACCTCGCGGATGAAGTTCACGTTGATGAGGCCGACCGGTCCACCGCTCGATCCCTGGGTGCTGAAGTGATTGATGGTGGGCACCTCGATGCCATCGAGGAAAAAGCGGTTCTCGTTGGGGGCCCCACCCCGAATAATGATGTCGTTGCGGAAGCTGGGCGTGCTGGCCACCCCGGGGAGCGCCCTCACCACCTTGCTGATGTCCCGGTTGCCGCCGGGATTGCGCATGATCTCCGCACTGCCGATGGTACGCACGGACAAGGGGCTCTCCACGGTGCGCTGGAACGGCTGGCGTGTCACCTCCACCTCCTTCAGCTCCACAGCGGAAGGTTCGAGGTCGATGGTGAGCTCCACCGGACGGGCCGTTCCCACTTGCACCTCATAGACCGTGCGTGGCTGATAGCCCACGGACGAGACCAGCACATTGTAGAGCCCGGGCTTCACGCCTTCCAGCAGGAACACGCCCTTATCGTTGGTCAACGCGCCCTGGGTGGTGCCTTCCAACAGCACGTTCACAAAAGGTAGCGGCTCACGCGTGCGGGCGTCACGCACCACACCAGTCACCGAACCGGTCTGTCCATGCGAAAAGGAGGCACCTGCGACCCAGAGGAGGAACAGAAATAGGATACGAGCACTGGGAAGGCGGAACATCGGTCGGGCTGGTTGGGTGCGGCACGAAGGAACCATGCAACAGGGGGAAAAGTTCATTGGGCCCGCCCCTCGAGCCTGGTGCCCCCCCTTGGATCGTCATCGCAGTGTCGATCGCATGGAGACCGGCCTTCCCCGATCTACAGCCTGAATGACTGATGCTCAAGCGAATAGGTCGATCAACGCGAGCGAACGGGGCCCCACAAGTCAATTTTGTTCAACTTTTTCTTGACTTCGTGAAACAACTTTTCACACCTTTGTTCAGTCTTTCGGTCATAACCTTAAACACTCAGCCATGTCGACCCTCGAGTTCCAACAGCAACTGATCGGACTCCGCCAGCAGTTGTACTACTTCGCGCTGAGCCTCACCAAGGACCGCGATAATGCCTTGGACCTGTTGCAGGAGAGCCTGATGCGCGCACTGACCTACCGCGACAAGTACCGGGACAACACCAACTTCAAGGCGTGGTTGTACACCATCATGAAGAACACCTTCATCAACGACCATCGCCGCACCAAGCGGACGAAGGCCCTGATGGACACCGTGGACCGTGAGCGCGATCAGGTAAGGAGGGTGCATACGCCCGCCACGGCGGAGTCGACCGTGAAAATGGCCGAGATCCAGCGTAGCTTGGAGCGCTTGGACCCCGCCTTCCGCACGCCGTTCACCATGCACCACGAAGGCTACAAATACCACGAGATCGCCGACCACCTCGATATCCCCATTGGCACAGTGAAGAGCCGGATCTTCCAAGCCCGGCAGCGCCTGATGGAGATGTTGAGCGACAAGCACATCCAGAACTGATGCGCCATGCCCTGATCATCGGCTCCGGCTTCGCCGGGCTGGCTGCCGCCGCCTCGCTGGCACGGAGGGGCTTCCGCGTGACGGTGCTCGAAAAGAACGCGCAGCCCGGTGGACGGGCCCGCACTTGGAGCGATCATGGGTTCACCTTCGACATGGGCCCCAGCTTCTACTGGATGCCCGAGGTGTTCGACCGGTTCTTTGCCGAGTTCGGGGAAAAGGCCAGCGACCACTACCAGCTGGTGCGGCTCGATCCGAGCTACAGCGTGGTGTTCGGCCCCAAGGAGAAATGGGCCATCCCCGCCGATCCGATCGCTCTGCGCGCCTTCTTCGACAGCAAGGAGAAGGGGGCCGGAGCCCAATTGGACCGCTTCCTGGCGGAGGCCAAATTGAAGTATGACCTGGGCATGGGCGAGCTGGTGTACCGTCCCTCGCTTAGCTGGGGGGAGTACATGCATCCCGGCCTGATCGGCGGGCTGTTGAAGACCAAGGTCTTCCGCAGTCTGCGGAAGCACGTGCAGGCGCACTTCACGGACGAGCGTCTGCGGTTGCTGATGGAGTTCCCCGTGCTCTTCCTGGGCGCATCGCCACAGAACACGCCCGCGCTGTACAGCCTGATGAACTACGCCGACATGGAGCTTGGCACCTGGTACCCCATGGGTGGCATGGGCAAGGTGGTGGATGCCTTCGTGCGCGTAGCTGAGAAGCAGGGCGCCACCATCCGCTGCAATGAAACGGTGAAGCGCATCGTGGTCGAGAACGGCAAGGCCGTGGGCGTGGAGACAGCTTCTGGTGTGCTGCGTGCAGACCTGGTGGTGGCCGGTGCCGACTACCATCACGTGGACCAGGAACTGCTGCCTGAAGCCCAGCGCGGCTACAGCCCCGATTACTGGAAGAAACGCACCATGGCCCCCAGCGGGCTGCTCTTCTACCTCGGCTTCGACCGCCAGCTGCCCGATCTGGAGCACCATACCCTCTTCTTCGACGAATCGCTGGACCAGCACAGTGCAGAGATCTACGACCACCCCGCCTGGCCGAGCAAGCCCCTGTTCTACACCAGTTGCGCCAGCAAGACCGACCCCTCGGTGGCACCCGCCGGGCAGGAGAACATGGTGATCCTCATCCCCATCGCACCGGGCCTGGACGACCGCGAAGAGACCCGCGAACACTACTACAACCTGGTGATGGAGCGCCTGGGCAAACACCTTGGCTTCGACCCGCGTGCGCACGTGGTGGTGAAACGCAGCTACAGCATCAACGACCTGCAGGCCGACTACAATGCCTTCCGCGGCAACGCCTACGGCATGGCCAACACCATCATGCAGACCGGCCCCCTGCGGCCCAGCATGAAGAGCCGCAAGGTGCAGGGCCTATACTATACCGGGCAACTCACCGTGCCGGGTCCCGGCGTGCCACCCGCCATCATCAGCGGGCAGGTGGTGGCCGAACTGATCGAAAAGGAATTCGCACGCAACCCCATCAAGGCATGAACACCATCGCGCTCTACGATACGGTCTGCCTGAAGGCAAGCAGGCATACCACGTACAGCTACAGCACCTCGTTCTCGCTGGGCATCCGTTCGCTTGACAAGCGCTTCCATTCGCCCATCCATGCCATTTACGGCTTCGTGCGTTTTGCGGACGAGATCGTGGACACCTTCCATGGGCACGATAAGCAGGACCTGCTCCGACGCTTCCGCGAGGACACCTACCGCGCCATCGCCGAGGGCATCAGTCTGAACCCCATCCTGCACAGCTTCCAACGCGTGGTGAACTCCTACCACGTGGAGCCCGAGCTGTACGACACCTTCCTGGACAGCATGGCGATGGACCTGACGGACACCGCCCATGATCAACGGAGCTACGAGACCTACATCCTGGGGAGCGCGGAGGTGGTGGGCCTCATGTGCCTGCGCGTGTTCTGCGAAGGCGATGATGCGCTTTACCAGAAGCTGAAGCCCGCGGCCATGAAACTGGGCGCGGCCTTCCAGAAGGTCAACTTCCTGCGCGACCTGAAGGACGACCACCAGAACCTGGGACGTACCTACTTCCCCGGCATCGACCTGAGCCATTGGGACGAGGACACCAAGCGCACCATCGAGGCGGACATCCAGGCCGACTTCGATGCGGCGCTGATCGGCATCAGGCAACTACCCAAGGGTGCGCGGTTCGGGGTATACATGGCCTACATCTACTACGTGAACCTCTTCCGCAAGATCAAGGCACTTCCTGCGAGCCGCATCATGCAGGAACGCGTGCGCGTGCGGAACCGCCGGAAGATCGCGTTGCTCACCACCAGCTACCTGCGCCACAGTTTCGGCATGCTCTGAGCCATGCAGGACCGCGGGTTGGAAGAGGAACTGGTGCTGCTCGTGAACGAGCGCGACGAACCCGTGGGCACCATGGGCAAGTTGCGCGCGCACCAGGAAGGCGCGCTTCACCGGGCCTTCAGTGTCTTCCTCTTCGATGATGCGGGGCGTCTACTGTTGCAGCGCCGCGCGGCCGGCAAGTACCACAGCCCCGGCCTGTGGACGAACACCTGTTGCAGCCATCCCCGACCGAGCGAGGCCGTGGCCGATGCCGCGCGCCGCAGGCTGATGGAGGAGATGGGCATCGACACCGCCGTGGAGCACCGCTTCAGCTTCCTCTACCGGGCCGGCTTCGACAACGGCCTCATCGAGCACGAACTGGACCACGTGTTCTTCGGCCGTTGGAACGGCGATGCACGTCCGAACCCCGACGAGGTCGACGAATGGACGTTCATCCACCTGGACGAGCTGGACGCCCAACTGACGCGGCATCCCGAGCGATACACTCCCTGGTTGCGCATCTGCTGGGAGCAGGTGCGTGAAGCCCTGCGCGAAAGCGCACCCACCACCAACTGAACAGACCCATGCTGATGAAACGCAACGGCGCGGTGATCCCGCTGGCCGCCCCCACTGAGCTTCCGCACGAGGACCAACCGGCCTCCATCGACACACCGATGCGTGACGATGCCTTCGTGCTTTCGCCCGAGGAGAAGATCCACCGCATCGAGCACCACTTCCGCGGCATCATGGAGACGCTGGGGCTCGACCTCGCCGACGACAGCCTGCAGGGCACGCCCAAGCGCGTGGCCAAGATGTTCGTGAACGAGGTGTTCAGCGGGCTGGACCCCACCACGCGCCCCGAGCCCACCTTGTTCGCCAACAAGTTCGGCTATAAAGGCATGCTGGTGGAGCGCGACATCACCGTGCACAGCTTCTGCGAGCACCACTTCGTGCCCATCATCGGCAAGGCCACCGTGGCCTACTTCAGCAGCGGCCAAGTGATCGGCCTCAGCAAACTGGACCGCATCGTGAAGCACTATGCCGCACGTCCACAGGTGCAGGAACGCCTCACCGAACAGATCGCCGCCGAGCTGAAGCGCGTGCTACGCACGGAGGATGTGGCCGTGCTGATCGACGCCGAGCACATGTGCGTGAAGCTGCGGGGCGTGAAGGATGAATGCAGCAGCACCGTGACCTCGCACTTCAGCGGCAGGTTCGAGGAGGCGGAGGTGCGCAACGAGTTCCTGACCTACCTCAAGCGCTGAGGTGTCCAAGCCACGCATCAGCATCCACTGGTTCCGGCGCGACCTGCGACTGGCCGACAACCATGGTCTCTTCCGTGCGCTGAGCGAGCATGGCCCTGTGCTGCCTCTCTTCATCTTCGACACGGAGATACTGGACAAGCTGGAGGACAAGGCCGATCGGCGGGTGGACTTCATCCACCGTGCGCTGAGCGGCATGCAGGCGGAACTTGTGCAGCGGGGATCCACCCTGCTGGTGGAACACGGTCGACCTCTCGATGTCTGGAAGCGGCTGCTGGCGCAGTACGAGATCACGGCGGTCACCACCAACCACGACCACGAGCCCTATGCCATCGCACGGGACAGTGCCGTGGGCGAACTGCTTGCCGCGCACGGCGTGCCTTTCCGCACGTTCAAGGACATCAGCATCTTCGAGCGGGGCGAGGTGGTGAAGGACGTTGGCGGACCGTACACCGTGTACACCCCCTACATGCGCAAGTGGCGGGCGCAGT
>Ga0315900_10012048_pt1 | contig 10672 bp, 18 predicted proteins | sample LakEriMetagenome_FD_203521 | JGI IMG/M metagenome (GOLD analysis project Ga0315900, IMG submission 203521) | Freshwater fungal communities from buoy surface, Lake Erie, Ohio, United States - Buoy 12 MA114 | ecosystem: Environmental > Aquatic > Freshwater > Lake > Lake biofilm | place: USA: Lake...
GCTGCCGAAGAGATCGCACCAAAGATTGGAATGCTTGAGCAGTTGTTCATCGCCTCGCTCATGGAGCTGGGCGAGGGAACTGCAAACGAGATTGCAGCGAACGCAGTGCGGAACGGTGCACTTAATCACGAATCGATTCGAAAGCGTGCAAGTGGGTTGCAGTCGAAGCTGGTGATCTACCAGCACGATCAACGCCTCTGCAATCACACGGGCAAGCTGGCTCAGACCTACAAGGTGTATAGCTTTGAGTTACCAGACGAAAGGAAAGAGGAAACGACAATGAGCGAGGAGAATGACGATTCGGTGCAGTCCGTTGCTATCCGCTGCGGTCGCAATCGGAAATGCTGGGACTGCGGAAAGATAATAAACCCAAACGATATTGGAGATTTGCGACCAGTACAGCACACAAATAAGCGTTGGTTTCATGCGGACTGCCTGGAGTTGTTTGTATGGAGAGGTCAAACCGATTTATTGAAACAAGGAAGACGTGGAGGGAAAGCTGGTAAGGCAGTAAACGGACGTGTTGTCAGAAGCACAAGGAATTTAGGCGGATAATAATGATCTATCCAAGCAGCAGACGGTACGGACTGATCGCACCGATTACTCCGCATGACGCGAGGCGAATCGCGGAGTCGTTGGCAACAAGTCGGTTGGAAACGCTGAGTCGCGAACAGATGGCACTCGTCGCACTGTGGCGAGAGCTGAAGAAGGTAGACGAGGTTTGCGAGCAGCAGACTCGAAGGATTGAGGAAGTGTACGCACAATTTCCGGTAGTGCAGATCCGGTGATTGTGATGGCCGACGTGGTGTAATCCAGGAAACACGCTGGGCTGAGGTTACTGACCAGACGCTCCAGAGTTGCAGGTTCAAATCCTGCCGTTGGTCTTGAGGATGGTGATGCGATGGAAAACGAGATTGATTGGGACCGCTGGCCGGTCACGGAAGTGGTGCTTGTGGTTTCAGTGTTCTTAGCGGTGATGGTGATGCTATGGCTGGTCGGTTGATCCGGTTTACTGAAAAGACGATTGATGAGCTGATGGATGCGATGCTCTATCAAGCACGCGATCCGATGGACTCCGCTGGCGAGATGTTCTCTCGATGGTGGAGTAACAACCGAGAGGATTACCTCCACATCGGTCGCAACAAATGCCGCGATTACTACATGACGCTTGCACGCCGTATCCAGCGTGAGTTCATCTCGTCTCGGAAAGGCCGCTGCGGCAAGTGCGGTGCAAAGATTCTGACGCTGAGATGTCGAGCGTGTGATTTGCTGGAGGACATGAAACATGGGATCTGATGTTATTCGAAGCTACGATCAATTCATTGCTGCTAAGCGGCGAGTTGTTAATCCCACAGGTGTTGAGATAAACGAAAAGATTCTCAACAAAAAGCTAATGGATTGGCAGAAGCGAGTTGTCGCTTGGGCGATTCGACGTGGACGTGCTGCCTTGTTCGAGGATTGCGGAATGGGCAAGACGTTTCAGCAGCTCGAATGGGCGAGGGTGGTTCACAACGAAACCAACATGCCCGTGGTAATTCACTGTCCGGTTGGAGTGAGACATCAGACAAATCGCGAGGCGGAAAAGTTTGGCATTAAGTGCAACGTTGCGGTTTGCGATGATCCATCGGAACTCGTCGACGGAATTAACTTGATCAACTATGAAAAGCTGCACAAATTTGACGGCGTGAAGTTTGGCGGAGTAGTGCTCGACGAATCGAGCATTCTCAAAGGCATGAACGGAAAGACGCGGGATCTGCTTTGCGAGCGGTACAAAGAGACTCGTTTTCGACTAGCCTGTACGGCAACTCCAGCTCCGAATGATAACAAGGAACTGGGCAATCACGCCGAGTTTCTTGGAGTATGCGACGCGACCGACATGCTCAACCGATTCTTTTACCACGACTCAGGCGATACGTCACGCTGGGTGCTAATGCCGCACGGCCAGAAGGATTTTTGGAGCTGGGTTGCTCAGTGGGCTGTATGCATCGGAAAGCCGAGCGACATTGGCGGAAGCGATAAAGGCTATGACATACCAGCATTGCGGGTGACCCGCCATATTGTCGAAGCGGATGTGATGGTTGCTCCGGCTGGTTTTCTGTTTAACGTCAGCGGGATTACCGCGACAACGATTCATGAAGAAAAACGGATGACATGCGAGGCTAGATGCCAGCAAGCAAAACGAATAGTTGAGTCTGCTGATGGTCCGTGCGTTGTATGGTGCGACACGAACTACGAAAGCGACATGCTGGCCGAATTGATGCCGCAAGCCTGCGAGGTGCGCGGTGACATGAAGGACACCGAGAAGGAACGCAAGCTGGCCGACTTTTCGTTCGGTGAATACGACGTACTCATCAGCAAGCCGTCCATTGCAGGCATGGGCATGAATTGGCAGCACTGCAATCGCATGGTATTCGCCGGTCTATCCTACTCGTTTGAGATGTACTACCAAGCCATTCGACGCTGCTGGCGATTTGGTCAAGAGAATCCAGTCGATGTGCATATCGTGTTGGCCGACACCGAGTCGGCTATCAACTCGGCGATCGCTCGCAAGGAGTCTGATTTTGAGGCCATGCGATGTGGGATGGCTGATGCAATGCGTGAATCGACGCTCGACGAATTTGGATTGCGGGAAGGAAAGCGGGAATATCGAGCAACGGGCAAGTTTTCGTTGCCATCATTTTTGAAAGTGGAGGAATAGTAAGTGAGCGATGTAGCAGCAAAGCGGGACATATCTGGACACGGATGGCATCTCTACAACGGAGATTGCTGCGAGGTGATACGAGACATCCCGGACGATTCAATAGGCTTTTCAGTGTTCAGTCCTCCGTTTGCGTCACTGTACGTTTATTCGGACATTATCAACGACATGGGAAACTGCGAAAGCGATGCAGAGTTTTTCCAGCATTTCGGATTCTTGGTGGAGCAATTGTACCGCGTCATCAAACCAGGCCGATTGTGCAGTGTGCATTGCATGAACATGCCGAGCACAATCACCAACGACGGGTACATCGGAATCCGGGACTTCCGAGGCGACATTATTCGATGTTTTCAGGAATACGGATGGATTTATCATTCAGAAGTGTGCATCTGGAAAGATCCCGTAACGGCAATGCAACGAACTAAGGCATTGGGACTGTTGCACAAACAAGTCTGCAAGGATTCGTCGATGAGCCGACAAGGTATTCCTGATTACGTCTGTACGTTCCGTAAGCCTGGAAAGAATCCAGATCCGATTGCGGGCGAGTTTGACCACTTTGCTGGCGAAGCATTTGAGCGTACTGGAAACCTTTCAATTGACATTTGGCAGCGGTACGCATCGCCAGTCTGGATGGACATCGACCAGAGCAACACGCTTAATGCTCGTGCGGCTCGTCATGAGTCAGACACGCGTCACATCTGCCCGCTGCAGCTCGATGTGATCCATCGGTGCTTGCAACTGTGGAGCAAGGAGGGAGACGTCGTGCTGAGTCCGTTTGCTGGCATCGGTTCCGAAGGCCATGAAGCATTAAAGCTTAATAGAAAGTTTGTAGGTATTGAGCTGAAGGAATCATACTTCGACGAAGCGGCAAAGAACCTGCGACGCGTCGAACAGGACCAGAGCCGTGGACGATTATTCTGAAACGGATTGCATCGAGTGGTTTGAGGAACGGGTCGCGATCATGACGATCGATGGCGAAGCGAAGGAACGAGAAGCAGTGCGGCACGCTTGGGCCGAGCTGCGAAAGATGGTCGGGCCGGATCGGATTCCGGAACATGTCAAACGCAGGATGCGAGAGGTGATGGGGTAGTTTTTAGGATAACGGAATTTCTGTGTTGAATAAAAAAGACAAACACAAGCTGCCAACGTTGAAGAACTGCGTCCAAATACGACATTTATTTGATGGTGTTGAAATTGCAGTTGTAGAAGGGAGCGAAAAGATAGGATTCATACGCAGAGACAATCGCTGGAGATTTGCAAGAGGCCCATATTGTTCTATTCATCATGTTGCCTCATCGATTTTTGACTATCAACCTGAACCTTGCCATCAAATCATTGAGTTTATGGTCACTTGTCTTGAATGTTTCTGTGAGCTTGCGGACTCGTTTTTGGAATCCGCAAACGAGCAGTATATTTTGAAGCCTAAAATTAAGGTTATGGATGACGTACAAAACAGATTTGAACAACAATCAAGCATAGACAAAAAAGATGATTTTTTATACTTGATGAAGCACACAAATGGCCTTGTGAAAATAGGTCGGTCTTCAAATCCTCGTCTGCGTGAAAAGACGCTGCAAGCTGAGGATCCGCGACTTAACCTGCTCGCACAATTCAAAGAGTGCGGAAAATATGAAAAGCGAATGCACGCGATCTTTTCCGACTTGAGAATACGAGGAGAGTGGTTTCAGTTGTCGGACCATCACATTGAATGGGTCCATTTTGTTCTTTCGTATAAGTGCAGGAACTAAATAATGGCCGGCGATTGGATTAAGGTCGAACACGGCTTGATCGACAAGCCAGAGGTGATGGAGATGGCGGATTTGCTGCAAGTGAGCTCTCACGAAGTGGTCGGTCATCTCGTCGCGTTCTGGTGCTGGGTCGATGCAAATCTGTCCCCAGATTGTCCCCAGGTGAAGGGGACAACTCGGGGACTAGATCGGGTCGCTGGCAGGGACGGATTCGCGACAGCATTGGTCCGAGTCGGTTGGCTGGAGATCGAAAACGGACTAATTGGCATCCCAAACTACGAGCTGCATTTGTCGAAAAGTGCGAAAAGCCGTGCAAAAGAGCAGAGAAAGAAGAGTTTGCAGCGTTCAAAAGTGTCCCCAGTTTGTCCCCAGCAACAGGGGACAACATCGGGACGAAAGCAGGGACCAGAGAAGAGAAGAGAAGAGAAGAGTATTACACACACACACACAGAGGAAAAAGCGGTTGAAAACCTGGACCTCCCCGAATGGGTGGTCGATCCGTGGTCGAGGTTCCTGGACACCGTATTTGCGGTCACCGGCCGACGCATGCCAGCAACGACCCAGGAGGCGACGCTGATGGAAGTCCTGAGGCGTGGCGAGACCAAGGGAAAGGCGGATCTGGAATTTTCGATCCTGAAGCAAGCCAAATCGCTTTTGGACAGCTCGAACGACTTCCAGGCACGTTCGGTCGGGTCAACCGCTCGGAGTGCGTCAAAATCGAAATCTGAGGCCATCAAGGAGTTCTGCAAATGAGCATGACGATCGACGAAGCGAAGCGGTGCATCAAAGACGACGTGTTTCCAGCGTTGCCGGATGTGGCGGATTGGATGCTGACGAAGTCGCCACAGCCAGAACGAACTCTCGACCTGTGGGCTAAGGCTCTGACGAGAGTCGACCGCGACGAGGTGCAGCGGGTGATCGATCTCTGGTTCATCGGCACGGTGCAGGCACCGAAGGCTTACGAGCGTGAGCTGATTCCGCAGTGCTTGGTGAGCAACGCAATGCACCTTCGAGCCACGGACGCATCGAAGCGAGCGACAGCAGCGAACAAGGAAGCTGCGGTAGCGAGGCTGGAGACGCCGCGAGTGATGGATGCGGTGCGTGCTCATGAGCTCTGGCCTCGATGGCTGAAGCTGCAAGAATCGGTGGAGCTGGCTGAGATGACGGAGCTCGACGCGATCCGAGAGTGGAATCAGATTTTGGATGCGGCATTCGCATCTGGCCGAGTGCGTTTCACGCTGTGACACCGCTCGGTAACGAAATGACGTTCTGAGGCGTTTTGAAAGTCGGTTTTACCGATGGGGATTGTTTAGGGATGCATTCGATAACATTTGGAAGTCTGTTTGCTGGGATAGGAGGATTCGATCTTGGATTTGAACGAGCAGGAATGCAATGCAAGTGGCAAGTCGAAATCGACGACTATGCAAACAAAGTCCTCGCAAAGCACTGGCCGAAAGTCCACCGCGAAAAAGACATCCGAGAATGCGGATCGCACAACCTTGAATGGGTCGATGTCGTTGCAGGCGGTTTCCCATGTCAAGATATTTCCTATGCCGGACGAGGGGCAGGACTTGCTGGCGAGCGAAGCGGACTGTTCTTCGAGGCCGTTCGCGTGGTTCGAGAACTCCAACCCAGATTTGTTGTGCTGGAGAACGTGGCAGCGTTGCTTACTAGAGGGATGGACCGAGTTCTCGGGACGTTGGCCGAGATCGGGTATGATGCGGAATGGCATTGCATACCGGCTGCCTACGTTGGTGCCCCGCATATCAGGGACAGGGTGTTTATTGTGGCCAACGCCCGATGCGAACTGCGGGAATCGAGGCCCAGCGAAGGATCCGCAAGCAACGCACCGGCCAAGCGGGGCTCAACGTCAAATGAACATCAACGATGCAGTGAAGATGTGGCCAACGCCTCGAGCAACCGATGGGAGCAAAGGAGGCAGGACGGAAGAAGGGGCAAGGAAAGAACTAGCAAGAGGCAAGAATATCGATCTGGGAGTGGCAGTGAAGATGTGGCCAACGCCAATAGCTCGGGATGCAAGAACATTAGCGGGTGCAAAAAGATCGCGGAATGCTCTTGGAAGCGAACCTTTAGTCGTGCAAGTTGGTGGGATGTTGAACCCGATGTGGGTCGAGTGGCTAATGGGATTCCCTCCAGGGTGGACAGACTTAGAGGACTTGGGAACGCAGTAGTTCCGCAAGTTGCGGAACTAGTTGGAAGATGGGTGGTTGAGAAATTGGCATAACGCTCGGATCACCGAGCCGAAAGGAAAGAGGTAACGAGAATGAGCGAGACGAATGAGGCTTCGGTGGAGTCCATTGTTATGCGGCTTCGAACACAAGGAGCAGGTAAGCCAGTCTGGAGAGTTCAAGACAAAGACGATAAATCCTACTCCATTGAGTTTGAATCGTGGCAACAGATTGAGGCGATGCAGTGGTGGGCCGACAACAAGCATCGCGATATTTATAAAAACAGCGAACTAGCTAAAGTGCTAGTGCATTCCAGTAAAGATCGATTGATGCAGGAAGCCGCGGATATGCTGGATTTCTTGTTTGGTGAGATGCAAATACATTCTGCCAAGATGGATGGAAGGTATCTTTACCGGTTTCGCACTGGATGGCCGATGAATCATTTGATCGGCACAAGACCGGAGGACGCAGTAAGAGCAGCGATGCGAGAGGTTCAAGAGCAGACTGGGCTAACGCTTGCATCACCGAGCCGAAAAGAAAGAGATAAACATGAGTAAAGATGACAATGAGCACTTGGGTTCATCCGATTGTTCGTCGGATTGGTCTAAGGAAAAAGCCGAAAAGTGTGTCACGCATCATCACGGTTGCGATTGTCGCGAATATCGATTCAATCGAATGCAGAACGCAATTGAGACCATTGCTAGGATCGCGAAGATCGAAAAGGAGCACGGGGCAAAAATATGGAAATCGATTGCGAGATTGTGCGATATGGGGTTGAAAGAGTGAAGTTACGGATCGGTAGTGTAACGGTAACACAGCGAGCATTCGGGGTTGAAACGATCCCGAACAGCAAAGCAGTAATGCGTAGCTGTCTGAGTCGAGTAGCAGGTTCGAATCCTGCCTGATCCATTAGGTACGACGAACTATAGATTCTCACTTGCTGAGCCTGGGAGAATACCGCAAAAACATCAGGTGAGCCGTGCATAATGTTCCAATGGCTAATGCTGAAATCAGTTTATCAATATTGAAGGAGGAAGAAATGAGTAGCGAGCAAGATGATGGTGGGCCAGCGTTTCCAATTGTGGAGACGGATTTAATTCTAGGAACTCGGATTGATACGGGCATGACACTCCGTGATTACTTTGCGGCAAAAGCAATGCAAGCGATGCTGTCGCTTGAAGATGTCCACCTTAATTGGGGAGAGAGTCAATTAGCGAAGTGGTCGTATGAGCAAGCAGACGCAATGTTGGAAGAAAGGAATAAGAAATGAGTGAGCAAGGTTTTCGAGGCGTTCCAGGAGTGCCATTTGGCGTGGAGGTGACGGAGTGAGCGACGACGATGAGTCCTACCAATTCACACCGAAAGGCTTCTTCTGCTGGATGCTGCAACGCGACTACCAGTTCGAAGACGATGAGGCTGAAGAAGCGTGGCACAAGCTGGAAGCGTTTTGCGTTCAATCGCTCAGGCACAACGATCCAGATGCGTCGTTTGCGGTTTTGGTGTTTGACGGTCAAGGTGGTGAGGTTATAGGCATGGAGGCGTTCGAAGAGTGAAGAAAGCAAACGCATCTAATGCAGCATGGAGAGAAATTGGAGGCGTCAAAAAATATTATCGTTCGCGATGGGAAGCGAACTACGCTCGATACCTTCAGTTTCTTAAAGAGCAAGGAAAGATAAAAGACTGGAAGCACGAATCAAAAACGTTTTGGTTTGACGGGATCAAGCGTGGATGTGTGAGCTACCTGCCAGATTTCTGGGTTTTAGAAAACAACGGGTCCGAAGTCTATCACGAAGTGAAAGGATTCATGGACTCAAAATCAAATACGAAAATTAAACGGATGGCAAAGTACCATCCGACCGTCAAGCTAATTGTGGTTGGCTCAAAGGAATACTCTGCACTACGGAGGAACGCAGCTGCGTTGATCAAAGGATGGGAATAAAACAATTCAGGCACAAGAACGTGTTTGAGGAAATTCTTAACAAGGGCTACGACGATGACTGGGTTCCGGTTCCAGCATCAGTGGCAACAGGTTCATTGGATGGAACCGTCGAAAGAATCAAAGTACTTTGCGAACGTCTTGAGCGAGGCGAGGCGTTATTCCATCCGAACGACGAAACTCGCAAAGGAACCGAAAAGCAAGCACAAGAGCTGCAGGAGTACGTACGCCAGGAAGCCATTAAACGAAAGCAAGAAGAGCAACAGAAACGACTGGCTGCAAAACCAAAAAAGGAATCTAAGCATGACGCAAGACGAATCAAGCCAAAGAAGTCACCCAAAGGTGTTCATAAACACGAAGGAGCTAGCGGCAATGCTTGATGTGTCACGCCGAACAGTTCTGGATTGGCGACGTCGCAAGATGATTCCTGAACCGTTTCTCGTTGACAATCGAAGAATGCTTTGGACTCGCATTCAAATTGAATGCTGGATTGAATCGTCCAAAAATAATGTGTCTGGATAGTGTCGAGTTGGGGAAGTTTGGGGAAGTTTGGAGAAGCAAGGATAGTTAACGCCTCTTTTTGGGATGGCTCTGTCGGTAGCATCACCTACGGTGACTGACCGAACTCCAGCCAAAGAGAGGGGGTGATCCGTGCTATCTGACCTCGTCAAATCCAAGCGTTTCTGGGCCGCCGTTGCAGGCGTTGCAGCCGTCGTTCTCAAGGACAAGCTGCCGATTCCAGAAGACCAATTGACCAATCTGATCATGCTCATTGGTGCTTGGATCGTCGGAGATTCTCTTCGTGGTACATCGCCAAAGGATGTGCCAAGTGCTTAAGCTCCGGCAGCGTCTTCTCGCTCGTCACATTGCCAGAGATGCATGGATCGCGTCTCACGGCAATGGCGACGAAGCGAAACTCATCTTTGATGCCGACTGCCGCGTCCGTGGTCTCGATCCGGCAACAATTCTGCTGCTGCTCCAGATTGCGATGCTGCTGTGGAAGTGGTGGAAGGAAAACAACGTCGAGGAACCATCGGTCGTTGCGTCGTCACTTGAACCAGTTGACTGGGGAGACGATCGCGATGACTGAGAAAACGTCGGGGGATCTCAACAAGTACCTACCTTGGCTCATTGTTGCCGGTCTTGGCTATCTGCTTTGGGTAAAAAAGCCCGACGATTCTCCTCCGGCACCCAGCGTGGAAAAAACAACGTCTCAAGTCTTTGTTGAGATGCGAAAGAGCTACGGAGCGACGTTCAACGACGCGGCAAACGAAGTCGAATCTAAACGGCTCCAGTCTGATCGTCAGCTCCTAGATTTTGTGAAACCGAAAATCGAAGCCGCACGGAAAGAGGCACAGGCACCGTTTGACGCCATGTGCGAAAAAGAACTGCCGGAATCCTTCGTCGGCAAGGAAGCTGACGTTGCGACATTGCTACGGAGGATCGCAAGGTCATGGTAGATCCTGTCGCCTATCACGTCGGTGGGTACGCCATCGAGTTCGAGAACCGCGATCGACTCCGAGCGACATCGACGCCAGCGGAGCTGCTGTTCCAAGGCGATCTGCCAGACCGAGTCGATCCTCGCAAGTCGGCACTGTGGTCGCAGGACTGGCTCAGGATAGAGAACCAGGGGCAGATTTCCTCGTGTCAAGGAAACGCACTCACCGAGTGCTTGGAGTATTGCTACCCAGTCGCGACGAATGGACTTGTGAAGCAGTTCTCTCGGATGTACGCCTACATCCGCTCGCAGCAAATGAGCAACATCAAGGGCGACTCCGGAAGCACGCTGGAAGGTGGCAGCAAGGCAGCTCTCGACGGCATCTGCACCGAGGCGACAGCACCGTATCCGCAAGGCTATCCAGGCTGGTCGTACATCACACAGCCAATGCGTGACGAGGCACAGTTCTACCGCTTGGAAAGCCACACCGAAATCACATCTGCGGATCATCTCAAGCAGTTCATTGGCTCCGGTATCGGCATCGTTCAGATCGGCATTATGTGGGGTAACGAGATGACGCCAGATTCCAACGGATGCATCCGCTCGTTCTCTGGCCGAGGTGGTGGCGGTCACTCGGTGGTGTTCGCTGGCTACGTCCACGAG